>Ga0126305_10000121_pt1 | contig 34274 bp, 21 predicted proteins | sample Plot26_FD_92536 | JGI IMG/M metagenome (GOLD analysis project Ga0126305, IMG submission 92536) | Serpentine soil microbial communities from UC McLaughlin Reserve, CA, USA - Plot26 | ecosystem: Environmental > Terrestrial > Soil > Grasslands | place: USA: UC McLaughlin Reserve, Lake County... | reverse complement strand
TGCCGCACCGGCTCGCCGCCGTTCGTGGCATAACGGAGCGCCGACAGATCGAGCCCCTCCGGGTTTACCAGGCGCGCGGCCAGTCGCCAGGCGAAGTCCGGCGCACCCAGGACGGTGGCGCGGACCTCCGACGCCGTCTGCAACCAGAGCGGCAGCGTCCGGATCGCGGGAGGCACAAGGTGGCAGGGTGCTCCGAGATAGACGGGACTGAGGACGAAACGAACCAGGCCGAGATCGTGCCAGGGCGGCACCCAGCTGACGAGGACGTCTCGTGGTCCGAGGCCGACCCAGTCGCGCGGCACCCGCAGCGAAGCGATCGCATTGCGGTGCAGGACGGCGGCGGCCCGCGGCTCTCCGGAGGTGCCCGAGGTGGGCTGCAGGAAGGCGACGTCCTCCCCGCTGGCCTCCACAGGTGGTGGCGTTGCCGTCCGCGGCACCTCCTCGAGCGCCATGCAGCGCAATCCGGCTTCGTCCAGGGCTTCTGATATCCCCGACGATTCGCCCACCAGGACGAGACACGGCCGCACCCGCGCGGCGCGCCGGGCCGCGGCCTCGGGGGGAACCCCGGGATCGAAGGCGCAGGGCACCGCCGCGAGGCGCTGGAGGGCGAAGAAGACGCGGATGAAATCCAGCCCGGCCGGCAGAAGGAGGGCTACGCGGTCGCCGCGGCCGACTCCCAGGAGAGCCAGGCCGCCGGCCAGCGCCTCGGACTCGGCCCGCAGCCTGCCATAGCTCAGGCTCTCGCCGCCCTCGGCGAAGGCCAGCGCGCCGGGAGCGCCGGCGGCCCGGCTGGCGAGCACCGTGTCGAGTCCCGTCCACATCATCGGGACGATGATACCTTTTGCCAGATCACGACCATGGACGCCCCGATTCCCAGGCCTCGGGCTACCCAAGGCCATCAGCGGCCATCGAGCCGCTCGCCAAGGTGTGGCCGAGTCTCAAGGAATGGAACTGAAATCGCGCTGACCCGCCGGGAAAACGTCCATCAGCATCCCGTGCTTGGGACGGATCGTCATGGCGGTATGAATCTCGATGGGATGATCGGCCACGGGCTTCATCCGGTACTTCTGCAGGATGGTCACCAGGCTCAATTGCAGCACCATCTGGGCCTGCCGTTCGCCAATGCAGACCCGCGGCCCGGCGCCGAAGGGAAAGTAGGAAAACCGGTGCCGGCCCGCCGACCGCTCGGCGCTGAACCGGTCGGGATCGAAACGATCCGGCTCCTCCCAGAACCCCGGGTGCTTGTGCGTGACGAAAGGGCTCACCACGATCAGGGACCTGGCCGGCACGCGGTAGCCGCCGATCTCATCGTCGGCGATCGTCTCCCGGGTCATGGCCCAGAAGGCCGGATAGCAGCGCATCGACTCGGAGATGACCCGGTTGAGGTATTCCAGAGAAGATAGATCGGCCATCGTCGGAGCACGATCCCCAAGCACGCTCGCGATCTCCTGGCGAAGCCGGTGCTCCACCTCCGGATTCTGGGAAAGGAGATAGAACATCCAGGTCAGCGTCACGGCCGTCGATTCATATCCGGCGACCAGAACGGACGTGACCTCGTCACGGAGCTGCTGCTCGCTCATGGCCGTGGCGTCGTCGTGAGCCTGGAGCAGCAGAGACAGAAGATCGTTGCATTGCTCCTCGGAGGCGTGCCGGCGCTGCTCGATCAGTCCCAGGACGACGTGAGTCAGATCCTTGAGCGCGCGCTTCACCCGCAGATTCTCGGGCGTCGGGATGAAGGGCGGCACCTCGAGGAACATCCCCCGGCCGGCGACGCGCAGGACGAGCTCGACGGCGTCCGTGATGCGGCGCGTCTCGGACCTGCTGACGCCGGAGCCGAAGAGCGCGGCGAGCATGGCGTTGAGCGAAAGCTGCTCCATCTCGGAGGCGAGGTCGATGGGGCCGGCATTCTCCCAATGGCCGATCCGCTCGGCGACGTGGCGGGCCGTGGAGGCGGCCATCGCCTCGATCTTCTGACGATGAAAGGCGGGCTGCATCAGACGGCGCTGGTGCAGCCAGAGATCGCCGTTGCTCATGGTCAGCCCCTTGCCCATCATCGCCTCGAGGTGCATGGAGGGACGTTTGACCAGGAAGTTGCGATGATTCTTCTTCAGGACGTACTCGACGCCGTCGGGATGGCTGATCAGGAACATGCGCATCGGGCCGAGCAGCTTCAGCTCGGCCACGTCGCCATGCCGCTGGAAGACGGACATGAGGTATTCGGCCCCGTGCTTGATCATGAAGGGCACCACGCCAACCAGGGGATAGCCTTTCGGACCCGGCGCCGCCTTCGTCATGCCTGTCTCCTGTTCTCTCCTTTGGAGACGGTGATCCTACATCAGCCGAAAGCGCTGTATACTTCTCTGAGTACCAAATTGCCGATGTATTGCCGCCGCTTTCTCGCTTTCGCGTTCGCTGCCTGCCTGGCCACGGCCTGCGACTCCACCAATCCGGTCGAGCCGCCGCCGGGCGGCTCCATCCCGTCCGATTCCCTGACGGTGTCCGTCCTCTCGGATCAGAGCCGGCTCGAGGCCAACTCCGCGCAGGGGGCCACCCTCTCGGTCAGCGCCCGGAAGCAGGACGGCTCGCCGGCCGCCGACGGCACCGAGATCGTCCTCAACACGAACCTGGGCAGCTTCGGCACGGACGACCTGGGCAAGCCGGTTCAGCTCGTCAAGAAGCCGCTCACGGGCGGCGCCGCGACGGTCTCGTTCTTCGCGGGCGCGGAGACGGGCACCGCCAACATCCTCGCCCAGGTGGGCACGAGCGTCGGCAAGCTCAACCTGGCCATCGTCGCGGCCTCGGCGCCGCCGGTGCCGCCGGTGGCCGACTTCATGTTCGAGGTCAGCGCCCTGTCCGTCCTCTTCGCAGATACCTCGATGGGGGCTCCGACCGCCTGGAGCTGGGATTTCGGCGATGGCGACGGGACCAACCGGCAGAACCCGAAGCACACCTACCGCGCAGCCGGCACCTACACGGCCTCCCTGACGGTGACCTCGGCGGGCGGCGAGAGCACCAAGCGCAAGTTCGTCACCGTCGAGGCCGGGGACCCGCTGCTCGCGGACTTCACCTACACCGCCAACGGCCTCGCCGTCCTCTTCGCGGACGCCTCCATCGGCGAGCCCGTGAGCTGGCTCTGGAACTTCGGCGACGGCACCAGGAGCACCGCCCGCAACCCCAGCCATACCTACGCCAGGGTCGGCTCCTACGCGGTCAAGCTCACCATCGCCAACGCCTTCGGCGTGTCGGACGACACCAGCCAGTTCATCAGCCTCTCCCTGGGCGACGGGCCAGTCGCGGACTTCCTGTTCCAGGCCGACGGCCTGAGCGTGCTGTTCACCGACAAATCGACGGGCAGGCCCACGAGCTGGAGCTGGAGCTTCGGCGACAACACCACGAGCACGGAGCAGAGCCCCAGTCACTCCTATGCCCAGCCGGGAACGTACAACGTGACGCTCACGGCCACGAACGCCGCGGGCTCGTCTGCGAAGAGCACCTTTGTGACCGTCTCCCGGGGGGAGGCGCCGAAGGCCGACTTCCAGGTCCAGACGGACGGCCTGCGGGCGCTGTTCACCGACGCCTCGACGGGCGGCCAGCCCACGAGCTGGAGCTGGAGCTTCGGCGACGGATCCACCAGCACGGCGCAGAGCCCGGAGCACGCCTACGCCCAAGCGGGGACGTACAACGTGACGCTCACCGCTACGAACGACGCGGGCTCCTCCGCGAAGAGCAAGTTCGTGACCGTCTCGCTCGGCACCCCTCCGAAAGCGGACTTCCAGGTCCAGGCCGTGGGGCTGCGGGCCGTGTTCGCGGACAGTTCGACGGGCACGCCGACGAGCTGGAGCTGGGACTTCGGCGATTGCGCGAGCTCGCCGGCGACGTGCAGGAGCACGGAGCAGAACCCCACCCACAACTACGCGCAGACGGGCACCTACACGGTCTCTCTGACCGCCACCAACGCCGCCGGCTCGAACCGGGTGTCCAAGCTCGTCACCATCACCAGCTCGAACCCGCCGGCCGCCAACTTCTGCGTGCGGAGAAACGGTCTGACGGTGATCTTCACCGACACCTCGACGGGCGGCCCCACCGCCTGGCAGTGGAACTTCGGCGACTGCGCGACCTCGGCCGCGACCTGCCAGAGTACCGCCCAGAACCCCGGCCACTCCTATACCCAGGCCGGCACCTACGCCGTCACCCTGACAGCCGTCAACGCCGCCGGTCAGAACACCCGGAGCAAGTTCGTGACCGTCGACGAGGTGACGGTGGACGCCGGCTGCAACTAGAAGAACTTCACCAGTGAGATCGAAGCGGTCCTGACGCGGTCCGAGAGATCGAGCGCGGCGTCGACCTGCAGGTTTTCGCGGATCACTAGCCCCACTCCGGAGGAGGCGTGGATGGCGTCCTCGCCGGCCACGAAACGCGCCCGCAGAGCCTGGTCGGTTCCGATGTACTCCAAGGTGTGAGCGGGGTCGTACCAGGCTCCCAGACGCAGGGTCGCCACCAGTTGCGAGCCGATCCCCAGGATCGCCTCGAAACCCGCGTGGGCCTCGTTGCCGTCGCGCACCCGGTAGTTTGAGCGGTCGAAGTCGCCAGTCTCCCGGGCCAGGAGGTTGGTCAGGTCCTGAGTGAGCTGCGAGTACTGCACCCGGTCATAGTCGAGCGTGATCTTCGTCTTGCCTTGCGACGTGGTCCAGACCACTCCCGCGCCATAGACGTCGGGGACGTGCAGCACTCCCTGCCCGCCCAGGCAGTTCTGGGTCCGCGATGAAGAGCACAGGTTCGGGTTGGCGGACTGGCCTGGATTGGGCCCTCTCGGCCCGTAGACGTACCGCGACTGGATGTCGAAGTCGGGCCCTTGGCGGTAAGCGGCCCCGACGCTCCAGAGTGGATTGATCTTCCAGAGAACCCCCAGGTTCACCCCCCAGGCGGTGTCGTCGCCCTCCTGGGTCTGGATGTTGAAGAGGTTGTCCCCCAGAAAGTCGGGAAGCCCGAAAAAGCCTCCCGGCTGGCGGCTGAGGCGGCGGTCCTCCTCGTTCACCTCGCCATCGCCATTGGCATCCTGCTCGCCGCGGAAATACCTCTCGGTGCGCGAGTCGAGATCGAGCTGGTAGAAGGAGACTCCGGCGCCCACCGAGACGCTGCCGGGCAGCTCGTAGGCGCTCGACAGGCCGTAGTTGACAATTTGGAGGTTCAGATTGGAGCGCGAAGGAAACACCCGGAAGAGAGGGTTGCCCCTCTCGCCCGAGCCGACGAAGGCTCCCGCGCTCTCGATCCGGGCCTGGAAGTTGGCGAGCTCATGACGGTAAAAGGCCAGGGTGAAGCCCCTGGGCAGGACGTAGCCCAGGGAGAGGAACGAGATCCCGCTCACCTCGCTGTCGGACTCGCCGTTGCGGAGCCCTTCGACGGTGTCGAGACCGACGCCCGTGGGCGGGCCGAACGCGTGCCCGCCGTCGGTGAAAACGTTGGTGTAGCGCCACTGCCGCAGCTCCAGGGAGAACTCGGACCCTCCGACGGTGAGGTTGGTCAGCCCCGCCGGATTGGTGAAGGCCGCCGTCGCGTCGTCCGCCAGGGCCAGGAAGGCTCCCCCCATGCCGAGGCTCCGCGCTCCCGGAGTCGAGAAGTTGAACTGCAGTCCGGAGTTGATGTCGTCGTTCGTCTGTGCCAGGAGGCCTGTGGTGGGCAGACAGAGCCCCAGCAACCAGAAGGCCAGCTTCTGTCGTTTAGAGCCGCGCATTTCCTTTCACCTCCCCGCCGTTGCGGAAGCCTTCTGAATGTCCTGCTTCAGGCGCTCGACGCACCGCTTCTGGAACTTCTTGAGCTTCTGGTACCGCTTGTCCTCCTGGATGGCCCTCTGGACTTCCGAGCGTCCCCATTCACGAAGAGCCTCGCCGCAGCGGTTCTCCTTGTAGAGGGCGAGCCCGAGGTGGTAGCGGGGCAGGTAGGTCGTATAACGCATACCCTGGAGATGGACGGTGCCGCCCTCCTGTGCCAGGTGTTGCAGCGACTGTTTCATCAGGGCCTCGGCCTGGGGCCAGTTCTTGATGCTGACGGCCCTCATGGCCCGCCGGTAGGTTTCGTAGGCCAACTCCCGGACGGGACCGGCGCTGTGCAGGCAGTTTCCCGGCAGCCATTTGTTGACGGTCTCGATGACGGGCCCGATGGCCAGGGCGCGGCCGTAGCGGGTTTCCGGATCGCCGCCGACCTCGAGGCCGCTCACGATCTCGACGTTGATCCCGATGAGCGCGCCGGATTCGTTGAACAGCGGACCGCCGGAGAAGCCCGGAGTGATGGGGGCCGTGTGGTAGAGAAACTCCGGGTCCCGCCGGAACAGGGTGCCCTCGGCCAGCGCCCAACTGGTGGCGATCTTGCCGGCCCCCTGCTGGGAGCCGATGGTATAGACGGCGGGCTGCCGCTCCCCGGGCCGACTCTCGGCCTCCGAGCCGGCGGGCGCTGCGCTCAGCACCGCGGTCGCGGGCAGGACGAGTTGCAGCGGTACGGTGAGGAGGAGCAGGTCTCTGTTCTTGCCGGCCGACTGCTTGGTGATCACCCTCTCCTGCCGGTTCTCGACGATCGGCGGCGCCAGGTTGCGGAACAGGCCGATCTCGATACGGCTGACTTGGCCGGCGTCCGGCTCCGAGATGAGGCTCTTGCCGAACACGACGTGCCGGGCCGTGAGGATGTAGACCTGGCTCTCGTCCTGGCACAGGACGATCCCGGACCCGATCTCCGTTCCTCCCCCCTCGCGCGCCACCGAGATCATGACGGTCTGCACCTTGAGCAGAGGCGTGAAGTCGTCCTCCTGGGCAGCCGCGGGAGCCCAGGACGAGGCGAGTCCCAGCAGTAGAAAAATGGCGGGCCGTATTCTCACTGGCGTCTCCTTTTCGGCGGATCGGGCTATCCCTTGACCCAGCCCAGGAGCTTGAAGAGCCCCAGGCTCAAGGCCGAGACGTAGGCCAGGGTGCCGTACACGAGCCCCCCCAGCCGGTGCGTGTACAACCATTCGAAATAGCTCGGCAGCCGCTCGGCCCGCAGTTCGGGAGTGGGCCCGGTCCGCAGGCTCGTGGGCTCGCCCCAGAGCAGGAGATCGAGGCTGTCGCCGGAGACCTCGAGAGAACGCAGAATCAGCGGATGCCGGGGATCGGCGGTCAGCGAGACGAACGTGCCGGGCTCGAGCTTGATCGAGTCCTTCTCCTTGGCCGGGAACCGGACCTCGCCCTCCAGGACGAAGCTCTGGGCTTCGAGCTGAACCCGCCGGGCGAGCTCGAGGTCGCGGATCTTCAAATCGGGCCTCAGCAGCGGCACGCCTCTCGCCTCAACCGGCTCGGGTTCGAGCAGCACGAGCTGGTCTTTCCAGGAGACGGAACGCGGCTCGGAAAGCAGGATGGGCAGGTTCTTGGGAGGGGAGACCTCTCCCGTCGCCGGGTCCAGGACCCGCAGGACGGTCGAGGGCTCGGCGGCATGGGGCAGGGCCAGTCTCATCTCGCTGTCGCGCCGCCCTCCCGCGATATGGAAGCGTGCCGCGTTCCAGGGCACCTGATGGATCTCCGTCGGGGACGAGCCGGCGAGGGAGGCTTCCGCCGGCCCGGCACCCCGCACCTCCCGTAGTCTCAGGGCCATGGCGAGGCCCGTTTGCAGGGACCCCGTCCATCCCCGGTCCGTGACGGCCGGCTCGGTGCAGAGCGAGTCTGGGGCCGAGCCGGCCATCACGGGCCGCACGTCCGCGGGCGGCGCAAGAGACGGCCGGCTCTGCTCGAGCGCCACCGAGACCTTGTCCCGCCCGGCGATCCCGATGGCAAGGGAGGTCGGCCCGTTCAGCTCCAGCACGGGATGGAAGGACTCGTCCATTCGCACCTCGACGCTGCCGCCGGGCTCCGTCTGTAGGCCCACCGGCCCGACGCCGTCCAAGGTCGTTTCGACACAGTCGACGTCCCGGACCTCCAGGGTTCGGACCTGCAGCGAGGACGGAAACAGGGAGATCCTGCGGATCGACGTCAGCGTGGCAGCATCCGAGGCGCCGGCGTCTTCCTCCTCATGGACGGGAGGTAGCACCTCGAACCCGGCGCGCGTCACCTTGACACTCAATTCCACCAGCGTCGGCTTGTTCTCGAGCATCAGGAAGCTGATGAGCAGAAGCGTCAACAGGAGGATCGTCCCGAGGGGCAGGAAAAGCCTCCGGTAGATCGAGGGAGACGAAGCCTTACTGGAATTTGTCATAGTGCTGGAACCGGACCTTGAAGTTCAGGGTCTCGATCCGCTCTCCTTCCTGCTGTCCGGAAAGTTGGAAGACGTAGGTTCCCGGCGCCGCGGGCTTGCCCTTGTCGTCCAGGCCGTCCCAGGGAATCTGCAGAATCCCGCCGAATTCCTCCTGCCAGGGGAAGTTCCGGATCGGCGTCAGCTTCCCGCCGGCCTCGCGCTCGACGGTGCACCGCGCGTTAATCCCCACCCCGCTTTCGAGGATGAAGAGATAGCTGCCCGCGGGCTCCGGATTGCTGCTGGTCGACAGGAGGACGGGAAAGTAGACCTTCCGCGAATCATCGTGGACCCGCGTGAACAGGGTGTCGAGGTTGACGCCCAGTTGCCCGATCACGTCCTGACGCGGCCAGGAGAAGCTCCGGAGGCCGCCCGGATACTTCTTGAGCTTGGGCACCATCATGTAGTTGGTGCTGGGCTGCCAGACTCGAATATCGGGAGTCGCCTCCGCGGGCAGCCAGAAGAAAAGGTTCAGCCTGGACGCGCTCGCGTCGATTTTGCCAGCCCGCTTGTAATGGATTCCCACGATCTCGCAGCAACCGCCGCCGCCGGCGATCTGTTCGGTGGCGATTCCCTCGAACCGGTCCCCCCGGTCTCTCCAACCGCAGGTCTGACACAGGCCCCAGACGGCTCGTGCGGACACCAGGACTACGAGCAGAAGCAGAATCGCTCGAGTCTTTCCATGAATGTTCATGACCAGCTCCTTCTCAGTCGCCACGGAATATCTCCTAATGCAGGTTAGACGGACTCCGGAAAGCATTTCCTCATTCCTTCTTTAAGCAGGCGAGACCCGGGAGGCTTTTGTTACAGGATTGAAGCGTGAAGCTCGAGAGCCGTGTAGAGATGGATCAGCGAGATGCCGCGGGCGGGCACGGTCAGCCGCCTCTGGACCGTGAAGCGCTCGAGCAGCGTGGGGATCACCGACTGCCGGCGGTCCCCGAAATCCTCTTTCGCTCTCTTGCCCGTCAGGACCCCCAGGCCGAAATCGACCAGTGGCGAGTGGCCGGGCGTCACCACGATCAACGTCCCGCCGGGGCTCAGCACCCGCCTGATCTCGGCGCACGCGGCGTCGAGGTCCGCGACGAACTCCAGGGCGCTGACGGCGACCAGGACGTCGAAGTACCCTTCCTCGAAAGGCATCGCCGTCACGCTGCCTGAAGAGAGCTGGGCGGCGACACCGAACCGGGCGAGCGACTCCGCGACCGGCCCTTGCATTCCGTGGACGTCGATGCCGTAGAGCTGGCCGCAGTGGCGGGCCAGCTCCGGCAGGAAGACGCCGCTGCCGTAGCCGATTTCGAGCAGCCTCCCGGCTCTCCGGCCCTCCAGAAGGGACACCGCGAGCTTGAAGCGGCGGCGTGAGATCGCGCCGAGCAACGGCCGGTAATTCCAGTCGGCGTGATCGACCTCGCCTGTTTTGAGCAGCGCGGCGGGCGGCAGGAGCTGCATGAAGGAGAATTGTCGTGCCGGAAGCCATCCTTAGAATAATCTGAATATTTAGGCCTTTCCCCATCCCCGGGGAGACGGGGTATCCTGGCCCCCATGAGCCCGCTCGACCCCGCCTCCCCCACCGTCCGCCGGATCGAAGCACCAGTCCTCGTCGACCGCCGGGGGACGGTGTGGACGCCGGGATTGATCGACGTCACGCTGCGCTACCGCGACCGGCCGGTGCTCGTCGAGTCGCCGCCGCCTGGGATCTCCCCGGAGCTGGCGCGCTCTCTCCGCGAGGCCGCCGCCCGGTTCGGCGGGGCCCGCGGCGCCGCCGGGGCGTTCACCGTCTCGTTCCTCGCCGACACCGGCAGCGGCGAGCACCGGTTCCTGGGCACGGCGGCCGGCCTGCCGGAGGGCGCGGCGGTCGTCGAGGCGCGCGACGAGACCGACCTGGCGGCCGTCGAGCTCCACCTCTCGCGCGGCGGCGCCCTGGACGCCCAGCCGCCGGAGGCCCGCGGGCACGCTCTCTCGGTATGCCTCTCCGCCGTCGATCCGGAAGACGGCTTCGCGCCCAGCCCCGGCGTGGTCGAGGCCCTGCGCCTCCCCGCCGGGCCGGGCCTGCGCGCCGATCCCGCCGTGGCCGAGGGGGACGTGCCCGCGGACGGCGGTCAGATCGCCCGCGTCACGGCCCATGGACGGACCCGGGCCGAGGCCCTCAACCGTCTGCAGAGCGGCCTCGCCCGTACCGAGGTCACGGTGCGCGACGGCGCCACGGACAAGGCTTTCCTCGCCGAGGTCCTGGACCGCCCCGAGCTGATCAACGGCGACGCCCCCGGCTGGATCGACCTCCTGGTGGCGGGCGGCGGACACCTGCCGCGCCGCGGCGCCGAAGCGGCCCTGCTCGCGGCGGCCATCGCCGAATATGAAGGGGAGAGCGGCACTGCCAGAACCCGCTTCTACGCCTCGGCGGCCCGCGGGCGGCCGGAGGTGCCGAAAGAGATCGGCCACCCGGTTCCGCTGCGGTACCGTGGGCAGGACTACCTCTTCCGCGTCTCCCGCCTCGACTGGCGGCTCTTCCGGGTGGAGGTCGACGGCATCCGCCTGCACGTGCTCGCCGAGCCTCCCGGGCGCACCGGCCGGCGCCTCCTGTGCGGCGACCGGAGCTGGCGGGCGGCGCTGGCCGTCCAGGGACGGCGGCTCCTCGTGGAGATCGACGGCATTCCCCATCGCATCGAGCGCGGCGGGGACGGAGAGGTGGCCCCGCAGTCCGCTTCCCGGGTGCGGTTTGACGGCCTGATTCCTCCTGACGACGGCCCGGCGTCGCCCCGCCGCGAGAGCCTCGAGGAAACGCGCCGGCTCCTGCTGGGCTACGACGCCGATCCCGGCTTCGTCCAGCGCCTCGGCGCGGGTGTAGGCGGCAGTGGCAGCGAGGCCGACCTCCGCCTCGAGGAGGAGATCCTCCAGACCTTCGCGGACATCAGCTCGCTCTTCCACCGTTACCCGGAGGAGGGCGGCGAAAGAAACGGCAGGCACAGCGCGGAGGAGTATTTCTTCACCTATCTGCGCGAGCTCGACACCCGCGGCGCCAGCCTACCTGCCGGCGTCGCCGGCAAGCTCCGCCGGGGACTGGCCCACTACGGGGTGGGCAGCCTCGACCGCTCGCCGGAGCTCGAGGAGAGCCTCTTCCGCATCGCCATCTCCCAACGCCGGATGGCGCAGCAGGTGCCGCCCGTCCTGGCCCTGCTGGAAGGCTGGCTGGAGCGGAGCCGCCCGGGCAGCCCCGAGTTGCGGGACCTCCTCGATCGGATCATCTCCGAGACCCAGGGGCGCGAGCCGGCCGTGCACGACCTCGCCCGCGAGGTGCGCTACCGCCGCTTCGACCGCCCCATCCTCCTCGCCGCCCGCGAGCGGGTCTACGCCGCCGCCGAGGACGATCTGACCCGGTTGGCCGCCGGCCCGGAGCCCGCGGAGCGGGCGGCGAGGATCCGCGCGCTCGTCGAGTGCCCGCAGCCTCTCCACCACGTCCTTTCACAGCGGTTCGAGAGCGCCGACGCGGCCTTGCGCGAGGCCATGCTGGAGGTGATGGTGCGGCGCTACTACCGCATCCGCGAGCTGGGCAGCGTCGCCTTCGTCACTGTCGAAGGGCAGACCTTCGCCATCGCCGGCTACGAGCACCGGGGCTCCCACGTCCACCTGATCGCCACCCACGCCCGATACGAGCGGCTCGCCGCGGGTGTCGAGGCCGTGCGCCGCCTCGCCGCCGAGGCCCCGGAGGGCTCCGAAATCGTGGCCGACCTCTACTTCTGGCGGCCGGGTGCGCCGGTCGACGAGGACGCGGTCGCGGGAGAGATCGCAGGCCTGCTGGAGAATCCCGCCCTGCCGGCCGGCCTGCGCCGCCTCGCCGCCGTGCTCTCCAGGCCCGGCGCGACCGAGAGCTTCACCTTCCGCCGCGCCGAGGCCGCAGGCGACGCCTTCCGGGAGGACCGCATCTACCGCGGCATCCACCCGATGCTGGCGTTGCGCCTGGAGCTGTGGCGGCTCCAGAATTTCCACCTGGAGCGCCTGGCGGCGCCCGAGGGGGTCTACTTCTTCCACGGCGTGGCCCGCGAGAACCCACGGGACGAGCGCCTGTTCGCCGTCGCCGAGGTGCGCGACCTGACGCCCCTGCGCGACGACGCCGGCCGCGTCGTCCAGCTCCCGCAGCTCGAGCACATGCTCATGGAGGCCCTCGCCGGCATCCGCCGGTTCCAACTGGGCCGCCCCGCCGCCGACCGGCTGCACTGGAACCGCGTGCTGCTCAACGTCTGGCCGCCGGTCGACCTGCGGCCCGACGAGCTCAACGACCTCGTGCGCCGTCTCGCCCCGCTCTCCGAGGGAATGGGACTCGAAAAGGTGGCGGTGCGCTGCCGCATCCCGGACCGGGAGACCGGCGAGTTGCGCGACCGGGTGCTCCAGATCTCCAACTTCGAGGAAGCGGGCATGGTGCTGCGCTTCCGCAAGCCGTCGCAGACGCCCCTGAAGCCCCTGCGCGAGTATGCCCAGAAGGTGGTCGAGCTGCGCCGCCGGGGCCTCCCCTACCCCTACGAGGTCGTCAAGCGGCTCGCGCCCTCCCAGCGCGAGGCGCAGATCGACATGCCCGCCGGCGAATTCGTGGAGCACGATTTCGACGCCGAAGGCCTCCTCGTCCCGGTCGACCGCCCCTACGGCGCCAATCCGTTCAACCTCGTGGTGGGGATCGTCCGCAACTTCACGGACCGCTATCCCGAGGGAATGACCCGCGTGATCCTGCTGGGCGATCCCAGCCGTGGGATGGGTGCCCTGGCCGAGCCCGAGTGCCGGCGGATCGTGGCGGCCCTGGACCTCGCCCGCGACATGGGCCTGCCCCTGGAGTGGTTCGCCCTCTCCGGCGGCGCGAAGAACGCCACGGATGGCGGCACGGAGGACATGGACTGCCTCGGCCTCGTGCTGCGCCGCATCGTGGAATTCACCGGCGCCGGAGGCGAGATCAACGTCGTGATGACGGGCGCCAACGCCGGCGCTCAGCCTTATTGGAACGCCGCGGCCACGATGCTGATGCATACCCGGGGCATTCTGGTGACGACGCCGGAAGCGGCCATGGACCCCAACGTCCAGGCCCAGTACGTCGCCCGCGACCTGGGCGAGGCCTGCCGCATCCTGCTGCGCCACTACGACCACACCTGGGTGGCCCCGGGCGAGCGCTTCCCCCGCCCCGCCGTCACCGCCGACCCCCGCGGCCGGGACGTCCGCCCTGGGCTCGCGGAGCCGTTCGACATCCGCGGCGTCATGACCGCCGTCGCGGACCAGGACCAGCCGTCGCTCGAGCGCTGGTACGGCATGCGCGACGCCGAGAGGGCCGTGGTCTGTGACGCCCACCTGGGCGGCCACCCCATCTGCCTGCTGGGCTTCGAGTCCAAGCTCGGCATGGAGCCGGACCTCGCGGCGAAGAAGATCGCGCGGGCGCTCCATGCCGCGAGCGGCAACCGCCCGCTGGTGATCCTCGCCGCGGGATCCGATGGCTCCGGGTGGCAGCTTGAATATGGAGCCGAGATCGCCCGCGCCGTGGTCGACTTCAAGGGCCCCATCGTCTTCTGCGCCGTATCCGGAGAACCCGAGGCCTCGGTCGTCTTCTCGAAAGCCCTTCACGACAACATGGAGGTCGTGGTGGCGGAAGGGGTGGAGAGGATGCGGCCCGACCTGATCGAGGCTGTCGAGCGGGGGATGGACATCTACCCGCGAGGAAAATGAGGTCTCCCAAGGTAGAGACGCCTTGCAGGCGTCTCTCGGGGCAGGGAAACAAGTACCCTTGAGCAAGATCGCCCCGCGGGAACGAATGGGCGGCTCGGAAAGACTTCGCCGCACCGGAGACGCCTGCAAGGCGTCTCTACATTGGGGGGCTGATCTGCTCTCGTCAGGACTTATTTTTCGAGCTCCGGACGTCCCGTCCCGCCGCGATCCCTCCAGCCCCAGCCGCCACGTTGCCCTCCCCCTGCGCGATGGCACCGTCGCCATGCACCTCGGCATGGTAGGAGGCCTTCGGCCCGGCCCCTTCGAGCAGCTTGGCGATCTCGGCGGCGAAGGAAGGGTCCGCTTCAAGGATCTTCCGGAGCTGCATCTGCAAGGCTTCCAAGGCCGCCGTATCGTCCGGCGCTTTCGCCGTATCCTGGACCGCCTCGGCGGCCGCGGGCTTCTCCTCCACCTTGGGACGCAGCTTGCTCCATAACGACTTGATCAGCTCCACGCCCTTCTCCCCGAGCGTCTCGCCAGCGGCTTTGACCAGTTCGCCGCCACCGCTCACGAGGGACGGCAGGGCCGGGGCAATAAATGTGGTGAGGGCGTCGGCGAGGAGCTTGGGGTCCATGGCAACTCCTTGAGTATGTTAGAGGCCAGAGGAGAATGGGAGCAACACGACGCGGAAGCCGATACCCCGCTGGCTGTCCGTCGGGTAAATCCAGCAGCGGAAGGCGCAGCGCATGTTCGCAGAAATATCGTGGAAGGCACCGCCCCGCAACACACGGCGTATTTTCGACGATGACTCTTTATCCTCATGCCCGTCTTTCACTTGGTAGGCGCAGGAGAAACGAGTTCCCAAACGAGGCCTCATCAAATTCTCCCCCCAAAGACTCCGCGTCCATTCCCAAACGTTGCCGCTCATCTCTTCACAGCCAAAAGGACTTGCTCCTCCGGGAAAACACCCCGCCGCGCTGGGTCTGCCAAGTCCTGTTTCGTTACAGTTTGCCTTCTCGGGATCCGGATCGGGTCCCCAGGGGTAGATCCGGCCATTCAACCCCCGCGCCGCCTTCTCCCACTCCGCCTCAGACGGCAAGGCGACCTCCCAGCCGCTCTCTAGCCGCCCTGACTGGCGCCACCTCTCGGTCAGCCACCGGCAGAAGGCCAACGCCTCATTCCAATTTACCGAGTCGACCGGCTCATTCGGCAGCCCCCTTAGATTGGCGAGGTCTTCCGGCACTTGGCCACTCGCCTCCACATACTCCCGGAACTGCGCCACAGTGACTGGATAGCGGGCGACTTCGAGTTCATAATCCAGGTCGCATTTGTGGCGGGGTTTCTCATATTCAGGAGCCTCATGGTCTTCATCCCCGCTGCCCATAAGGAATCGCCCCGCCGGCACTCGGCAAAACTCCATCCCGTCGACCGTCATCACCTCCGGCCTTGGATCTCCCAGCCGGGCCAGGCTCCGCCCCGCAAGCGCCCGCTCGACCGCCGGGAAGCGCCCGTCGCCCAGGAGACGGACCAGCCATTGGCGCAGGCGCTTCAGCTTGGGCTGGTTATGCGGGCTTACCCGTGAGAGGTCGGCCGACTCGACGACGGCTTGCGCCACGAGTTGGGCCCCCCAGGCGTCCGCCAGACTGCTGTCAGAATCGTCCGGCTCCCGAAAGCAGAGAGCCTCGGCGAGGTACCAGGCGCTGGCGCTCGCCCCCCGGGCTGCTTTGGCACCGGCAAGCAGGACGACCTCACGCCAGCGGAGCGGATCCTCCCGTCCCAACTCGGCGACTTGGTCGGGATAGGTCTCCCCGGTCAAGGAGCATGCGGCCAGATACTCCTGGAAGGTCCGGTGAGGGAAGGTGTAAACCCCTACCGCGCGCGGCTCCAGCAGGCCTGCGCGATCGCGCAGGTATTCCACCAAAAGGGCAGGCTTCACGTCCGGATTCTGGCTGAGGCGCATCAGTCGGCCGACCAGCCGGTCCTCGGCGAGATCGGCGGTGCCCGTCGCTTCCGGCTGGGAACCATGAGCTTCACAGGCCATCTCTTCGAGCGCCGTTGAGTTTAGCAACTTTGAGAAGGGCTGACCCGAGGGCCCGTGAATCAGAACGGTGTGCCGCCTGAACGGATTGGATGTGCTAGCGTTTCCTCCGCCTCGGAGACTATGGACCGTTGGAGGCGGGCCGGACGCCCGAGGTTGAGGGGACGTTGGAGCCTGCCGTCCCGGACGAGCTGGAGAGAATCTCGAGTTCTCTCTCCGCTTCTCAGAGGGCCGCCATTGCCCTCCGAGATTTTCTCCCGCCTCTCAGAGGGCAGTCGCTGCCCTCCCAAGTTTTCGTTCCGCCCTTCCGGATTTTGTCTCTCCACCTCAGAGGGCAGTCACTGCCCTCCCAGATTTTGTCTCTTCCTCTCAGAGGGCGATCACTGCCCTCCCAAGTTTTCTCTCCGCCTCCGCCGTGGCGCGCGGCGCTCTCCAGAGGGCGCGGCGAAAATTCGCCAGGGTCGTTCCCGTCTTCGCGAGGGTGCGTTCAGGATTGGGGGCATGCGAGCTCCATATCGAACGTGGCCCGCGAATGAGTCGGCCTGCCCTGCCGGAGGAGTTGTTGGGCCACGATGTAGCCCGAGCCGCCGTTGACGCCGTGGCCGGGCCACGTGGCGGCGCCCAGCATGTAGACGTTGGGCACGGCCGTGCGGTGGCTCGGCTGGCTGGGCAACGGCCGGAAGAAATAGCTCTGGGAGAGATCGTGCGAGCCGCCGTATGGATCTCCCGGACCCTGGTTGGGGCTGAACCGGGAGAGGTCGTCCGGGCTGACGACGTGGCAGCCCAGGATCGCGCCCGGCAGGTTCGGCACGTGACGGCTCGCGATGCCGATCACCCGGTCGGCGAAGCGCCGCTTGAGGTCCTCCGTCCAGGTGCCGTCGCCCACGGCGATCGAATCGGCGGCGTCCCCCCGGGGCCGGCACGGCACCTCGAGGATCTGCAGCCGGACGGTCGCATTTCCCCCCGGCGCCCGCGAGGGATCGAGGACCGTCGGCGAATCGAAGGCGATCGTGGGGTTCTTGGGGAGCAGCCCGGAACGGGCCTCCTGGACCTGCATCGAAACACCCAGGAGCCCGGGGGTCAGATGGACCAGGCCGGTGCGGTCGAGTCGCCCGTCCGCGAAGCGCGGCGCCTCCGAGAGGGCGAGGTGGATCTGCACGCAGCCGCGGCCGTAGCGGTACCGGGCCGCCTCGCGCCGGAGCGGCGCCTGGAGATCGGCTTCCACCAGCAGGCGGAGGTAGAGCTGATCGGGATTGACGGAGGCCACGACCGCATCGGCGGCGAAGTCCTCTCCTTCCTCCGTGCGCACGCCGACCGCCCGGCCGTCGCGGACGAGGATCTGCTCGACGCCGGTGCCGGTGAAGATCAGGCCGCCGTGGTCCTCGATCAGACGGACCAGGGCGTCGGCCAGCTTGCCGCTGCCGCCTACGGCGGTGGCCATGCCGCCCGCCATCAGGGACGCCAGGATCATGGGCACCCAGAAGCCGCTGTTGGCGCCGTCCGGCGTGCGGCCGAGTTGCAGCACCCAGGGGGCCACGAGCGCGTGGAAGGCCCGGGAGCGGAAGCGCGCCTCCAGCACGTCGCGGGCTGGCAGCAGGAGCTCCGAGGCGAAAGCCGAGGGGCCGGTGCCCGCGGCGTTCAGCATCAGGCGGCGGAGGTACGGCGCGGCCTCGGCCGAGGTCAGGTCGAGGCCGAAGAGGGGGGAGACGTCCGCCGCCTGAGCGCCGAGCTCCTCCATCATCTGCCGGAAGGCCCCGCCGTCGCCGGGGGCCAGCCGGTCCGCCTCCTCGATGTTGGCCTCGAGATCGCGGAAGAAGACCGCCGTCTTGCCGCTGGGCATAGAGACGCCGGTGGGTTGATCGGTATTGACGTAGCTCAGACCCCGCGCGGCCAGCTCCTCGCCGAGGTCGGCGTAGGCGGGCGAGGTGACGAAAAAGGGGTGGGCGCCCGCGTAGACGTCGTGGCGGAAGCCCGGGAGCGTCAGCTCCTCGGTCCGCACCAGCCCGCCTGGCCGGTCGTTCTTCTCCAACATCAGAACGCTCCAGCCCGAGCGGGCAAGATAAGCGGCGGCGATCAGCGCGTTGTGGCCGCTGCCGATGAAAATCGCATCGAAATGCTTCACGGTCGTGCTCCTCCTTGGTGGAAACGTTTCCACGCTTCCGCGGAGGAGAACGATGGCGGTTGTGGAATTCCCTCATATACTCCCCCTTCGGGAGTCTGGGGCGCTTCACGGGTGAGGAGGGCGAAGATATGCAGCTCGTAAGGGTGGTGATCGTCGGCGGTGGTTTCGGCGGGCTCTACGCCGCCAAGTCCCTGGCGGGAAAGCCGGTCGAAGTGACTCTGGTGGACCGCAAGAACCATCACACCTTCCAACCCCTCCTCTACCAGGTCGCCACCGCCGTCCTCTCTCCGGGAGAGATCGCCTCCCCCCTGCGCCGGATCCTGCATCGCGGCAAAAATACCGAGGTCCTCCTCGCCGAGGTCGTCGGCTTCGATCTGGCCGCGCGGCGGGTGAAGCTGAAAGACGGCGCCGAGCTCCCCTACGACTACCTGATCGTCGCCGCCGGAGCGCGGCACTCCTACTTCGGGCACGAGGAGTGGGCTGAGGACGCTCCCGGCCTGAAGACCGTCGAGGACGCCATCGAGATCCGCCGCCGCGTGCTGCTGGCCTTCGAGCACGCGGAGCGGGAGGCCTATCTGACGGGAAAGCACCAGCCTCTGAGCTTCGCCATCATCGGCGGCGGGCCGACGGGAGTGGAGCTCGCCGGCGCGATCGCCGACATCGCCCGTCGTGCCATGGCCCAGGATTTCAAGGTGATCGACACGACCACGGCCCGGGTCACGGTCTTCGAAGGGGCGCCCCACATCCTCGGCGTCTATCCGGAGGAGCTGTCGATCAAGGCCGAGCGGCAATTGCGGGAGCTCGGGGTCGAGGTACGCACCAACAGCCTGGTGTCGGCGGTCGAGCCCGGGCGGATCAAGGTCGGGGATGAATGGATCCCGGCCAGCGTGACCCTCTGGGCGACGGGGGTCGCCGCCTCGCCGCTCGGCAAGGCGCTGGGCGCGCCGACCGACCGGGCGGGGCGCGTGATGGTCGAGCCCGACATGAGCCTCCCCGGCCACCCGAACGTCTTCGTCATCGGCGACATGGCCTCGCTCAAAGACGCGGACGGCAAGGTGGTCCCCGGCCTGGGAGCGGCGGCGACGCAGCAGGGCAAGGACACGGCGGCCAACATCCTGCGCGACCTGCGGGGCGAGCCGCGCGTCCCCTTCCGCTACCGGGACAAGGGCAGCATGGCGACCATCGGGCGCAACCGGGCCGTCGCGCAGATCGGCAAGCTCCAGTTTTCCGGCCTGATCGCGTGGCTCCTGTGGGCCTTCGTCCACGTCTTCCTGCTGATCGGCTTCCGCAACCGCCTGATGACCATGCGCGAGTGGATGTGGGCCTACTTTACGCGGGAGCGGAGCGCGCGCCTGATCACCGATCTCGGCGACGAGGCGGCGCCTCCGGGGCGGCCGGCGGCGCCGTAGCCTGCGCCCCGGCCGGACGTCAGAATTTCTCGGCGGCGATCTCGACCTGGTCGCCCTTCTTCAGTCCCTTGCAGCCCTGAGAAATGGCGGCGATCGAAAAGGTTTCGTTGACGGTGGTCACCATCAAGGTACCGATCGCCTCCGTGTCGTTCCCCAGAGGCAGCTTGGTCTCCGGATCGATCACCGCCTCGCCTTTCGACAGCGCCGTCAGCTTCATGCCCGTCTCGATGCCACGGTTGCTGCCGGCATTGATGTACACCTTGTTGCCTTTGATGTCGGCCACGGAGCCCCGCCAAGGCTGGACCTTGAGGAATGAGGCAAGACTGTAGGCGCCCTTGTTGAGACACGACTGCAGCGAGTAGCTGATCGGTGCCTTCTTGCCCCCGACGATGAAATTCCAGCTCCCGGCGGTGGCCCGTTCGGTGCTGGAGAACGTGAGCTCGCCGCTCGCGGCATTGATGACCCGGAAGGAGATGGCGACCTCAGCCGTCGATTGCCCGACGCCGATCGCGCCGAAGCGGCTCTTTTCAGGCGTCCACTCGTTGACGGCCACGATGATCAGGTAGTCGGCTCCCAACAGCTTGCCGACCTTCACGGCGGATTCGGCGTTGATCCGATCGGAGGAGCCGAAATCCTGCTCGGCGATCGCGGACTGGACCCGCTTTCGTTCGATGAGAGTGAAGCGGTTCGTGTTGAACAGAGAGGTCGAGAAAAGATCCTCGATCTGTTCCAGAGGGACTTCGACGTATCCATCCTCGTCATCGTCGTCCTCGGACTCAGGGTTGAGGGACTTGTTCTCCACGCGCAGGATGGCCAGCCTGGCACGGGGCCCCTTGTAATCCGTAAAACGGAGAAACATCCAGTCCTTGTCATCGTTCTGCTCGACCGGTCGCAGGAGCACACGGTCGCGGCCCTCGTCGTCGTGGATGTAGGCCTCCCAGGCGCCGGTTGGCGTGAACGGAATGAACTCCTTCTCTTTTTCCTTCTTCTTGCCCAGGATTCCCGCCGCCACGGGCGCCGCACCCAGAGTCAGGAGCATGGCCGCGGCCAAGAGAAGGACCACACGAGAGCCCCACCGCTTTCCATCCCTCATCGTTAACCTCCCTCAGCACTCCATGTTTTCCCGGCTTCAGGCCATGGTATACGTTACCCAGAATCCGGGGCACTGCCAGATTACGCGAAAGACACGGGCGGAGCGTCTCGTGTTTAGAGCGCCCCGCTGAACAGACCGGTCCTCTGGAGTCTCGACTTTCGACCATGGTATACGAAGACTTCGTAATTCAGGTGGGCGGTCGGAGGGAAGACGGCCATACGGTCCAGGTTCTGAAATCTCCGGCCGGCGAAGGGCGGAGCTCTTTCAAGCTGGCGCTGAGCCTCGCGGAGATCAACACGATTCTCACTCCCCGTGGCGGCGACGTTCGCGGCGCCCCGGAGGGAGAACCGGTGGATGGGGGCCGCGACCTGCGCGCGCCGGCGTCGTCCGAGCCCCTGGCGAGGCTGGCGGCGCAGCAGGTGGGCGATCAACTGTTCCGCGGCCTGTTCTCCGGCCAGGTCAAGAGCCTCTACGACCAGAGCCTGGGGACCATCAGCTCCCGGGCCGGCTGCGGCTTGCGGATCAAGCTGAAGTTCGACGCGCAGGATCAGGAGCTGGCCCAGCTCATCAGCGTCCCCTGGGAGTTCTTGTGGCGGGGGGAGACTCACGACTTCCTCAGCCTGAGCCGGCTCAGCCCCGTGGTCCGCTACCTGGACGTGCCCCGGCCGGTCGCCCCTATTCTCCTGGAGTCGGTTCTGCGGGTTCTGGTGGTCATCTCCAGCCCTCCCGGACTCCCAGCGCTCGACGTCGAACAGGAGCGGGCCAACCTGGAGGCGGCCTGCCGGAGCTGGAAGGGCGTCGAGATCACGGTCCTGGAGCGCGCGGATTCCGCCGCCATCCGCCGCCATCTCCTCGAGAAGCCCTTCCATGTCTTCCATTTCATCGGCCACGGCGGCTTCGACCCGGAGGAGGGCGAAGGCGTGCTCTTCTTCGAAAGACCGGACGGCCAGCCCGAGCCGGTGACCGGCCAAGCCCTGGCGACATTCCTCAAAGACTTCAAGACGCTGGGCCTCGTTTTCCTCAACGCCTGCGACACGGCCCGCACGGACAGCAGCGGCGTGAATCCTTTCTCCGGAGTCGCCGGCGCCCTGGTGCTCGGCGGATTGCCGGCCGTGGTGGCCATGCAGTTCCCCATTTCCGACCGGGCGGCGATCGCCTTCAGCACGGCGTTCTACCAGCGGCTGGCGATCGGAGATCCCGTGGACGCCTCCGTGGTCGAAGGCCGCCAAGCGATCCTGGCCGCCGTTCCGGGTAAACACGAATGGGGCACGCCCGTGCTCTTCCTCCGGGTGCCGGATGGGACCGTTTTCCAGACCCGGACGAGCAGCGGCGAGGCTTCCCAAGGCCGGCGCTGGCGCTGGCCCAAAGTGCTGCTGGCCGTTCTCCTGGCGGCGCTCCTGGTCGTCCTCGGCATGCCGGTCTTCGAGAAGCTGTCCGACCGGTTGGCGGGCCGGCAGGTCCTCGAGATCGAGCAGGAGTTCGGCAGCTCCGTGAGCGGACTGAGCGGTGTCCTCGCGACGGCGGAGCTCCAGCCCAACGGCCGCATGCGCCTGCACTTCCGTTTCCGCAACACGGCCGCCAAGGCGGTGGGCGTCGGCTTCGACTACCGCTCGACTTATCTGGCGGATGGGGCGGGCAACGAGTACAAGGTCCTCGCCACGGACGCCACCGCGGAGAGGGCCGTCGATTCGATTCCTCCGGGCGGAGAGATCGAGCGCTGGCTGGAGTTTCCGGCTCCCCTGGATCGGGCGCAAAAGTTCCATGTCGCCCTGGCAGGCCGCGGTCCCGCGAAGGTTCAGTTTCCATTCTTCACCGTCAATCTGCCCGGGTATCCGCCGGAGCTTTCGAGGTCGACGCCCGTGGCGAAACCTGCGCCCGACGCCCTCGCGCTCGCGGTAAGCCGCTCGATCGCCACCAGCGTCGCGGGGTTCAAGGGCGAGCTCCGGGGTGTCGAGCTGCGCAAGGATGGCCGGATGCGGTGGAGCTTCGATTTTCTCAACGGCTCCAACCGCGACCAGCCGATCGGCTTCGACTACTCCGCCATCTACCTGGTCGACGAGCACGGAAACCGCTACCCCGTCCTGGGCTCCGACACCGGCGGTCAACCCGGGCAAGTGTTCCGGAACCGCGTCCCGCGGGCTGTACGAAGGGGTTACTGGTTCGACTTCCCGGCGCCTCGCAACGGCGCCAGGAGCTTCACCGTGGTGCTCGCGAGCCCCGACAAGACGGGCCTCCGGTTCATCCCGTTCGACGTTCGGGTTCCGTTCTATCCGCCGGAGTACGCCATCCAAAGGAAGCCTTCCGGGTCTCTCCCGCTGACCGCCAAGACCGAGACGGTCTCCAAGCCCAAGGAAGCTCCTCCTCTTGCTCCCCCTCCCCCGCCGCAGAAGACGACAGCGGACGCGCCCCCTCCCGCCGAGGTTCAGGAGGCTCCCGCGAAGCCTGCCGCCAAACCAGCCGTCGAGCCACCCAAGTCGGTAACGCACACCGCCGGGCTGGAGACCTTCGAGACCAGTATCGACGGCCTGACTGGCCGCCTGGCAGCCGTGGAGGGAGTTGGGGACGGCCGTCTACGTTGGACGGTCGTGCTGGTCAACGAATCCGGCCGCACCCAGACGATCGGATTCGATGTCGGCGAGACCTATCTCTCAGACAACCTGGGACACCGCTACGGCGTCCTCCGGATGGACCGCTCGGATTCCGTGTTTCACGACAACCTCCCGGCGGGCGCCAGCGTCGTCCACTGGTTCGACTTCGCCGCACCCGCCAAGGGGGCCCGCCGCTTTTTCGTCGTTCTCGCGAGCCACGACCTTCAGGAGCTGCGCTATTCACCCTTCGAAGTGACGCTGCCCGGCCCGAAGTAAGCCGTTTGGCGGGCATGCCCGGTTCCGAGCATATTGTAGGGGAGGAAAGATCCATGATAGGGTCGGTGACTGGAAAAATCGTGGGACAACACGACCTCAGCTACCGCCTCTTCTTCAGCCACCGGCGCATGATCCAGGATCTCCTGATCGAGATCGTGGGAGAACGCTGGGTGGAGCGCATTGACTTCGACTCCGGCGAGCGGGTCGACACTTCCTTTATCTCCCCGAAGCACGAGAACCGCGAAAGCGACGTCATCTGGAAGTTCCGGCGCCTGGATGGCAACGAGCCGCTCTACGTCTACATCCTCATGGAGTTCCAGTCGCGCCCGGATCCTTCCATGCCGGTCCGTCTCATGGGTTACGAGAGCTTGTTCTACCAGAGCCTGTTGGCCAGTCAGCCGGCCACCGGCTGGCGGAAGTTGCCGTTGATCATCCCCGTGGTCGTCTACAATGGAGGGGAGCCGTGGAACGTGGCCACGGACCTCGGTTCCTTGATTGCGGACCTGGACCCTTCGGCGGAGATCTACCGGCCGCATTTGCGCTATCTGCTGGTGGACGAGTCGACCTATCCTCGCGAGGAGCTTGCGGCGCTGGACAGTCCGGTGGCGAACCTGTTCCGTATCGAGAAAAGCCATGACTGGGAGGAGGTTCGCTCCAGCGTCCATCGGCTGCGGCAGACTGTTCCGCCAGGCGAGTCCTCGCTACGGCAGGCGTTCGAAACCTGGTTGCAGAAGGTGATCCTGCCGCGGTTTGGAGCGTCTCAGGGGAAAGTCCCCACCACGTTGACTCTGGAGGAGTTGGAAACCATGTTGGCAGAAAGCATTGACCGTTGGAACCAGAAAATCCGAGAAGAGGGGCGCCAGGAAGGCCAGCAGGAAGGCCGCCAGGAAGGCCGCCAGGAAGGCCGCCAGGAAGGCCGCCAGGAAGGCCGCCAGGAGTGGGGTGCATCAATGTTGCTTCGGCAACTGCGTCTCAAATTTGGTCCTCTGTCCTCCGAGGTCGAAGCGCGGGTGCGCTCCACGGATGCGGACCGCCTTCTGGACTGGAGTGAGAGGGTTCTGACCGCCGAGCGTCTCGAGGACGTCTTCAGAGACTAAAGCCAGAAGAACGGCCGGCCGCTCAATGCAGCGTGACGGTCGGGTTGCGGATAAAGCGGAGCCGATAGGGCAGGCGGTCGTTGAGGGCGATGAGGCGCCGGAACAGGCGCGGCCGCTGGATCCAGAGCAGCTTCCAGCGCAGGCGCAGGCTCCGGCGGCGCAGGGCCGCGAAGTGGTTGACTGTCTCGAGGGCGAGCCGCGCTCCCTGCCAGTCGCGCGCCGAGCAGGCCCGCACGTAGTCGTCGAGCGAGGTGAGGAAGAAACGCGGCGCGATGGCGTGGCTCACGTAATAGCGGAGCATCCGCGAGTCGTCGGGGAGGATCGACACGAGCTTCGCCGCGTAGCGCACGCGGCTGTCCATGAAGCGGGGGGACGTCGACGAGCCGGTGGTGTGAATGCGGAAGCGCAGCAACGGGCGAGCCACGAAGACGTGCTCCCAGCCGAGGCGGAAGAACCGCACGAACAGGTCGTCGTCCTCGTAGCCGCAGAGCGTTTCGTCGAAACCGCCCGCCTGCTCGAACGCGGCGCGCCGCACCACGCTCGCCGAGGGGAGCACCATCAGGTCGCCGGCCACGCACTCGTAGATCGTGCGCTTGGGATGGGACACGCCCAGCGTCCGGATGAACGCGCGGGTCACCAGGTTGCCCTCGAGGTCCATCTCGTCGAAGTCGCAGTAGACCCAGCCCACGGCGGAATCGGCGGCGAGCGGAGCCACGAGCTCCTCGAGGTGGAGGGGGTGCCAGTGATCGTCCTGGTCGAGGAAGGCCAGGTACTCTCCCTCGGCCTGGCGGGCAGCGGCGTTGCGCGCCGCCGACTGACCAGCGTTGGCCTGCCGCACCACGCGCACCGGGAACGGCGCCGGCGGCAGGCCCTCCAGTTCCTCCAGCGAGCCGTCCGTGGAGCCGTCGTCCACCACGATCAGCTCGCAGGGCGGGAGCGACTGGGCGAGCACGCTGCGCACCGCGCCGAGCAGGAAGCGGCGGCCGTTGAACACCGGCAGGATGGCCGAAACGCGGGAGCGCGTCAGGGCAGACCCTCCCGCGGAGGGGGAGCCACGCGCAGGCCCGAGACCGGATAGCGCCGCGCCCGTCCCTCGCTCGCGCCCGCCCGCAGAGGCCACGCCACGGCGCCCGGCTGGATCTCTTCCACCTTGCGGGCCAGGATCTCGGCCATCGCGAAGGTGGGGATGGCCGGCATGTCGATGTGCCGTTGCCGCCACTTCGGATCGGGGATCATCGCCGCCGGCCCGGCGTCCCGGGCGTCCAGCACCTCGAAGCCGCTCTCCGGCCCGAAGAGCGAGCGCAACCCCTCGGCCGACATGCGCCAGAAGTCGTTCGGCTGCGCGTGAGCCGGCCAGGCGCCGGGCGCCTCGTGATAGACGAGCCCTCCGGGCTTGAGGACACGATTGACCTCGGCCGCGAACAGCCATGGCGCCTGGAGATGCTCCAGGACCGAGCCGGAGACGACGGCGTCGATGGAGCGTTCCCGCAGGAAGCGGCTCAGGACGTGGGCGTCGCCCACCAGATCGACGCAGAGCCCGGGATGGATGTCGAGCCCGATCACGGGACCGCGCAGCAGCGGGCGAGGAGGCATCCCTTCGAGGCCGGCCGGAGTACGCGCCCCGACCTGGAGCACACGCCCGCCGCGGGCGTTGGCGAGGTCGACGAAGCGCCGCAGCATCGGCGACACGACGTCGTCCCCCTCCTCGGGAGTCTCGGGCCAGCGCGGGAGCGGACCTTCCGGCAGAGGGAGGGGAAAGCTCACCCGGCCGCCGTCGGTCTCCAGCGTCAGGCTCACCGGCTGGCCGGCAGGGCAGGCGAGATAGACGGCGAAGCCGCCGTGCCGGACGTGCTCGTGCTCGGGGTAGAAGGCGAGCAGATCGGGCCGGTCCGTGAAGGTGTCCACCCGTGCGGAGCGGCCGGCGGCTTCGACCCGTAGCGCCCGCACCCGGTGCTCGTGGGCATGTACCCAGCCGCGCAGGTAGAGGCCGTGGGCATCGCACCAGAAGACGTCCAGCCAGTAAGCGGTGCGGATCCCGGAGCGGCCGGCGGCCGCGACGCGGAACGCCGCGATGGCGCGCTCGTCGGTCAGCAGATCCGTGGCCGCCCGTTCCTCTTCGCCCCGGCAGTCGAGGGCGATCGGGGGGCGGCCGGCGGCGGCGGCGCGGATCGCCCGGAGATCGGCGTCGACCGGCGCCTCGATCTCGCCGGAGAGGTCGAGGACGCCGAGGAAGTAGGTGGCTCCAGGCGCTCCGGCGAACGGCGCGAACTCCAGGCGCAACGTATCTTCCGGCGAAAGGCGCGGGTTCGGCAGGGTCGCGACGCGATAATCGGCCCCATTCATCCTGTCCCCTCCGTCGTCCGCGAGGAGGAGAAAACGCAGCCTCGACGACGGCTGGAGCGCGGCCACGTCCAGCGGCAGGACCAACCCGGAGAGCCGCGCGACTGGGGAGACGAAGCGCTCGGCGATCACCAGGGGCCGGCTCTGAGGGCGGCGGTGGAAGAGCATCGCGACCGCTCCCTTTAGTCCCGGCCCGCGGCGAGGAGGGCGCGCGCGGCCTCGACGAGAGGCGGCGGGACCGGCGGCAGGCGGTCGCGGCCTTCCCGGCCTGTGGTTCCGGCGACCTCGGCCAGCGTCGCGCGGGCGGGCTCCTCCCGACCGGCCCGCCGCAGGCTGAGACCCTCGTGGAGACGCGCCGACCAGAGGATCTCGGCGCGCTGCCCGGCGAGCCGATGGACGCGTCCGAACAGCTCCGCGGCGTCGTCCGGGTGCTCCCGGTGGAGGGCCAGCATGCCGAGGCAGTAGAGGGAGTCGAGCGCCTCGGCGTCCATCTCGCCTCCGCCCCGAGCACTGATCTGCCGGTCGACCCCCGGAGCCAGGCGCTCGGCCGCGTCATAAGCGCCGGCGTTGACCAGCCGGATGAAGGTCTGCGCGCGGGCTTCGGCCAGGAGCGCCGCGGACAGACCCTTCCCGGCCGCGCTCCGCTCCAGAGCTTCGATCTCGTCCACCGCCCGGTCGGGCTCCGTCGCCGCGAGCGCCATTGGAAGGTGCTTGCGGCTCTGGGCCAGGAGCGCCTCCGTTTCCCCGTCGCGGAGGCCCAGCGGGTTTTGACTTTCCTGCAGGAGGCTGCCCGCCGTGATGGCCGCCGCGAAATCGCCGGCGGCCCGGTCAGGGCGGCCGAGGCCGTTGAGCTCCAGGATCCCCGAGAAGAAGAGCGCACCCGTCAGGTTGAAGGGGAGGGGTCGTCCGCCTTCCAGATCCGGCTTCTCCAGATCCGGCTTCTCCAAATCAATACCGAAGCGTTCGCGATAGACCCTCGCCAGCCGGACGCGGCTCGCCGCCGCCTCTTCGTGGAGGCCGGCGTTGACGCACTCCTTGAAGTGCCGGTAGGCGAAGCCGCAGGCGAGGGAGGAAGCGGGGGGAGCGCTCGCCGCCCGGGCCTCGAAGTAGCCGCGCAGCAGGGCCCGCTCCGCGGCCGGATCGGGCGGCCGCAGCCGTTCGAGCGCCTCCGGAGATCGCGCCGCGAAGGCGCGGAGCGTCTCGGGCGACTCCTCGACGCGGACGGCGGCGAAGCCGGCCTCCTCGAGGATCCGGACGAGGGTGTGGCGGTCGTAGAGCATCATGTGGAGCCCCGGGCTGAGGGCACGGGCGAGCGCCCCCTCCTCCACCTCCGGCCGGATCAGTGCCAGGTTGGGGGTCGATAGGACGAGGAGCCCGTCGGGGGACAACCGGTCACGGATGGCGGCGAGCAGGGCATGGGGCTCGGCGATATGCTCGAGGACCTCCGAGCAGATCGCCAACTCGAAAAGCTCGGGGCCGAGATCGAGCCCGGCGCCGAAGTAGCAGCGGCGGACGGGCAGGTCCAGAGCCTCGGCGCCCGCCGCGGCGAGCGGCGAGGGGTCGACCCCGAGCACCTCCCAGCCGAACGCAAAGCGGCTGAAGTCGAGTGCGAAGCCGAAGCTGCAGCCGACCTCGAGGCAGCGCCGGACCGTCGGGGACGGCAGCCACAGGAGCGGCGCCACGATGAGGTCGATCCCGGCTCCCTGCTCGACGTAGTAGTCGAGCAGATCGGCCATGTCGCTCTCGTAGTCCGGCGGCGTAAGGTCCTGGAGGAAGGCGACGCCGCAGACCGGGCAACGCAGCAGGGTCACGGCAGGATGACCGGGCAGGACGTGATCCGTGGACAGCACCGCCCTCTTCGCCCCCTCCGCGGCACAGAGCGGGCAGCGGGCATGAGCTTCGTGTTGGAGCCAATGGAGACGCATCGCGGAAGGACGGGCAGTATACCAGCCCGACGGCGGCACCGTTCCCGTTCGACCTGAAGGTCCTGAAGGTCAAGATGGATGACCTGAAGGGAAAACCCTTCGCCCCGCAGGTCCATGTGGGTGATCTGAAGGTCGAACGAGTCGCCCCGCAGATCACGGTCTTGACCTGCGGGGCCGTTCGCGCGACCTTCGGCGTCCCATGTCCGCCCCATGGGGCAGCAACCTCGCCCCCCGGATCATGGGCTTGACCTGCAGGGCAGGGATCTCGACCTTCAGGTCACACCGCTCACTCCGCAGGGCCACGGGTTTGACCTGGAGGTCAAGGGGGAGACGCCGCAGGTCAAAACGTCGACGCTGGACTCTCGATGCCGGCAGGGGAAGGTCGAGCCGCGCACGGCGCAGGGCCGGCGCGCGACGATCGACCTTGAAGATCGCACGCCGCAGACCGCCCTACCCCGCCTTCGCCCGCGCCTCAGCCTTGTCCACCACCACCTCGCTGAGCTTCGCCGTTCGTGAGGCCGTCCGCCCGATCGCCTGGAGGAGGGAGATGCGGTTGCGGCGAACGTTCTCGTCTTCGGCCATCACCAGCACCTCGACGAAGAAGCGGTCGAGCACGGGCGCGAGATCGGCGATGCGGCGCAGGCAGCGCTCGTAGTCGCCGGCCGCCGCGGCCTCCTCGACCTCGGCGCGCAGGCCCTCGAAGGCGGCGGCGAGGTCCTTCTCCGCCGGCTCGGCGAAGAGGGACTCGTCGAGCGGCTGCTCGGCGGCGTCCTTGACGATGTTGGCGATGCGCTTGGCCGCCAGCACCACCGAGAGGAAGGCCGCCTCCTCGCGCACCTTGTGGAGAGCGTCCACCCGCGCCCGCAGGTCCGGGAGGTTGGAGACGCCCACGGCCAGACCCGCCTCGATCTCGTCGTAGGCGAAGCCCTCGAGGCCCAGGATGTAGCGGATGCGGTCGTAGAGGAATGGCCGCAGGTCGTCCAGGATCTTCTCCGCGCTCCGGGTCAGCTTGTCGCCGTAGAGGCGCGCGGCCTCGGCAGCGACGGCCTCGAAGTCGAGCGGCAGGCCGCCTTCGAGGGCGATGCGCACCGCTCCCTGGGCGGCCCGGCGCAGGCCGAAGGGGTCCTTGCTGCCGGTTGGGATCAGGCCGAGGCCGAACATGCCCACCATCGTGTCCATGCGGTCGGCGAGGCCGGTGACCTGTCCGACCCGGCCGCGGGGGATCGAGTCGTCGGCCGAAGCCGGCAGGTACTGATCGTAGACGGCCTGCCAGACTTCCTCCGGATGCCCCTCCTCGCGGGCGTAGATGCCGCCCACGATGCCCTGCAAGGAGGTGAACTCCTTCACCATCTCCGTCGCCAGGTCGACCTTGAGCAGGCGCGCCGCCTCGGCGGCCTTGGGCTTCTCCGCTCCCCAGCCGAGCTGATCGCAGAGGAACGCCGAGAGGGCCACCAGCCGCTCGGTCTTGGCGGCATAGCTCCCCAGGCGCTCGTGGAAGGCGAGGCGCGAGAGCTGCTCGGCCCGGTGGCCGAGACCCGCCTTACGGTCCTCGCCATGGAAGAAGCGGGCGTCGGCGAGACGGGCGGCCACCACCCACTCGTTACCCGAGCGGGCGCGGCCCACCGGGTCGTCCGGCCGGTCCATGACCGTCAGGAAGTACGGCAGGAGATCGCCATTGCCATTCGGGGCCGCCACCGTCAGCGCACTCTGATGGTCGCGCAGGCTGGTCGAGAGCACCTCGGCCGGCAGCTCCAGGAAGGCGTCGCCGAAGCGGCCTTCCATCACGCCGGGGATCTCACAGATGGCCGTCAGCTTGTCGAGCAGGGCGGGGTCCTCGACGAGCGTGCCGCCCAGGGCCTCGGCGCGCTGGCGCATGGTCTCGTGGAGCACGCGCCGGCGCTCGGCGGGCCGCACCTCGACGTGGCGCTCGGCGAGCCGGCGCCTGTAGTCGTCGGCGTCCGCGACGCGGAACGGCTGGGGCGAGAGAGTGGGATGCCCCTCCGTCTCGTCCCCCGCGGCGATGCCGAAGAGGCCGAACGGCACGACCTCGCCGTCGAGCAGGGAGACGATGCCGTGGACGGGCCGCACCCACGGGCCCTCGCCGCTCCCCCAGCGCATGGTCTTGGCCCAGGAGATGCCGCCCAGCACGCGCGGCACGATCTCGCCCAGCACCTCGCGGGTGGGGCGCCCCTCGATCTTCCTGGTGGCGGCGAGATACTCGCCCTTGTCGGTCTTCACCCGCGCGAGCTGATCGGGCTCGAGGCCGGTGCGCTTGGCGAAGCCGAGGAGGGCCGGCGTCGGCGCGCCGTCGGCGGCGAAGGCGGCGCGCACGGGCGGCCCCATCACCTGCTCCTCGCGGTCGGGCTCGCGCTCCGGCAGGCCGGAGAGGATCATCACCAGGCGGCGCGGCGTGAAGCCGGTCTCGACCTCACGGGGACCGATGCCCCGGGCCATCAGCTCCTCGAACACGCGCGACGCGAGCTCCTTCACTCCCGGCTCCAGCATGCGGGCCGGGATCTCCTCGCTCCTGACTTCCAAGAGATACTCACCCTGCGGCATTTGCCACCTCCAGCGCCTCGCGGGCCTCGCCCTGGAGCAGGGGGAAGCCCTGTTTCTCGCGGCTCTCGACGTACGCCTTGGCGCAGCCGACCGCGAGGTCGCGCACCCGCTTCATCAGGCCCACCCGCTCGGTCACGGAGACGGCGCCGCGGGCGTCGAGCACGTTGAAGCTGTGCGAGCACTTCAGGGCGCATTCGTAGGCCGGCAGCACCAGCCCGGCCTCGAGGCAGCGCTTCGCCTCGCCCTCCCAGCCGTCGAACTGGCTTTGGAGGAAGGTGACGTCCGCCAGCTCGAAGTAGTAGCGGGAGAGCTCGTACTCCTCCTGCTTGCGCACCTGGCCGTAGGGGATGCCCTCGACCCACTCGATTTCGTAGATGCTCTGCGAAAGCGAGAGGAACATGGTGAGGCGTTCCAGGCCATAGGTGATCTCGGCGCTGATCGGCTTGAGCTCCAGGCCGCCTGCCTGCTGGAAGTAGGTGAACTGGGTGATCTCCATGCCGTCGAGCATCACCTGCCAGCCGACGCCCCAGGCGCCGAGGGTGGGCGCTTCCCAGTTGTCCTCCTCGAAGCGCAGGTCGTGCTTGGTGAGGTCGAGGCCGATGGCCTCCAGGCTCCGGATGTAGAGCCGCTGCACGTCGAGGGGCGAGGGCTTGAGGATCACCTGGAACTGGTGGTGCTTGCCGAGGCGGAACGGGTTGTCGCCGTAGCGGCCGTCCGCCGGCCGGCGCGACGGCTGGACGTAGGCCACCCGCCAGGGCTCGGGCCCGAGGACGCGCAGAAAGGTGTCCGGGTGCATGGTGCCCGCGCCCACCTCGAGGTCGAGCGGCTGCTGGAGCACACACCCCTCTCGCGCCCAGAATTCCGACAGCTTGAGAATCAACTCCTGGAACGTTTGCATTGTCTTGGTCTCCGGGAGAGGTGTTCTCCCTGTGGAGCGCGATAGGGTATCAAACCTTGGCGAGGGTCCGCTGGATCACGTCGTAGCTGCGCAGCTCATGCTGAAGGAAATGCCGCCTCACCTGGGCGCAGAGGTCTTCGATCTGCCGCAGCAGCGCCGGTGAAGGCGCCCGCTCCGCGACCACCGGCAGGCTCTCGCGACCGATCCGCCGCAGGAGCTCCAGCATCGCGGGCGAGACGGCGAAGCCGCTCGGTCCGCCGCAGTCCAGACACAGCAGCATCTCCCCCGAACGGGGCAGCATGGCGCCTTCGGGAGGGTACGGCGAACCGCACTCGGGGCAGGCATGGGGCGCCGGGAAGACGCCGGCCAGCCGCAGGATCCAGGACTCGAAATATCTCGCCGCGAGGTCGCGGTCCACTCCCGCCAGCAGAGCTTGGAGGGTCGAGTCGAGCAGCCGGTAAAAATGATCGGCGGTCTCGCCCTCCTGGGCGAACTCCAGCATGTGGTCGGCGAGGTAGCTGCCGAGCAGGATGCCTTCGAGGTCCGTTTGCAGGAGATGGGCCGTGCGCACCAGTTCCACCGAGGAGATCCGCCCGAGGTCCTGCCCCTCCCTCTGGAACCAGGTCACCTGCACCTTGGCGAGCGGCTGGAGCTGGCCGCCGAAGCGGCTGTGCTTCACCCGCGCGCCCTTGGCGACGCCGCTCGTCTTGCCGTGCTCGCGAGTCAGGAAGGTGACGATACGGTCGCGGTCGTGGAGGTCCCGCACGTCGAGGATCAGCGCCTCGGCGGTCATCAAAGCCATCGCTGAATGATAGCATAAATCCGTCGTAAATAACTGATCCTATGAGAGTAACGCCGATCGCGGCCGCGGGCCCTCATCACCCCGGCCCTCTTCTCCCGGCCTCCCTCCCCCCGACCGGGAGAAGAGGGAGAGGTTTGTCTGATTTGTCTTAAGAGCTTCTTCATCCCCTTCTCTCCCGGCGGCTGGGAGGGAGGCTGGGAGAGAAGGGGGTAGGGGGTTATGAGGGTCCGCTCCTCAGGAGCGGCGCTCTCTGCGCTGTGCGCTAGACTCCCCCGGCATGAGCCTCGCCGCGGATCCCTTCCTCGCTACCCTCGCCCTCGTGGGGGCCGTCATCATCATCTCGGCCCTGCTCTCAGGGCTGATCGAGCGGAGCGGTTTTCCCCAGGTCGCTGTGCTGCTGGGGCTCGGCGCGGTCCTGGGGCCTTATGGGCTCTCCCTGATCCACCTCGACCTCGGATCACCGGTGCTGCGGGCGGTCTCGACGCTCAGCCTCGCACTCGTGCTGTTCACCGACGCGCTCTCCCTCGATCTTGCCGAGATCGGGCGGCACATCAAGCTGACGCTGCTCGTAGTGGGGCCCGGCACTCTCGCGTCCACGGTCCTGATCACCCTGGCGGCCCACGGGCTGCTCGGGCTCGGCTGGCCTTCCGCGGCGATCCTCGGCGCCGCGCTGGCGTCGACCGATCCGGTCCTCCTGCGCGGGCTCCTGCGCCGCACCGACATCCCGTCCCCCGCCCGCCTGGCGCTGCGGCTGGAAGCCGGACTGAACGACGTGGTGCTCCTTCCCGTCGTGCTGGTCGCGATGGCTCTCGTGGGGGGAGCCCAGGGGGTGACTCACTCGTGGTCCCGCATGGGGATCGACCTGTTCCTGCTGGGGCCGGGGGCGGGGGTCGCCATCGGTTTCCTCGGCGTCTCGGCCCTGGATCTCGCCCGCAAGCGCCTGGGCATCCGCCGGGACTACGAGTCGCTCTACTCCCTCGGCATCGCCTTCGCGGCCTACGCCGCCGCCGAGAGCGTCCACGGCAGCGGCTTCCTCGCCGCCTTCGCCGCCGGTATGACGATCTCGTTCTTCGACGTCGAGCTTTGCGACTGCTTCCAGGAGTACGGCGAGACGACCGCCGAGCTGGCGCTGCTCTTCACGTTCGTCCTGCTCGGCAGCTCGCTGATCTGGAGCGGCGTCGCCGCGGCCGATGGCCCCACGCTCCTC
>Ga0126305_10000119_pt1 | contig 34470 bp, 25 predicted proteins | sample Plot26_FD_92536 | JGI IMG/M metagenome (GOLD analysis project Ga0126305, IMG submission 92536) | Serpentine soil microbial communities from UC McLaughlin Reserve, CA, USA - Plot26 | ecosystem: Environmental > Terrestrial > Soil > Grasslands | place: USA: UC McLaughlin Reserve, Lake County... | reverse complement strand
CCGAGCGCCTGAACCTCGCCGACTACGTCACCGGCGACCCCGCCGATCCGGACAGCCTCTACCCCATCGAGGCGGCGCTGCTCGAAGGCTACGAGTTCGACCGCGTGCGTTTCCGGGTCGCCGGCCGCACCTACCGCTCGGCCGACCTCACCCACTGGCTGGCCCTAGACGTCGCCGCCCAGGCCCTGGCCGACGCCGGCTTCGCCGACGCCGAGGGGCTGCCCCGCGACATGACCGGCGTGCTCCTCGGCAACACCCTCACCGGCGAGTTCGCGCGCGCCAACACCCTGCGCCTGCGCTGGCCCTACGTCAGCCGGACGATCGCCGGCACGCTGGCCGGCGACGGCTGGGAGGAAGGCAAGATCGACGAGCTCCTCGGGCGGCTGGAGACGGCCTACAAGGCGCCGTTCCCGGAGCCCATGGAGGAGTCGCTGGCCGGCGGCCTGTCGAACACCATCGCCGGGCGGATCTGCAACCACTTCGACCTCCACGGCGGCGGCTACACGCTGGACGGCGCCTGCGCCTCCTCGCTGCTGGCGGTGGCCAACGCCTGCTCGGCGCTGGCCGCGGGCGACCTCGACGTCGCTCTGGCCGGCGGCGTCGACCTCTCCCTCGATCCCTTCGAGCTGGTCGGCTTCGCCCGCGTCGGCGCCCTCGCCCACGGCGAGATGCGGGTGTTCGACGCCCGCTCCTCGGGCTTCCTGCCCGGCGAGGGGTGCGGCTTCGTGGTGCTGATGCGCGAGGGGGACGCGGCCCGCCTCGGCTGCCGCACGTACGCCGTCCTGCGCGGCTGGGGGATCTCGTCCGACGGCCACGGCGGCATCAGCCGTCCCGAGTCCGCGGGCCAGAGGATGGCCCTCGACCGCGCCTACCGGCGGGCCGGCTTCGGCATCGAGACGGTCGGCTACTTCGAGGGGCACGGCACCGGCACCTCGGTGGGCGACGCCGCCGAGCTGACTGCCCTGACTTCCGCGAGGCGCGAGGCCGGCCCCGGCGCGCCGTCCGCCCCCATCGGCTCGATCAAGGCCAACATCGGCCACACCAAGGCCGCCGCCGGCGTCGCCGGGCTGATCAAGGCCGTCCTCGCCGTCCACGCCCAGGTGCTGCCGCCGACCACCGGCTGCGACGAGCCCCACGCGGACCTGCAGGGTCCGGAAGCGCCGCTGCGCGTCCTCGACCATGGCGAGCCCTGGCCGGCGGGGACGCCCCTGCGCGCCGCCGTCTCCGCCATGGGCTTCGGCGGCATCAACACCCACGTGGTTCTGGAAGGCGAGCCGGCCGTGCGCCGCCGCTCCCTGGTGGCCCGCGAGCGCGAGCTGATCGGCTCCTGGCAGGACGCCGAGCTGCTGCTGCTCGCCGCCGCCGATCCCGCCGCCCTGGCCGTCGAGGCCGAGCGCCTGGCGATCCTGGCGGCGCGCATCTCCCGCTCCGAGCTGACGGACCTCGCGGCCGAGCTGGCCCGCCGCCCCCTGGACGGCCCGGCGCGGGCGGCCGTCGTGGCCGCCAAGCCCGCCGAGGCCGCGGAGCGCCTGCGGCGTCTGGTGGATGGGCTGCGCGGCGGCGAGACGGCGTTCCTGGATGCCAAGCATGGAGTCTTTCTGGGGACAAACCTTAGGGCTGGCGCTCGCGGCAGCCGGCGGATCGGCTTCCTCTTCCCCGGCCAGGGCGCCCCCTCGTACCTCGACGGCGGCGCCTGGCGCCGGCGCTTCGAGGGCCTCGAAGCCATCTACGAGGGGGCCGGGCTCGACCCGCACGCCGACGCCGTCCACACCGCGGTGGCCCAGCCGGCCATCGTCGCCCACTCGCTGGCCGGCCTGTGGCTGCTGGAGCGCCTGGGCGTGCGCGCCGCCGTGGCCGTCGGGCACAGCCTGGGCGAGATCACGGCGCTCCACTGGAGCGGCGCCCTCGACGCGCCCGCCGCCCTGCGCCTCGCCGCCGCGCGCGGCAAGGCCATGGCCGAAGCGAGCCCCGAGGAAGGCGCCATGGCGAGCCTCGATACCGATCCCGAAACGGCGGCCGAGCTGCTGGAAGGCAGTGAAGCCGTCATCGCCGTCTACAACTCGCCCCGGCGGACGGTGGTCTCCGGCCCCGCGGCGGCGGTGGACGCCGCCGTCGAGCGTGCCCGCGACCGCGGCCTGCCTGCCACCCGGCTGCGCGTCTCCCACGCCTTCCACTCGCCGCTCATGGCGGCGGCGGGCCCGCGCCTGGCCGCGGAGCTGGCGGCGATCGCCCTGCGGCGGCCCGTCCGGCCCGTGGCCTCCACCATCACCGGCGCCCTCCTGGAGGGGGACGCGGACCTGCCGGACCTGCTCCGCCGCCAGCTCACGTCGCCCGTGCGCTTCACCGAGGCCGCCGAAGCGGCGCGCGGCCACGCCGGCCTGTGGATCGAGGTCGGACCCGGCCGCGCCCTCTCCGCCCTGGCCGGCGAGCTCCTCGACGGCCCGGCGATCGCGCTCGACGCCGGCGGCCCGTCGATCGCCGGCCTGCTCGAAGCGGCCGGCGCCGCCTTCGCCCTCGGCGCGCCGCTCGACGCCGCCTTCCTCTTCGAGGGTCGCTTCACCCGCCCGTTCGACCTCGACCGGCCGTTGCGCTTCCTGGCCAACCCGTGCGAGTCGGCGCCCGTGCGCGGGGCGGCCCTCACCCCCCGGCCCCCTCTCCCGGCCTTCCCGCCCGTCCTGGGAGAGGGGGAGAACGGCGGAAGGATTTGGGAAGAGGTGGAGATCGCGAGCATCCTTTCCCCCCTCTCCCAGGACGGGCGGGAGGAAGGCCGGGAGAGGGGGGCCAGGGGGGTGAGCGACCTCGTCCGCCTGCTGGTCGCCGAGCGAGCCGAGCTGCCCCCGGAGGCCGTGTCGGACGACAGCCGCCTGCTCTCCGACCTCCATCTGAACTCGATCTCCGTCGGCCAGCTCGTGGTCGAGGCGGCGCGCCGGCTGGGTCTGCGGCCGCCCGCCTCCCCCACCGACTACGCGCGGGCCACGGTGCTGCAAGTGGCCCAGGCCCTGGAGGAGCAGGCGCCCGCCGGAGCGGTCGAGGCCGCCGCCGCGCCGGCGGGAGTCGACTCCTGGGTGCGCCCGTTCACGGTCGAGTGGATCCCGCGCGGTCTGCCTCGTCATTCTGCCGGTGATGCCGGGCGGGACTGGAAAGTCATCGCGCCCGCTGGTCACCCGTTCGCCGACTCCCTCCCTGACCGGCTCGAAGGGGCCGGCGTCGCCCTCTGCCTGCCCGCGGAGCTGGACGAGAGCCACGCCAGCCTCTTCGTGGAAGCGGCCCGGGCCGCCCTCGCGGCGCCCCGGCCTCTCCGCTTCCTGCTGGTGCAGGAGGCCGGGGGCGGCGGCGGCTTTGCGCGCACCCTGCACCTCGAGGTGCCAGAGGTCACCACGTGCGTGATCGATCTCTCCCTCGATCACCCTGACGCCCTCGATTGGGTCGCAACCGAAGCCGCCGCCGCCGCGTCCGGATATACCGAGGCGCGCTACGACCTGGAAGGAAACCGGCGCGTTCCCGTGCTGCGCCTGCTGGCCCCCTCCGAGGAAGCGTCCCTGCCCATCGACTCCGCCGGCGTGCTGCTGGTGACCGGCGGCGGCAAGGGGATCGCTGCCGAGTGCGCCCTCGATCTCGCGAAGACGACCGGCGCCCGCCTCGCCCTGATGGGCCGCTCGCTGCCGGAGAACGACGCCGAGCTGGCCGCCAACCTCGAGCGTATGGCCGCCGCCGGCGTCGCCCCCCTCTACGTCGCCGCCGACGTGACGGACGCCGCCGCCGTGGCCGCCGCCGTGGCCCGGGTGGAGGCCGAGCTGGGCCCCGTCACCGCCTTCCTCCATGGCGCCGGCGCCAACGCGCCCCGCCTCCTCTCGGCGCTGGATGAGGACGGCCTCCTGCGCACCCTCGGCCCCAAGACCGCCGGCCTGCGCAACGTCCTCGCCGCCCTCGATCCCCGGCGGCTGCGGCTGCTGGTGACCTTCGGCTCGATCATCGCCCGCACCGGCCTGCGCGGCGAGGCCGACTACGCCCTCGCCAACGAGTGGCTGGCCCTCGCCACCGAGCGGTTCGCCCGCGAGCACCCCGGCTGCCGCTGCCTGGCCCTCGAATGGTCCGTGTGGGCCGGCGTCGGCATGGGCGAGCGGCTCGGCACCCTGGAGAGCCTGATCGCCCAGGGGATCACGCCGATCCCGCCCGAGACCGGCGTCCGGCTGATGCGCGAGCTGATCGGCCGGGAGCTGACGACCGCCTCCGTGGTCGTCGCCGGCCGCTTCGGCGAGCCCCCGACCCTGGAGATGGAGCGCGCCGAGCTGCCGCTGCTGCGCTACCTGGAGACGCCGCGCGTCCACGTCCCCGGCGTCGAGCTGGTGGTGGACGCCGAGGTCTCGGCCGACACCGACCCCCATCTCGCCGACCACGTCTTCCGCGGCGAGCCGCTGTTCGCCGCCGTGCTGGGCATGGAGGCCATGGCCCAGGCCGCCATGGCGCTGGTGGGTACGGACGAGATCCCCACCTTCGAGAACGCCGTCTTCCAGCGCCCCGTGGCCGTGCCGGCCGGCCGCTCGACGACCATCCGCGTCGCCGCCCTGGTGCGCGCGCCCGGCGAAGTGGAGGTCGTGCTGCGCGACGAGTCGACCGGCTTCGCCGCCGACCACTTCCGCGCCACCTGCCGCTTCGGCACCATCATGGACGCCGCGCCCCGGCTCCTGGCGCCCTTCGGCACGGGCACCCGGCGAATCCAGCTCCAGGCGGACGGCGACCTCTACGGCGGCATCCTGTTCCACCGCGGCCGCTTCCGCCGCGTCCAGGGCTACCGCAGCCTGTGCGCCACCGACTGCCTGGCCGAGATCTCCTCGGACGGCACCACCGTCTGGTTCGGCCGCTACCTGCCGGACCGCCTCGTGCTCGGCGATCCCGGCGCCCGCGACGCCGCCATCCACGGCATCCAGGCCTGCATCCCCCACGCGACCCTGCTGCCCATCGGGGTCGACCGGGTGGCGACCTTCGGCCTGGAGAAGGACGCGCCCCTCCTGCTCGCCGCCCACGAGCGCAGCCGCCACGGCGACGAGTTCGTCTACGACCTGGAGGTGCTGACCCTCGACGGCCGCCTCCGCGAGCGCTGGGAAGGCCTCCGCCTGCGCGCCGTCGACCGCGCCGCCCCGCCGGCCGCCTGGACGGCCGCCCTGCTCGGCCCCTACGCCGAGCGACGGCTGCAGGAGATGCTCCCCGGCTCGCGCGTCCAGGTCTCCCTGGAAATCGAGGGCAACGCTGCTCAGCGGCGCCATCGCCCCGACGGCAAGCCGGAAACCGAGGATGGCACGCCGCTCTCCATCTCCCACGCCGGCGGCCTCCTGCTCGCCGTGGCCGGCGAAGGCCGTCTCGGCTGCGACCTGGAGCCGGTCGCCGAGCGCACGGAGGAGGTCTGGCGCGGCCTGCTGGGCGCCGAGCGCTTCCAGCTCGCCGAGCTGATCGCCCGCGAGCGGGGCGAGACCCGGGACGCCGCCGCCACCCGCGTCTGGGCGGCGGCCGAGAGCCTGACCAAGGCCGGCGTCGCCCATGGAGCGCCGCTGACGCTCGACGGCGACGGCAGTGACCGCGAGAACCGCGAGGGCGACGGCTGGCTCCTCCTGCGCTCCGGCGAGCTGCGGATCGGCACCTTCGTCGCCGCCATGCGCGAGCTGCCGGGCGAGGCCGCCCTCGCCGTCCTCGTCGAGAACGTGCATTGAAGTCCTACGAGTACCGCCACCTGGTGGGGTTCGAAGAGACCAACCTGGTCGGCAACGTCTACTACGTCAACCACCTGCGCTGGCAGGGGCGCTGCCGCGAGATGTTCCTGCGCGACCACGCCCCGGAGATCCTGGAAGACCTGAGGAACGGTCTCGCCCTGGCGACCGTCCGCTGCTCCTGCGACTACCTCGCCGAGCTCGAAGCGTTCGACTCCATCGTGATCCGCATGCGCCTGGGCGGCACCGTGCAGAACCGCATCACCCTCCTCTTCGAATACTGGCGGGACGAAGAGCTGGTGGCTCGCGGCGAGCAGGTCATCGCCTGCATGCGCCGGGAGGGCAAGCGGGCGGTGCCGACGCCCATTCCGGGGCCGCTGCGCGAGGCTTTGAAGCCCTACGCGTAGGGGCGTGGGTGTGAGACCCTCTCCCCCATGCTCCCCCTCGCCCGCGCTGCCCTGAGGCGGCCCGTCCTGGTGCTCCTCCTGTCCCTCCTCGGCACGGCCGGGGTGGCCGCGGGGCTGTTCCGCCTGGAGGTGCGCGCCGACGGCGCGGCGATCTACCCGCAGGGCGATCCCACGGTCGAGCGGACGCTGCGCGACCGCGAGGCGTTCTTCGAGCCGGACCAGATCATCGTCCTGGTGAGCTCGAAGCCCGGCGGCCCCCTGGTCGCCTCGCGGGAAGGGTTCCGCTTCCTCGTCCGCACCCACCGCGAGCTGCGCCTGCTCCCCGGCGTCGACCGGTTCGGCGTCCACTCGCTCGCCGACCTGATCGAGCCGCCGCCCCCGGGGAAGATCAGCATCGTCACCTTTCTCAACCCCGTTCCCGAGGCGCCCGGGGCCTTCGCGGAGCTGCTGGCGCGCATCCGCCGGCTGCCGGTGGCGAACGGGCTGTTCCTCTCCCGCGACGGCCGGGCCGCGCCGTTCTACGTTCCCGCCTATCCCAAGGCCGACCGGCGGGAGCTGATCCGGCAGATCGAGAGCTGGCGCGCCGCCCGCGCCGCCGCCTCGCCCTTCGAGCTGCGGATCACGGGGCCGGTGGCCGCCGAGGCCATCCTTGGCGAGACGGTGCTCGACGACCTCGCCCGGCTGGTGCCGATCATGATGGCCGTCGTCGCCCTCGTGCTCGCCGTCTCCCTGCGCACGCCGGGCTGCGTGATCGTCCCCCTGGCCCAGGTCCTCGTCACCCTCGTCTGGACCTTCGGCCTGATGGGCTGGGCGGGCGTGCCCGTCACCCTGGTCACCACCATCCTCCCCGTGCTGCTCATGGCCCTGTCGATGACCGACGAGATCCACGTCCTCCAGAGGCTGCGCGACCGGCTGGCCGGGGACCCCGGCGAGCGCACGGACCGCGCCCGGCTGCGGCGGGCGGCGGGAACGGCCTACGCCGACCTGACCTCGCCGCTGGTGCTCACCTCGCTCACCAACGCCGCGGGGTTCTTCTCGTTCCTGGGCTCGCCCATGGCGCCGCTCTCCCAGTTCGGCCTGTTCGCCGGCCTCGGGCTGCTGATCGCCCTGCTCTCCACCTACACGCAGGTGCCGGCCCTCATCGCCCTGCTCCCCCCGGCCTGGATCGAGCCGCGGCGCGCCGGGAAGGGAGAGCGGGACGTCCCCAAGCTCGAGCTCTGGCTGGCCCGGCACGCCCGGCCCGCCGCCCTGGCGGGCGCCGCCCTGCTCCTGCTCGCCCTCCCCGGCCTCTTCCGTCTGCGCGTGCAGGACTCCTGGGTCGACAACTTCGATCCCCGCTCGCCGCTGGTCACGGCGGAGCGCACGTTCAACGCCTCGTTCTGGGGCAGCTACCGCCTCGACGTGGTGCTCGAAGGGGAGCGGGACCTCTTCCTGACCCCCCGCGGCGCCGCCCTGCTGGAGGAGGCCGACCGGCTGGCGCGCGCGGCGCCGCACGTGGGCGGCGCCCTGGGGTACCTCCAGTTCCTGGAGATCGGCGCCCAGGCGATCGGGCGCCCGCTGCCCGTCTCCGGGCTGGCGCCGCTCGACGTCAAGCGCGCCAGCGCCCTCGTAGACGTCCTGGCGATCCGCGTCAGCCTGCGCCAGTACCTGACGGAGGACAAGGGCACGGCGCGCCTCCGCCTGTTCGTGCCCAACGCCGACTACGCCAAGGGGCGCGAGCTGCGCGCCTGGATCGAGCGGCGCCTGCCGGACCTCGCCCGGCGCTACGGCGTGCGCGCCCACGTCTCGGGCGACGTGCCGGTGGGGCTGGCGGTCGTGGGGGGGATCGTCGGCAACCAGCTCCGCTCGATCGGCTGGACCGCCGCGATGATCGCCCTCACCCTGCTCGCCGCCTTCCGCGGCCCGCGCTGGACGGCGATCGCCATGGCCCCCGTGATCGCCGCCGCCCTCCTGCTCTTCGCCGCCCTGGGCTACGCCGGCCTGCCCCTCGGCATCGCCACCAGCATGTTCGCGGCCATCACCCTGGGGGCGGGGGTCGACTTCGCCCTCCACTACGTCCACGCCTACCGGCGCGAGCGCGCAGCCGGACACGGCCACGGCGAGGCGGTGCTCTCGACCCTCCACACCACCGGCCGGGGACTACTGTGGAACGCCCTCGTGCTCGCCTTCGGCTTCTCGGTGCTGGCCTTCTCCGCCATCCGGCCCAACGCCAGCCTGGGGTTCCTCCTGGCGGCGGCGATGCTCGCGAGCTACGCGACGACGGTGGTCTTCCTGCCGGAGATCCTGCGGCGGGCGGGGCGGCTGTAGGAAGCGATAGAAAGGAAGGGAAAAGGCCGGCGCCCGAAGGCACCGGCCTCATTATTCGCCAGGGGATTGCTAGTTTTCGATGGGAACCGGCTTGTCGACCGGCTGGATGACCACGGCGGGGCACGCCAGCGCGGTGGCGGTGGGAGTAGCGACCGCACTGCTCGAACCGGCGCCCGTCCCCGTTCCCGTCTGGGTGGGCGGGCAGTCGTTCGCCGGCGCCGAGGTGTGGGTCAGCGAGTACACCGCGTGGTCATGCTGGCTCGTACCGGTGCCGCCGCACAGGCCCCAGGGCGGAGACGGGATGTAGCCGATGTGGAACGCGAGGCCCGCGAAGCCGGCCCGCTTACGGCCGACCGTCGTGTACTCGTTGACGCCGTTGAAGGTGCCGTCGACGCCGATGCCGGCCGCGATCGGGGTGATGCCCTTGGTGGCCGGATCGAAGTTGTTCGGACCGAAGGCGACCTCCCAGCAGACGTTCGAGGCATTCAGGGTCAACGGCGCCGGGCAGCCCGCCACCAGGCCGCAGTCGATGACAACCTGGTTGGCCGGATTGCCGATCTCGGTGAACACCAGCTTCGGCAGCACCGGGAAGCTCGAGTTGAACCGGCCGCCGTCCGGCGTCAGCCGGGTCGCCGTGATCGTGCCCGGGCCCGAGGGGGTCTCGGACAGCGCGACCACGAGGTTATAGTTGAGGCCGTCGATCGTCGTCTGGCCCTTCAGCCGCAACCCCTTGATCTCGACGCTGAAAGTATGCGTCTCGGGGATGAGGTTGAACGTCACCGACGGGGGATACCGCTCGAGCAGCGTGTCGATCGAGCCCAGCGCCCCGGTCAGCGGCGCGCCGGTCAGCGGGACGATCGTGGGATTGACCACGGCGCCCAGACCAAAGAACGTATTGATGGGGAACACCGAGAGGTCGATCTTCGTACCGGTCGCCGGCGTCTTGAAGCCGTCGTTGCCGGGCGCCACCGTGATCGGCACGGCCATGGCCGGCACCGCGGCGGCCGCCAGGACCAGCCCGGCGAGGGCCCACTTCGCAAATTTGTTCATAGTTTTCTCCCTGTTACGAGTGAATCGTAAATGCGAACCTTCAATAGAGAGGGTGCGCTGGCAGAGGAGAACGTGACAGGACGCGAGCTTATCTGCGCAGCCGGTCGCGCAGCCGGCGGAGCATGAGCTTGCGCCGGCGGGTGATGCGGGGCCTCGGCTCCCCCCGCTGGGCGTCCAGCTCGCGGCCGATCTCGGAGTTGACCTCGCCCCCCATCAGCAGGGCGAAGGCGCTCAGGTAGAACCAGACGAGCAGCAGGATCACCGCGCCCAGCGAGCCGTAGGCCGTGGTGTAGGCGTGGAAGTAGGAGAGGTAGAGGCGGAGGCCGAACGAGGCGGCGAGCCACAGGGCGACGCCGGTGACCGCTCCCGGGGTGCCCCACTGGCGGTTCGGGCTGTCGCCGAGGTTGGGGGCATAGTTGTAGACCATCTCGAACGCGATGGCCGCGAACACCAGCACCAGCAGCCACTGGACGACCTTCCAGGTGATCGCGAAGGCGGCGCCGATCCCCAGGCGGTCCGCGAGCGTCTCGCCGATCGTGCCGCCGTAGAAGATCAGCGCCAGGGCGCAGACGATGAGGACGGTCACGGTGCACGTCAGCACCAGGGCGATGAGCCGCCGCCGCCACCACTTCCGGGTCTCCTTGAGGCCGCAGGCCGTGTTGAGGGTGCGCGACACGGCCAGCATGCCGTTCGAGGCCATCCACACGGCCACGGCGAGCGAGAGGTAGAGCTTGGCCCCCGTGCGGGCGACGGTGATCTCCGTCAGGGTGTTGTTGAGCAGGGCGACGACGTCCCGGCTGGGCGACACCCGGGCGAGATACCAGAACAGGTTCCAGCGCAGCGACGTGCTGGCCTGGGCGAGGTAGCCGAGCAGGGTGGTGAGGAAGAGCAGCAGGGGGAAGATCGAGAACAGGAAGAAATACGCCAGCTCCGCGCACCGCCCCAGCAGCTCGTCCTCCCAGATCTGCCGCCACAGCCGCATCCCGAGCTGCTTCCAGGTAAGGCCGGCGCGGGTCCAGAGGGAGGTCATGAGAGAAAGATAGCAGCCCTCATCACCCCGGCCCTCTTCTCCCGATCCCTCCCACCTCGCCTCCCCGGGAGAAGAGGGAGAAGTTTGTCTAAATAGGTTTTTGCTTCTTTTCCCCTCTCTCCCGGGCGGGCGGGCGGAGGGCCGGGAGAGAGGGGGTAGGGGGAGTGAGGACCAATGCTAGAGTTTCCCCGTCCAACGTTTCGACGGAGAAACGCCAACCCCATGGCTCAAACGATGACCACCCATCCTCGAAAGGATGACCAAGCCGCCCAGCGGATCGCCAAGCTGCGCTCCGAGATCCGCCATCACGACTATCTCTACTACGTCGAAGACCGGCCCGAGATCGACGACGCGCAGTACGACAAGCTCTTCCACGAGCTGGAAGACCTGGAGAAGCAGTTCCCCGACCTCGTGGCCGAGGACTCCCCCACCCAGCGGGTGGCCGGCCAGCCGATCGACGGCTTCCCCTCTGTCGAGCACGCGGCGCCCATGCTGTCGCTCGAATCCAACCAGGACGAGGCGGCCCTGCGCCGCTTCGACGAGCGGCTGCGCAAGGGGCTGGGGGTGCTGGGAGACGACTTCCCCGTCGAGTACGTCCTCGAGCCCAAGCTCGACGGCCTGTCGGTCGAGGTGGTCTACAAGGACGGCGTCTTCCTCCAGGCGTCGACCCGCGGCGACGGCCGCAAGGGCGAAGGGATCACGGCCAACGTGCGTACCATCGCCAGCGTCCCCCTGCGGCTGCGCGAGGGCAAGCGCCCGGCGCCGCCCCTGCTCGCCATCCGCGGCGAGATCATCCTGTCAGCCAAAGGCTTCGACAAGGTCAACGAGAGGCTGATCGCCGAGGGCAAGGAGCCGTTCGCCAACCCGCGCAACGCCGCCGCCGGCTCCGTGCGCCAGCTCGATCCCCAGCTCACCGCCTCCCGCCCCCTGCACCTCTACGCCTACGACATCCTGGCCGGCGGCGAGGGGATCGACACCCAGTGGGAGGTGCTCGCTTCCCTGCGCGACTGGGGGCTCAAGGTCAACGAGAGGGTGAAGAAGGGCAAGACGGTGGACGACATCCTCGCCTACCACGCCGGCCTCGAGGCCGAGCGCGACGACCTCGGCTACGAGATCGACGGCGTCGTCATCAAGCTCGACGACGTCGAGGCCCGCGACACCCTGGGCTGGACGGCCCGCCACCCGCGCTGGGCCTTCGCCTACAAGTTCCCGCCCAGGAAGGAGGTCACCCGCATCCTGTCGATCCTCCCGTCGGTGGGGCGGACGGGCGTCGTGACTCCCGTCGCCATCATGCTGCCGGTCGAGATCGGCGGCGTCACCGTCGCCCGGGCCACCCTCCACAACCGCGAGGAGGTGGCGAGGAAGGACGTGCGCGAGGGCGACCGCGTGCGCGTCCAGCGGGCCGGCGACGTCATCCCCCAGGTCATCGAGCGCATCGACGAGCCCGACCGCGAGCGCGCCCCCGAGTGGCGCATGCCGGCCGTCTGCCCCTCCTGCGGCACGGAGCTCGTCGAGCGCGGCCCGTTCACCGTCTGCCCCAACAGCTTCGAGTGCCCGGCCCAGCTCGCCGGCCGCATCGTCCACTTCGCCTCGCGCGACGCCCTGGACGTCGAGGGCCTGGGGGACGAGACCGCCAAGCTGTTCGTGGCCAAGGGCCTGGTGCGCCAGCTCCCGGACCTCTTCGAGATCCGCGCCGAGCAGCTCCTGGAGCTCGAGGGGTTCGCCCAGAAGTCCGCCAGCAAGCTGGTGGAGGCCCTGAAGAAGGCCGCCGGGGCCGCCGAGCTCCCCCGCTTCCTCTACGGCCTGGGGATCCCCGAGGTGGGAGTCGCCGTGGCCCGCGACCTCTCCCGGCACTTCGGCACCTTCGCGCGGCTGCGGGCGGCGGACGAGGCCCTCCTCCAGGAGGTCCCCGGCGTGGGTCCCAGGATGGCCGAGCAGATCCTCACCTTCTTCGGCGAGCCCAACAACGCCGCCGTCCTGGACGAGCTGACGGCCAAGATGCACCTGATCGAGAAGGAGCCCGAGCCATCTGAGGACGGGGGGACGTCCGTAAAACCTCTGGCGGGACAGAAGTGGGTCTTCACCGGAGGGCTCACCAGCCTCTCCCGCCGCGACGCCCAGGCGCACGTGGAATCCCTGGGCGGCCGCGCCACCGGCTCCGTCAGCAAGTCGACCGACGTCGTGGTGATCGGCGAAGACGCCGGCTCCAAGGCCGACGACGCGCGGAAGCTGGGGATCCGCACCATGAACGAAGAGGAGCTCCTGGCCTTCCTGAGGGGGAATGGGATCGAGGTCTGACCCGTTTTCCCCGCTGGAGGGCCTGACTCGCCTCCAATGGAAGGGGACATCCAATGAAATTCGCCTTCACCCTGTTCGCCCTCGTCCTGGCCAGCGTGGCGCTCGCCGCCGGCCCGGCGCAGACTCCGCGGAAAGGAAAGACCGAAGTGATCGAAAAAGTCGTCAAGACCGACGCCGAGTGGAAGAAGACCCTGACGCCCGAGCAGTTCTACGTGCTGCGCGAGCACGGCACCGAGCGCGCCGGCACGAGCGAGTTGAACCACAACAAGCGCAAGGGCGTCTACGTCTGCGCCGCCTGCGGCCTGACGCTCTTCAACTCGGACACCAAGTACGACTCCGGCACCGGCTGGCCGAGCTTCTGGGCGCCGATCGACCCCAAGCACGTCGGCACCTCCGTCGACCGCAGCTTCTTCAGCACCCGCACCGAGGTCCACTGCGCCCGCTGCGGCGGCCACCTCGGCCACGTCTTCCCCGACGGCCCCCCGCCGACCGGCCAGCGGTACTGCATGAACGGGGTGTCGCTGAAGTTTGAGCCCCTCACCCCCTGACCCCCTCCCGGCCCGCCGGCCCTCCCGACCTGGGAGAGGGGGAATAGGAAGTAAGGGCTCGTCACGGAGTAAATGTGCCTTTCTGCGTTCGGCCCAACGGGTCGGGAGACCCCAGCCCAGGGCTGAGGCCGAAGGCCGATGCCCTGGGAAGAAAAAGCGTCTCCATCGTTGCGGCCTGCAAGGTCGCGAGAACCCGATTCGGCAAGACAGCTCTCGCGGCCTTCCAGGCCGCAGCCCGTTGTCATCCCTCACCCCAGGGCATCGGCCTTCGGCCTCAGCCCTGGGCTCCATTCTCCCGACCCGTTGGGCCGGACGGGAGCCGAACGCCTTAGAGCTGAGCTCCGAGAACCGGGGCAGTTATTCTGTGACGAGCCCTAAGCTCCCTGGAAACCGAATCCAACCTGCTTTTCTCCCCCTCTCCCAGGCCAGCACCCTTTCTCCTTGCCTCTCTCCCCCTCTCCAGGCCAGCACCCTTTCTCCTTGTCTCTCTCCCCCTCTCCCAGGCAGGGCGGGCGGAGGGCCGGGAGAGGGGGCCGGGGGGTGAGGGCCAAGCTAAACTACCCCCGTGGACCCTTCCTACCCCCTCCCCGCCATCCCCTACCTTCGCCTCGCCGTCACCCTCCGCGCCCAGGCGCCCGCCTACCTCCCTCCCTTCAAAGGCTCCCTCCTCCGCGGCGCCTTCGGCCATGCGCTGCGCCGCACCGTCTGCGCCATGGGGCCCGATCAGCCGTGCGACACCTGCCGCCTTCGTCAGGCCTGCGTCTATACGCGGATCTTCGAGACCTTCATCGAGGAGACCCCGCCGCCCTTCCTGCGCGGGCTCCCCAGCTCGCCCCGCCCCTACGTCTTCGAGCCGGCGGACGAGACGCGCGGCTTCGCCACCGGCGATCCGCTCTCCTTCGGCCTCCTCCTCTTCGGCCAGGCCACGGAGCTCCAGGCCTACGCCCAGCTCGCCATCGAACGCATGGCCGCCGCCGGCCTGGGGAGCCGCCGCACCCCCTTCGCCCTCTCCCAGGTCCGTGCCCTGGCCCCCGACGGCGCTTGGCGCACCGTCTTCGAAGATGGCCGCGCCCACGGCCCCGCCGTCCTCCTCCCCTGCCTGCCGGCCCATGACGAGGGTAACTTGGGCCTCGACGGCACCCGCGCCACGATCCGCCTCCTCACCCCGCTCCGCCTGAAGTCCCGCGGCGAGCTCGCCACCACCCTCGACTTCCGTAGCCTCGTCTTCGCCGCCCTCCGCCGCGTCCTCGAGCTCGCCCACTTCCACGTCCCCGGCGCCGCCATCGACTGGAGCTTCCGCGGCCTCCTCGACCGCGCCGCCGCCGTCCACACCGTCCGCTCCAGTCTCACCTGGCACGACTGGGAGCGCTACAGCAACCGCCAGCAGACCCACATGATCTTCGGCGGCCTCCTCGGGACTCTCGACCTCGAAGGCGATCTCGCGCCCTTTTCTCCTCTTTTTCGAGCCGCCGAGATCCTCCACGTCGGCAAAGGCGCCACTTTCGGACTGGGAAAGATCGCGGTCGAGCCGAAGCCGTAGAACGAGGCATTCAAGGCACACTTCAGCTCCGGCCCGTGTATTCCTCGTCCAGAGAACCGAATTCGCCTGAATCCCTACACCGGTTTCTTCCAACTCTAGTAGAAATTTGCTTCTCGTACACAATCCCTCGTCAGCTAGTGTATTTTTCGAGCCCAGGCCCTCCAACAGCCCGCCGGTCTACACCACATCGCCGCCAATCCGTCTATTTTCCTTCTTGGGTAGACATCCGCCCACTTTTCTACACTGTTCGCCAGTCGAATTGTGTATGAAAGCTCTAATCCTACACAATTTGGCCCGCGATGGTGTATGATGACGCCACCTGAGCCACTTTTCGGAGGTGCGGATGCGAATCAACGTCGTCGTGGACGAGGATCTCCTCGCGAGAGCGATGCGTCTGACTGGAATCGCCACCTATCGTAAAACTCTGGACGAGGCGCTCACCGCGCTGGTCCAACTTTACGAGCAGGGAGAGGTGCGCGGCTTGCGCGGCAAGCTCCACCGCCAGCCGGACCTCCCCCGTGAGCGCAGGAAGCGCTGAGCCATGCGGATCCTCGTCGACTCCACCGTCTGGATCGATTACTTCAACGGCGCCGTCACCCGGCAGACCGACTTCCTCGACCGCGCCCTCGGCTGGCGCTTCCTCGGCGTGGGCGACCTCATCTTTGCCGAGGTCCTCGGCGGCTACCTGGACGAGCGGGAGCGCGAGCTGGCCGAGGGCGCCCTCGGCCGCTTCCGCCGCCTCACCCTGGGCGGCTTCGACCTCGGCCGCGTCGCCGCCCGCAACTCGCGCATCCTCCGCGCCAAGGGCCTCCCCGCCCCCAACACCCTCGAAGGCCTCATCGCCACCTTCGCCATCGAGAAGGATTGGGCGCTCCTCCACTCCAGCCCCGGCTACGAACCCTTCGAGCAGCACCTCGGGTTGAAGGTCCCGGATCTGGGGAGTACAATCATCCGCTGAAGAAGCTTTCTTTGAAAACTGATCCTCATGCTGGGCAAAAAACATGCCTGACAAGAAGCGCGCCAGAGGCAAAACGTCATTTTGGCAGGGAGGTAACAGCTTTTCGATATCTTGAGCGGCTGCAAGAGGTTACGTTTAAACCAGCGCTAGGAGAGACGAAAGGACGATACTTGGAAACCGGCAGATTTGGAGTTAACAGGAAACACCCCCTTAACTCCCTGCATCGGTTGGGCTTGCAGAGGCTGCGGTCCGAATAGACCTGATTCGTATTGTGGGATTGAGACACTTCACCTGCGTGCTCATCTACTTCAATGTCACCGGTCCGAATAGACCTGATTCGTATTGTGGGATTGATACCTTTTCTTCGGCAGAGTGAATAGCGTTGACGACGCGCTCGTCCGAATAGACCTGATTCGTATTGTGGGATTGAGACCTCTTTATGGCGACGCGAGCATACTCGTCGACCGATATGAATCGAGGTCCGAATAGACCTGATTCGTATTGTGGGATTGAGACTCTTCTTCATGACCGTCTCCTTCTGTCGACAGGCACTGCCTGTCCGAATAGACCTGATTCGTATTGTGGGATTGAGACTTTCTGTATGGGGTGCCGTACGTCACGGCACCGTCATCGTCCGAATAGACCTGATTCGTATTGTGGGATTGAGACGGCGTAGGCCAGCTTGCCTGCGAACCCGGGGGCGTTGGCGTCCGAATAGACCTGATTCGAATTGGGAAAAACGGGCCGGTCACTCTTCCCCGGCGCTAAAGCGCCAAGCTATTCAGATTGGACCCCTTCAGGGTCAAAACAACCACCGAGTTGTGTGTAAGAGGGTGGGCTGACCGCGCCGTTCCCGACGCCCCTGGCAGGGCTGAAATCCAGGAATCGGCCGACGGCCGCGGAATTTAGTAGGACGTCCCGAATGCGGATTCAAAAAATGGCAACAATGGGACCGCCACCCAGTCCAGACGATACCGTTATCGCGGGAAGATACTGGGACCTCCCGACACTCCCTTCAAGCTCATACAAAGTAACCCGCAGAGTGTTGAAGAGCCGGCCCAGGAGGACGGCGGCGGGAAAGGGCGTCCGCAGGAAAAGGTGGATTTCATTCGTGTCGTGCCGGCCCGCGAAATTGCGGATCAAGGAGGCGATGGCCGCGGTCGTCGCGCCGATCTCCTCCGGTACGAGCCGGCGGGGTTGAGCCAGGCGCATCCTCAAGGAGGCGGAGTAGTCGGTCGTTCGCGACTCGAGGAGCTCGCCGAAGGCGTCCGTGGGCGGGATCGTAGGTACCAGATCCACCAGGACGGCCACGGGGCGGCGAGGCGATCCGAGGTCTTTCTCGTCGACGGTCAATTCCGCGGGGGCTCCCGTCTCCAGCGCCTCCCAGACGACCTGATTTTGATCTTCCACGGCCAGGGGCCCTGCGCGGCCGGTCGCCGGCAAAGCGGCGCCCAAGGCGAAGGCAGCCGAAAGGTGAGCCCCTCCTCGCAGAAGGACCCGCTTCGCGCCGGAGGCTTCGACGAGCGCCGGCAGAGCGGCCAGGAACGAGCGCAGGGGAGGCCAGGTCTCGGGCGACGGGGCGCGGAAGCCCTCCTTCGGAGGAGGCGTCCTCACGACGAGGGCCGTCTGGTTCGTGAAGGCCTGGGGCGAAGAACGGGTCTGAAGGTCGATGACGAGCGTCTCTTCACCGAGCCTGCGGTGGGAGTCCATCCGCCGGCGGACGATCCTTTCCGCGACCTTCTCGCAGGAATCGGGTTCGAAGAGCGGGAACTGTTTCAGCCATTTAAAGGTATCCGGAGGTTGGGCGAGGAGGCGGTCCGGCGCGTCGAAGTCGAGGCGGCCGGGCTGGCCGGCTCTCTCCAGCGTGCTGGCGACGACGAAGATGAAATCAGGGTCGGTGTGGAGGCGGAGCAGCTCGGGGAGCTCGACGTCCCTGACCACGGACGAATGCTCGATCTCCGGGGTCACGACGAGCACGGCGCCGGAGAGGCCGCGCGCGAGGGCTTCCTGAAGACGGGTGCGGGTGTCGCCCGGCGGCAGGTCTTCCTGGTCGTGCCAGACCGGAGCTCCGGCGCAGCGGAGGGCCCGGGCGACCTTGTAGGCGAGATCGGCGCCGTCCGAGGAGCGGTAACTGATGAAGACCGGACCGAGCGGATCGACTCCCGAGCCTGCGCCTGGCATCAGGAGCCCTCTCCGTCCGGCCCGGACAGTTTCTTCTTGAGCGCCTCCAGGGCCGCAAGGTTCTTGCCGCTGGCGGCTCGGAAGGCAGAGGCTGGCGGAGCCGGGGACTTCTTCTCTTCCCTGCCTGGCCTGCCGCGGGGCGGTTGAGGCGCGCGGCCTTGGCGGGTGTCCTTGCGATCGTCCCGCTCGGTCCGGAATTCCGGCTCTTTTTCGATGCGGCGTTCTTGACGAACGAGGAGCAGCCGCGCGGTCCATCCAAAAAGGCTCTTGAGCTCGGCGGCCTCCCACTCGGCTCCATCGAGGAGTCGGCCTACTTCTCCGATCACCATCCGGACCTGATCGCCAAAACCGCCACCCCGCTTCAGGTGCCCGCCGTTCCCCTGCTTCAGCAGAGCCAAGGTCCGGCGGAGCCGTGGAAGGTCTCCCGAGGGATCGCTCATGAACGTCGCGACCACGGAAAGGAAGGCGTTCTTGCTCTTCACCGGGGTCGGCCCGGCCTGGAGGCTCAAGGCCAGGCGCTCCGCGTTCTTTACGATTTCGACCTGAGATTTCTGCATGGCCCGATTCCTCTCAGGCAGGTCCACGGAGCAACTTTGCCACTTCTTCCAGCTTCGGCCAGAAGGGGACGGCCCAAGCGGAGGTGCGGGCGGCCTCGAGCCAAGCGGACGCCTGCTCCTGGAGCGGTTCGCCTTCAAAATGTTTGCGCTCGGGGCTGGCCAGGGTGAGGCTCCGCGGCTGGACCTTCACGGCGCCCTTGCCATCGTACTTGACGCCCCCGAGGCGAAGGAGGAACCGGGTTGCCTCGTCCCGTCCGATCCCCATGGAAAGGAGCAGCCGGCCGAGCTCTTCCACCGAGACGTTCCAAAAGGTCATACGGTTCTCAAAGGTCCCGAGGAAGACCTCCCTGGACAGCTCCTTGAGCTGCTTCACCGAAACCTTGCGGTCGCGGTCGAACACCGTGGCCTCCTGGAAGTCATAGAGGCTGACGTCTCCTTCGGGTTTCTGAGGGGTCCAGGGAACGGGCACCTTTTGAACCTCCACCCGCACGGCGTCCGGCCCGGCGGGTCGGGCATCATCAAAGCCAACCCGGCCGCTCCGGCCGAGCACACCGAAGAGAGAGCAGGCGTCGCAGCACGAGCGGGCGGTGCAGCGGCTCGCCTCGGTGCGCCGCGCTCGATCGGCCCAGGCGAAAGGATCGCAGGAAAACGAGAGCAATTCGTAAAGGGTGCGGACCGCTCCCTTGATGCCGCTGCCGGGAATCACCGGCGTGCCCGCCAGCCGAGCGGCTTCCTGTGCGACGACCTCCTCCGCGCCTTGGGATACCAGAGTGAGCCGGCCAGTCGACGGAGAAACGAACTGTCCCGTGGGAATCTCCAACGAGAGCCGCAGGCTGCCGGTCAAGCGGCCCTTGATCCACTTGTCGTGAGAAGGAGGCTCCTGAAAGCGGATCTCCCCTGCGGGCCGCGACAAGCCGCGCCGTGCCATGGATCAATTCCTTCCTTCGAGATAACGCTGAAGCGGCCCCTCGATGAGTGCCGTTGCCAGATTTTGAACCGCTTTGTCCCCCTCATACCGCAAGGCCCGGAAGACACCACGGCGGAGCGATCTCTCCCCAGGCGGAGCGGCGAGATTGTCGTTCGGCGGCAGCCCGTACCCGCCCCTATCCCCCTCCATCTGCCGGGCTCCCGTGACGGTGCCAGTCTCGTTGTTCAGGAATCCCAGTTCCACGGAACAGTCCTGCACCCGGACGCTTCCCATGCCTCGGGCCTTGGCGCCGCCGATACGCAGCAGGCCGCTGTCGAGGTCCTGCAGGGTGGCCAGGATGAGGCCGAGTTGCCAAAGCGAGAAGTTCTCGCCGTTGATGCGGGTGCGGAAGCCGCCGCCGACTACGACCTCGGCATCATAGAGCACGCCCTGGGCGGCCGCCTGGGAACGGCGGTCGATGCCGACGCCGGTACGGACCTCGGTCCGGTTGGCCTCTTTCTCCATGCCCGGAGCGGGGTAAGCGTCGCCGATCCGAAACCGCCCCGCCAGGGCGAGAGAGCCGAACGTAAAGCAGGCGCCGCACTGACCGGCGTGCGGATAGTTGGGCGGCTGCGGCGGGCCGATCTTCTTTTTGCCACAGGAGCTTTCGTCGCGCACCTGGGTGGGATCGCAGGCGAACCGGCCGGCGGAGCGAAGGAGGCGCTCGCCGTGGGAGCGGAGCACTCCCTTGAGGCCGGAGCCGGCGAGGAAGACGGTGGGCTCGCCGTTCCGGTGAGTCCTCTGGAACTCCATGTCGGCCGGCCCGGGATCGATGCCGACCGACTGCGCCCGGATGAGGACCGGGCCGTCGGGCACGAGGGTGACGTCGAGGCTCACGGTGTTCTGAAGGGTTCGGAACATGGCTCCACCATCCTGGATCTATGAGACAGCCGCGGCGAAGTCCGCCAGCTCCTGCAGGCTGTCGAGGTACTTGGCAAGCTTCTGGTCCACGGGGCCTAGCTCGGAAGAGCCCTCGGCCGCCTGGCGGGACAGGATCTCCGCAGCCTTGCGGTCCCGCGGAGCCGTAACCTCCACCTGAACCCAGCCCAGCCCCCGGGCGGATTTGCCGCCGAGGAGCAGGATGCCCTCGTTCATCATCCAGAGCGCCTGGGCAAGGAGACCCACCTCGTAATCGGCCGGGTTCTTGAAGCGGACCCGGCCGCGGAAGCGTGTGCCCGCGGGCACGACCTCGACGTCGAACTTCGCGCCCATGTCTTTGTCAACCGTCCGAGTCTCACGGGAGATCGCGACACCATCCCGGACCTCGAATCGAGCGGCGTCCTCACAGATTACGTCCGAAATTTGGAGCCGTGATCCATAAGACGGATCTCTCGGCGCGCCAGGATGGGCTTTGGCGTCCTTTCTTTCGTCGACTGCTCCGAAGAGGCGCTTGATCAGATCCAGATCCCGCCAGGCCTTGGCGAGGCTCTCCGGAGCTCCGGGAGGAACCTCGGCGGGAGTCTGGCGATGAATCTCGGTCCATCCGAGAGACCGGCAGAAGGACTCGATCCCCGCCCGGAGGACCCCGCGAAGCGAAGAGCCCGGGATGAACGGGCGTCCGGAGGCGTCGCGGACCACCGGCAGATCGCTGCCGGCGAAGTCGACGCTCTTGCCGGCACCGATGTGGAGGCCGCTCTGGCAGGTCAGACGAAACTCGAACAGCACGATCCGCTCGAGGGTGGCGTGGTGACGGAGGCTGAGATCGGCGGCGTTCACGGTCTTTACCTCGAGGACTGCGCGGACGGTCTCGCCTGATTGCGGGACTCGAGATTCAGTTGATCCAGGTAGATGTAGTGCCGCACCAGGTATCCGAAGAACTGCTGGATCGCCAGCCTGCGGGCTTCGGGTCCCTGAGCGGAGGTCCGCGTTTCGATCTCTTTGAGAACCTTTACGACCGGCTCATGGATGAGCGTCCAGAAGTCCCGGGTCGCCCGGCGGCCTCGCTGATAGTTGAGAAAGTTTTCGAGGACCGCGACCTCGGATTCCTGTTGAGTGATCTGCACGAGGTTCCGAAGCTGGGACGTCGCGTTTCTGAAATGTCTCTCGTGCTTCACCTTGTTCAGGATGCTCTCCGCCTGCTCGACCATCCAGGTCTTCAGGACATCTCCCGGCTCAGGGTTCATTTTTCGCTCCTTCGCGGTTTCCGGCTCGAACAGTCCAAACCTCCCGCACCCGCTCTCGACCCGCAGTCCGACTCCCCGCCGCAGGCTCGGCATGAGCCGGTCCAGCGTGGACCGGAGATCGTTTTCGGCGAGGCTGTATACGAATACGCTTCCCGCCCCGACGGCCGGGAGAAGATCCTTGAGCGGCGCACCGTCCTCCGGCCGCTGGTCGTAACCGCCCGAAGCGCCGGGATGCAGGAACCGTCGGTCGGGACCGGAAACCGCCAGGCCCAGTCCCGCCAGCTCGGGCTCGGCCAGCGGATGGCCGACGGTCCGCCCTGAAGGGACGTAGTCCGACAGGGAAACCAGGACCAGGGGAAGACGGCCGTGCGCGGCGGGCGGGCTTTCGAGCCCGGCTCTCCGGGACAGCTCGGACACATGCTTTTCGATCAGCGAGAAGAGGCTTCGAACGCTTTCTTCGGGATCCTCGGCCGGCTCGGTCTCGAAGCGGACGTCCACCTCGACCAGACCGAGGCCATGGTTGCGGCCGGCCCCGATCAGGACGGTCACACCTTCCAGCCGTTTCAGCAGGCCGGCGGACTCCGGGGTGAGCCCTTCCACCCAGGAGACGAAACGGGCCGGGGGACTCTCCGCCGAGCCTTCGGGAAAGAGCGTGGGATCGAGCTGCTCGATGGAGAAGAGCCGCTGGTCCGCGGCGGTCCCCGTCCAACGGTCGATGCTGACCCGCGTCCGCGTGTGCCGCACGAGCCCCTGCGCCGGCCGGGCTTCGTCGAAGGGGTCCAGGCGATCGGGGCCCTCGTCGGCCCGCAGATAACGGCCCGACTCCGCCAGCGCGGCGTTGATCCGCCACCGGGCCAGCTCGGCCATGAGGACGTTGCGCACGTCGTGTTTCGTGCCGCGCCGCTGCCGGGCCGTGGCCGAGAACAGCGCGGGCTCGGCTTTCAGGTCGTAGACCAGCAGGGCGTCGCCGAAGCTCGCCGGCGGCCCTTCGAGGAAGAGGGCCTTGAAAGAAGCGTTTTCGGGCTTCACCCGGCCGTTGCGCAGCAGGGCCCAGGCGATGGCGCCCCGGACGGTGGCACCCGGGATGTACGTCCGCGTGGCGTGGTGGTTGGCGTAAGGGCCGCCGTCCCCGAAGTGGGCCGGCTCCACGAGGGTGAAGACGAGGCGGGCGCGGGTAGCCGCCGCGGGATCTCCCTCGACACGGACAACGGTGGGAGATTCTTCCTCGATCCACCGGATGGAGACCTCTCCTCCGCCCTTCGCCTTGCCGGCGCCGATGCCGTCCACGGTCTCCACCGCCGCCTGAAGGCGATCGATATCCCCCTCTTTCAGCTTCGACGGCTCGACGACCGTGAGGTGGGAACGGAAGACGAGAGGCTCGGAGGAGACCTCCGCGACCTCGCGGAAGAAGAGCTTCTGGTCCGCGGCGGAAGCCGTGAAGTCTTCGAGCTCCACTCCGGGGCGCATGCGAAGCGCGGCCCCGGCCCGCGCGAGGTCCAAGGGAAGGGCGTCGCTGAACCGCAGAGCGCCTTCCCGGGAGCCCTTCCTCTCGCCGGTCCGGCCGGAGAAGCCGAAAAGCCGGGCCACGCACCCTTCGAGATCGGGCAGAGGCTGCCCCTCCGGTCCGTCGAACGGGTAGGGCTCCACGGCCTCGTGGCCGAAGCCGCCGCCGCCCAGCAGGGCTTCGAGCTGGATCCGCAATGCCCCCCGGAGAGCGGTCGCCGGGATGTAGGGAACCCATTTCCCCTGATAGAGGCGGCGGGCGGTGGTGAGATCGGCGCCGGACTCGGACGCCAAGCCACCGGCGACGAGGAGGTGCCCATGGACGGTGATCTCGAGGAGAGGCATCCCGTCAGCCCTCTTGCCAGCTCAGGAAGGGAGCAAGCTGGAGCCCGTCGGCGATCCAAGTGCCGGAGCCCTTCGCAACCTCCTGGATGAAGAAGCGCGCCACCGCGGCCGGATCGGCGGGGTTCACCTCGAAGGACCAGAGCCAGTCCTGATACTTCGCACCGGCCGGCTTGCGGGCAATTTGGTAGCGGAGGAAGTTGAGGAAGACCCGTTTTCCTTCCCGCGTGCCGTCCTGAAGGCCGTAGAGCTGAGAGGTCGCCAGCTTGACGTCCCGCAGGCGGTGCATCCTGTCGAGGAGCAGGGTGAAGCCTTCCGCGGTGTAGGGCCGGCAGGAGCGCCAGAAATCCGGATCGTCCGTACGGCCGGTGAGCGCGCGGGCCGTCTCGAGCTTCTCGCTCAGAGGCGACCCCTCGGTGAGCACCTCGAAATCGATCGAGGAGGCGGATGGTCCTCCTCTACCGGCATAGAACATCGACTTCGCGCTCTTCTGCAGCTCCTTCGCCAGAGCGAACTGATAGCGGACGGGGTAGCTGTAGCCGCAGAGCACGAGCCCGGCGCCGAAGGTGACCTGAGCCGACTTCGTCCGGTCGAGGAGGAGGCGGGGAAGATCCGCGATGGCCGCGGATTCTTCCTCGACCCAGGAGGAGAGACGTCCGGCGACGTGGACCGCCAGAGCACCGGGGAGGATCCAGATCGCCTCGTCGCCTCCGCCCAGATAGCTCACGAAGGGCAGATCCCTATCCTGTCTTCCAGGCGCGAATTCCCGGACCCCATCCTTGACGCGCGAATGGAGCCCTTCAAAGACCCTTCGAACCGCCTGGCTCAGGAAGCGGACCTCGGCCAGCGAAGAGAGGCGGCCGAAGAGCGCTCCCATGGAATTGCCGTCCGCGTAGAGGAACCCGATGTACTTCGACTTGGCCCTCTCGGGTCCGGCCGCTTCCACCAGCTCTTCGAAGGACATCCCGTTGATGTCCTTTTTGCCGACGTCCCATCGGCGGAAGCAGGGATCGCAGAGAGGTCCATCGGGGGCGTCCGGCCGAAAATCCCGGATGCTCCTCTTGCCTCCCGCACGGTCCCGGCAGGAGACGCAGCGCTTGGAACCGCCAGACACCCCCTCGGGAGCGGGCCCCCGCTCATCCTTCTCGCGGCGGACCTGATCGCGAAGCCGGGAGAGCACCGCCTGGGTGCCGGACACGAGGCGAACCCCGCCCGCGGCATCCTTCTCCTCGGTCGAGGAGACGAAGTCGTGAGGTCCCACCGGCAGAAAACTCGTGGTGACGGAAAGGGCATTCTCCGTCTTCGAGGCGTAGAGCCGCTCGATTTCCTGACAGATCTCCTGGCCCCGGCCGGCGGGAACCAGGAGCAGGCCCTCGCCGCCGCCGGAGAAGATCACGAACCTCTCGTACTGAATCTCGGCGATCTGCCTGTTGAGCTCCCGGAGGATCGTCGAGGCCCCGGTGATCACCGGCGGGCGGCTGGATTCGAAGACGTAGGAGGCGATCCGGTCGGTGTCGAAGAGGACGAGATCGAGAGGCTTGTCGGTCTCGAACAGGCGGCGGGTGGTTGCCAGGAGATCCTGCCGGTCGCCCCGGCCCGAAGCGATCGCATCGGCGAGCGCTTCAGGCACTTCCTGCCCATGGCCGGTTATCGTCTCCGCAAGGCAGGAGGCGGCGATCTTCGCCACGGTCTCGCGGCTTTGATCCAAGGATTGTTGGAGCACTGTCGTTCCATCTTAGGTGAACGAAACGCTTAACGGCAAGAGGGCTTGCCGGCGAGGGCGCGCGCCCATCCAGCGCATGGTAACCTCCGCGGGGACGGAGAAACGCGGATGTCGGAGAAGCCAGGAAAAAGTATCGGCAGACCCGGCCCGGCCAAGGCGGAACGCGCCATCGCGCCGCACGTGGCCCAGGCGCTGATGCGCCCCGGTGCGGCGGCTCGCGCTCCGGTCCTTCCCCCACACGCCCCGCAGGCGCAAAGCCGGCAACCGGCCCCTCACGTCCAAGCCGCACACGCCGGGGTTCAGGCCAGGATGGCCACCCGCCCCACTCCTCCGGCACCCCACGTGCCGGGAGCGCTGGGCCGCTCGGCGCAGGCGAAACCGGCTCCTGCCATCCAGCCCCGGCACGCTGCCCGGCCGGCAGCGCCTCAGGTCCGGGCCGCCGTCGTCCAGCGGATGGAGGACAACAGGAACCATTTCACCTCGAAGTCCACGGTGAAACCAGAGTCGGAAGGCAGCAACAGTTGGACGTTCATGGGCCAGGGCGGCGAGACGCTCAAGATCGTCGACGACGGGAGGCAGTTCAAGGCTTATCTCGACGGCAAATACGTCGGGTATCTCAGCTATGAGGTCGAGACCGAAGAGGGTGTGCGCCGAATGCGCTTCGGCTACATCAGCATCACCGCCGTTCAGCACCGCAGCAAGCGGATCAGCTCCGTCCTGATCTTCCTGCTCGCCGTCAAGGCTTTGGAGAACGGCCTGAAAGTCATCTGCGTCGGCCATCCCGACCCCGGCCTGCGCACCTACTGGGAAGCGATGGGGTTCGACTTCGCCGGGGCGCAGCACGCCCAGTGGCTGCACAACGTGAAGACCTACGGGAAAGAGGCGGCGGGGACCGTCGATTCCGTGACGGCGGTCACCGAGGCGACGGCCTTCGCCCCGCAGGTCCTCGGGTGGGCGCGCGGCAGCCTCGAGAAGTACTGGAAGGGGTAGCCGGAGATGCTAGACTCCCCCCATCGATGAGAGCGCAACTCACGCTCCTGCTTCTCTTTTTCCTTGCTTCGCAGGCCGCCGCCGGTGCCAAAATCTCCGAGATCAAGGTCAACCTCGATGGCGACCGGGTGCTCACGACGTTCACGCTGCGCGAGGCCTTCGACCGGCGCCTCGCCGAGCGGGTGGAGAGCGGCCTGCCGACCTCGATCCTCTACCGCTTCGAGCTGGCCCGCGACCGCAAGCGGTGGTGGGACCAGCAGTTGAAGAAGAACTCCCTCGAAGTGGTCACGACGTACGACGCCGTCGCCCGCGCCTACACCGTCCACTTCCGGCTCGACGACAAGCTGATCGAGAGCCGCACGGTGCGCGAGCGCAAGGCCCTCGAGGAAGCCATGACGGAGATCGAACGGCTGCCGGTGTTCTCCGTCGCCGGCCTGCCGAACGACTGGCGGCTGCTGGTGAAGGTGCAGGCCGAGATGGGCTCGCGCACCGTCCTGTCGTTCATCCCGGTGACGATCAACACGGACTGGAAGGAATCGTCGAAATTCCGCGCTCCGGGCACGCGCTGAGCCGGCGCCCGGGTCTGGCCGTCCCATGGACCTCCGCGAGAAAATCCTCAGCTACCGCAAGAACCACCGCCTGATCGGCGCGGGGCTCGCCGCCCTGCTGCTGCTGTGCACCGCCCTCTTCTACCTGGCCCAGCGGGGGCGCGAGCTGCCGGCCGCCCTGGTCACCAACCGGGTGCTGCTGTTCGTCCTCTGGTACGTCAACGTCGTCCTGATCCTGGTCATCGTCTTCGTCCTGCTGCGCAACCTCTTCAAGCTGCTGGTGGAGCGCCACCACCGGGTGCTCGGCTCGACCTTCAAGTTCAAGCTGGTCGCCACCTACATCGGCCTCTCCCTCATCCCGGTGCTGCTGCTGTTCGCCATCGCCACCGAGCTGCTTCAGGGATCGATCGACCGCTGGTTCAACACCCCCGTCGCGCCGGTGCTGGAGCGCGGCAACGCCGTGGCCCAGGCCCTCTACGACCGGATCGAGCAGACCAACCTGCGCGACGCCTCGCGGGTGCTCGCCGAGATCGAGGGCTTCGACCTGAACGACCCCGCGGAGCGCCCGCGGCTGACCCGCCGGATGCAGGAGCTGCTCCAGGAGATGGGCCTCGACCTCCTGGCCGTCTACGAGGGGCACGAGTTCATCCACGCCATCCTCAACTCGCAGGCGGGCATCCCGGACCTGCCGGAGCCGGACCTCTCGGTGCTCGACCAGGCCGCGCGGGAGGGCCGGGCCACCGCCGTGGAAACGCCGGCGGGCACCAACGGCAGCCTGCTGATGGCCGCCGTGGCCCGGCCGCCGGCGGCAGCCCCGCGGACCGCGCCGCGGCTGCCCGTGGTGGTGGTGGCGGGATCGCTCCTCGATCCGGTGCTCTCGCAGCAGCGGCAGAAGCTGGTGGAGGACTTCCAGGCCTATCGCCAGCTCCAGGTGCAGAAGGACGACCTGCGGGCGAGCCATCTGCTGCTGTTCCTCATGGTGACCCTGCTGATCCTCCTCGCCTCGTCGTGGACCGGGCTGTATCTCGCCCGGCGGGTGACGGTGCCCATCCAGGCCCTGGCCGAGGGGACCCGGCGGATCAGCGGCGGCGATCTATCCCACCGGGTGGACGTGGAGGCGGACGACGAGCTGGGCGTGCTGGTGGAGTCGTTCAACGGCATGACCCAGGAGCTGCAGAGCAACAAGGAGCTCCTGGAGCGCGGCAACCAGGACCTGGTCACCAGCAACCAGCGGCTGGCCGAGGAGCGGGCGCTGATCGCGGCCGTGCTGGAGAACGTCGCGGCCGGCGTCGTCTCGACCGACTCGGCGGGGCGGATCTTCACCTGCAACGGCGCGGCGCTCAACATGCTGCGGCAGGAGGAGGCGGAGGTCGTGGGCCGCCCCTTCGAGGAGGCCTGGAGCGATCCCGAGCGGGCGCGGCTCGCGGCCGTGGTGGGCGAGGCGGACCTCGGCACGGCGGACGGCCGCGCCACGCGCGAGGTTCACCTCATCCTGGGCGGCGAGTGGAAGACCTTCGAGGTCAAGGTGACGGGGCTGCGCGACGCCGAGGGCCGGGTGCAGGGACGCGTGCTGGTGCTCGAGGATCTGACGGAGCTGATCAAGGCGCAGCAGCTCGCCGCCTGGAACGAGGCGGCGCGGCGGATCGCCCACGAGATCAAGAACCCGCTGACGCCCATCCGCCTGTCGGCCGAGCGGCTGCTCAGGAAGCACCAGCAGGGGGACCCCGGCCTCGGCAAGGCCATCGAGGACGGGGTGGAGATCATCGTCCGCGAGGTGGTGACGCTCCAGGGGATGGTGGACGAGTTCTCGCGCTACGCCCGCATGCCCCGGCCGCGCCCCGCGCCCGTGGACCTGCCGCGGCTGGTGGGCGAAACGGTCCACCTCTATCGCGATCTGAAGCCGGGCGTGGCCGTCGAGGGGGAGGTCGACCCGGCGCTGTCGACGGTCTGGATCGACGGCGAGCAGGTCCGGCGCGCCCTCATCAACCTCCTGGACAACGCCGTCGAGGCGACCGAGGCCCCCGGGCAGGTCAGGGTCGGGGCCCACCCCGTGAACGGCCATCTGGAGATCCAGGTGGCGGACACCGGCCGGGGCATCCCGCCGGCGTCGAAGGAGAAGCTCTTCCTCCCCTACTACTCCACCAAGGGGCGCGGCACCGGCCTCGGCCTCGCCATCGTCCACCGCATCGTCACCGACCACCAGGGGTCGATCCGTGTCGAGGACAACGTGCCGCGGGGGACGGTGTTCACGGTGGAGCTGCCGATCTAGGAAGAGTCCCGCGGCTGCGCCGCGGGCCCTCACTCCCCAACCCCTCTCTCCCAGCCTCCCCCCCACCGGCCGGGAGAGAGGGGCTTCAAGACTCTTCAGACAAGCCTCTCCCTCTTCTCCCGGCGGAGGGGAGGGAGGATGGGAGAAGAGGGCCGGGGTGATGAGGGCCGGCATCGGAGATGCCGGGTCTTACCCTCTCAGCAGCGCCACCGCCGCCCCGACCGCCACGCTGCCCAGCAGCACCGGCACCATCCCCAGCTTGAAGCGAAACAGCGCCACCATCGCCGCCACGGCCAGCAGCAGGGAGGCGGGGTCGAGGGTCGTCCAGTCCGGCACCAGGAGCCGGGCGCCGAGGAAGCGGACCTCCCCCACGCGGGCGAAGAGGGTGTGGATCGAGAACCAGACGGCGAGGTTCAGGATCACCCCCACGACCGCCGCGGTGACGCCCGAGAGAGCGGCCGTCAGCGATCTCCGGCCGCGCAGGGACTCGATGTAGGGCGCCCCGAGGAAGATCCAGAGGAAGCAGGGGACGAAGGTCACCCAGGTGGTGATCACCGAGCCCAGGACCGCCGCCGCGACCGGCGAGAACGGGGCCGGGTTGCGATAGGCGCCGAGGAAGCCCACGAACTGGAGCACCATGATCAGCGGGCCGGGCGTGGTCTCGGCCATCCCCAGGCCGTCGAGCATCTCGCCGGGCCTCAGCCAATGGAAGACCTCCACCGCCTGCTGGGCCACGTAGGCCAGCACGGCGTAGGCGCCGCCGAAGGTGACCACCGCCATCTTGCTGAAGAAGACCCCCTCCGTGACCAGCACGTGCCCCCGGCCCAGCCAGAGGGCCAGCAGGAGGACCGGCCCCCACCAGAGCAGCAGATGGATCGCCAGGACCCGCGCCGTCCGCCCCAGCGAGGGGCGCGCCGCGATCGCCGCAGCGTCGGCGATCGGCTGGCCTCCCGCCTCACCCGCCGGCCCGGGCTGTGCTGGCAAGCTCTCCGGGAACCATCGCCACGCGAGGTAGCCCGCGAGCCCGGCGGCCACCACGATCAGGGGGAAGGGCACCTCGAAGAAGAAGATGGCCACGAAAGCCAGGACGGCGAGCAGGATTCGGAAACGGTCTTTCAGAGCCCGCCGGCCGATGCGGACGACGGCCTCGGCCACCACCGCGACGACGGCGGGCTTCAAGCCGAAGAACAGCGCCGCGATCAGGCTCGAGTCACGAAACCCGGCATAGAGGAGCGACAGGCCCAGGATGGAGACGAAGCCGGGGAGCACGAAGAGGGCGCCGGCGATCAGTCCGCCGGCCGTCCGGTTGAGCAGCCAGCCGATGTAGATGGCAAGCTGCTGGGCCTCGGGGCCGGGGAGCAGCATGCAGTAGTTGAGGGCATGGAGGAAACGCTCCTCGCTGATCCAGCGCTTCTCCTCGACGAGGAAGCGGTGCATCACCGCGATCTGGCCGGCCGGCCCGCCGAAGGAGAGGGCGGCCACCTTCGCCCACAGCCGGACGGCCTCGCGCAGGGGGACGGTGGGGGGAGGGGCGGCCACGGTGCCGGAGTATGGCACGCTCCTCCCGGACGATCAGTACGGCCCGGCCTCAATACCGGAAGATCGCGGCCATCGCCTGGCCGTCCGGGACCTCCTGCTGCGGCACGGCATAGACGGTGCCGCCGTTCAGGAACGTCTGGACGGCCGCGAGGTCGAGGAGATCCTCGCTGCCGTTGCTCTGCCCCGTCTGGTTCGACTGGAGACGAGCCTCGCGCGCCTGGACGTCGTACGTCCCCCAGAGGCGGACGCCGCGGGCCACGAACAGGGTGTCGATCCGTCCGTCGTGCGCGGCGGGCAGGATCTCCTGGTAGCGGCTCGACGAGCGGCCGCTCCCCTGAAGGTCGCCGTAGCGCTCGGCGGCCCGGCGGCGGTCCTCCAGGAAGTGAGGCGCGACGATCTCCCAGGCCGCGTCGCGCAGCTCTTCCGCCGACAGGCCCTCGGCGTTGCCCGTCAGGCCCTCCTCGAGAACCTTCGGGTGCTCCGTGGTCTCGTGATAGCGGGGCAGCAGGTACTCGACGCCGGCCAGCACGACCGGGACATCGCGGTCCATGTATTTCAGGAGCGCCTTGTCGGCCAGGTTGAAGAACTGGACGATCTCGGCCTTGAGGTTGTCCTCCCCGGTGCCATGGCCGTGGAACAGCGGCATCCGCGACACCGTCTTGGAGCTGGTGCTGGCCTGGAACTGCGAGTACTGGCGGGTCAGGTTTCCCAGGGCTTCCTGGAGGCTCTGCGGCACGTCGGGCAGCTCCACCTCCTGGGCGCCGTGCCGGGAGGCGGCGATCAGCCGGATGTTCTTCAGACTGATGGCAAGAACGTAGAATTGGCCGTCTCCCGAGAGCAGGGAGAACAGGGGCTTGAGGTGGAAGCGGTTCTCCACCACGCAGAATTCTTCGAGGGTGGCCGGGAGCCGGTAGGTCTTGAAGACCTCGGGAGAACGGAAAATCGCCAAGGCTTCGCCCTGTTGCTGCCAGAACGGCTGGTCGTTGACGAGATCGCGGACCGGGCTCATCAGCTCCTCGGCGTCGGTATCCTTCATGCCCGTCTCGACGAGGCGCTCCTGGACCGAGCGCAGGAGGTTCTTGAGACGGATCGGGTTCTGCTGGGTCTCGGCGCCGGCCCGGAGGACCGGCATGAAAATCGAGACGCATGGGCGCCCCGGGGTCTGAAGGAGATTCTGGATCTCCTCCCGGGTCGCGGCGCTCAAGGGGGAGGCCTGAGTTTGATTTTGAGTCAGTACGGCCATGAAGGCACCTCCTAGCGAGTGAACGGCCCCTGTCGCGCCCCGACGGGGTACGCGGGACCTGGATGCCAGGATGTCCAGCAAGGGGCGTGCCGTGGGAGGGGGCGCCCTCCAGTATGATAGGGAGCACATGACGGCTCATGACAAACTGTTGGAGCGCCTTCTACGGGGTACTTCGGACGGCAGCATCCCGTTCGACGCGCTCTGCCACCTCTTGGAGCGTCTTGGATTTCAGGGTCGCATTCGAGGAAGCCATCACATCTTCACCCGGACAGGCGTTGAGGAAATCCTGAACCTGCAGCCGAGAGGCTCGCTGGCCAAGGCTTACCAGGTGAAGCAAGTGCGCAACGTGATCGTCAAGTACCGACTGGCAGGGGAACCCGATGAGCGCTGATTACAAATACGAGGTCATTCTTTATTGGAGCTCTGAAGACGAGGCCTTCATTGCGGAAGTTCCGGAGCTACCCGGTTGCGCGGCGGACGGGACGACGTATGAGGAAGCCCTGAGCAATGTGGGAGTCATCATCTCAGAGTGGATCGAAACCGCTCGGGAGTTGGGACGCTCGATCCCGGAGCCTCGGGGCAGGTTGGTGTTCGCCTGAGCGCTGGAGGTTCGCGTAACGCGCTCTACGCCGCGAGGCTCCGCCGCGGCATCTTCTTCACCCCGTACACCCCCGCCAGCAGCAGGGCCCCCAGCAGGACGATCGCGGGACCCGAGGGGAGGTCGAAGTAGAAGGAGAGCACGAGCCCGCCCAGGGTGATCCCGACCCCGATCAGCACGGACCCCAGGAGGACGCTCCGCAGGTCCTTCCAGAGCATCAGGCTGGCCACCGAGGGGATGGTCAGCAGGGCGACGACCAGGATGATCCCCACCACCTGGATCAGGATCACCACCGACAGGGCGATCATCGCCAGCAGCAGGGACATCACGAGCCGCACCCGCACGCCCCGGACTCGCGCGAACACCTCGTCGAAGGCCACGGCCACGATCCCCTTGAAGAAGAGGGCGAGGACGGCCAGCACGGAGCCCGCGAGGATGAGGATCACCATCAGGTCGTGCCGCGAGACCAGGAGGATGTTGCCGAAGAGGTAGGTCATCAGGTTGGGCGCGTAGCCCGGGGTCTTGTAGACGAAGACGACGCCCACCGCCATGCCCACGGCCCAGAGCACCCCGATCAGGGCATCGTAGGAGCGGATCGTCTCGCGGTCGACCGCCCCCAGCGCCAGGGCCGAGGCGAGGGCCACCGGGATGGCGCCCAGCAGCGGATCGATACCCAGGAAGAAGCAGACCCCCATGCCGCCGAAAGCGGCGTGGCTGATGCCGTCGCTGATGAAGGCGAGCTTCTTGACCACCACGAAGGTGCCGATGACGCCGCAGAGCACGGCCGCGAGCACGCCGGCGATCAGGGCGTTGCGCAGGAACTCGTAGGACAGGGCTTCGAAGAAGGTGGGCAAGGGATTTCTCGTCAAGCGCTCGTCAATCGCTGGTTGATCGCGTCAGTGGCGGTGCAGCACCCGGTGGGGCACGCCGTGGGTGACCAGCTCGACGGGGCAGCCGTAGACCTCTTCCATGACCTCCCGGGAGAGCTCGGGGTCGCCGTGGTAGAAGAGCCGGCGGTTGATGCAGGCGATGCGGTGCACCATGGGCGCGATGGAGGTCACGTCGTGGGTGACGACCACGATGGGGATGCTCCGGTTGAGGTCTTCCAGGAGGCCGCGCAGGGTCTCGCGCGACTCGGCGTCGATCGAGGCCGTGGGCTCGTCGAGGAAGAGGATGTCGGGGCTCGCCACCAGGGCGCGGGCGATCAGCACCCGCTGGAGCTGGCCGCCGGAGATCTCGGCGACGTGGGCGCGAGCGATGCCGGCGAGGCCGAGGCGCTCCAGCGCCTGGTCCGCAGCGGCGCGGTCCTGCCGCGACCAGGGGCGCAGCAGGCCGCGGCTGCCGAGCCGGCCCATCAGCACCATGTCCGCGACGCGCAGGGGAAAGTCCTTGTCGAAGGTCGAGAACTGGGGCACGTAGCCGAGCCGGCCGCGGGGGTCCGAGCCGGAAGGGAGGTTGAAGACCACCTCGCCGGACCACGGACGGAGCAGCCCGAGCATCACCTTGAGCAGGGTCGTCTTGCCGCCGCCGTTGGGACCGATGACGGCCAGGAAATCCCGTGGCTGGATCTCCAGGTCGACGTGATCCAGCACCATCTCGCGGCCGTAGCCAAAAGTGACGTGGCGGACCTCCACCAGGGGCTTTTCAGACATTAGCGAGGGCCTCATTCAATTCGCGGGTCACCTCACGGAGGTTGGCGAGCCAGTCGCGCACCTGCGGATCGGCGGTGACCACCCGGCCGCCGATGGCCTCAGCGATCACCTGGGCACTCTTACGAGGGAAGCCGGCCTGGACGAAGACGACCTTCACCCCCTCGCGCTTGGCTTCGCCGATGAGCTGGATCAGCCGGGCGGCGCTGGGCTCCTTGCCCTCGGCCTCGATGGCGACCTGCCGCAGGCCGTATTCATGGGCAAAGTAGCCCCAGGTGGGATGGAAGACCATGAAAGCCTCGCCCCGGTGAGGCCCGAGTTGGGTGCGGATCGACTGGTCGAGGCCCGCGATATCGGCTTCGAAGCTCCGGAGGTTGGCCCGGTACTCGGCGGCGTGG
>Ga0126305_10000118_pt1 | contig 34655 bp, 31 predicted proteins | sample Plot26_FD_92536 | JGI IMG/M metagenome (GOLD analysis project Ga0126305, IMG submission 92536) | Serpentine soil microbial communities from UC McLaughlin Reserve, CA, USA - Plot26 | ecosystem: Environmental > Terrestrial > Soil > Grasslands | place: USA: UC McLaughlin Reserve, Lake County... | reverse complement strand
GGTCGACGCCGTGGACGGGCGGGACGTCGAGCGGGCTCGGGAGAAAGTCGATGACGGCATCGAGGAGCGGCTGCACGCCCTTGTTCTTGAAGGCGGAGCCGAGGAGCACCGGCGTGACGGTGATGTCGAGCGTCGCGGCGCGAAGCGCGCGGCGCAGCATCTCGGGCGTCACGGCGGACTCGTCCTCGAGGTAGGACTCCATCAGCTGCTCGTCGTGGTCGGCGACCGAGTCGATCAGCTGGTGGTGGTACTCGTTCGCCTGCTCGAGGAGCTCCGCAGGGATCTCTCCGACCTCCATGTTCGTCCCGAGGTCGTCGCTGTAGGTGATCGCGCGCATCTCGACGAGGTCGACGACGCCGCGGAAGTGCTCCTCCTGCCCGATCGGCAACTGCACCGGCACCGGGTGGGCGCCGAGCCGGTCGACCATGGACTGCACGGAGGCGAAGAAGTCCGCGCCGGTGCGGTCCATCTTGTTGATGAAGGCGATCCGCGGCACCTGGTACCGGTCGGCCTGGCGCCAGACCGTCTCCGACTGCGGCTCGACGCCTGCGACGCCGTCGAAGACGGCGATTGCGCCGTCGAGCACGCGGAGGCTTCGCTCCACTTCGACCGTAAAGTCCACGTGCCCGGGCGTATCGATGATGTTGATGCGGAAATCGCGCCAAAACGCCGTCGTGGCAGCCGACGTGATCGTGATGCCGCGCTCCTGCTCCTGCGCCATCCAGTCCATCGTCGCGGCGCCCTCGTGCACCTCGCCCGTCTTGTGGATGCGGCCCGTGTAATAGAGAATCCGCTCGGTCGTCGTGGTCTTGCCCGCGTCGATGTGGGCCATGATCCCGATGTTGCGGACCTTCTCGAGGGTGGCCGGAGCCTTCGTTGCCTGCGTGGCCATCGAGCTCACCACCTGTAGTGCGCGAAAGCCTTGTTGGCCTGCGCCATGCGGTAGAGGTCGTCCTTGCGCTTGAACGCTCCGCCCTGCTGCTCGATCGCGTCGAGTAGCTCGCCGGCGAGCTTCGCGGCCATGCCCTTCTCGCGCCGGTCGCGCGAGAATGTCACGAGCCAGCGGATCGCGAGCGTACGGGCGCGCCGCGCCGGAACCTCGACGGGCACCTGGTAGTTGGCGCCGCCGACGCGGCGCGAGCGGGTCTCGAGCACCGGCGTGACGGACTTGACCGCCGCCTCGAGCACCTCGACGGGCTGCTTGCCGGACCGCTCGGCCGCGATCGCGAGTGCGTCGTAGACGATCCTCTCGGCCGTGCCTTTCTTGCCGTCGAGCATCACCTTGTTGGTCAGCTGGCTCACGAGGCGTGAGCCGTACACGGGGTCCGGCGACAGCTCGCGGACCTGGATCTCGGCGCGGCGCGGCACTACGAGCCCTTCTTGGCGCCGTACTTGGAGCGGCCCTGCTTGCGGTCGGAGACGCCGGCCGTGTCGAGCGCCGCGCGGATGACCTTGTACCGGATGCCCGGCAAGTCCTTGACGCGGCCGCCGCGGATCAGCACGACGGAGTGCTCCTGAAGATTGTGTCCCTCGCCGGGAATGTAGGTCGTGACCTCCATGCCGTTCGTCAGCCGGACGCGCGCGACCTTCCGCAGAGCCGAGTTCGGCTTCTTCGGAGTGGTCGTGTAGACGCGCGTGCACACACCCCGCTTCTGCGGAGCGCCGCGGAGGGCAGGGGTCTTGGTCTTGGACTTGGGCTTGACCCGGCCTTTGCGCACAAGCTGATTGACGGTGGGCATAGATCCCTTCGAGGACTTCCTGACAGGACAAAGGTTGGCCGGGCATTACGCCCTGCCAACCAAACCGCCGCATGGTAGCGAAGGTGGGATAGGCCGTCAAACGCTTGAAATGGCCGAAAACACCCTTATCCGGAGGACGGGTTTCCGCGTTTGCACCCATGGCACGATCTCCCATGTCGATCTACAGTGGGCCTAGGCCGGGTACTCAGGCGACGCGGCGGCCTGAAAGAGAGATGGTGACAGGGAAGCGGACGAAATCGGGCGTGCTCCCGTGAGCGACGCCCTCAGTTGGGCCATCTTCGGTGGCATTCTCGCCGTGCTTGCGGTCGTCTTCCTCGTCGTCCTGCTCCGCGAGCGCCGGGCTGCCGAGCGGCGCTTCGAGAAGCTGATGGACGAGCTGACGAGCAGGATGGACGGAATGCTGGAGGAGCTGCGCTCGGCAGCGGACCGGACGACCGACGACGAGCGCCGCGGCAGGATCCTGGGAGAGCTCGGCGGGACGATCGACCTCGACGAGGTGCTGACGCGCGTGCTGGAGGCGGCCGGCGCGATCCGCGGCGTCGATGCGGCCCTCGTCCTCCTGCCGGGGCCGGCCGGCGAGAAGCCGATTCTGGCAACCGTGGGGCTTTCGGCGGAGGAAGCCGAGCTTCAGGCGGTGACGGGCCTGCCGGACGGGCGTGAGGCTCGGTCGATGAAGATCTCCTACGAGTATCCGGTGGGCGCCGAGATCGACGACGGCGACCTGATTCGCCAAGGGCTCGCGGTTCCGATCCCCGCGGAGGCGGGGCCGGTCGGGTTCATGTCGGTGTTCAGCCGCTCCGCCGCGCACGCGTTCGCCGACGGCGACCGCAGGTCGCTCGAGGAGCTCGCAGAGCGCGCTGGGCCGGCGATCGACAACGCACGGCGGTTCCGCGAGGCTCGGCAGCTCGCCGACCTCGACGCGCTCACTGGCCTGCACAACAGGCGGTACTTCCACGACACGCTCAGCCGAGAGGTTGCTCGAGCGCACAGGTACGGTCGGCGGCTCGCGCTGGTCGTCTTCGACCTCGACGACTTCAAGGCGATCAACGACCGCATCGGCCATCTCGCCGGCGACACCGTGCTGGCGGAGGTCGCCGAGCGAGTCCGCTCGGTGGTGCGCTCGGCGGACATCGCCTGCCGGGTCGGTGGCGACGAGTTCGGGATCATCCTCCCTGAGTCGACGCTGGGCGACGCCGAGCAGCTGTCGCGGCGAATGCAGCAGGCCGTGGCCTCACGGCCGATCGGCGACGTGGGAGCGCTGCGCCTGTCGGCCGGCGCGGCGGATCTCCGCCCCGAGGACGACGGCGCGATGTTCTTCAAGCGGGCCGACGACGCCTTGTACCAGGCGAAGGAGAACGGGAAAGCGGAGGTCGTCGCCGCCGCCACCCCACCCGCCGATCCCAACGGCGGCGGCGCCTCGGGCGGCCGGGCAGCTCTCTAGATCCCAGTGGCTCCAAAACGACGACGGGCGCCTCGTGGCGCCCGTCGTTCGATTCGGTTTGGAGGCCGATCCTTAGGCGGTGTCGTCGTCCAGAGGCGACTTGATCTCCGGATTCTCGACGGCCTCGCCGGCTTCGAGCGCCCCGAGGTCGCCGTCCGGCTCGATCGTTCCTCCAAAGTCGATGTTCAGGTCGAGGAGCGACGCGCCGTCGCCTCCGTCCGCCCCGATCTCCTGCAGGGCAGCGAGCAGCTGCTCCTCGGACTCGGGCCGGCGGTAGGCCGACAGCGGCACCTTCTCGGACGGCTTGATCTCGACGGCCCGGTACTGCTTGAGACCCGTCGCCGCCGGGATCAGCTTCCCGATGATCACGTTCTCCTTCAGGCCGAGCAGCTGGTCGACCTTGCCCTCGATGGCAGCGTCCGTGAGCACCTTCGTGGTCTCCTGGAACGATGCGGCCGACAGGAACGACTCCGTCGCGAGCGACGCCTTGGTGATCCCGAGGATCAGCGGCTCGAACGTCGCCTGCTCGCCCTTCTCCTTCTTGACGCGGGTGTTCTCCTTCTCGAGGACGACCTTGTCGACGAGCTGCCCGGGCAGGAGCTCGGTGTCGCCGGGCGTGTCGACCTTCACCTTCTTCAGCATCTGCCGGACGATCAGCTCGATGTGCTTGTCGTGGATCTCGACGCCCTGTGACTTGTAGACGCGCTGCACCTCGGAGACGAGGTAGAGCTCCGTCGCCGTCGAGCCCTTGAGGCGAAGGAGGTCAGCCGGTGTGCGCGAGCCCTCGTGGAGGGCGTCGCCCGGCTCGATTTCCTGCCCGTTCTCGACCAGCATCCGCGTGCGCCGCGGCAGCTGGTAGCTCGTCGGCTCCTCGCCGTCGGGCGTGTGGATCAGGACCTTGGGGCCACGCTCAGTCTGCTCGATCTCGACACGACCGCCCGCCTCGGCGAGCTTCGCTGCGCCCTTGGGGCTTCGTGCCTCGAAGATCTCGACGACGCGCGGGAGACCGTGTGTAATGTCCGCGCCGGCCACGCCGCCCGTGTGGAAGGTCCGCATCGTCAGCTGCGTGCCGGGCTCGCCGATCGACTGCGCGGCGATGATCCCGACCGCGTCGCCGATCTCGGCCATGCCGCCCGTGGCGAGGAAGAGGCCGTAGCAGCTGCGGCAAACGCCGAACTCGCTGCGGCACTTGAGCACCGAGCGGACCGGCAGCGTCGACTCCTCCGCGGCCTCGGCGAGCTGCTCGGCGATGTCGCACAGGAGCGGCATCGTCACGAGCGCGCCCTTCTCGGCGAGCACGGTCTTGCCTGGCTTGCCCGACGCGAGCGGCTTGTGCACCTCCTCCAGCACGATCCGCCCGAGGAGACCCTTGTTGAGCTGTCCCTCGCTGTGGAGCGGGAGCTCGACGCCCTCCTTTGTCTTGCAGTCCTCCTCACGGATGATCACGTCCTGCGCGACGTCGACGAGACGGCGCGTCAGGTAGCCCGAGTCGGCCGTGCGGAGCGCAGTGTCGGCAAGACCTTTCCGCGCACCGTGCGTCGAGATGAAGTACTCGAGCACCGACAGGCCCTCCATGAAGTTGGCCTGGATCGGGCGCTCGATGATCTCGCCCTTCGGATTGGCCATCAGGCCGCGCATCCCGGCGAGCTGGCGGATCTGCTTGAACGAGCCGCGGGCTCCCGAGTTGGCCATCATGAAGATCGGATTCAGCTTGTGGAGGTTCGCCTCCATGGCGTCGGCAACGGCGTCCGTCGCCTCCGTCCAGATGTCGATGATCGATTCCTTGCGCTCCTCCTCGGTGATGAGGCCGCGCTCGTACTGCTGCTCGACCAGGCCGACCCGCTGCTCGAACGACGCCAGGATCTCCTCCTTGTCGGGCGGGATCACGATGTCGTTCTTCGAGACAGTGACGCCGGCCTCCGTCGCGTGCTTGAAGCCGAGCGACTTGATCGTGTCGAGCACGCCCGCGATCAGGTGCGGCCCGTAGCGAGCGGCGAGGTCGGAGATGAAGTCGTCCATCTCCTTCTTCGACAGCGTGCGGTTGACGAACGGGAAGTCGTCGAGCTCTCGCTCGCCGTCATCGAATGCCTCCTCGAGCGCCCGCTTGACCTCGAGCGAGAAGATGACGCGGCCCGCCGTGGTCAGCCTGACCTCCTCGGGGCCCTCGCGGTACTCGATCGGGTCCTGGAGCTTGATCTGGTCGGCCTCGAGCGCGTACTCCACTTCCTCCTCGGACTGGAAGCGCTTGAGGCCCTTGAGGCCGAGCTTCTTCGCGAGCGTCTTTGAGTCGGTGTCGACGAGGTCGTGCTCCGAGTACGTCAGGACGTAGCCCCCGAGGACCATGTCCTGCGTCGGCGTCGCGAGCGGTCGTCCGCTCGCGGGCGAGAGGACGTTGTTCGCCGAGAGCATCAGGATCCGCGCCTCGGCCTGCGCCTCCGCCGAGAGCGGAAGGTGGACGGCCATCTGGTCGCCGTCGAAGTCCGCGTTGAACGCGTGACAGACGAGGGGGTGAACCTGGATCGCCTTGCCCTCGACGAGCACAGGCTCGAAGGCCTGGATACCCAGGCGGTGGAGCGTCGGCGCTCGGTTCAGCAGCACCGGGTGCTCGGCGATGACCTCCTCGAGGACGTCCCAGACCTCGGGCGTCATCGAGTCGACGTACTTCTTGGCCGCCTTGATGTTCTGGACGGCCTTCCGCTCGACGAGCCGGCTCATGATGAACGGCTTGAAGAGCTCGAGCGCCATCAGCTTGGGCAGGCCGCACTGGTGGAGCTTCAGGTACGGGCCGGCGACGATGACCGAACGGCCGGAGTAGTCGACGCGCTTGCCGAGCAGGTTCTGACGGAAGCGGCCCTGCTTGCCCTTGAGCATGTCGGAGAGCGACTTCAGCGGCCGGTTGCCCGGGCCGGTGACCGCGCGGCCGCGGCGCCCGTTGTCGAACAGGGCGTCGACGGCCTCCTGGAGCATCCGCTTCTCGTTGTTGACGATGATCTCGGGCGCTCCGAGGTCGAGCAGCCGCTTCAGCCGGTTGTTGCGGTTGATGACGCGGCGGTAGAGGTCGTTCAGATCGCTCGTCGCGAAGCGGCCGCCGTCGAGCTGCACCATCGGGCGGAGCTCCGGCGGGATCACCGGAACTGCCTCGAGGATCATCCACTCGGGCCGGTTGTCGCTCTTGATGAAGGCGTTGACCACCTTCAGGCGCTTGGTTGCCCGCTGCTGCTTTTGCCCCTTCGAGGTCTTGATCGTCTCGCGAAGCGAGGCGGCCTCCTCCTCGAGCGGGAGGTCCTTGAGCAGGTCGCGGATCGCCTCGGCGCCCATGCCGCCCGTGAAGTACTGGCCGAAGCCGTAGGGCGAGCCGAACCGGTCCTTGAGCTCGCGGAAGATCTGCTCGTCGTTGACGATCTGCTTCGGGGCGAGCTCCCGGAAGGTGTCCCAGGTCTCGTTCAGCCTGGTCTTCGCATCCTCGCCGGCGTCGCGGGCGTCACCGCGCCGCGACTCGATGTCGAGGTACATCTCGCGGACCTTCAGCGCCCACTGGACGAGCGCGTCGAGATCCTCCTTCTGGATCTTCCCGTCCGTCCGGAGGCAGAGGTCGTTCGCCTTCTCGCGGATCTCGTCCGGCGAGCTGAGCTCGGGCAGCGACTCGAGCAGCTCGCGGAGCAGCCCGTTGCCGAGGTCCCGTGCCTTCTCGAGATTCTTCGCGTCGACGCCGGAAACGAGCTCTGCATCGTCGCCCTCGAGCTCGCCGCCCGTGAGCAGCGCCTCCTCGATCTTCTTGATGTGCTTGGTGACCGCGCCCTTCTTGGAGCCGGTCGCCTTGCCCGCATCCTTGAACAGTTTCCGGAGGGCTTCCTCGATCTGGATCGCGGCAGTCGCGACCTGCTCGAGCTCACGGTTCGAGAGCCGGCGGTCGTCACGGATCGCGGAGCTGCGAACGAGCTCGCGGATCTTCTTGGAGTCCTCGGTCGTGATCTGGTTGGCGACGTCGACGAACATGCCGCCGACGAGCTCGCGGGAGTCCTCGAGCGTCGGGATGCCCTGTTCCTCCGCCCAGTTGTTCAGGCCGCGGACCCAGAACTCGTCGTCCTCGTCGAAGTTGCGCTCCTTGCCCTTGGTGAAGTACTCGCGGCGGCGCTTGAGGCGGTCCTCGAGGGCTGCGAGCGCCTCTTCGCGGTCGACGTCGATCCGCTCGTACTCGGCGGTGACCTTGTCCTCGAGGTCGTTCAAGTCCTTCTCCCGCGCCTCGTTGTCCACCGTCGTGACGATGGAGGCGGCGAAGTAGAGGACCTTCTCGAGCTCGCGCGGAGCGATGTCGAGCAGGTAGCCGATCCGGCTCGGGACACCCTTGAAGAACCAGATGTGCGAGACCGGCGCGGCCAGGTCGATGTGGCCCATGCGCTCGCGGCGCACCTTCTGCCGCGTGACCTCCACGCCGCAGCGCTCGCAGATGATGCCCTTGTAGCGGACGCGCTTGTACTTGCCGCAGTAGCACTCCCAGTCCTTCGTCGGACCGAAGATGCGCTCGCAGAAGAGGCCGTCGCGCTCGGGCTTGAGCGTTCGGTAGTTGATCGTCTCGGGCTTGGTGACCTCGCCCGAGGACCAGTCACGGATCTGCTTGCTCGAGGCGAGCCCGATCCGGATGGCGTCGAATTCGTTGATGTCGATCAAGTGGCTCCTCTACTCCTCGTTATTCCTCTAGTTCAACTTCCTCGGCGAGTGGCCCGGCCTGGTCCTGCGCTTCCTCCGCGGCCTCCTCTGCCGGTGCCAGGTTCGGGTCGGCCACGTCGACCAGGGTCTCGTCGGCGGGCAGGCTCATCTCGCCGTCCTGGTCGACGCGCTCCTGGCCCTCCTCCGATTCCTGGGCGCCGGGCTCGCGCGCGGCTGCGCGGAGCGATCCCGGCGAGAGGTCGATGCCCAGCTCCTCCGCGGCGCGGAGCAGCTCGTCCTCCTCCTCGCGAACCTCGACCTCGGCGCCCTCTTCCGAGAGGACGTCCACGTCGAGCGCGAGGGACTGCATCTCCTTCAGCAGCACCTTGAAGGACTCGGGGATCGACGGTTCGGCGATGTTCTCGCCCTTGACGATCGCCTCGTAGGCCTTGACCCGTCCGACGGTGTCGTCGGACTTGATCGTGAGCATCTCCTGAAGCGTGTACGCGGCGCCGTAGGCCTCGAGCGCCCAGACCTCCATCTCGCCGAAGCGCTGTCCGCCGAACTGCGCCTTGCCGCCCAGCGGCTGCTGAGTGACGAGCGAGTAGGGGCCCGTGCTCCGCGCGTGGATCTTGTCGTCCACGAGGTGGAGCAGCTTCAGGATGTACATGTAGCCGACGGTGACCTTGCTCTCGTACGGCGCGCCGCTCTTGCCGTTGAACAGGCGGAGCTTCCCGGAGCATTTCCGCCCCTCGGGCCGCTTCTCGTCGACCACGAACTTGATGGGCGAGTCCGGGTTCTGTTTCGTCCACTCGACGAGCGCGTCGTCGACGTCCTCCGGCGTGGCGCCGTCGAACACAGCTGTGGCAACCGGTGTCGGGGAGCCGTCCTCGCTGTCGCCGTTCTCGTTGAAGACGCCGCGGGCGGCGGCCCAGCCGAGGTGGGCCTCGAGGATCTGGCCGATGTTCATCCGGCTCGGGACGCCCAGCGGGTTCAGGACGACGTCGACAGGCGTGCCGTCCTCGAGAAACGGCATGTCCTCCTCGGCGACGATCTTCGCGATCACGCCCTTGTTCCCGTGGCGGCCGGCGAGCTTGTCGCCCTCCGCGATCTTGCGCTTCTTGGCGACGTAGACGCGGACGAGCTCGTTCACGCCCGGCGGCAGGTCGTCGCCGTCCTCGCGCGAGAAGGTCTTCACGTCGATGACCTTGCCGCCCTCGCCGTGCGGCACCTTGAGCGAGGTGTCGCGGACCTCGCGCGCCTTCTCCTTGAAGATCGCGCGGATCAGCTTCTCCTCGGCCGTCAGCTCGGTCTCGCCCTTCGGCGTCACCTTGCCGACGAGCAGGTCGCCGGAGCCGACCTCGGCGCCGATGCGCACCACGCCGCGCTCGTCGAGGTCCTTGAGGGATTCCTCAGAGCGGTTCGGGATGTCGCGCGTGATCTCCTCGTCGCCCAGCTTCGTCGAGCGGGCGTCGATCTCGTACTCGTGGATGTGGATGGACGAGAGCACGTCGTCCTTCACGAGCCGCTCGGAGATCACGATCGCGTCCTCGAAGTTGTAGCCCTCGAACGGCATGAACGCGACGAGCAGGTTCTTGCCCAGGGCGAGCTCGCCTAGTGAGGTCGAGCTGCCGTCGGCGAGGACCTGGTCCGCCTTCACGCGCTCGCCGAGACCGACGATCGGGCGCTGGTGCATCAGCGTGCCCTGGTTCGACCGCATGAACTTCGTGAGGTCGTAGGAGTCCTTGCCGTCCTTCGCCTCGACGACGATCTTCTCGGCGTCGACGTCGACCACCGTGCCGGCGTTCCCCGCGACCACGACGTCGCCCGTGTCGACCGCGGCGCGGTACTCGAGCCCGGTGCCGACGAGCGGCGGCTCGGTGATCATCAGCGGCACCGCCTGGCGCTGCATGTTCGCGCCCATGAGGGCGCGGTTCGCGTCGTTGTGCTCGAGGAACGGGATCAGCGCCGTCCCGACCGAGACGATCTGCGCCGGAGCGACGTCCATGTACTCGATGTCCTTCGGCGAAGCCATGACGGCCTCGCCCTCCTTCGACCGGCAGAGCACCTGGTCGTGGAGGAACCTGCCCGTCTTCTCGTCGACCGGCTCGGAGGCCTGCGCGATCGTGTACAGCGCCTCTTCAGCGGCGTCGAGATAGACGATCTCGTCGGAGACTCTCCCGTTCGACACCTTCCGGTACGGCGTCTGGATGAAGCCGAACTCGGAGACTGTCGCAAACGAGGCCAGCGAGCCCATCAGGCCGATGTTCGGGCCTTCCGGCGTTTCGATCGGGCACATCCGGCCGTAGTGCGTCGGGTGCACGTCGCGCACTTCGATCGGCGCGCGCTCGCGCGTGAGGCCGCCGGCGCCGAGCGCCGACAGGCGACGCCGGTGCGTGAGCCCGGCGAGCGAGTTCGTCTGGTCCATGAACTGCGACAGCTGCGAGGAGCCGAAAAACTCCTTGAGCGCGGCGACGACGGGGCGGATGTTGATGATCGTCTGCGGCGTGATCGTGTCGACGTCCTCCGTCGTCATCCGCTCGCGGACGACGCGCTCCATCCTGTAGAGCCCGACGCGGAACGCCTCCTGGATCAGCTCCCCGACGGTCCGGAGACGTCGGTTGCCGAAGTCCTCGTACTCGTCTAGCTCGCCGCGCAGCGGCTCACGCGAGAGCGTAATCGCGTCGGCGGCGTAGTCCTTCGAGTCCTCGGGGACGCCCAGCGTCGCCGGCAGCTGGACCAGCTTCCGGACGAGTGAGAGGATGTCCTGCGTCGTGAGGACGCGCGTGCCGTCCGGCACGTCGACCTCAAGCCGCTGGTTCAGCTTGTAACGGCCGACCTTCGTCAGGTCGTAGCGCTTGGGGTCGAAGAACAGCGAGTTGAGCAGGTTGCGCGCGTTCTCGACCGTGGGGGGCTCGCCCGGCCGCTGCTTCTTAAAGACCTCGACGAGGGCCTGCTCCTCGCTCTCGGTCGTGTCCTTGTCCAGCGTGAGCTGGACGTAGATCGAGTTGTCGAAGAGCTTGAGGATCGCCTCGTTCGTGCTCGTGTCGAGCTCGAAGCCGGTGTTCGGGTCCTGCGCCGGCAAGGCGCGCAGGAGTGTGGTGATCGGGAGCTTCCGCTTCCGGTCGATGCGGGCGTAGACGATGCCCTTCTTGTCGATCTCGAGCTCCAGCCAGGAGCCGCGCGACGGCATCAGGTTCGCGGTGAAGACCTGCTTCGTCGCATCCTTGGGCTCCATCAGGTAGGCACCCGGGCTGCGCACGAGCTGCGTGACGATGACGCGCTCGGTGCCGTTGATGATGAACGTGCCGGAGTCGGTCATCATCGGGAAGTCCCCCATGAAGACCGTCTGCTCGCGGATCTCGCCCGTCTCCTTGTTGACGAATCGGACCGTCATAGAGAGCGGAACCTGGTACGTCAGATCCTTCTCGCGGCATTCCTGCTGCGAGAACGGCGGATCACCGAACTTGTACTCGCCGAACTCCACCGCAAGCGTGCCGGTGTAGTCCTCGATGGGCGAGATGTCGTCGATTGTCTCCCGAAGACCTTCGTCCATGAACCACCGAAAGGAGGCCTTCTGGATGTCGATCAGGTTGGGGAGGTCGAGGACGTGCTTCAGGCGCGAAAAACTTTTGCGCGGGCGAGGCGCAACAACCCCTCTACTCAATGATGAAGCCTCCCTTGAAAACGGCTCGAGGTAATGTGGGAACTGCAGGCGAACGGTCGACGGCCGGAACCGGCCAGCTTACCGAAACAGGACAAGCCTGCGCAAGGGCCGGGCAGCCCTTGGCGCAGTCACGGCAGTGTAGCAATGAGTGAAGGGGTCGCGCAGGCGGCTATTTCCTCGCAACTAGCGGTTTTCGACCTCTTGAACGCCGAGGGGCCGCCCGTTCGGCGGCCCCTCGCTCTTCCAGCTGGTTCGGAGAACTATTTGACGGCGACCGTGGCGCCCGCCTCTTCCAGCTGCGCCTTGATCGAGTCGGCCTCTTCCTGAGGCACGCCCTCCTTGACCGGATTGGGCGCACCGTCAACGAGATCCTTGGCCTCCTTGAGGCCGAGGCCCGTGACAGCGCGGACGACCTTGATCACCTGGATCTTCTGGCCGCCGGCGCCCTCGAGCACGACGTCGAACTCCGTCTTCTCCTCGGCGACGGCGCCGTCGCCGCCACCGCCCGCGGCCGCCGGTGCGGCAACCGCCATCGGAGCGGCTGCCGTGACGCCCCACTCCTCCTCCAGCTTGTTTTTCAGCTCGACGAGCTCGAGGACGGTCATCCCGCCCAGCTGCTCGACGACCTTGTCGGTGTCCGTCGTCGCTGCCATTTACGCCTCCTGTGGTTCTTCCGTGGTTTCTTCGGTTTTTTCTGCCGGTGCTTCTTCGGGCGAAGCAGCCTCTGCCGCCGGCGCCTCCGGCGTGACCTCCTCGGCCTCTGGCTCCGCGGCGGTCTCGCCCTGCTCCTCGAGCTGTTTGATGCGCGCGTCGAGGACGTTCACGAGGTCGCGGAGCGGCGCGGTGAACAGTCCGACGACGGTCATCAGCGGACCTGCGACGGCGCTGACCAGCTGTCCGCGCAGCACGTCCGCCGGCGGGAGCGTTGCAAGGCTCTTTACCTCGTCCTCGCCGATCGTCGACCCATCGAGGATTCCCCCGCGGATCTGGAGGACCTTGGTGTCGCGCGCCGCGTTGCTCAGCGCCTTGGCGACGGCGACGGGATCGCCATCGGTCTCCAGGAACGCGATTGCGGTCGGTCCTTCCAGCAATGCGAGCAGCGCGTCCGCCCCGGCGTCCTCGGCCGCACGGCGGGTGAGCGTGTTCTTGACGACCTGGAAGCGGGCGCCGTGCTCGAGGAGCTCGCCCCTCAACTTGTCGATGTCCGTGACCGTCAACCCGCGGTAGTCCGCGACGATCAGGGTCTGCGTGTTCTTCAGCCGGTCGCTCAACTCGGCGACCAGGCGTTCCTTGTCGGCTTTCTGCATCGAATCACCTCCTCGAACGAATCAGGCCCGCCGTACAGGCGGGCCCGAGCAGAGCAGGTGACTGCCTCTCGGCCGCGCCTCGGCTGGACTTCTGCCGCCCGGCGCGTAGCGCCTGTCCGCGAAGCGGACGGGTGGAGGGGGCCTGGGGGAACCGGGAGGTTCCACCAGCTCCTCTCGCTGCGCGCTGGCGGCCGCCAACTGTCTTTGGCGACGGGCGGTTTTACGCGGTAACAGGCTCGGCCTGTTCCTCCTCCAACTCTTCGACGATACCCCTGGTGCGCGAGGGGTCGACGTGGATCCCGGGACCCATCGTGCTCGTGAGCGTGACGCGGCGAATGTACCGGCCCTTCGCCGCCGACGGCTTCGCGCGGTTGATCTCCTCCATCAGTGCGGCGTAGTTCTCGAGGAGCGTCTTCTCGTCCATGCTCCGCTTGCCGATCGCGACGTGGACGTTGGCGCCGCGGTCCGTGCGGTACTCGAGCTTGCCGGCCTTCGACTCGGTGACCGCCTTCGCGATGTCGAACGTGACCGTGCCGGTCTTCGGATTCGGCATCTTCCCGCGCGGGCCGAGGATCCGGCCGAGCTTGCCGACGTTCCCCATCTGGTCGGGCGTCGCGATCGCCACGTCGAAGTCGTCGAAGCCCTCCTCGATCTGCTTCGCGAGGTCGCCACTGCCGACGATGTCGGCTCCCGCGTCCTGCGCCTCCTTCGCCTTCTCGCCCTCGGCGAAGACGGCGATTCGGGTGTCCCGGCCCGTGCCGTGCGGAAGCATGAGCGTGCCTCGGAGCTGCTGGTCGGCGTGTCGGACGTTCAGCCCGAGGTTGAAGTGCACCTCGACGGTCTCGTCGAACTTGCGCTCCGGCCAGGCCTTCAACATCCGGACGGCCTGCGCCGGGCTGTAGATCTCCTCGCGGTCGATCTCGGCTCGCGCGTTGCGGTAGTTCTTGCCGTGCTGGGTCATGGAGCCACCTCCACACCCATCGAGCGCGCGGTGCCGGCGATGATCTCGGCGGCGGCGTCGACGTCGCGGGCGTTCAGGTCGGGCATCTTCGCTTCGGCAATCTGGCGCACCTGCGCGCGCGTCAGCCGGCCGACCTTCTCGCGGTTCGGCTCGCCAGAGCCCTTCTCGATCCGCAGCGCCTCCTTGATCAGCACGGCTGCGGGCGGCGTCTTCGTGATGAAGTCGAACGAGCGGTCCTCGTAGACCGTGATCTCGACCGGGATGATCCGGCCGTTCTCCTGCTGCGTCTGAGCGTTGAACGCCTTGCAGAACTCCATGATGTTGACGCCGTGCTGGCCGAGCGCAGGGCCGACCGGCGGCGCTGGGTTCGCCTGCCCGCCCGGGATCTGCAGCTTGATGAGTGTCAGAACCTTCTTGGCCATCAACGATCACCGTCCGTCCAGGTCGTGCTCGCTGGCCGTGAAAAGCAAGCCAGGCTAGGACGCAGGGAGCGTTCGTAGCCGTAGGCTACGGGCGCGACTGAGGACGACGCATGGCGCCGCTTTGCAGCGCGCCAGCGAGTGCGAGATGGTCGGATGGTGGTCGTCATCTAGTCGATCTTCTTCACCTGGTCGAAACCGAGCTCCACCGGAACCTGGCGCTCGAAGATGTCCACGAGGACCTTGAGCTTCTGGGAGTCCGGCTGGACGTCGACGATCTCGCCGTCGAAGTCCGAGAGCGGCCCGGAGGTTACCTTCACCGACTCGCCGAGGGAAAACTCCACCTGGGCACGCTGCCGTTCGCCGATCGCAGTGCCCGTGCGGAGGATGCGGTCGACCTCCGGCTGCGAGAGCGGGATCGGCTTGCCGGCGGCGCCGACGAACCCGGTCACGCCCGGAGTGTTCTTGACGACGCCCCAGGCGTCGTCGTCCAGGTCCATGTTCACGAGGACGTAGCCCGGGAGGACGCGCTTCTCGGCCTGCACCTTCTGGCCGTCCTTGGTCTCGATCACTTGCTCGGTCGGGACGACGACGCGGCGGAAGCGCGGCCCCTGGTTCATCGAGACGATCCGGTGCTCCAGGTTGGTCTTCACCTTGTTCTCGTGCCCCGAATAGGTGTTGATCACGTACCAGCGGAACATGAAATCCCTTAGCGGCCGAGCAGGATGCGCTCGACGAGCGGCTGGAACACGAGGTCCGCCAGCCAGAGGTACGTGCCGACGATCGCGCAGGCGATGATCACGACGACGGTTCCCGTCATTACCTGGCGCTGGCCGGGCCAATCGACCTTCTTCAGCTCAGCCCAGCACTCGGCGACGAAGCGGCGGCCGCCTCCCCCTCCCCCGCGGCGGCCGGTCTGCGTCTTGGGCGGCTGCGCGGCCGGACGCACCTGCGCCTGGCGGCTGCGCGCTCGCTGCGAGACGCTCGCCTGCTGCTGGCCGTCGGCCTGCTGGGTCTGCTGCTTCTGCTGCCGGTTCCGGCGGCGCTGCTGGCGGGTGCTCCGGGCCACTATCTACCTCGTCTCGCGGTGCGCGGTATGCCTGCCGCACCAGCGGCAGTATTTCTTCGCCTCGAAGCGGTCCGGGGTGTTCCGCTTCGACTTCTCGGTTTGATAGTTCCGCCGCCGACACTCGGTGCAGGCGAGCGTGATTCCAACTCTGACGCCAGTAGCCATGTCCTCGTTTCCTCTTTACGCGGAAGGTAGCGGCGGGTGGATTCGAACCACCGACCTTCGGGTTATGAGTCCGACGCTCTAACCAACTGAGCTACGCCGCCGCGCGTGCCGCAGTGTAGCGACTCGTCCGCGTTCCTTCGTAGCCTTTCTCCATGGCGGAGCGATGCTTGCGCTGCGGCGCCGCCATGGAGTGGCGGCACGAAACCTGGCAGTGCACGCGCTGCAGGTTCAAGCTCGGGTGCTGCGAGGGCGAGGCGCAGACGAGCTGCGAGGCTCGGCCCGCGACGCTCATGGACCCAAGCGGCGTTCGACCCGCGCCACGTACTCGCCCAGGTTGAGCGGGTTCGGCCTCGTCCGGCGCCGGGTCGGCGGTTCACCGCTCACCGGCTGGTAGCCGGCCAAGCTGGAATCGAGCACGCCCTCTCCACCCGTCAGCGCGGGCAGCTCGCGATGGAGCTCGTCCGCTCGGGTGGCCGGCAGGACCGCGTTGATCGTGGACCTCTCACCGTTGGGTGCCGGCGTCTCGAACGTCGCCCCCAGCCGCGCCAGCGCCGGAATGACCGCTCCGACCGCGTGCGTCGGGACTTCGAGGCCCACGCGGGCCGTCGGCTCGCAGACCACGGTTCCCGCCGACTCGAGCGCCTGCATCACGACGATCGGAGTGAGCTTGCGGAAGTCGGCGGGCGTGCTCAGTGGCCCACGCGTCGACTGCGGGCCGTCCGGCGAGCTGTAGTTGGAGTCGGTCATGGTGACGACGCAGTCCGGCACGCGCCATCCATAGAGACCTTCCTGCAGCTGCTCGCTGACGTATTCCTCCATGGCCGACCCGAAGCTGTCGAGCTTCTTGAAGGCGTAGAGCGGCACTCGGCGGTGGTCGACCTCCAGTAGGAACTCGACACCAGAGCCCTCACGAGCAGGCTCGACGCGCAGGCCGATGGTGGCTCGATACGGGTTCGTCTCGGTGTTGAGGATCTCGATCGCCTCACCCACCCGTCGCAGACGCTCGATGTAGATCGGCTTCGTCTCGTGGAACTCGACGTCGATGCCGTAGTCCTCGGCGAGCGTCGCCTGGATGACCTCCTTCTGCACCTCGCCGTAGAGAGACACGGACATCTCATGACGCTCGTCGTCTTGCCTGACCTCGATCAGCGGGTCCTGCTCGGCGAGCTGCCCGAGCGCGACTCGGAGCCTCGTCGCGTCATCGGGGTCTGTCGGGACGACGACCGATTCCAGCGTCGGCGGAGCGAACTCCCGCCGCGGCGGCGGCGCCTCTCCGATCCGGTCGCCGATCTGGATGCTCCCGAGGCCCCAGAGCTTCGCGATCTCTCCGGCGGATACGGACGAACGCTGCTCGACATCCCCGGCATCGAAGACGCTGATCGCCGTCACCTTCTCGTCGTTTAGCCGCTCCCGCGCGTGCACGGTGCCGGAGAACATGCGGACGTACGCGATCTTCTCACCGGCAGGCCCGCGCTCGATCTTGAAGACGGATCCCGAGCCGGAGCCCTCGGCGTCACCGGCGGACGCGGGCAGCAGCTCGGCGATCCCGGCCATCAAATCGTCGACGCCCTCCCCGGTCTTCGCCGAGCCGACGAAGACGGGATGGACGAGCGCCCGTCCCGTCTGTGCCGCGAGCTCCTCTCGCAAGCGGCGATACGGAAGCCCGTCGCCCTCGACGTATGCGGCCAGGAGCGAGTCGTCCCGCTCGGCGAGCACCTCGGCCAGCTTTGCTCGGTCGTCGACCGGGACGATCGCCGGAGTCAGCCTCGCCGAGATCTCCTCCCGCACACGGTCGGCGTCCGCCCCGACGCGGTCGAGCTTGTTCACGAAGAGCAGCGTCGGAACGCCCAGCCGCTGCAGCGCCCGCATCAGCAGCGGCGTCTGCGACTGGACGCCCTCGACCGCCGAGATCACGAGCACGGCCCCGTCGAGCACGCTCAGCACCCGCTCTACCTCGGCGATGAAGTCGGGGTGGCCCGGCGTGTCGATCAGGTTGACGCGAACGTCGTCGATCGCGAACGACACGACGGCGGACTTGATCGTGATCCCCCGCCGCTGCTCGAGCGGCAGGGTGTCTGTCTGGGTGGTGCCGTCATCGACACGTCCGATTTCGTCGATGACGCCGGCGGCGTAGAGCAGCCGCTCGGTGAGAGTCGTCTTACCGGCGTCTACATGCGCCAGGATTCCCAAGTTGAGCGTTCGTTCCAGCAAGCCTCATACCCTCCGAATAGCTCGAAAAGCCCCTCGCGATGGACATGAGAGCTGGGCGCATGAATCGCTCCTTGGTGGACGGCGTTGGTACTAGAAGTGAAGCACATGGACGCGGCCAGAACAGTCGTCCTCGTCGAGGGGATCAGCGACAAGCACGCCATCGAGGCGCTCGCGGGGCGCCACGGCCGCGACCTCGAAGCGGAAGGTGTCGCCGTGCTCGCGATGGGCGGCGCCCAGGCGATCGGGCGCTTCCTCGACCTCTACGGCCCGCGCGGGCAGGGTCTCGAGCTGGCCGGTCTCTGCGACGTGCAGGAGGAGGACGACTTTCGTCGTGGCCTCGAGCGGGCCGGCCTCGCGTCGAATCTGACCCGGGCCGAAATGGAGCGGCTCGGTTTCTACGTCTGCGTCCGGGATCTCGAGGACGAGCTGATTCGGGCCCATGGCGCCGCGTCAGTCGAGCGGATAGCCGAGGCTCGAGGCGACCTGCAGTCCTTCCGAACACTGCAGAAGCAGCCCGCGTGGCAGGGTCAGCCCGTCGAGGAGCAGCTTCGGCGGTTCATGGGCAGCGGCGGCCGCCGGAAGATCCGCTACGCGTCATACCTGGTCGAGGCGCTCGATCTCGACGAGATGCCCCGTCCGCTCACGGGCGTCCTGGACGCGACGCGCTAGGAGGGCTTGGTGGAACGTCGCTCGTCGTAGGGGCGCGATCGCCGCTCCGAGGCAAGGACGCAGGGAGCGTCCGTATCCTGCGATACGGAGGCGACTGAGGACGCAGTCCTCGGAGCGGTCAGCGCCCTACGGCTCAGCAGGCGTTTCGCCAAGCCCTCCTTAGGCGGGGACGATCAGGACCGGCGTCCCGACGTTGACCTGCTCGAAGAGCCACTCCGCCTCCGGCACGCGCATGCGGATGCAGCCGTGGGAGGCCGAATAGCCGATTGACGCCGCGTCCGGCGTCCCGTGGATCCCGACGAGCGGTGCCGAGAGGCCCATCCACCGCGTCCCGAGCGGGTTCCCCGGTCCCGGGGGGATCGGCTTTGCGTCCTTGGCCCACTCCGAGTCGGGCGGTGGAACCCACCACGGGTTCATCTGCTTCGTCGCGATCGAGTGGTTGCCGAGGGGAGTCGGGTACTCGGAGCTCCCCGTCGCAACCCCGAAACGGCGCACGAGGGTCGGGCCGTCGAAGAGCGAGAGCCTGTTCGAGCCGCGATGGATGATCACGACCGGGCCGTAGTTCGCCGGTGTGACCCTCGGCTCGACGCTGCTCACGATCAGCTCGATCGGCCTGCGCCGGTTGGTGCTGGCCAGCGCGCGGGTGATCGCCTTCGCCATCCCGTCCTTCTCGACGGTCAGCCCCGTCTTCGCCTCCGTGAACTGAGGACGCCCCCCGGCCACGCCGACCACCTGGGCGTTCACGGGCTCGTAGGAGAAGAGCCGGTCGAGGCGGTTGACGTAGCGGCGGATCCGCGGCTGCGCGGAGGAGACCCGGAGGCGCACCTGCGTACGTGGCGGGGCCAGAAGCGCGCTCGCGACCGCACTGTCGATTCCCGCACTGGCCCCGAGATATCGAGGGCTGATCCGCCACCGCTTGTCCCGGAACTGCAGACGGAGCGGCCGGCCGAACGCCGCCTCCACGCGGGTTCTGGCGGCCTCGGACATCTTGCCGCCGACCGGGACGCCGGCGATTGTCACGCCAGGGGCGATGACGACCGGCTTGCGCGCGGCGTCCGGTGCTGCGACGCCGAGGCTGACGACCGCGACGAACATGACGGCGAGCAGGCGTTTCACGCCGTCAAACGATACGCCAGGCGGCGAAGCAACGCTCTTATTTCGCCGCCGGCTTTACGACTCCTTCACCCAGTCGCGAGTCAGATAGAGCCAGAACGCGAGGCCCGCGTAGGGGCCATAGCGGCGGAAGCGGCGCTCGATCGTCCGATCGCCCACCCTTCGGCCGCCGTTGAGCCTGGCATAGGTGGGTCGGGTCCACGAGTCGAGGATCAACCGTGAGTGGCGTCCGATCAGCATCATGATGTGGGCGGCGGCATAAGGCCCCACCCCGGGAAGTGTGAGCAGCTGTTGTTCGAGCGCCTCGTCCGGCAGGTCGGCCGGCGGGGCGGCCGCGAGGGCCTCGAGGTCGAGCGATCCCTCGGCGACCGAGGCTGCGAGCGCACGGAGATATGCGCCGCGGTAGCCAGCCCGTGCGACGTCGCGGTAGAACGCTTCGGACGCCGCGGCCATCGCCTGCGGCGTGGGAAAGGCTCGCCCCTGACCCCCGGCGGAGGGCTCGCCGAGCTTCGCGACCAGCGCGCCGACCATCCGCACAGTCGACGACCAAGTGCAGTTCGTCGTGCAGATCGTCTTCACGACATCCTCGAAGACCGTGGCCCCGCGAGCCATGCGGCCGGCGCCGACGGCGATCCAGGCCAGGTCGACATCTGTCTTCGCGACCTCGTAGAGCGGGGAGAGGTCCTCGTCGAGGTTGAGGACGCGGCGCACGGAACGTCGGAGTCCGCTGCGTGTACGGGCCCCGGGCGGCGGGCCGAGAACATCGACTTTCGCCTTGCCCTTCCGGCCATGCCGGATGCGGACCGTCCGCGGCTTGGCTCCGGCGACGGGCAGCGTGACGGTCATCACTTCGGTGTCCTCGTCGAGATCGGCAGGCGGGAGCGACGCGACGCCGTGCGACACGATCGTCCGCCAGAGATCGACGGGCTCGCCTGAGGGGCCGCGCAGTGCGATCTCCATCGCGGTCGCCATGCCGCGAGACTAGATGTCGGGCGACGGATGGCAGTGCTCGGCGTGGATGTCGGCGGCACCTTCACCGACGCGGTGCTCATCGCGGACGGCGAGCTCCGGACGGCCAAGGTGCGAACCGCGGAGCACCAGGAGGAGTCGGTGCTAGCCGCAGCGGCCGCGATCGGCGGCGAGCAGCTCGAGCGATTCACGCACGGGACGACTGTCGCGACCAACGCGCTGCTGGAGCGGAAGGGCGCACGGACGGCGTTCGTGTCAACGGCGGGTTTCGAGCACCTCCTGCACCTGCGGCGCCAGACCCGGGCACAGCTCTACCGGCTCTGCGAGCACCATCCCGAGCCTCTCGTGCCAATCGAGGACTGCTTCGGCGTCCGCGAGCGGATGGGGCCGGACGGCGTCCTCGAGCAGCTCGACCTTGGCTCCCTCCCCGAGCTCGACGCCGAGGCGGTTGCAATCTGCCTGCTGTTCTCCTTCCGGGATCCGAGCCACGAGCGCGCCCTCGCCGCAGAGATCTCGCGTCGGCTGCCCTCTGCTCACGTCGTCGCTTCGCACGAGGTCTCGCCGGAGTTCCGGGAATACGAGCGGGCCTCGACGACGGCTACGGACGCGTACCTCGGCCCGCGGCTCGGGAGCTACCTGCGCGCGCTCGGCGACCGTTGCGCCGAGGCGGGCCTGCCGCAGCCGCTCGTGATGCGCTCGTCGGGCGGGGTCTCGTCACTGGAGGAGGCCGCCGCTCATGCCTCCTGGGCCTTGCTCTCGGGACCCGCCGGCGGGGTGGTCGGTGCAGCAAGGATCGCGGAGCGCGCCGGTTTCTCCGACGCGATCGCCTTCGACATGGGCGGGACGTCGACGGACGTCTGCCTGATCTCCAGCGGCGCGGCCGAGCGGTCGAGCGAGCGCACCGTCGCCGGCTTTCCAATCCGGCTCCCGAGCGTGGACGTCCACACGGTCGGGGCCGGAGGCGGCTCGATCGCCTGGGTCGACGCGGGTGGGGCGCTCCGAGTCGGGCCAGCGAGCGCGGGAGCCGAACCGGGGCCAGCGTGCTACGGGTTGGGCGGGATCCGGCCGACCGTCACGGACGCGAACCTTCTCCTCGGCCGGATCCCCGGGCGGCTCGCCGGCGGCCTCGAGCTCGATCGCGCCGCGGCCGAGCGCGCGCTCGCCGGGCTTGACCCCACCGACGTCGTCGGGGTCGTGAACGCGGAGATGCTGCGCGCACTGCGGGTGGTCTCGGTCGAGCGGGGACGCGACCCGCGCGGCCTGGCGCTCGTCGCCTTCGGCGGCGCCGGCCCGCTCCACGCCTGCGATCTCGCCGACGGCCTCGGGATGACGACGGTGCTCGTGCCCGAGGCGGCCGGCGTGCTCTCCGCGCTTGGTCTCGCTGTCGGCGACGAGCGGCGAGATCGCGTCCGGAGCGAGGTGCGGCCGCTCGCAGACGTCGGCGACCTGCCGGCCGAGGGGGAAGCCGATCTGCGCTATCGAGGCCAGTCGTTCGAGCTGACCGTGCCGCTCGGAGCCGGGCTCGCGGACCGGTTCCACGAGCTTCACGCGGAGCGTTACGGCTATGAGGATCCGGCGAGACCGCTGGAGTTGGTGGCGGTTCGCAGCGCGGAGGTGCGCGCCGGGCCGCCCCTCACGCTGCCGGCCCGCCCGCGAGAGACCGCGGCCGGCCCGGCGACGGTCGCGCTCGACGGCGCGACGTGCTGGATCCCCCCTGGGTGGGTGGGGGTTAGGGATGGTGGCATCTGGAGGCTCACCAAAGTCACCGGCCGCGCCGGCAAAGCCGGCACGATCTCGGTCGGCACCGACCAGTCGGTGCCTTGGTGAACATTGGGCTCCAGGTTCTCGGGCACGCGCTCCGCGGAGTCGCCGAGGAGATGGGCGCGGCGCTGATCCGATCGGCGTTCTCCGCGAACATCAAGGAGCGGCGAGACTGCTCGACGGCGCTCTTCGACGCGCGCGGCCGCATGGTCGCGCAGGCCGAGCACATCCCGGTCCACCTCGGGGCGATGCCCGACGCCGTGGCGGCAGTCATGAGCCGCGACCCGGGCCGCGGAGACGTCTTCATCCTCAACGACCCCTTCGCAGGCGGCACGCACCTTCCGGACATCACGCTCGTCTCGCGGACGGACGTCGGGTTCGCCGTGACTCGCGCCCACCACGCCGACGTCGGCGGCGTCGAGCCGGGCAGCATGCCCGCTGCGTCCCGCACGCTCGAGGAGGAGGGCGCCGTGATCGCGCCGACCCGGCTCGGCCCCGGGACGCTCGGCGAGCTCGCGCTCCGGATGCGGAACCCCGACGAGCGCATGGGCGACTTCCGCGCACAGCTCGCCGCTCACCGCCTCGCAGACGAGCGGGTCGCCGAGCTCTGCTCGCGGCACGGCGCCGACGGCGTCCGCGCCGCGATGGACGAGCTCCTCGCCTACTCGGAGCGGATCGTCCGCGCCGGGATCGCCCGACTTCCCGACGGACGCTTCGAGGCGAGCGACGTGCTCGAGGCCGTGGAGGGAACGCTCACTATCCGCGCTGCGGTCACCGTTGCGGGAGACGAGCTCGAGGTCGACTTCGCCGGCACGGACCCACAGCACGACGGAAACCTCAACTGCCCGCTGTCGGTCACCCGGTCGGCGGCGTACTTCGTCGTGCGCTGCCTGACCGCACCGGACGTCCCTGCCTCCGCCGGCGCCTTCGCGCCCGTCACCGTCATCGCGCCGCAAGGCTCGCTCGTCAACGCTCTCCGCGGAGCTGCGGTCGCGGGAGGCAACGTCGAGACCTCCTGTCGGATCGTCGACGTGCTCTTCCGCGCACTCGGCCGGGCTGTTCCCGTGCCTGCCCAGGGCCAGGGGACGATGAACAACGTCACGCTCGGCAACGACCGGTTCACGTATTACGAGACGATCGGCGGCGGGCAGGGCGCCTGCCCGGAAGGCGACGGCCCGAGCGGCGTCCACGTGACGATGTCGAACACGCTGACGACACCGGTCGAGGCACTGGAGCTCGCCTACCCGCTGCGGGTTCGCCGCCACGAGCTGCGGCTGGGCTCGGGTGGTCTGGGCCGGCAGCGCGGCGGCGACGGCGTGGTGCGGGAGCTGGAGGCTCTCGAGGCCTGCCGCGCTTCCATCCTCTCCGAGCGGCGCGCCAACGCACCCTTGGGCGCCGAAGGCGGAGGCCCTGCAGAACCAGGGCGCAACCTCCTGAACGGCCGGGAGCTGCCGGGCAAGGCGACGGTCGACCTGGCGCCCGGGGACACGCTTCGGATCGAGACGCCCGGCGGAGGCGGCTGGGGCCCGATCGAAAATCCTGGTTGAGCGGGCTCCGCGTGCGTGGCTAGGCTCAAGTCGATGTCCGTCGTCGAAGCAATCGACCTACACCGCACTTACCGCACGTCGACCGGAACCATCCGCCGCAAGTGGATCGACGTCGAGGCGGTCCGGGGCGTCAGCTTCGCGATCGAGAAGGGCGAGCTCTTCGGGCTCCTCGGTCCGAACGGCGCCGGCAAGACGACGACGATCAAGATGCTGATCACCCTGCTGATCCCGACCTCGGGAACAGCGAAGGTCCTGGGCCACGACGTCGTGAAGGACGCGCGAGAGGTGCGCAAGCGGATCGGCTACGTCTTCGGCGGCGAGCGTGGCGTCTACGAGCGCCTCTCCGGCTACGACAACCTCCGCTACTTCGCGGAGCTGTACGGCGTCCCGCCGGGAGAGCAGAAGCAGCGGATTGCGAGCCTTCTCGAGCTGGTCGGCCTGACGGGCCGCGAGCAGGAGCGCACGGAGGGCTACTCGCGCGGAATGAAGCAGCGGCTGCACGTCGCGCGCGGGCTTCTCCACGATCCGCCGGTCGTCTTCCTCGACGAGCCGACGATCGGACTCGATCCGGTCGGCGCAAGAGAGCTGCGCGCGACGATCGCATCACTCGTCGACGCCGGTAAGACCGTGCTCCTGACGACGCATTACATGTTCGAGGCGGACGCTCTGTGCGACCGGATTGCAGTGATCAACAAGGGCGAGATCGTCGCGCACGGGACGCCTGCGCAGCTGAAGCAGAACGTCGCGGAGGGAGCCGTCGTCGAGGTGGAGATCTTCGGGATTCCCGAGGGTACCGTCGAGCGCGTCCGCGAGCTTCCCGGGGTCAACGCGGTCTCGGTCGAGGAGCGCGAGCAGGCGCAGGTGCTGATCGTTCAGACACCTGCGGACATCGAGCTCACGCACGCCATCCTCGGCCGGCTGGACGGCGCCAACGTCGGACGGGTATCGAGGCGCGAGCCGACGCTCGAGGACGCCTACGTCGCGCTTGTCTCCTCGGGCGAGTGAAGGCGCTCAGGATCATGGCGTTCGGCTGGTACTTCCAGTTCAAGGCGATCTCCCGCTCGCCCTTCGAGGGCCTCTTCCAGATCATCTGGCCGCTCTTCTTCGCCACCGTCGCGTTCCTGATGTTTCGTGCGGGCACTGACCCGAAGACGCTCCTCTATGCATCCCTCGGTGCCGCGGTAATGGGCATGTGGTCGGCGACGAGCACGACCGCGGGTGGCGCGATGCAGCGGGAGCGGTGGCATGGGACCCTCGAGGCGCTCGTCGCGTCACCGCCGCACTTCTCCTTGATTCTCCTCCCGATCACGCTCGCGATGAGCACGATCGGGATCTACTGCCTGGTGGCGACGCTCCTCTTCGGCCGCTTTGTCTTCGGTATCGACCTGACCGTCGAGCACAAGGTTGCCTTCGGGGTCTCGATCGTCGGCACCGTCCTCTCGTTCGGCGCGCTCGGCTTCCTGTTCGCCGTCTCGTTCGTCCGCTTCCGCGCCGCCTGGGCACTCGGGAATCTCTTCGAGTATCCGGTCTGGCTGATCGGCGGCTTCCTCGTCCCGCTCGTGCTCCTGCCGGATTGGGTGCGCCCGATCTCCTGGGTGCTCGCGCCGACCTGGGGGATGAACGCGATCCGCGAGTCGGCGCTCGGCGGGACTCCCTGGCCCGACCTCGCCCTCTGCCTCGCTCTCGGCGTTGCATACCTCACGCTCGGAGTGCTCGCGCTCGATCGCGTCCTCGGCGCAGCCCGAAAGCGCGCGACGCTCTCGTTGACATGACGGCCGCCCGGATCTTCGCGGTGGGCGGTCTCATGAGCTACCGCGCGCTCTTCTACTGGCTGACGCCGATGATCTACATCCCGAGCCTCGTCGTCGCGCCGATCTTCCAGATCCTCTTGATGGCGTACATTGGGCGCTCCGCCGGCCTTGCCTCCGACGAGTTCTTCCTGGTAGGGAATGCGATCCAGTACGCGGCGGTCCCGTGCCTGTTCGCGATGATGCATCTGGTCGGCGGCGAGAAGTTCCAGAACACGCTCGGCGCGATCCTCGTCAGCCCTGCACCCCGTCTCCCGCTCTTCTTCGGCCGCGCCGTTCCGGTTGTCTTGAACGGCGCGTTCGTCGCAGCCTTTTCGCTCCTGGTCGGCTCGCTGATCCTCGGCGTGGAGATCCCGGGGGGCTCGATCCCGCCGCTCGCCCTCGTCATCCTCGTCGCCGCCTTCTCGTGCACGGGGCTCGGGCTGATCAACGCCGCCCTCGCGCTCCGCATTCGCGAGTCGGCGGTGCTCTCGAACGTCCTGTTCGGGTTCCTCCTGATCTTCACGGGCGCAAACGTCCCGCTCTCGGACTTGCCCGACTGGATGCAGACGATCTCACAGTGGATCCCCTTCACGCACGCGATCGAAGCAGCGCGGGAGCTGGTCGACGGAGCGTCGGCGTCGTCGGTGCTCGATCTCGTCGGCAGGGAGCTGGCCCTCGGCGCCGCGTACCTCGCAGCCGGCTACCTGCTCCTTAGGTTCTTCGAGAATCAGGGGCGCCGCCACGCGACATTGGAGCGCTCGTGAACGTCCCTCGTCTTCTCTGGGTCGGCTGGCGCTTCTACGTGAAGAACCTGACGCTGTCCAGCTTCTACATCCTGACGTCGGTCCTGCAGCCGATCATCTTCGCCTCGGTCGCCTACTTCATGTTCGAAGCGGGTGCGCGGGAAGGAACGCTCCTCTACGTCGCACTCGGCGCCGGGATGATGGGGATCTGGTCGTCGACGCTGTTCGGCTCCGGCGGCGCCATCCAGTGGCAGCGGTGGCAGGGAGTGCTCGAGTACTCGATCGCCGTGCCGCCGCCGCTCCTGCTCGTGATCGTGCCCCTGACCATCGCGACCGCGTCGATCGGCCTCTACTCGCTGACCGCGACGCTGTTCTGGGGGTGGCTCTTCTTCGACGTGCCGCTCGACGTGGCCCATCCGATCGCGTTCCTCGTCGCACTGCCCGCGGCCGTGCTCGGGCTCGGCCTGCTCGGGCTCGTCCTCGCCTCGACCTTCGTGCTGTACCGGAACGCCAACGCGCTCTCGAACTTGCTCGAGTTCCCCGTCTGGCTCGTGACGGGCCTGCTCGTGTCGCTCTCCCTGCTGCCGGGGTGGGTCGGGCCGCTGTCCTGGGTGCTGGCGCCGACCTGGGGCATCAACGCCCTCCGGGAGGCCGCGATCGCGGGCAATCCGTGGCCGGAGATCGGGATGTGCCTCCTCCTCAGCGCCGTCTACCTCGTGATCGGCCACTTCGCGCTGCGGCACTTCGAGCGGCTCGCGCGGGAGCGGGCGACCTTGGCGATCGCATGAATCAGGATCTCCGCGTCTTCTTCATCGGCGGCTACCTGTCATACAAGGCGCTCTTCAACTGGATGCACCCTTCGCACTACATCCCGACGATGCTGGGCGCGCCGGTCTTTCAGGTCCTCTTCTTCGTCTACGTCGGCCGCTTCGCAGAGCTGCAGGACGACACGTTCTTCGTCACCGGGAACGCGGTCCAGCTGACGGCCATGGCGGGCGTGTACGGAATGGCCATGACGATCGGCGGAGAGCGCTGGACGCAAACGCTCTCGCCGCTCATGGCGAGCCCCGCCAACCGCCTGCCGCTTTTCCTCGGCCGCTCGCTGCCGCTGATCGTGAACGGCATTATCACGTCGGCATTCGCGTTCTTCGTCAGCTGGCTGCTGCTCGATTTCGAGCTCTCACGGTCGCAGCTCCCGGCGCTGGCGGTCGTCGTCGCGGCTAGCGCGTTCGCCTGTACCTCCCTCGGGCTCGTCGTCGGCGCGATCGGGCTGCGCGGGCGGGACGTGTTCTTCATCGCCAACCTCGTCGTCTTCTCCCTGCTCCTCTTCTGCGGCGTCAACGTCCCGCTCGACACGCTTCCGAACTGGATGGAGGCCGTGGGACGGGCGCTGCCGCTGACCCACGGCATCGAAGCGGCGCGGGAGATCGCCGCTGGAGCCACACTCGGCGACGTCTCGTCCCTGGTCTGGACCGAGCTCGCGATCGGCGTGGCGTACGCAACCGTCGCGTACGCGCTGTTCCGGTTCTTCGAGATCGAGGGCAGGCGACGCGCGACGCTCGAGACGATCTAGCATCAGGCGCATGTGCCGAAACATTCAGACGCTCTTCAATTTCGAGCCGCCCGCGACCGAGGACGAGGTCCGGGCTGCGTCGCTGCAGTACGTCCGCAAGATCAGCGGGTTCACGAAGCCGTCGCAGGCGAACGAGCAGGCGTTCGAGCTCGCCGTCGACGAGGTGACCGTGGCCTCGATGCGGCTCCTCGACGCGCTGGTAACGAACGCCGCGCCGAAGGACCGCGAGGTCGAAGCAGCGCGCCGCCGGACTCGGGCCGAGAAGCGCTTCGCCGCCGCCTGAGCGGACCTTGCGCGACCTCGACGGCAGCTTCGACGGCGAGATCGTCCGTCCCGGCGACCCTGGCTACGACGCCGCCCGGGTCGTCTGGAACGGGCTCGTCGACCGACACCCGGCGCTGATCGCCCGGCCGACCCACGTCGGTGACGTCGTCACTGCTCTTCGGTTCGCCCGCGAGGAGGATCTGCTGATCGCCGTCCGGTGCGGCGGCCACAGCATCCCGGGGTTCTCGACGTGCGATGACGGCATTGTGATCGACCTGTCCCGGATGCGAGGGGCACAGGTGGATCCCGAGCAGCGGACCGCCCGCGTCGCCGGCGGCGCGATCCTCGCGGAGCTCGATGAGCAGGCGCAGGCCGCCGGACTCGTCTGCCCCGTCGGGGTGGTCTCGCACACCGGCGTCGCCGGACTGACCCTCGGTGGTGGCATGGGTCGACTCCAGCGGAAGCACGGGCTCTCGATCGACAACCTTCTCTCCGTCGAACTCGTCACCGCGGACGGCCACCTGGTGCGGGCAAGCGAAGAAGAGAACCCGGAGCTCTTCTGGGGGTTGCGCGGCGCAGGCGCGAACTTCGGGATCGCGACATCGTTCACCTTCCGCCTCCACCCGTTCGACGGCAAGATCACGCACGGCACCGTCGTCCACCCGGCAAAGCACGCCCGGGAGCTGGCCGCCGTCTATCGCAACACGCTCGAGGCTGGGCCCGACGAGCTCTGGATGAGCTTCGGCCTCGGCGCGGCAGACGGGCGTCCGGTCGCGACGGTCACGGTTCACCACTGCGGGCCGGGCGAGCAGGCTGAGCAAGATCTCGCAGAGCTGCGAGCATTCGGCGCTCCGCTCGACGACTCGATCGAAAGGACTCGTTACCTAAGGGCTCAGCAGCTCCACGACGAGGAGGAGGCGTGGGGGCATCGCTTCTACATGAAGAGCGCGTTCCTCCCAGCGCTGCCGGACGAGCTTGTCGACCTGGCCGTGGAGCAGGGTTCGCGGGTGCCGCAGGGCACGGACGGCGGCTTCTCGACCTGGGCCTGCGGCGGTGCGATCGCGAGCGTGCCGGACGACGCGACCGCGTTTACGGGCCGAGACGCGAGCTTCTGGCTGGCGGCCGAGATCCAATGGAACGACCCGGCTCTGGACGACGCCTGCCGCGAGTGGTGCCGTGCGGCCATGTCTGGCATGGCGCCCTTCGAGTCGACCGGGCGCTACGTGAACGACGTCTCCGAGGCCGAGGAGCGCCTGACGTCGATCTACGGTGACGCCAAGGCCGAGCGCCTCGTCGCTCTCAAGCGCGAGTGGGATCCGGAGAACGTGTTCCGGCTCAATCAGAACATCCGGCCCTGAGGCCCGCTAGCGGATGCGTATCCGCGCTGACGCCAGGCGTCCGCGGTTCCCGGCCCGGTCGGTTGCGTATACGCCCACCCGATGGGAGCCTCGCCCGGCCCGGAAGGCCGCCGTCCAGGTCGTCAGCGGGATGTCGGAGCGGTATGTGCGCACGGGCCGGCCGTCGATGACCACCGTGTAGCTGTCGACGCCGCTCCCGCGCTCGCGCGCGGCGTCCCACGACAACCGGACACGCCCCCGCGTCGTTCGCACGCGGAGCCGCGGGCGAACCGGAGCGACGCGGTCGAGCCACTCGAACCGGAGCGCAGCGCTTTGCAGCGCGTGCCGCTCGACGGTCACCCGGAAGATCCCCGGACGGACGAACGCCTCGCCCGGCGCATACGCGAAGCGGGCAACGCCGGCCGGGTTGGGCAGGAGCAGGTTCTCGCGCGGATACTGCGAGAGCTCACCGCCCGGCGCCGGCCCCGCAACGACCGCGACGCCTGCCGCCTGCACGGAGTCCCCGGTGAACGAGGGCGTCGACGACCCCCGCGACTCGAACCAGAACTCGCTCGCCGCGGTCCTGACGACCAACGCCTGCGGCAGGAGCGTCGGGCCTTCCACGGGACCGAGCTCGTGCGTCGCGTTCCTCCGAGGTCGAACGATGGGGCCGAGCCACCCGAGCGCTGACTTCTCCCACGCGTTGAGGTCGCCGTCGCCGTCGCCCATGACGCTGAACGCGTTGCCGTACTCGTCGGTCGAGCACTGCCGATCGCACGTCCAGCGGCTCGCATGCCCGAGCGAGAGCGTGTGGCCGAGCTCGTGCGCGGCGAGCGCCCTGAACAGGCGGCCGTTCAGTAGCACCTCGGTGGGGTTCGCCTCGCCGAAGAACGGACACCCTTCGACGAGCGGCGTCACGAAGGTGATCCGCTCGTACGGCGCGAACGTGGAGGCCGGCATCGCGACCCGAAGCGACGTCGCATCACAGTTCGAGAAGACCTCTCGCGAAAGTTGCACCGGGCCGGCCACCGAGGGCGGCATCGAGAATCGCCCACCGGAGGAGGCGCGGTAGAAGGCGTCGGTCTCTGCGCCGACGCGCAGCAGGTCGTCGTTGGAGAACGGCACAGGCCCCCAGGTGGCGAGGACGTAGAGCGTGCGCATCTCGCCCGTCACCGCCGCCGCCGACGGCGCCGCCAGCCCGACCAGCAGCAACGAGACGGCGAGCGCCGATCGCAAGGTCACGAGATCAGCGTACGCCGCCCGGTATTGATCGTGGCTTAACGCTCAGGCGAAGGAGGTGATGACGGTCCGGATGCCCTCCTGACGCCCCATCGCGTCGAACGCCTCATTGACCTCGTCGAGCGGGATCCGGTTCGTGACGAGCGCCTCCGCGTCGAACTCCCCGCCGAGCCAGCGGTCGACGAGCTCGGGAACCTGCGAGCGGCCCTTGACGCCGCCGAAGGACGACCCTGTCACCCGGCGGCCGGTGATCAGGAGCCGCGGGACGACGTCGAGGGTTTCGCCCTTGCCGGCGACTCCGATCATCGTCGCCAAGCCCCAGGCCTCGCGGGCCGCCTCGACCGCTTGCTTCATGACCCGGACGTTCCCCGTCGCTTCGAACGTGAAGTCGGCGCCAAAGCCGTCGGTCTCGCCGCGGATCCAGTCGACCAGGTCATCGGCGGCCAAGCGTATGTCGGTCGCCCCGTGGCGCCGCGCCTCGTCGAGCCGCGCCTCCGAGAGGTCGACGGCGACGATCCGGTCGGCGCCCGCCAGCCGGCAGCCGATGACGGCTCCGAGTCCGACAAGCCCGCAGCCGAAGACGACACAGGTCGAGCCGGGCGTGACCCGCGCTGTGTACAACGCCGCACCCATCCCGGTCGACAGCCCGCACGCGAACGGCGCGCAGGCGGCGAGCGCCGCATCGGGGTTCACCTTCGCGAGGGCGATCTCGGGGACCACCGTGTACTCGGCGAAGGTCGACGTGCCCATGAAGTGCCGGATGTCCTTGCCGTTCCGGGAGAACCGCGTCGTGCCGTCCGGCAGGAAGCCGAGCCCTTGCTGGTCGCGGATCGCGACGCAGCGGTTCGTGCGCGGATCGAGGCAGTGCAGGCACTCCCCGCACTCGGGCGCAAAGAGCGTGACCACGTGATCGCCGGGCTGAACGAGGGTGACGTCGGGGCCAACCTTCTCCACGACGCCGGCGCCCTCGTGGCCAAGCACGCAGTCCGTGTATCCCGTCGGATCTGCGCCTGACGCGGAGTACAGATCGGTGTGGCAGACGCCGCAGGCCTCGAGCCGCACGAGGGCTTCGCCGGCCTTGGGCTCCGCGAGCTCGATCTCCTGGACGACGAGCGGCTGCCCGAACTCCTCCAGCACGGCGGCCCTGACCTTCACGGCGACGATCCTATTCCGACCTCGCCGTTTGGCGGCCGGAGCTTGGGGAACGATCCGTCTGAGGACCAAGCGATGACCGAGCAGCAGACATCCGGCCGCGACACCGAAGAAGGGCCGCAGCCTCAGCCTGAGCAAGCCGAGCCCCGTGTGGCCGAACCGACGCCGGGGGACCTCTCGAAGCGGGACTACCTGGCGATCCTCGTCCGCGCAGGCAAGGAGTCCCTCAACGACCACATCGCCAACCTCGCGGCGGCGCTCGCGTACTACGCCTTCCTGGCGATCCCCGCGCTGATGCTCGTGGCCGTCGGGATCTTCGGCCTGTTCGCCGACGAGGATGCGGTGACGGAGATCATCCAGCGGCTCGAGGGCGTCGCACCGCAAGAGGCGCTGCGGCTGCTCGAGGACAGCCTGGACCGTGTCACCGAGACGCAGTCGAACTCGGGCCTCGCGATGATCGTCGTCGGGTCGGTCCTCGCACTCTGGACGCTCACCGGCTCGATGGAGACGTTGATGTGGTCGCTCAACTCGGCGTACGACCGGGAGGAGACCCGCGGATTCGTCAAGCGGCGCCTGACGGGCCTCGCGATGGTCTTCCTGATGCTCTTCGCGTTCGTGCTCGTCTTCGGCCTGCTCGTCCTAGGACCGCACCTCTCGGGCTGGATCGGCGACGCCGTCGGGATGGAGGCGGTCGTGAAGTGGCTGTGGTGGACGGCGCAGTGGCCGATCCTGCTCCTCGGCCTCCTGTTCGCCTTCGCCACGATCCTCTACCTCGGGCCCAACGTGGACCACCCGCGTTGGAGCTTCCTGACCTTCGGGACCGCGATCAGCGTGGTTGTCTGGCTCCTCGCCTCCGGCGGGTTCTCGGTCTACGTGAGCCAGCTCGGCTCGTTCAACAAGACGTGGGGCTCGCTCGCGGCCGTGATCATCATGCTCACCTGGCTCTGGATCAGCGCGCTCGCACTGCTCTTCGGAGCCGAGGTCAACGCTGAAGGCGAGCGCAGTCGCGAGCTTCGGCGCGGCGAGCCGGCGTCGGACGAGCTGCAGGCGCCCCCGAAGGACTAGGAGCGCTTACCCGCTCGCCTTGTCGAGGAGCTGCAAGAGCCCATGCGCTGCCAGCTCGATCTCCTTGTGCCGCCACTCCGCCGCCCGGTAGTGGCAGGCAATGAGTCCTGAGCGGTGCAGGCGGCGGAAGTCGCCGTAGACGAACGCATAGCGCGCCTTCGTCTCCTCGGAAGGGCCCTCCGTCAGGCCGAGGTGCCATTCGGCGTACTCGCTCCAGGAATGTGAGGCCATGAAGGCGTTCTCGTCCTTGGCCTTGGGCTGAACGTCCCCCCAGTCGCTGTCCAGAACGTACTGGCGCCCACGGATGAGGCTCCGGGCCTTGGCGACGGCGGCATCGTTCACCGTGTACGAGGCCATCGAGGAATTCTGACGAGTCAGACTGTGGGCGGCGCATCCGAGCCGCCCACCCTGCTTGGCCGGACGGTCCGGGCCCGGCCGGCAGCGACGCCGGCCGTCGCCAGGGGCGCGGTGAGCGCAAGGAGCACGGCAAGGGGCACGTCCCAACCACCGCTCCAGTCGTGGAGCGCTCCGATGGCAACTGGGCCGATCGCCGCGAGGACGTAGCCGATCGCCTGCGCCATCCCCGAGAGCTCGGCGGCCTGCTTCGAGTCGGGCGCGCGAAGGATGATCACGGTCAGGGCCAGGCTGAACGCCGCGCCCTGGCCAACCGCGAACAGGAAGACCCACAGCGCTGCCGCAACAGGCGCAGCGAGCAGGCCGCCCACGGCCGCCGCCTCAACCGCAGCCACGCCGGCGGCAAGCGCACGTTGATCGCGCATTCTCGTCGCAACGATCGGGACGACGAGCGACGGTGGGATCCCGCCCAAGGCGAAGAGAGCCAGCAACGCGCCCGCCCCTCCCGCACTGAAGCCGCTGTCGCGAAGGATCGACGGCAGCCACGCCAGCCCGACGTAGAAGAGGAACGACTGCAGGCCGAAGTAGAGGGTGACCAGCCACGCCACGCCGTCGCCGAGCAGTGCTGCGGCATCGCCAGCGCCGCCGCGGGCCGTGACCAGTCCGCGGTCGCGAATGAGCGCTAGGCCCAGAACAGCGGCGGCTGTCGCAGCCGGCAGCGCCCAGAGGGCGAGCGCGAACTCCCAGCCAAGCGCGCGCTCGATCGGCACCGTCAGGCCGGCGGCGAGCGCAGCGCCGGCGCCGAGCGTGGCCACGTAGCTCCCAGTCATGAGCCCGACCCGCCCAAAACGCCCCTTGACGACGCTCGGCACGACGACGTTCGCGACCGCGATCCCGGCGCCGGCGAGCAACGTTCCGGCGAACAGCGCGGTGACGGACGAATCCGCCCGCACGAGCAGGCCGGCGACAAGCGGAAGGAGGGCGAGGAAGAGGACCCGCTCAGCGCCCAGCCGCCTGGCGAGCACGGGCGCGAGCGGCGCGAGCAGCCCGAAGCAGAGGATCGGCGCACTCGTCAGGAGGCCCGCCGCCGCGGCGGAAAGGTCGAGGTCGTCCGTGACCTCGTCGATCACCGGCGGCACGCTTGCAACAGCGATCCGCAGGTTGAGGCCGGCGAGCACGATGCCCGCAGCGAGGAGCGGAGGGCCGCCCGAGGACGGCCTAAACGTGCTCGAGGCCGACGTAGTTCTCGGCGAGCGAGGCCGCCGCCTTGTCCGAGGAGCAGACGTATCGCAGCTGGGAGAGCTGAAGCTTGAGGTCGAAGGCGTCGCCTCCCTCGGGCGTGTGCAACATCGACGTCATCCACCACGAGAAGTGTTCGGCACGCCAGACGCGGCGCAACGCGTCTTCGGAGTAACGATCGAGCAGTGCCTGG
>Ga0126305_10000117_pt1 | contig 34663 bp, 36 predicted proteins | sample Plot26_FD_92536 | JGI IMG/M metagenome (GOLD analysis project Ga0126305, IMG submission 92536) | Serpentine soil microbial communities from UC McLaughlin Reserve, CA, USA - Plot26 | ecosystem: Environmental > Terrestrial > Soil > Grasslands | place: USA: UC McLaughlin Reserve, Lake County... | reverse complement strand
GGCCGTAAGTAGCACCCATCCACGCCATTTACATGGCTACAGATGATTCCGGCGATTTAGCCACAAACTCAGCCAAGTCAATCGGTTGCGCCAATTCTTGGCTCTTCCTTGGAAGAACTTCGGACTAACCTAACCGCTGGAGTTGGACCACTCCCCAACGGCCGCTGCCAATCGGCTTGCAACGCGCCTCTTGTGCTCGTTCGCAAGATGGGCATACCGACTCGCCATCGCGGGCGTCGAATGCCCCAGAGATTCCATCAGCTCCCGCTCCGTGGCTCCGGACATTGCCAGGTAGCTCGCATGAGTATGCCGGAGGTCATGGAATCTGAAATCCGGGATTCCCGCCCGCTTGAGCGCCGTGTTCCAGGCCCGGCGCGGAAAGTAAGGCTGTCGCGAAGGGCTCGTAGAGGAGGCGAAGAGGTAGTCTGCGCCTGCCTTCTTGATACGCCTCTCGATGACCTCCAAGGCAGGTCCTACGAGTGCCACGAAGCGCTCTCGCTTCGTCTTCGTCACCTCCGCGGGAAGAGTGAACCCGCCCTCTGAAAGCCGAGCATAGGACTTCCTGAGGGCCATCAGCTCTCCCTCCCGGCATCCCGTCCAGATCGCCAGGAGAACCATGTCATGGAGGTCTCGGTTCTCGCTCTCCCGACAAGCGGCAAGAAGCCGATCCAATTCAGAGTCCTGACCGTCCACCGGCCGGGAAAGGAATCGTACGCGGCCTCTGGGCTCCCCCTCCTTCTCGACTCCTGAGACCGGGTTGAGGCTCAACCACTTCAGCCTCTTCCTGCCGAAGCTAAGGCAGGAGGAGAGGGAGATAAGATAGCGGTTCGCCGTCGTAGAGCTCCTCTTGCGCCCCGTGGGCCCCGGGTACCGCAAGAGCTTCCTGTAGGACTCCTCGATGAGCTCGGAAGTCAGGTCGGGGAGATAGCAGGCTCCAATCTCATCCTCCCACCAAGCCAGATGGCGCCCGTAGGGCACCGCCACGGCCGGCTTGCCGGGCAGAACCTCCTCGACGTACTTCTTCACCAGCTCCGCGAACGTGTGCCTCTGGCGTCCCGTCAGACCGGCAGTCCGCCCCGACCGGAGGTTGGCCTCAGTCTCCTGAGCCCAGTCCCTGGCGTCCGTCTTCCGTTCGAAGGCCCGGGACTGCGGCGGGTGCCCCTTCAAGCGCACCTGTGCGACGTACCGAACCCCGGTCTTAGTCGTTCTCTTCGAGATTGTGGCCACGAAAATTTCTCCTCTTCCGAGGGAGATTGTCGCTCCAGTGTGACTAGATTGCAACTAAAGGGGCCTTTCGGCCCTCGTTTTCCACAAGTTGTATTCTTGTAAGTCGTTGAGTTCAAAGTGGTGCGGCTGGGAGGACTCGAACCCCCGACCAAGAGTTTAGGAAACTCCTGCTCTTTCCACCTGAGCTACAGCCGCAGGCCGGGGGGATTATAGCCGGATTGACCGCCAGACACAGAAGAACGGGATCTCAAGCCTTGTTCCCCACTCTTCGGAGGGAATGGGGCACGAAACCTCCTCTAGAAGAGAAGAGAGCCTCGATACGAGATCAAAAATGGAAGGCGGACGTGGTCAAGCGCATGCCAGAAATTAACTCAATCGTAATTAACTTCACATTCTAAATGTGAAGCAACGAGTAGGACTGCCGCCGATCCGACGGGAGGTTTGAGTTATAGTCTGCTGAAAGGGAGGATAAGTTTAGTGGCCAGGCAAAGAGAGCTCTTGACCCTCAAGGCAATTTCCAATGAGACCGGCATTTCCCAGGCGACTCTTGCGAAGTACGCGGCAGACAATGACGATATCCCTTCCGAGGGAGAGGGACGCGGCAAGAGGTATCCCCGTTCGGCCGTCAAGGTTTTTCAACGTCTACGCAAGGAGAGCAAGCCTGGTAGGCGTGCGGGAGGATCTTCCCCGAATCCCGTGAATGCACCCGTGAGAAAGTCCCCTGGCAAGCGTCCCAGAGCCGCTGAAGCGCAAGCCCCGGCCTCTGCCGCGTCTTTTCCCTCTACCCTACGCCTCGAGCCCTCCACGCTGTCCCTTGAGCCTTTACGGCTGGCGGATGAGGATAGGGGCCTGCTCCGGGAGCTTGTCGCAGCTATCGGCGGCGTGGAGGGGCAACTGCGGGCCTTGTCTTTGAGCGTGGGAGCCATCGAAACGGAGCTGGCGGCCATGGGAAGCCGGACAGCCTCCAACTCACCAGCACCACGGCATGACGGTCCACCGCCCAAGCATTCGGGAAAACGGTTCGAGCGGCCGCGGGCTCGCCATTCTCAGCAGCGGAATACTCCACCGGCTCCTGCCTTTGATGGCAAAGAGGTAGGGAATGGGTGAGCGGGTGTATTTCTCGTCTCGAAAGTGAGGGCTGGGGCGGATCGGGTGGACGAGCATGGCCGATAGCGCGGAGCGAGGGCCGGCGGGGGAGGGGAGCCGAGAATGTGGTAGCCTATCGCGCTCATCATGCCGCTCACGCTGGCCGCGGACTCGTGAGCGGCCTTGATCGCCGTTGTCACCCCTGAACAGGTTGAGGGAGCTTTTTCGATGAACCAACGTCTGACCCGCAAAGAGATCAAACGCGACGATTTCGCCACCGTCGTCGGCCGTGGCGTGGACTATGCCGAGAGCCACGTCCGGACCCTGGTCTACGCCATCGCCGGGCTCCTCCTGCTGGTGGCGCTGGGGGTTGCGTTCTACTTCTACCGCAACCATGTCCAGCAGGGCGCCAACGAGGCACTGGCCAAGGCCATGACGGTCTACCAGGCCCCGATCGCGGCCACCGGCGCCAAGCCGGCGGATCCCAGCGAGCCGAGCTTCCCCACGGAGGCAGCCCGTCAGGTCCGGGCCAAGGAGCTGCTGCAGAAGGTCCGCGACGACTTCGGCTCGACCAACTCCGCCGATATCGCCGGGCTCTACCTGGCGCAGATCGCCGCCGGCGAGGGCAAGCTGGAGGAAGCCCGCGAGCTGTGGACCGACTTCGTCGACGACCACGGCGACAGCATCCTCGCCGGCGAGGCGCGGATCAACCTGATCGACCTCGACCGCAAGCAGGGCAAGGGCGAGCAGGTGCTCCTGGAGCTCCGGGGCATGCTGGAGAAAGCCGACGCGCCGCTGCCTCAGGACGTGATCCTCAACGAGATCGGCAAGACCCTGGAGCAGCTCAAGCGGCCCCAGGAAGCAGTGCTGTCCTATCAGCGGATCGTCGACGAGTTCCCGCAGTCCCCGTACCATCAGGAAGCCCAGCAGAAGGTCACGGCCCTCGATCCCGCCCGGGCCGCGGCCGGCGCCGGCATGGGCCTGCCCCCCGGCATGCAGGGCGTCCCCGGATTCCCGGGCTGATCCGCCCCGCGCCCTCCACGCCCTGGTCAATTCAATGGCCCTTCCTTACCGCATCCTGGAGCGCAAGCGCGCCGGGATGCGGCTCTCCGAGGAGGAGATCCGCTCGGTGGCGCTCGGCGCCGCCGACGGCTCGTGGAGCGAGGGGCAGCTCGCCGCTTTCCTGATGGCGGCCGCCATCCGCGGCCTGGACCCTGGTGAGACCGAGGCTCTCACCCGGGCCATGATGGAATCGGGCGAGCGCTGGGACCTTTTCCGCGACGTGCCGCGGCTCTGCGACAAGCACTCCACGGGCGGCGTCGGCGACAAGGTCACCCTCATCCTGGGGCCGCTTCTCGCCAGTTGCGGCCTGCCCATCGCCATGCTCGCCGGCCGGGGCCTCGGCCACACCGGCGGCACCATCGACAAGCTGGAGAGCATCCCCGGGGTCGACCTCCGCCTCGACCGCTCCCGCTGTCTAGACCTCCTCGACCGCTGCGGCCTCGCCATCGGCAGCGCCACCGCCGGGATCGCCCCCGCCGACCGCCGCCTGTACGAGCTGCGGGACACTACGGCAACGGTGGACTCCCTGCCGCTCATCATCGCCAGCATCCTCTCGAAGAAGCTGGCCATGGGCGCGGCGGCCGTGGTGCTCGACGTCAAGACGGGCAACGGCGCCTTCATGCCCGAGCTCGACCGCTCGGTGGAGCTGGCCCGCGGCCTGGTGGAGACGGCCCGCGCCCTCGGCACGCCCGCCTCGGGCCTGGTGACGGACATGAGCCAGCCCCTGGGCCGCTGGGTGGGGCACGCGGCCGAGGTGATGGAGACCTACCAGTGCCTGGATGGAGAAGGTCCGGAGGACCTGATGGCGGTCACCTTAGCCCTGGGCGAGGAGGTCTCGCGTCTCGCCCGCCAGCCCGTGAGCCGGCGGGAGATGGAGGAGGCACTGGCCTCCGGCCGGGCCCGCCAGAGGTTCGAGGATTGGGCCGCTCTCCAGGGAGCGGACCCGGACTGGCTGCGGCAGCCCCGGTTTCCTCTCGCGCCGGTGGAGCTCCCCCTACTGGCGCGGCGCTCCGGCCGGCTCGCCGCCGTGGACGTCCGCCAGCTCGGCCTCCTGCTGGTGGAAGCCGGAGGCGGCCGGACCCGTCCGGACGACACGGTCGATTTCGGCATCTCCCTGGAGGCGAAGGCCCGTCTCGGCCAGGAGGTCCAGGAGGGGGACGAGCTGGCCCGGGTGTACCTGCGGCGGGACGACGACCGGCTCGCGGGTCTCTTCGCGGCGTGCTTTGCGGTCGGGGACGAAGGCACGGCGCCGCCGCTGATCGCGGCCCGGGTTCCCTGATCCCTGCGCTATCATCCCCCGCCATGGAGGCCGCCATCCTTGCCGTGGGGTCGGAGCTGCTGGGCACCGACCGCCTGGACACCAACTCGCTACGCCTCACGGCCCTGCTCGACCGCTACGGCGTCGAGCTGCGGCGCAAGGCGGTGATCGGCGATTCGGAGGAGGAGATCGCGGCCGAGCTGAGGAACCTCCTGCCTCGAGTGGACCTCATCCTCGTCACCGGCGGCCTGGGCCCGACGGCGGACGACGTCACCCGCGAGGCCGTGGCGTCCGCCCTCGGCCGCCAGCTCCGCGTCGACGGCGAGGTCCTCGTTGCGCTCGAGCGCCGGTTCCAGTCGCTGGGCTGGCGCATGCCCGAGGTCAACCGCCGCCAGGCCCTGGTGATGGAGGGGGCGGAGGTCCTCGCCAACGACCGGGGCACGGCGCCGGGCCTGCGGATCGAGAGCGGCCCCTGCACCCTGTTCCTGTTCCCCGGCGTGCCCACGGAGCTGGAAGGCCTCATGGCCTCCGCCCTGGAGCCCTGGCTCGCCGCGCGCGCCGGCGGCATCGCCCGGGAGACGGCGGTGCTCAAGATCGCCGGCCTTCCCGAGTCCGTGGTGGAGGAGCGCATCGCGCCGGCCTACGGAGAGTTCGGCCGCGAGGCCATCACCATCCTGGCCAACGCGGGGGAGATCCGCCTCCAGGCCACGGCGTCGGGCCCCGAGGCCGAGCGCCGGGCCCGTCTCCAGGCCATGGTGGCGCGCCTCTCGGAGCTGGCGGGGGACGCCGTCTTCACCACCCGGGACGAGGACACGCTGGAGAGCGTGGTCGGCGATCTGCTGCGCGCCGCGGGCGCGACCCTCACCGCCGCCGAGTCGTGCACCGGCGGCCTCCTTTCGCAGCGGATCACCGCCATCGCCGGCAGCAGCGACTATTTCCTGGGCGGCGCCGTCACCTACAGCAACGAGCTCAAGACCCGGATGGTGGGGGTGCCGCCGGAGATGATCGCCGAGCACGGCGCCGTCTCCGAGCCGGTGGCCCGGGCCATGGCCGAGGGAGTCCGCCGGGCCCTCGGCAGCGACTGGGGCGTGGGCATCACGGGCATCGCCGGGCCGGCCGGCGGCAGCGAGGAGAAGCCGGTGGGCACCGTCCACCTCGCCGTGGCCGGACCGGGCGACGGCGAGGTGGAGCACCGCAAGCTGCGCCTGCCGGGCGACCGCGACCGGGTGCGCCGGTTCTCGGCCCAGATCGCACTCGAGATGCTGCGCCGGCGCCTGTTGGCAGCAGCGGCGGAGCGCGCATGAGGCTGTTCATCGCTCTGGACGTGCCCGAGCCGCCGCGCCGCGAGCTGCGCCGGCGGCTCGACGCCGTGCGTGACCGCCTGCCGCGGGCTCGCTGGGTGGACCTGGAGAACGTCCACCTTACCTTGCTGTTTCTGGGCGAGACGCCCGAGACCGGTATCCCGGACCTTGCCGCCGGGTTGCGCGAGGCCTTCGCCCGCTGCCCGCCGCTGGACCTGCGTCTCGGGAGCGGCGGCACTTTCCCCCCGGGACGCCCGGCCCGGGTGGCCTGGGCCGGAGTCGAGGCTCCCGAGGAGCTCACGGCGCTCCAGGCGGACATCACCCGGGCCGCCGTGGAGGCCCTCGGCTTCGAGCCCGAGGAGCGTGGCTTCCATCCGCACGTCACCCTGGCGCGCTGCCCAGATCCCTGGCGGCGGGAGGCGATCGACAAGTTCAAGACCGCCTTCACCGGCCCCATCGGGCCGCCCTTCCTGGCGGATCACGGCATCCTCTTCGAGAGCAAGTTGTCGCCGAAGGGGGCGCGCTATCGGGCCGTCGAAACTTTTCCGATGATGGTTCCCGAGGGAGAGGAATGAGCCCCTCGTTCGCGGCCACGCTCGTGCTCGGCGCCTATCTCCTCGGCTCGGTGTCTTTCGGGGTGGTGATCGTCAAGCTGATGCAGGGCCTCGACCTGCGTACCGTGGGCAGCGGCAACGCCGGCGCCACCAACGCGCTGCGCGCCGCCGGCAGGAAGGCCGGGGTGGCGGTGCTGGTCCTCGACGTCATCAAGGGGATCACGGCGGTCGCCGTCCCGCGGGCCCTCGACGCGTCGCCGGCCGTGGTGAGCGGCGCGGCCGTCGCCGTGGTGGTGGGGCACGTCTTCCCGGTCTTCTTCGGCTTCCGCGGCGGCAAGGGCGTGGCCACCGCGGCGGGCGCCCTGGGCACCCTCGCGCCGCCCGCCATGGCGCTCGGGATGGTCGTCTTCCTGGTCGTGGTGGCCTGGAAACGCTATGTTTCCCTGGGATCGATCGTCACGGCGGCGTCCTTCCCGCTCCTGGTCTGGATCACCCTGCGGTTTCGCTGGCCGGAGTCCGGGGGACCCTGGCTGCTGCTGGCTTCGGGAGCCATCGCCATCCTGATCGTCACGAAGCATTCCAGGAACCTGCAGCGCCTGATCAAGGGAACCGAGCCTCGGCTCGGAGGAGGAGGACGACGATGAACGGCAGTCCGAAACGGATCGGCGTCCTGGGTGCGGGCTCCTTCGGTACGGCGCTCGCCGTCCACCTGGCGGGCGCCGGCGGCCATCCCGTGCAACTCTGGGGGCGCGATCCCGTGCTGGCGCGGCGGATGGCGGCCGACCGCACCAATTCCGAGTACCTCCCCGACGTCGAGCTCCCGGACGGTATCCAGCCGACCTCGGACATGGCGGACCTCGCCGGCAGCGAGATCCTCCTCGTGGCCGCGCCCTCCCACGGTTTCCGGGAGGTGCTGCGCCAGTTCCTGCGGCAGCACCCGGACGGCAGCCCCCTGCCGCTGGTCTCGGCGACCAAGGGGATCGAGCCTGAGACGCTGGCGCGCATGAGCCAGGTCGCCTTCGAGGAAGGCATGGCCGCCGACCGTGAGATCCGCTACGCCGTCCTCTCGGGCCCCACCTTCGCCGCCGAGCTGGCCCGCAACGTGCCCAGCGCGGCCGTCATCGCCTCCGAGGACGCCGTCTTCGCCACCGAGGTCCGCGAAGTCCTGTCGACGCCACTCCTGCGGCTCTACTCCTCCTCCGACGTCGTCGGCGTCGAGCTGGGGGCGACCACCAAGAACGTCATCGCCATCGCCGCCGGCGCCCTTTCCGGGATGGGGCTCGGGCACAACACCCTGGCGGCGCTGATCACCCGCGGCCTGCACGAGATCACCCGCCTCGGCATCGCCTGCGGCGGCCAGCCCCGCACCTTCGCCGGCCTCGCCGGCCTGGGCGACCTGGTGCTCACCTGCACCGGCGGCCTGTCGCGCAACCGCCGCATCGGCCTCGACCTCGCGGCGGGCCGCAGCGTCGCCGAGATCACGGGCGAGACCCACATGGTGGCCGAGGGCGTCCGCAACTCCATCGCCATCTCCCGCCTCGCGGCCCAGCGCGGCGTCGAGATGCCGATCACCCAGCAGATGGTGGCCGTCCTGTACCACGGCAAGGACCCCCGCAAGGCTGTCGAGGAGCTGATGACCCGCGGCTTGAAGTCGGAGACCGAGCTATGATCGATTTTGGATCTGAATCCCGCCAGACCGTCTTCATCCTGGATTTCGGCAGCCAGTTCACCCAGCTCATCGCGCGCCGGCTGCGCGAGAACCGGGTCTACTGCGAAGTCCATCCCTTCGACCTGCCCGTCGAGGAGATCCGCCGGCGTGGACCTATCGGCGTGATCCTCTCGGGCGGCCCGCAGAGCGTCTACGAGCCCGGCGCGCCCAGCGCCAACCCTGCGCTGTTCGGCCTGGGCATGCCCGTGCTGGGGATCTGCTACGGCATGCAGGTCATGGCCCACGAGCTGGGCGGCGGCGTCGAGGGATCGAGCCACCGCGAGTACGGCCGCGCCGAGATCTCGATCGCCGAGCGGAGCAAGATCTTCGAGGGCCTCGCCGCGTGCGAGACCGTCTGGATGAGCCACGGCGACCGCGTCCGCGATCTGCCGGCGGGCTTCCGGCCGACCGCCAGCACCTCCAACGCCCCCGTGGTGGCCTTCGAGAACCCGGAGCGCGGGCTCTACGGCATCCAGTTCCACCCGGAGGTGTCGCACACCGTCTCCGGCGGCGAGATCCTGCGCAATTTCCTGTTCGGCGTCTGCGGCGCCCGCGGCGACTGGCGAATGGCCTCCTATCTGGAGGAGGCGGTGTCGACGATCCGCGAGCGGGTGGGGGAGGGGAAGGTCATCTGCGCCCTCTCGGGCGGCGTCGACTCCTCGGTAGTGGCGGCGCTCCTGAAGCGGGCCGTGGGGGAGCGCTCGACGGCGATCTTCGTGGACAACGGCGTGCTGCGCAAGGACGAGGCGACGCAGGTCGTCCACACCCTGCGCGACGGCCTCGGCATCCCCGTGCTCGCCATCGACGCCCGCCAGCGCTTCCTCGGCGAGCTGGCCGGCGTCGAGGATCCGGAGAAGAAGCGGAAGGTCATCGGCCGCGTCTTCATCGACGTATTCAAGGACGAGGCAAAGCGGATCGAAGGCGTCGGCTATCTCGCCCAGGGCACCCTCTACCCGGACGTCATCGAGTCGGTGTCGGTCAAGGGGCCCTCGGCGGTCATCAAGACCCACCACAACGTCGGCGGTCTGCCGGCCGAGCTGGGCTTCGAGCTGATCGAGCCGCTCCGCTTCCTGTTCAAGGACGAGGTGCGCCAGCTCGGCCGCGAGCTCGGGCTGCCCGAGCAGATCCTCACCCGCCACCCTTTCCCCGGCCCCGGCCTCGCCGTGCGTATCCTGGGCGAGGTCACCCCCGAGCGGGTGGCCCTCCTCCAGGAGGCGGACGCCATCTTCCTCAACGAGCTGCGCGAGAGCGGCTGGTACGACAAGGTGAGCCAGGCCTTCGCCGTGCTCCTCCCCGTCAAGAGCGTCGGGGTGATGGGCGATTACCGCACCTACGAGAGCGTCGTCTCCCTGCGCGCCGTCGAGACCCAGGACTTCATGACGGCCGACTGGAGCCCCCTGCCCTACGATCTCCTGGGCCGGGTCGCCAACCGGATCGTCAACGAGGTGAAGGGCGTCAACCGGGTGGTCTATGATGTGACCAGCAAGCCCCCGGCGACGATCGAGTGGGAGTGAAGATGATTGCGCCCATAAAGATTCAGCTTCCCATGGCCGATATCGAGAGTTTCTGCCAGCGCTGGAGGATCGACGAGTTGGCCTTGTTCGGCTCGGTCATCCGAGAGGATTTCCGTCCTGACAGCGATGTCGACGTGCTGGTGACCTTTTCTCCCGAAACGCGGTGGAGCCTCTTCGACCTGGCCAGGATGCAAAATGAGCTCGCCGTCCTCCTGGGCAGGCAGGTCGATCTGGTGGAGCGGAAGGCCGTCGAGCATAGTGAGAACTACATTCGCAGGAAGCACATCCTGACCAACCTCGCACCTATCTATGTGGCGGGATGACGCTTACCTCCTAGATATCTTGATCGCGTCGCGAAAGGTGCTGCGCTATACCGAAGGCTTCTCCTGGGAGAGCTTTCGACAGGATGAGCGCACCCAGGATGCCGTGATGAGGAACATCCAGATCATCGGGGAAGCTGCCCGGAAGCTTTCCGAGGAGCTCCGGAGGGATCATTCCGAGATTCCATGGGGCGAGATTCTCGGCATGAGGAACCGCTTGGTTCATGAATACGGCCGGGTCCATGTGGAGAAGGTCTGGGAAACGGTCGTGGACGACATTCCTGCCCTGATCCAGCAAGTTCAGCCCCTCGTTCCTCCCGAAGAACCGGACTGATCGAGCTCATGCTTTTCCGACACCCGTCCCCAACCGGCGTCTACGAGCTGATCACTCGCGAGGGCTGCCATCTCTGCGACGAGATGGCGGCCGTCCTCAATGACGTCCTGCCGCGCTACGGCCTGACCTACTCCCTTCGCGACGTCGACATCGAGCCGGAGCTGCGGCTTCGCTACACGGACCTGGTCCCCGTCCTGCTGCGGGACGGCGTGCCGGTCGCCAAGCTGCGGATCGACCGGTGGACCCTGGTTCGAATCGTAGAAGGCCGCCGCTAGATCTCCTCTGCAGGTTGCACCTCCTCGACGGAGGGCTCGACACGCAATTCTCTTCCCGTTTGTAGTGCTTTACGGCACTTTCTGAAATTTCCGGCAACGTCCGTCTATTCGAGAAGGGACCGGCGGTCCAGGAGCTGAGCTCGCCTCTGCCGGCCTCGTAACCAAGGCAGGGCGTCAGAGCCGGTGTCCTGTCCCATGACAAAGGAGTAGCACCATGGCGGATGAGAAAGAGCTGACCTTCGAAGCGATCGACGCCCATATCAAGAACGCTGATTTGGCAGCGTTCGCACCAGGAGGTAAGCACCACGTCACCTCAGACATGGTGGCAGCCGCTCCGGGCAACGTACTTGGGCAAGTGTGCCAGATCTACCATGTGATCCGTCCTATTTTGCAGGGTATCCTCCTCATCCCATTTATCCCTGCAGCATGGAAGACCGCAATTCGGACGTTCATGTCCCTGATGGACACCCTTTGCCCGGCCTAGCCTATCGTCACATCTGAGGTCAAGGGCAGCGGCGGCTCCAACCGTACCGCCGTTGCCCGGTTTCTTCGAAGCCTTAAGTTGTCGACCGGAACCCCTCGCCCACCTTTGAATCGGCGGCAGCCTACCCGCCCCCGATCTGCCCCAGCGCACGCCGGATCTCCGGCTGCTTGGGGTCGATCTCCAGCGAGCGGCGGAAGGCCTGGGCGGCGCCTTCGCCGTCACCGATGCAGAGGCGGGCGAGGCCGACGGAGGCGTAGGCGAGGGCGTTGCGGGGATCGGAACGAGAGGCGCCTTCGAAGTCGCCGAGGGCCCTCTCGCACTGGTGGCGCTGCAGGCGGTAGCGGCCCCGGAGCAGGAGGAGGCGGGGCTCCTTGGGCTTGGCCGTGAGGGCGCGGTCGAGCAGGCGGAGGCCGCGGGCCGTCTCGCCGGCGCGGGCGTAGGCCACCGTGCGGCCGACGGTGAAGTCGATGCCCTCGGGCAGACCTCCTTCGAGGGCCTGCAGCAGCAGGTCGTCCGAGCGGTCGAGATCCTTCTGCGCCGAGTGCAGGAGGTCGCTCAGGTTCCAGAGGGACGAAGCGTTGCCAGGAGCGAGCTCTAGGGCTTTCTGGAAGGAGGCGGCAGCCTCGTCCACCTCTCCCTTCTCACGATGGAGCAGCCCCTCGTTGTCGTAGGAGCCGGCGGTGCGGGTGGTGTCCGGCGGCACGGGTACCGTCCTGTAGCTCGCCCGGTAGTCGGCGAGGGTATCGCGGGTCACCTCGACCCCAGGCAGAGGCGGGCCGGCGACGCCCTGGCCCGGAGGCAGCCCGAGGAGCGCCAGCAGGGTGGAGCAGACCTGGGCCACCTCGCCGCGATCCCTCTGCGGGCTGGCCTCGATGCCGGGACCCCAGAGGAGATAGATCCCGTCGTCGCGCTTCCCCTTGCCGCCGGCCGCGGCGGTGGCGCTTGAGAAGCCGTGGCCGGAAGCGATCATCAGCACCGCGCCGGAGGCCTCGGCGAGCTTGCGATAGTCGCCCAGCATGCGGTCCACTTCGGCAAAGTAGCGTTGCGGCACCCCGGAGAATCGTTCGAAGTCCTCAGGCTTCGCTATGTCCTGGATGTCCGTGCCCCTGATGGAGACGACCGCGAGGCTCGGGCGTTCTTTGGCGAGCCAGGAGGTGGCGAGGCCGTGATGGGCCCGCGTCTCGACCAGGATGCGCCGCAGCGCGCTGACCGGGTGGTACGGGTCAGGCTCGGCGATCGACTTCTCGTACTCCTCCTCGGTCAGCGACGGCAGGTATTCGTGGAGGGCTTCGTAGCCCACCGCCTCCTCGGTCTTTCCCAGAGCTTCCCGCGCCCAAGCCTCCTGCTCCGGAGGAAAGACGGCGCCGGCAGAGGGCTCGGCGCCCGGCGAGGTGAAGAAGCGGTCCGCCACCAGGAGGCCGCGCACGGGCTCGGCGGGCCAGGTCGCCCAGAGGCCGAAGACGGCGACGCTCTTTCCCCCATCCGCGGCCATGTTCCAGATGGCCGGCACGAGCCGCTCGCCGCTGGTGATGGGCTCGACGGCGCCCGTTTCAGGGTTGCGCCGGGTGAAGTCCAGGATGCCGTGCTCGAGCGGGGAGGTGCCCGTCATCATCGTCGTCCAGACGAGCGGCGAGAGGGGAGGATGGATCGTCGAGAGCACGCCCGGCCGGCCTTCCCGGACCAGGGCGGCGAGGTTGGGCATCACCCCGGCGGCCATGTAGCCGTCGAGCAGCTCCCAGTCGGCGCCGTCGAGCCCCACGAACAGCACCGGCCCGGCCTTCCGGACGGCCTTGGCGATCTCGGGAGCGGGCGGTGGAACGGGCGCGGCGGTCTGAGGAGCGGGGTCATCCTTCCTGCAGGCGAGCGCCAGCAGGCAGTACAGGGCAAGGAGCGGGAGAGCGAGTCGGCGCATGGGGGATCCAGGAGGAGAGGAGGCGTATCTTTACACAGGTGTTGGTGGGGCGGAATTCGTTTCAGCGGCCCCACCTCTCCCTCCTCTAAAAAGCGACCGCCGCGATCTCTTCGGCCCCGCAATCCAGCCGGACCCGCTGCTGATTCTCCTGATGGTCAGCGTCCGAGAGCGCCTTCAGATCGGCGAAGCGGGCGGGCTCGATCCAGCGCTGCCGGATCTCGAGCTCGCGGCCGATCTCGATGACCCGTCCGTGAAGCGAGACCGATTGCCGGAAGGTGCCGACGGCGTTGCCCACTTCGACCGTCTCCTCCCGGGGCGCGCACCACCCCTCGGGGAGCTCGATGCGCCAGGAGAAGCGGTTCGACTTCGGCGTCAGCACCACCGGAAGGTCCCGATCCTGGAGCACGGCGGCCTTGGGCGTGCCCGCCATGCGCGGCAGGCCGAAGGAGCGGGAGGTGCCGCGCCCCGGAGCCAGAGCGGCGAAGCGGACCTGGGCGGACAGGGTCACCGAAGGGACTTCGGCCTGCGAGAAGGTCCACCTCACACTGGAAAGCTCCGCTCCCGGCAGCAACTGTCCGAAGATCTGCCGCACCGCCGGCTCCACCTCCGCGGCGCCGCTGCCGGCGAAAGCCTGGGCGAAGGCCGCTCCCGCATCGCCGGAGATCTCGAAGCTCACCTCTCCCTGGGCATCGCCTTCGGGGCTCAAGGTCAGCCGGGTGTCGATCCGCCCGCTCTCCAGATCCTGGCGGATGGGCGTGTGCACCAGCTCGCTGCCGGCGCCCCGCACCACCAGGGCGTCCTGGTCCTGCACGGCCGGGTGGAGCCAGCGGATCGAGGCTCCCTTCTGCGTGGGATCGACGAACAGGAAGCCGCCGGCTACCGGATCGCCCGGCGCCGCGACGCCCGCGGCCCCGACGGCGACGACGACATGGTTGAACTGGAACGGGGAGGGGAAGTCCGCGTCGATGCGATCCTCCGACCCCAGGCGGATGAGCGCCGGCCAGGCCTCGACGCCGGCCTCGCGCAGCATGGCGACGAGCAGCAAAGCCTTGTCCTTGCAGTCGCCCCACTGGCGGTCGAGCACCTCGCGCGGCGCCGTGGGCCGATGACCGTCGATCCCCGCGTCGGCGGCCACGTAACGGACCTTCCCGCGGACGAAGCCGAGGAGGGAGGCGAGGCGCTCGCGCCGGTTCTCGCGGCCGGCGGTGAGCTCGCGGGCCCTGTTCCCCACGGCGCCGGAGTCGGGCGGAGTGGGAGCGATGAGCCCCTCGTACCAGTGGCCGACCTGTGCCCAGGTCGCCTCCTCCCCCCAGGCGAAGCGGAGGATCGGGCCGCGGGAACGGCTGCCGGGGGCGAAGCCCTCCTTCTTCCAGGCCGGCAGCCGGGTGCCCGTGACGACGACGCCCCCCTCGGACTCCTGCACGGCAAGGCGCGCGTGCGAGCCGCCGATCCGCCAGCGCCAGCCGCGTCCGCCGCCGCGCACGGCGACCCGCAGGCGCTCGATGGGCGCCTTCTCGGCCGCCAGCGAGATTCCATCGGCGCGGAATTTATTGCGCTGGCGCGCCGTGGCCTCGACCGTCAGCACCGAGCCCGGCGGCACGGTGGGGAAGCGGACCGTGCGGACCTTGGAGGAGGAGCTGAGCTTCCCGTCGCCGGCCATCTCGACCGTGCCGATGTCCCCCTCGGCCACGCGGAGCGTCTTGCCGTCCGGCGTGGACGCGGAGGCGGCAATGGCCTCGATGGTGCGGTGCTCGTCGAAGTAGATGGGGTAGGGAGACCACGCTTCCAGATCGGACGAGGTGTCGATCCGCACCCGCAGAGTCGATCGTTCAACCGTGCTGCCGTCCGGTTGGATCTCGATGTCGACGGACTTTTCGAGGATCGTCGCGGCCCCTGCAGGCAGGGCCGGCGTGAGGAGGAGCAGCAATGCCGCTCCAACGAGGGGGACGAGGGAACGAGACACCATCCCTGGACTCCTTCTGGTGAGGCTCTCTCCGGTGCGCTCGGGCCCCCGGATATTCCGGATTTGTATAGTGATTATAACTCAGACCCAACTCAGGAGGTGGTGATGCGGCGCAGACGGTTCGACCTGCCCCGTCGCCCTTCCGCCTTGGGAAGCGGCCGGCTTGACCTGCTCTGCCTCCGTTCATCGGACCGGGACGGACGATCGGCCCCGGTCTGTGCCCCTCCAACAGGCCGGCGTGGACGGTTGGCCCCGGCCTGGCGACCTGTTGCCCTGCGGGGCGGGTGGGGCTGCCCGGAGGGCCAACCGTCCGCTGGGCAGGCCGGATGGTTCGCCCTGCGGGGCCAACCGTCCACGCCCCAGAGCGGACGGTTGACGAGGGAGGGCGAACCGTCCAATCCCCCTCATGGGACTCCCATGGAGGGCTGCCAACCGTCCGCTGGCCGCCGGTTGTGTCTCACGAAGCGGGGCAGACGGTCCGCCCCGCAGGGCAAACCGTCCACGAAAGGGGTGTTTTTACCGCCCTCGCCGCACTGGAACGGCGATGAGATGGCTGACCGCCGGCCTCTCCGGCCCGACATGGAAGGCCCGAGCTGCTTCCTCGATGTCGCGGTCGGAGACGGTGACCCGCTCGTGCTGACGCAGGTGCTCGATCCACGACTTGCCCAGGAAGACCTCGGTGTAGAGGCTGGGATCCGAGGAGTCCACGAAGAGGCCCCATTGCATGGCGCCGTCCCGCAGGCGGATGCGGCGGACGCCGCGCATGGCTTCCGCGAACTCGGCGGTGCGGGCGGGATCGATCCGGTACTGGACGGTGATCAGCACGGGGCCGCGGTCGGGCTCGAGATCCTGCGCCACGACGGGGGCGGGCCACTGCCGGGACGGGGTGAGGTTGAGCCCTTCGCCAGACTTGAGGTGGATGCGGAAAGTGGCGGCCAGGCCCACGATCATGCCGGCGGCCGAGATGAGCAGCGCCTTCGTGAGGCCGAGGTGCTCGGCCAGGGTGCCCCAGAGGGCGCTGCCACTCGCCAAGCCACCGAAGAAGACCAGCATGTAGACCGAGAGCGCCCGTCCCCGCACCCACGAGGGCACCACGGTCTGCACGGCCACGTTGAGGCTGGAGAGCAGGGAGAGCCAGGCGCCGCCGGCGAGGAGCATGGCAATCATCAGCAGCCAGAACTCCCGCACGTAGGCGAGGGTCACCGTGGTTCCCGCGAAGACCAGCGTGGCGATGGTCACCACCCCGTCGGTCGAGTTGTTCCGCTTCAGGCGGGGGAGGACGAAGGCTCCGGCAACGGCTCCGGCGCCGAGAGCGCCCAGGAGGAGGCCGTAGCCCATGGCTCCCGCGTTCAGCTCCTGGCGCGCCACCAGCGGCAGGAGGGCCCAGAGGGAGGCGCCGCAGAGGACGAACGTGCAGCCCCGGACGATGGGCGCGATCACCTCCGGAGCATGGCGCACGTAGCGCAAGCCCGTGGTCATGGCGCCGAGGATGCGCTCGGCCGGCAGGACCGCTTCTTCCGATGGGCGTTTCCAGAAGAAGAGGACGACGACCACGCCGACGAAGGAGATGGCGTTGACCAGGAAGGTCAGCGCCGGTCCGGAGGTGGCGACCACCACGCCGGCGAGCGCCGGTCCGGCTGCCCGGGCGATGTTGAAGCCGATGCTGCCCAGGGTGACGGCGGCGGGGAGGTCCTCCCGCGACACCATGTCCGGGATGCTCGCCTGCCAGGCCGGAGCGTTCAAGGCTGCTCCAAGCCCGAGCAGGAAGGTGAAGGTGAGGAGAATCCCAGGCGTGATGGTGCCCGTCGCCGTGAACCCCCAGAGGCCGAAGGCGGCGAGCGCCATCCAGATCTGGGTGACGATCAGCATCCGGCGGCGGTCGAGGACGTCCGCGATGGCTCCCGCGGGCAGGGACAGCAGGAACATCGGCAGGCTGGTGGCCGCTTGGACCAGAGCAACGAGGGTAGGGGAGGGCGTGAGCGACGTCATCAGCCACGACGCGCCGACGTTCTGGAACCAGGTGCCGATGTTTGAGGCGACGCTGGCGATCCAAAGCCAGCGGAAGATGGTGTGACGGAGGGGGCTCCAGGTGGAGGGGATTTCAGTCTTCGCCACTCTCGCCGCCCTCCGCACCCTCCGGGAGTCTCTCCAGATAGCGGGAGGCGGCTTCGAGGAAGTCCCGACCGCCTTGGATCAATTCCAAGACAGGCTCAGATTCCAATTGGGCAAGAGCAGCGTAATCGCCGACTTGCCGGAGTCTAAATGCTTTAAGCAGCAGCTTGTGAAAGCGTGGATCCAGCGCCTCTGACTTCGCAAAAATCAGTCCGTATTGCCCGATGACCTTCCCATGGTTCGAGAACCTGTACCCTTTCTCGATAAGGAGGGCTTGAGCGACATAGAAGGAGGCGTAATAAGCGCGGGAGGCTGCGAAGTCCAGGTTGCCAGCTCGAACCTCGGCTTCTGCGGATTCAAGGGCCCTATTTGCCTTTTCCAGGAGAGCTTGAATTTCCCTCACGCAGCCACCGGAACGGCCTCTTCGCGAACAGTGCTCAGGAAGATGCTCTCCCCGCGCTGGTAGGCTCCGAAGTCGGCCGGCATGACGGCAAGGACCAATCCTGAATCGAGAGATAGATCACCGACAAGGTCGCTTGTCTCCACGATCTCCCTAGACAGGTTGACTGGACCCTCCAGCAGTAAGAGGAGATCCACGTCGCTCCCCTCCCAAGCCGTACCACGAGCGTAGGAGCCATAGAGGAGTAATCCCCGGAACCGGTCCCGATAGAATTCCTTCAGGCCCTTCTCCAACTCGAGGACGACATCTTTGATCTGCTGAGGTAGCGTGCTCATAGTGGCCTCATTCTACAGGGGAAGCCGTCTTCCTGTGCTAGATTCATGGCAACCGACGCCTATGCAGAACTTCGACCTTCCCAGCATCCTGGCGGGCCTCCTGGCCTGCGGCGTGGCGGTTTTCGTCAGCGCCACGATGGTCTTCGTGACCTTCCGGCTGAACACCATGCTGCGGGGGCGGCAGGCGCAGGACCGGCTGCTGCTGGCGGGGAACCGCTCGATCGCCATCGCGCTCGGCGCCACGATCCTCAGCCAGGCCCTGCTGATGCGCCACGCGGTCTTCCCCGTGATGGCGGTGCTGCGCGATCTGTTCCTCGAGCGGGCTTCCCTCTACACCATCGTGATGGTCGCCGGACAGTGCGCGGTCTTCTTCGCCGCCATCAGCGTCGTCTCCCTGGGCTCGGTCTGGCTGGCCGGATGGCTCTTCACCCGCATGACCGGGGACCTGCCGGAGCATGAGGAGATCTTCAAGGACAACGTGGCGGTCGCCATCTTCTACGCCTTCGTCCTGCTCGCCATCACCGTCATCCTGAACGAGGGGATCGAGGACCTCTCCCGGTCGCTCATCCCGTACGGCCGGGGCGGCGTCATCCACGTGCCGTGAAGGCCTCGGGATGCGCGGCTCTGGGTTGCGCCGGAGTCCTGGTCGTCGTTCTCGCCGGGGTAACCTGGCTGTCTCAGGTCGACGTGTCCTCTCTCCCGGACCCGGCGCCCTCTTCGACCGAGACGGACGAAACGGACGAGTCCGACGCCTATCGGCCGGTCGAGGCCCTGAACCAGTTCCGGCGGGACGAAGCCGGAGACCGCCTCCGGCTCTCCTACGGATTCATCGACCACCATGGCCGCAGACATCAGGTCTCCTGCATCCTCAAACGGCGGGACTACGACCACGACCTCGCCTCTTTCGGCTACTTCGAGGCCGAGATGGACCGGACGCTCAACGAGCGTCTGCGAGCGCGGATCGAGCAGGAGGGCCGAGCGCGGGGCGTGCTCACCTATTTCGAGATCGAGGTCTACGGCCGGACGGGCTACCGGTGGCGATGGGAGACGCCCGCGGGCCTGGACCCGGCCCTCAGGAGCCGCGTCGAGGCTTTCGACAAGTGGCTGGACCAGGATCTTCCCCGCGAGAAGGACGAAATGATCGCGGCGTACCTTCGGGAGCGGGGGCTCCGGCTGCAGAAAGATCTGATCTCGGTGGACTACGAGCAGGCTGCCCTTGGAGCCACGGAGCCCCTCGAGGATTGTTACCAGGCGCTGCGGAAGGCGGGGAACGGCGACAGCGAAAGGCGTCTGCTGGGCCTCTTTCTGGCCTTTTTCCAGGAGCTGCGCTACGAGGTGCCGCCGGATGTCGACCACGGGCGGCATACGCTGGGGTTCTGGCCGCCGAGCGAGGTCATGGCGCGCGGCGCCGGGGACTGCGATTCAAAGTCGGCCGCCTTCTGCGCGATGTGGCGCCACCTGCCCAGGCGGGCAATCCTGATCCTGGTGCCCGAGCACGCGCTCGTCGGGGTCGAGGCCAAACCGAGGGTGGACGAGGCGTACGTGCGGCTCGGCAACCGCTACTTCGTGTTGTGCGAGGTGGCCGGCCCCGCCAAGATCCCGCCGGGGGGCAAGGCGATCTCGGGGAGCTTCGAGTACGTGATGATCGAGCCGGTGCTAAACTCGGAGCGGTAGGTTGCTCTTCGACGCGCCACCGTGATCTCATGCGGCGACCCGTTGGAGGAAGGATGGCATGCATGGGAGCGATTCCGTTCCAGCGCGATGTCGAGTATCCGAGTTCCGACGGCCAGCCCATGGCCGAGACCGACATCCACCGCGATGAGATGCTCGACCTGATCCAGGCGCTGAAGCGCCGGTATCAGGATGTGCGGGACGTGTACGTGAGCGGCAACCTCTTCTTCTATTACGCCCAGGGAGATCCCCGGGCTGTGGTGGCTCCAGACGTCTTCCTCGTCAAGGGAGTAGAGAAGAAGAGGCGCGAGATCTACAAGCTCTGGGAGGAGGGACGGCCCCCTTCGCTGGTCATGAGCTGACGTCCAACAGCACGCGGGACGAGGATCTCTTCAAGAAGAAGCGCTGCTACGAGCGCCTCGGAGTCGAGGAGTACTTTCTCCATGATCCTTATCAGGATTACCTCGACCCATCTCTGCAGGGTTTCCGCCTGATGAACGGCCGCTACCGCCGGATCACCCCGGAAGCGGACGGCTCGTTGCGGAGCCTCACGACGGGCCTGCTGCTGCGGACCGAGGGGAAGAGATTGCGCCTGGTAGATGCCGCGACAGGCGAGCCGTTGCTCTGGGATGAGGAGAAAAACTCGGAGATAAGCCGAGAGAGAGCGGCGCGGCAAGCAGCGGAGAAGAAGGCGGACCAGGAAGCAACCGCACGGCGTGCCTTGGAAGAGGAACTGGAGCAACTGCGGCGAGAGCTCAAGCGCGGTTCATAGCGCCGCCCGCGGCAACCGCACCTCGAACCTCGCCCCTCCCTCCGGCCGGTTCCCGGCCGTGATCGTTCCCCCATAGCCCTCGACGATCGCCTTCACGATGGCGAGGCCGAGCCCCGTGTGACCGTTGCGGCCATCGCGGGCACCAGACTCGCCGGGACGGTAGGTGAAGAAGCGGTCGAAGATTCTTCCCATATGGTCTTCAGGGGTTCCAGGGCCCTCGTCGTCGACCCGGATATGGACGGCGCCGTTGCGGGCTTCGAGAGACACGGTCACGGTGCCGCCCGCGGGGGAGAAGCCGCGGGCGTTGTCGAGCAGATTCTCGAAGACCTGCGTCAGCCTCTCGGCCGAGGCTCGGACGGGCAGCGGGTTTCCGGGCGAGACGAGCACCATTTCAATACCATCGTCGGCGCGCCGACGAACCCCGTCAACTACCTCTCGCAGCAGGGCTTCGGCGTCCACGGCGACGGCGTCCTCGGTCTCCAGCCGGGCGTCGATCTCGCCGATCTCGCGCACTCCGGAGAGAAGCCGCTCCATGCGGGCCACCTCCCTCTGAACCAGCGCCACGAAGCGCTCGCGGTCCGCCGGTTCCTCGATCTCGGCCAGCAGCTCGGTCGCGGAGCGGATGGAGGCCAGGGGGTTCTTGAGCTCGTGGGACACGTCGGAGGCGAAGGCTTCGAGGGCGTGCTGGTGCGCTTCGAGGCGGGCGGTGAGCCGCTCCAAGGCGCGGGCGAGGTCGCCGATCTCGTCCGTCCTGCGGGAGCCGCCGAACCTTCCGCGCAGCCGCCCGCGGCGGTCGAGCAGGGCGTTGGCCTCGTCGCGCAGCCGGCGGACGGGATGGGTGATGGTGCCGGCCAGCAGGAGAGAGAGGACGGCCGCGATGGCCACGGAGACGAGGAAGACCTTGAAGATGTCGAGCCGCACCTCGTCGAGCTCGCGCAGGATGCGGACGGTGGACTGGGAGACGAGGACGGCGCCGACCACCTCGCCGCCGCTACGGATGGGGATGGCGCTGTGGAGGGTCAGCGAAGGCCGCCACGTCTCGCCGCCGGTCGGCCGGATCGCCGCGCCGTAGCGTCCGGCCAGGGCGGCGCGAACCGTCCGCGTGGGGTAGGGCTCCGGCGAAACGGGAATCCGTGACGCGGGACGCCCCCTGACGTCCCGGTACAACCGGTACAGCCCGGCCGCGGCGCGGTACAAGAGATTCTCCCGCGGGCTGCCCTCCACGGACGGGTATGACGAAGCGGCTGACCCCGTCCGCCTGGGGCCCAGGCGGCTGGAGTCGGCGAGGAGGCCGCCCTCGCCGCCGAAGATCCGCAACCGGGACTCCGTCCGCCGGTCCAGGCGGCGCAGCAGACCTTCGGCAGCGGCTGGGTTCAAGCGGCCCTGACCGCCCAGGGCCGCCGCCAGCAGCCGTCCCTGCTGCACCATGGAGCCCTCCTGGTCGCGCAGGAGCTGATCCTCGAACACACCCAGGTAGAGGAAGCCGGCAACCGGCAGGAGGACCAGCAGGACGTTGAAGAGCAGGAGCCGGATCGAGATCCGGGAGGGAAGGCGCACGGCTGTCAGTCCGGGCGGAAGCGGTAGCCGAGGCCGTAGACCGTCTCGATGGCGTCGAAGGCGGGATCCGCCTCCGCGAGCTTCCTGCGCAGCCGCTTGACGTGGCTGTCGATCGTGCGGTCGCTGGCGTAGGCGTCGTTCGGATATCCCTCCTCCAGGAGCTGGACGCGGGTTTTGACGTGCCCGGGGTGGCGGGCGAGGGCGTGGAGAAGGGTGAGCTCGGTGACGGTGAGCGCGACCGGGGAATCGTTCCAGTACGCCTGGTAGCGCCGCAGGTCGAGCCGCAGACGGCCGGCCTGGAAGATGCGCTCCTCGCCGCCGGCCGGCTCTTCCCGCTGCGCGGCCCGGCGCAGGAGCACCTTGACGCGGGCGGCCAGCTCGCGCATCGAGAAGGGCTTGCAGAGGTAATCGTCCGCCCCCAGCTCGAGTCCCAGAACGCGGTCGAACTCCTCGTCCTTCGAGGTCAGGAAGAGGATGGGCAGGCGCTCGGAGAGGGCGCGCAGGCGTCGGCAGAGCTCGAGGCCGTCCATGCGCGGCATCAGGATGTCGAGGATGGCGAGGTCGGGGAGCGTCTTCTCGAAGCTCTGCCAGGCGGCGAGGCCGTCGGCGTAGATCTCGACTCGGTAGCCCTCGCGGCGCAAGGCGAAGCCCACCGTCTCGCGCAGGCTCTCCTCGTCGTCCACCAGGGCGATCCGCCCGCCGGCCGCAGGGACTGTCATGAAGACAATTTAACCTAGATGCCGGCCGCCGGTCCGGTTTCCACATTTCCGCCACAATCCTGCGGGATCTCTCCCCGATGCCGCCCGAGCCGTTCCGCGGCGGCGCGGTTCAATGCCCTCCACACGAATCAATCAACGATCCAGGAGGGATCTCCATGTTCTCGACCGTCGAACCCGAAAAGCGCAGGCTCCGCGATTCCGCCATGGTGAAGATGCTGGCCATCGGCGGCCTGATTGTCGTGCTCCTGATTCCCCTGAGCATGCTGAAGTCATTGGTGAACGAGCGTCAGTCCCGGAGCGGCCAGGTGGCCCAGGAGGTGGCGGCCACCTGGGGGAGCAGCCAGGTGCTGGCGGGACCGGTGTTGACCGTGCCGTACGTGCAGCACGTCAAGAATGAGAAAGGCGAGCTGGTTGCCGTGACCTCCTTCGCGCGCTTCCTGCCCCAGACGCTGGACGTCGAGGGCAACGTCGCCACGGAACGGCGGAGCCGGGGCATCTTCGAGGCGGCCGTCTATCACACGGACCTGCGGTGGAAGGGTCTCTTCGCCCGGCCTGATTTCGACCTGTGGCGGATCGCGCCGGAAGACGTCTTGTGGGACGGCGCCTATTTCGCCGTAGGCGTGCCCGACATGCGGGGCATCACCTCGGGCGTGGAGCTCCAGTGGGGCAGCCGCACTCTCCAACTCGCCCCGGGAGGCGGCGAAATGGACCTGTGGGCGTCGGGCCTGCGGGCTCTCATTCCCGGCCTGGCGGAGTCGAAACCGGGAGAGGTGTACGCCTTCACGTTCGCCCTCGGTCTGAACGGCAGCCAATCGCTGTCGTTCCTCCCTTTCGGCAAGGAGACGCGGGTGGCCCTCAAGTCGCCGTGGCCTTCGCCCAGCTTCACGGGAACCTTCCTGCCCGTCAAGCGCACGGTGCGGGGGACGGGCTTCGAGGCCCTGTGGAACGTCTCGTGGTTCGGCCGCAGCTACCCGCAGCAGTGGCGGGCCGAAGAGGCGGCCGAGGTCGCCGACGAGCAGGCCATCAACGGCTCGGCCTTCGGCGTCCAGCTCCTGGTGCCGGTCGATGCCTATCAGAAGACCGAGCGTTCACGGAAATACGGCGCGCTCTTCCTCCTCCTCACCTTCCTGACCTTCTTCCTCTACGAGCAGTTCAACCCGTTCTCGCTGCACCCGGTGCAGTACCTTCTGGTCGGCTCGGCCCTGTGCCTGTTCTATCTCCTGCTCCTGTCGATCTCCGAGCATTCCCCCTTCGGCTTCGCCTATCTCATCGCGGCCTCGGCCACCGTGCTGCTGATCGGCGGCTACTCGGCCGCCATCCTGCGGGGAGCGGTGCGGGCGCTGCTGATGACGGTGGTGCTCGGCGCGCTCTACGGCTACCTCTACGTTCTGCTCCAACTCGAGGACTACGCGCTGCTGATGGGCTCGGTGGGGCTGTTCGTGATCCTCGCTCTAGTCATGTATCTGACCCGGAGGATCGACTGGTCGGGCCGGCCGGTGACAATTCAGTGATCATGAGGGAGGAAAGCGGTTCCAGGTGTTGTCCCGCTATGGCGGCCGGCTCGCACTAGACAAAGTGAGAGTAGAAGACTAACCTGGTTACAAATGAGTTCCCGCACCCCCACCTCCGCGATCGCCTACCCATCTTCATGGGTGTGTTGTACCTGTCTCAAGCGGATGTGAACGGCTGAAGCCGCTCGCATCCGCGCCTCCGATCCCCTGACCCGAAAAAGAAACGGGCTGATGTAGAGCCCAACCCGCGCCGCTGACGCGGACGCTGCAGGTGTATCTCGCTTTGGCGGGCCGGTCCCGCCGCAGGAGGACTTTATGGCGTCGACCGAATCCCAGGCCCCGGAGATCACCTGGGACCTGGTGCGCAAGCGCAACTTCGTGGAGCGCTTGAAGCATGAGAAGGGCGGCCTGGCCGTGATCGACGGCCTGCCGTCCATGATCGACGCTGGCTATGAGGCGGTGCCGGAAGAGGACTTCGTGCGCATGCAGTGGTACGGCCTGTACCACGACAAGCCGAAGCTCGGGCACTTCATGCTGCGGGTCAAGACGCCCGGCGGCGTGATGACCGCCGGCAGCCTGCGCACGATGGGCGAGCTGTCCCAGCGCTACGGGCGCGGGTTCGGCGAGCTGACCACCCGGCAGAACATCCAGCTCCACTGGATCCAGCTCGCCGAGCTGCCCGAGGTGCTGCGGATCCTGGACGCCGCCGGCCTCACGACGGTGGGGGCCTGCGGCGACAACGTCCGCACCATCACGGGCTGCCCGGTCGCCGGCATCGACCGGGAGGAGCTGTTCGACGTCCGGCCGCTGGTCGAGGAGGCGACCCGCTTCTTCATCGACCACCGCGAGTACTCGGACCTCCCCCGCAAGCACAAGATCACCATCTCGGCCTGCGCGCACCAGTGCAACGCGCCGGAGATCCACTGCATCGCCCTGATCGGCGCGCTGCGCGAGGGACGGCCCGGGTTCGGCGTGCGGGTCGGCGGCGGGCTTTCGACCTGGCCGCGCCTGGCGGACGACCTCGGGGTCTGGGTGCCGGCCGAAGAAGCCTTGCCGGTGCTCCAGGCCATCGTGGACGTCTGGCGGCTCGACATCAAATACCGGATGTCGCGCGCCAAGGCCCGCCTCAAGTTCATGGTCAACGACCTCGGGCCGGAGGCGTTCCGCGCCCGGGTGGAGGAGCGGCTGGGCCGGCGCCTGCCGGACGGCGCCGTGCCGCCCGCGCCCGCGGAGGAGCACGACCACGCGGGGATCCATGCCCAAAAGCAGGAGGGGCTCTTCTACGCCGGCTTCCCCGTCTACCTGGGGCTGATGAACGGCGAGACCATGCTCCGTCTGGCGGACCTCGCCGAAACCCACGGCCTGGGGATCCGCCTCACCCGGCGGCAGAACTTCGTCCTGAGCGACATCCCGGCCGGCCGTCTGGACGAGGTTGTGGCCGCGGCCGAGGGCCTGGGTTTCCCGCGGCAGGGCATGGGCCTGCGCGGGGCGAGCATCGCCTGCACTGGCGACCCCTTCTGCAACTACACGGTGGCCGAGACCAAGGGGCGGCTCCAGCAGATCGTCGAGCACCTGGAGCAGGTGTTCGGCCAGGAGGCGGCCGGCCTCCGCATCAACCTGGACGGCTGCCCCCACGCCTGCGCCCATCACTGGATCGGCGACGTCGGCCTGCAGGGCACCACGCTGCGCGAGCGCAGCGCCGCGGGCGAGCGCATCCAGGGCTACGACCTCTTCCTCCGTGGCGGCCTGGGGCGGGACGCGGCCATCGGCCGGCCCATCCTCAAGCGGGTGCCGGGCACGGAAGTTCATTTCGTCATCGAACGCCTGTTCCGCGCCTACCTGGAAGGGCGCGTGGACGGCGAGCGCATTCAGCAATTCTTCGCCCGCCACAGCGACGAGACGCTGCTGGCCCTTGGAGCCGGCGAAGTCGTTTCCATTCAAGGTTGAAGGAGACCGACGATGTTCGACGTAGCGACCGCGATCCGTGTTGATGAGCGAGACCTGCTGGACGAGTTCGAGGCCGGACAACTGGCCGTCGAGCTCGACGACGCCACGCCGCAGGAAATGATCGCCTACGCGCTCGAGCGCTGGGGCTCGCAGGTCGCCATTTGTACCAGCTTCCAGTCCGAGGGCATGGCCATCCTCGACATGGCCTGGCGGATCGATCCCAAGGTGCGGCTGTTCACCGTCGACACCGGCCGGCTCCACCAGGAGACCTACGACGTGATGGAGACGGTGCGCCAGCGCTACGGCATCGAGGTGGAGGTCTACTTCCCCGACGCCAAGCAGGTGCAGGGGATGGTGCGCCGCTTCGGCCCCAACCTCTTCCAGACCAGCGTCGAGGCGCGCCTGCACTGCTGCAACGTGCGCAAGGTGGAGCCGATCCGCGGCGTGCTCGAAGGGCTCGACGCCTGGATCACCGGCCTGCGCCGCGACCAGTGGGCGAGCCGGGCCAACATCCGCAAGGTCGAGATCGACCACGACCACGGCGGGCTGGCCAAGATCAACCCGCTGGCCGACTGGACCCTGGACGAGGTCAAGGAGTACAACCTGGCCCACGACGTCCCCGAGCATCCGCTCTACGCCCAGGGCTTCACCAGCATCGGCTGCGCTCCCTGCACCCGGGTCACCAAGCCGGGCGAAGACCTGCGGGCTGGCCGCTGGTGGTGGGAGAAGAACGCGCCCAAGGAGTGCGGCATCCACTGCCCGATCGAGACCGGCGCCTTCGAGCACGAGCTGGAAGCCATGCTCCACCCCGGCCCGAGGGCGGTATGAGCGCGGTTGCCTCGGTTATCGCGGCTCCGGGGGCGCTCGCCCTCGATCCGGCCCAGCGGGAAGTCCTCCTGGAGGAGATCGGAACGATCGCGAGCGCCGTCCACGAGCCGCTGGCACGCGCCCCCTGGGAGGACCTGGCGGCCGCCGTCGAGTCCGGGGAGGTCGAAGAGGATCTGCTCGGACGCCTCGAAAAAGTGCTCGAGATGACGCTCCAGACCGGGCGCGCCCGGCGGGTCCACGGCGCCGAGATCGAGCAGTCGCTGCTGCGGCTCTTCCATCAGACCCCCGGCGGCAGCGCCGCCCGCCGGGCCACAGCGGCCGTCAACGAGGCCCTCGCCACCCTCCAGGGGCAGACGATCGAGGGAATGCTGTTCACCGCCCAGGGGCCCGGGGTCTTCCGCCTCGGCCTGCGGACGGACCGGTGCAGTCTCACGCTGGAGATCGACCGTCACGGCGTCACCGTCGAGAGCCTGGAGGTCTGAGCGAATGGCGCATTACCCGGTGTACCTGGATTTGAACGGCCGCCGCTGCTTCGTCCTCGGCGGCTGCGCGCTGGCGGAGGAGAAGGTGAAGGGGCTGCTGACGGCCGGCGCCCGGGTGACGGTGGTGGCGCCGGACCTCACTCCGGGGCTCTGCGAGCTGGCGGTCGAGGGGACCGTCGACGTCATCGGCCGCCGCTACCGGCGGGGGGACCTGAACGGGGCCTTCCTCGTGCTGGTGGTCAACCAGGGCAAGCCGGTGGCCGAGACGGTCTGGGAGGAAACGCGGGGGCGCAACGTCCTGGTCAACACCCTCGACGACGTGCCTCACTGCGACTTCATCGCTCCCGCCATCGTCCGGCGGGGCGACCTCTCGATCGCCATCTCGACGGGCGGCAAGGCGCCGGTGATGGCCGTGCGCCTGCGCCAGCGCCTGGAGGTCGAGGTGGGGCAGGAGCACGCCCGCTTCCTGGAGATCGCGGGCAACCTCCGCGCCCCCCTCGCCCGGCGCTGGCCGGACTTCGAGACCCGCCGGGACCTCTGGTACCGGCTGATCGACTCCGACGTGCTCCACCTGCTGCGGGATGGAGAGGAGACCAAGGCCCTGGCCCGCATCGAGGAGATCCTGGACGTCCGGCCGGAGCTCGCACCTTCCTTATGAAAGGAATCGTCTATCTCGTCGGCGCCGGGCCGGGGGACCCGCGCCTGATCACCGTCCTGGGCCTGGAGCGGCTCCGCCAGGCGGATGTGGTGATCTACGACCGGCTGATCTCCGAGGCCCTGCTGGCCGAGGCGCCGCCCGGAGCCGAGCGAATCTTCGTCGGCAAGGCGCCCGGCGAGCACTCGTGCCGCCAGGAGGACATCAGCGCCCTGCTCATTCATCACGCGCGGGCGGGGCGGATCGTGGTGCGGCTCAAGGGCGGCGATCCGTTCGTCTTCGGCCGCGGCGGGGAGGAGGCCCTCGCCTGCGCCGAGGCGGGAATTCCGTGGGAGGTCGTGCCCGGCGTCAGCAGCCCGGTGGCCGTGCCCGCGCGGGCCGGCATCCCCATCACCCACCGCGAGGTCGCGGGCGGCTATGCCGTGGTGACCGGCCACTGCGCCGAGGGGGACCGGCAGGACTGGCAGGCCCTGTCCCGGATGGACACGCTGGTCATCCTGATGGGGCTCGCCCGGCTGCCGGAGATCGCCGCCGCCCTCCTCTTTCACGGCCGGAGAGTGGACACGCCCGTGGCCGTCATCGCCCAGGGGACGCTGCCGGGGGAGCGGACGGTAGTGGGAACCCTGGGGACCATCGCCGGCGACGCCGCCCGGGCGGGGCTGCGCTCGCCGGCCACGATCGTCGTCGGCGAGGTCGTGCGCCTGCGGGAGCGCTTAGGATTTCTACCTGTCCACGATCTTGCGCAGCCAGAGCTCGAACATCAGGCGGAGGTCCTCGGCCTCTTCGGGTGAAATCTTCCGCCGGATCCGGAACTCGACCGCGTTGCCGTCGAGGAGAGGGAAGACGGCGTTCTCGATTTCGCCCGAACCGGACCTCGGCGGCTTCGACTCAGGGAGGGAAAGAGAATGCACATCGCGATGGGGGAGAGACGCCGGTTCGGCCTTGGGTTTCGGTCCCTCCGCGGGGCGAAGTTTCGCCAGCTCCAGCGTCTCCTTGTACTCCGTGAGGAAGTCGTCCACCGAGTTCTCGTTGAACCCCTCGTCCAGGATCAGCGACAGCCGCAGGGTCTGGGAGGAGGGGAGCTCCGGCCCATAGCGCTCCCAAAGCCTGGAGTGGAGAGGGGGTAGGAGCGCCGCCTGCTTCAGCAGCCGCTCCCGCTCGTCCGAGCCCTCGCCCTCGTCCAAAATGATCCGTAGGGCCCGCCCCGACAGCTTCACCAGCGAGTCCCCTTCCAACAGCCCGAACGACCGCAGGGCCGCGATCGTCTGCTTGCCGCCGCTGCTCTTCGGCGAATACCCCCAGTGCGACGCCGCCGTCTCCGGCCGGGCCGCGTTCCGCTGCTCCGCCTCGTAGAACGCCCGCGCCCGCTCCAAAGCCTGCCGCAGCCCGATGAACGGGAACGACGGGCTGCGCACCTTTTTTTTGGATTCTGTCTCGTCCAAGGGACCTCCTCACCCAAGCTTATCTGAATTTGTCAGTTTCATCTCCAAGCTGGAGACAGGACGAGCGGCAGACCGGGTTCCGATTCCAGGAGACAAGATCCTTGGAGGGCAATCGGACAAGGTGTTCAACCTCTGGAAAGCGAAGCCGCTCGACGGAGAAAGGCCTGTGGAAAGTGGGTGGATATCGTAGTCTTGGTGGATCTGTGAGACTGTCAGGTTAGTCTAGGGATCCCTGAGGAGCGGGAGAACTTTTCTTTACCTGTGATTGAGGGTAGAATTTACGAGGCGTAAGTTGAGAGCCGACGAGCCTATGAGCGACGGACCCAAACCCGTTTCCCCGGACCCCCTGCATTCCAGGGGTGATCGGGCTATGAAGCTCGCGGGCGCCGCCGTCGGTGCTGCCGTAGGAGCAGTGGCCATGTCGTACCTGCTGAAACGAGCCCAGCCTGAGATTCCAGAGATGGCGCAGCTTGCCTACTCCCTTCAGGAGAGCGTCGGACTTGACGTCACGGCCTACCTTGCAGGCATCGAAGCCGAGCTCCTGGAGCGCTGCGCTTCCAGCGAGGAGGAGCCGGACCCCATTGTCTTGGGCCGTCTCCGCTCGGCCGACGAGGCCGTCCGGTACATCGTCGAGGCTTACGGCGGCGAGACGGCCAAGGCTTGGCTCTTTGGCAGGAACCGCTGGCTCGATGACCAGGCTCCCGCACATGTCCTGAGGCATGGAGTCGGGCCGGAAACCTGGAAGCCTGTGGTCGAGGCCGCTCAAGCGTTCGTGGAGCTCTAGAGCTGAAGAGCGGAGATCCGGCGTGGAGGGTGGGGCGGCTGCCCTCACCCTTGGACGTTCCTGCGCATGCATTCTTAGGCAAGAATCGATTTGACGATCCCCTTCGGGAGTTTCGCTGTTTGTATTGCGCCCCGGACGCCCGGACCTGCCTTCGTGAGGTCTTGGCTGATCTCCGCCCCTCGCTCCAAGCAGTTGACGAGTTCGAAAAAACGGGGGTCAAATCCTGGAGTCCCGTACCAGACCAGTGGCGGGCCAAGAGAGTGCTCGTGCCAGCGACGGTCGAAATTCTCTCCGGCACCCTGTACTCTCTCGACGATGTGAGCCTGCGTAGAGACCTGGAACGGAAGCTCGTGCGGTTGCTTCTTGACCAAGGAATCGAGCATCTGGACTTGGACGTGGTCCAGGGCAGCCGCCGGGAAGTCACCCAGGCCATTGCGCGAGCGTTGTTCGAGGAAGGCGCGGCAGGCGTGCTCTACCAGTCCAAGTACGACAATCAGGTCTGTACGGCCCTCTTCGAAGGCAGAGCCCGACTGATCTCGAGAGGGGACGCGCTTTCTCTCTCTGAGCCTCTTCCCGAGTTCCAACAGGTCTGCAAAGAATTTTGGCCCGATGGCTAAGCGCTCTTGTCGGCTGGATGGAGAAGTGGAACGAAGGTTGTGAGTCCCGCCGCCTTCGATCCGGTCCTCGCATAGGTCGATTACGATCTCGAAGCCACTGGATTCCAGGCTCAGGCCGGTCGTTTCGAATCCGGAACCGTTGAGCTTCAGCTTGGGTTGGGTCGATTCCAACCTCGAATCCAGTGAGTTCTGCTTTCAAATCCATGGATTCTGATCTCGGTCCAGTGAGTCGGGATTCCGCGGGAGCAGGGTTGGACCTGGAATCCACTGGTTTTGGATTTGGAACGAATGGATTCGGCGGCCGAAGTGAACGCGGCCGAGCCCTCCTCCGCGGTGTAGGATAGGCAGAGAAGGACTTACCGCCGAGCGCATGAAGCCTATCCAGCCGCGTTCCTGCCCCCAGCCTCCCGCGAGGCCGCTGGCGCCTCACGTCCAGGCGGCGGTGGGGCGCGCGGTGCAGGCCCGGCAGCCCGAGAGGCCGTTGCCGGCCCGTCCGCCCGCTCCCCATGTCGTCCAGGCCACCCTGGCCCCCACGGCCGGAAGGCCTGCCTTGCCGGTTCGCCCTCCGGCTCCTCACGTCCAGGCCGCCGTTCAGAGCGTGGCGCAGCCCAAAGCCGCGGCGGCTCCACCTCCCCGGCGCGTGATTCCGCCGCCGCCCGTGCACGTCCGGCAGCCGCCGCCGGCCAGCGGGCCGGGCTCGCGGGCCATTCAGAGGATGGAGGAGACGATCACCAGCGTAAAATCCGAGCTGCCCGAGAACATCATCGGCACGGTTCGTGACGGCGATACCGTGAAGACGGCCGGCGGCACCTGGAAAGCCAAGCGCTACGCGGCCGTGAAGCGGCTCGCCCACGCTCCGGCCTGGGGAGCGTCGATGAACCTGGAGTTCACGCCGGAGCACCCCGCCAACGCCACCAAGATCGTCTTGGTGCAGAGCGTCACGGCGATGAAGAACCAGCGACTCTTCTATCAAGGGAGCGAGACGACCGAGGCCCGTTCCGTGAACGGGATGAGCATCGATCAGGTTTCCCGGAGCCGTAGCCCCCTGTACGCGGACGATCCTGACAGAGCGACCGGCGCTCTGGGCGAGACCCCCGTGCAGGAAAACGCGGGAGAGCACGGCTACCGGTACCAGGAGAAAAGCACCTGGAAGGTCAAGCCCGCGTGGCTGCGCGACGTTCCTCATCTCCGAGACGTCACGACGTTTTCGAGTCAGGTCTTCGAGACCACAGCCCTGGCCGTGGAGGGTGAGGACAAGGGAAAGTACTACGGCTCGGTCGGCTGGGGCTGGTACGCGCAGGATGACGAGATCCACCTCTACAAGCTCTCCGTGGAATCTCAGGGCAGCGTCACCAAGGCCTTCCTCGATAGCGCCAAACAGTGGAACAAGACCCGGACCAGCGAGGGGGAGACCCCGCAGAAGCTGCCAGAATCCGGGTAGAATGCGCCCCGCCATGGGTATGCAAGAAGCCGAAACCACGCTCGAGAATGAGGTCCGGCGTCTCTACAAGGTGCCGGAGGGCACCGCCGTCGAGGAGCTCACGGAGCCGAAGAGGACCTACGTCAACTACGCCCTGCAGACGGTGCTGCGGGGGCGGCTGGCGATGGAGGAGATCCGGCCTTACCGCGCGATTGAGGGGATCCGGTTCCTCGACGCGGGTTGCGCCTACGGCGGGTTCCTCGCCGCGGCGGCGGAGGCCGGAGCGAAGGAAGTGGTGGGCATCGACGTCGACGACCGGTTCCTCGACATCGCCCGGCCGTTCCTCTCCGCCTACGGCATCCCGCACCAGGTGGCGAAGGGGGACGCCTCCGATCCGGCGTTCATGAAGCCCCTCGGCGGCTTCGACCTCATAACCTGCAACGACGTCATCGAGCACGTGGACAGCATCCCCCGGCTGGTCGAAAGCCTGGCGGGCGCAGTCAACGAGGGCGGCTGCGTCTACATCGCGGCGCCCAACCGGATGTGCCCCGAGTTCATCCGCAAGGACCCGCACTTCCAGTACTTCGGCATCGTGCTCCTGCCCCGGGACTCGGCGCGGGAGTACTACTTCTCGACCACGGCCTGGCGCGAGTACGACGTCGGCGACTACCTGGAGCTGGAGGACCACCGCGCCCTGATCGAGAGCCACGGCCTGGAGCTCGACGTCATCAACGTGCCCGAGGGCTCGCCCCGGCAGCGCGTTCAGGATCTGGAGGCGCAGTTCAGGGAGATCGAGGAGAGCGGAGCGAGCTTCAACGATTCCAGGCTCACCGAGGACAAGAACCGGGAAGTGCGCGACGCCGTCGCGGCGGCGGTCGCGGGGTTCCGGAAAAGGGTGGCGCGGCTCCGCGAGCTGGAAGCCGCCGGCGACGAGGCCGCGGCCGAGCGGGAGGCCACGGCGATCGTCCGCGATCACGCCGTGGCGGTGTGGCACCTGGTGGCCCGGCGGCCTTCGAAGGAAGGTTACCGGACGGAGCAGCCCAGCCTGGCAAAAAAGCTGCGCGGCGCCGTCGGCCGCTTCCTGCGAGGATAGTTGCCAGGGTAGTTGCGCGGCTAGTCGGTCTCGATCTTGCGCTTCTCGGGATCGGGCTGGCGCCGGTAGAGCGTCACCACGTTGCCCACCAAGCCGATCCGGGCGCCTCCCGACCGGCCGGCGATCTCCTCCGCCAGCTCCTTCTTGCGCCCCTGGGGATCGATGATCCTCACCTTGATCAGCTCGTGATCGTCGAGCGCCTTGCCGATCAACTCGACGACCGGGTCGGTGAGGCCGTTCTTGCCAACGTGCACGATGGGTTTCAAGTGGTGGGCCAATCCCCTCAGGTGCTTCTTCTGGGCGCCGCTGAGCTCTGCCATTCAATCCTCCTCGGTTCTGATTCTAGAATGAATGGCATGGAAGCGCCCACGAATCCGGTCGTGCTCTTCGACGGCGTCTGCAACCTCTGCAACGGCGCCGTCCAGTTCATCATCCGGCACGACCCCGAAGCGCGGTTCCGCTTCGCTTCGCTCCAGTCGCCGGTGGGGGAGCGGCTCCGCGGCGAGCTTGGAATCGACGGTCAGGCCCTCGACAGCGTCATCCTGGTGGCGGACGGGCGCTGGTACCAGGAGAGCGACGCCGTCCTGCGCATCGCCCGCGGCCTCGGCGGCCTCTGGAGGGTGGTCGGGATCTCCCGCCTGGTCCCGCGCTCCCTGCGCGACCGCGTCTACCGCTTCATCGCCCGCAACCGCTACCGCTGGTTCGGCAAGGTGGAGGCCTGCTGGGTGCCCACCCCGGAGCTGCGGACCCGGTTCCTGGGGTAGGGCGGCCTACATCTCGTGGGCCCGCACGGCCACCACCGCCTCCACCAGCCCCTCGTAACCCGGCCGCGTGGCCTCGGCCATGGGCTCGACTCCGCGCCGGCGCAGCTCGGCGCTGGTGACCGGCCCGATGGAGGCCGCGCGCAGCTCGTCGCGCCGCCGGTCCCAGTCCGCGCCCAGGATCTCCGCGAAGTGCTGGACGATCCGCGGGCTGGTGAACGTCACCCAGCCCAGGGGGGAGCTGGCGAAGAGGTCCGCTGCGCGACGCCCGGCACCCTCGGGGAGGCGCTTGTCGTAGGCCACGATGGCGATCGCTTCGGCGCCCGCCGCGTTGAGACCGTCCTGGAGGGTGGGGCGGGCATCCGCCGCCTGCGGGAGTAGGACGCGGCGCCGCCGTCCCACCAGGGGAGCGAGGTCGGCCGCGAGCGACTCGGCGTCGGCCTTGCGGGACGTCAGGTGGGGCTCGATCTCCCAGGCTTTGAGGGCTTCCGCGGTGGCGGGACCCACCACGGCGACCCGCAGCCGGGCTGGGAAGGAGCCGCCGGTGAGGGGGAGGAAG
>Ga0126305_10000116_pt1 | contig 34867 bp, 26 predicted proteins | sample Plot26_FD_92536 | JGI IMG/M metagenome (GOLD analysis project Ga0126305, IMG submission 92536) | Serpentine soil microbial communities from UC McLaughlin Reserve, CA, USA - Plot26 | ecosystem: Environmental > Terrestrial > Soil > Grasslands | place: USA: UC McLaughlin Reserve, Lake County... | reverse complement strand
CCATGCCAGCCCCGGAAAGCCGAACGCCGCCGCAACCCAGAGCAGGACGAAGGGGAGGATGGGCAGGAGATAGCGGCCGAAAATGATCGGGCTCGCGAGCCCCACGGGCGAGAGGATCAGCAGGCCCGCGACGTGCCCGCCCGCTACGGTCAGCGTATAGAGCCCCAGCCGCCGGTCCCGCCGCAGCAGCAGGATGAGCCCGGCCACGGCGACCGCCCAGAAGAGCGCCGCCAGCCAACCCGCGGACGTGCCCGCCTCGAGCCGCAGGAGGCCCGGCAGGACCTCGCTCCAGGGGACCCCCTGCTCCGCCCTCTTGCTCGCGAGGAGCGCGAGGAGCGACTGGCGCGCCGGCACCAGGAAAAGCGCGAAGGCGGCGCAGAGCGCCAGCCCCAGCAGGAAAAGATCCCGCAGATCTCTCCCGAAATCTTTTCTCCGCACGAGGGTGTCGCCCGCGGCGAAGAGGAACGGCGCCGCGACGATCGGTCCCGCCCCGAGGTGGAACCACACCGCCAGGGCCCCCAGCACCACGTAGGCAGCCCCAGCCCCCTTGGAACGGGTGCGCCACCACGCCTCGAAAGCCATCACGGCCCCGAAGGCGAAAAGCACCATCGGCATATAGGAGCGGGCGATGCGGCTGTAGAGGATGAGCGCCGGCGAGATGGCCAGGAGCCACCCGTAGATCTGAACGGTGCCGCGGCTCACCCTTGCCGCGAAGGCGGTGGGCAGTGCGATCAGCGCGGCGAGGCCGCACAGCAGCACGGGCAGCCGCAGGACCATCTCCGTGGCCGGTACGCCCCACCCCATCAGCAGCTTGTAGACCGCCGTCAGAGGGATGCAGTTGTCGGTCTGCTGATAGGTGACCAGAATTTTGGACAGCGGGAAGTTGACCGCCGCCCGGATGGCATGGACCTCGTCGCCGCCGAGCACCTGAGCGGGCAGGCTCCAGAGGCGAAGCACCGCCCCGGTCAGAAAGGGGAGGAGCGCCGCGAGGACGATCCTCCTGCGATCTCGAAGGTCTGCCAAGAGGTGAGCAGGCTACTTCGGCGCCTGCCGCAAGGCAAGCGCCGCCCTCAGGCCCGTCGGCCGCTCAGCGCGGCATCCTCGAGGCCCGCGGTCCGGAGCTCCTCGCGCAGGACACGGCGGAGAGTGGTCTCGAGGGGCTCCTTCTGGTCCTGGATGTAATCCCGCAGAGCCCGGTTGATGAGGGTCTGATAGTTGCCGCCGCCGGCGCCATGAGCCTGCGCCCGGAACCACTCGAGGATGTCGTCATCCAGCCGGATGGTGATCCGGGTCTTCCCCTGGGACATCGGCTCGACGGGGCCGCGCACGCCGCCGCTGAAGTCGTACTCCTCTTTCATGTCTTTCATATTCGTAGGCCTCATAGGCTGTTCTCTCACGCGGAGTCGCTTTCCGCGCCGAGATGATCCGGACCTTCAACTCGCGCCAGGCATAGACCACCAACAGGATCTGTGCCGTGGCGCTGGAACCGATGGTGACGAACCGCCTCTCGCCCGCGCTCTCGTCCTCGACCGTGAGGGCGTGCTCATCCGAGAGAACGGTCGTCGCTTCGGCGAAATCGACGCCATGCTTCCAGAAATTCTCCTTGGCTTTGCTGCGGCTCCACTCATACCCCTCTATTGTATGCACGCTCGTACACTCCGTCAAGCAGGGCAGCCGTCAAGTTCCGTAGCGGCGCGACCGCCGCATCCCGGAATCCGGAAACGTTCGCTGAAAGACGGTACAGTCTACTTCGGAATGCGCGCGGCAGAAAGCGGCGGCTACATCGAGATCGAGCCTTTGCGGAACTCCGTCTTGTCCAGGTGAGCGTTGACCAGCACGGGCGATCCCGACCGGGCGATCCGCACGGCCTCGGCGAGCACGGCCCGGGCGTCCGCTCCCCGCTCCAGCAGGAGGCCGCGGCCGCCGTAGCCCTCGGCGACCTTGTGGTAGTCGGTCCTGGCCAGCACCGTGCCCACGTCGTCCTTGAGGACCTCGATCTGCTCGCGGGCGATCTGGGTCCAGCCGGCGTCGTTGCCCACCACCGCGATCACGGGGATGCCGTGGCGGGCGAAGGTGTCGAACTCGGCGAGGCTGTAGGCCACGGAGCCGTCGCCGTAGAGGATCCAGACGTCGGCTTCCGGCCGGCAGAGCTTGGCGCCGAGGGCGAAACCGCCGCCCACGCCGAGCGTGCCGAAGACGCCGGGATCGAGCCAGCCGAGCGGCCCCCGCGGGCTCAGCGTGTAGGCGGCGGTGGCCACGAAGTCGCCGCCGTCCACCACGATCACGCTGTCCGGCGCCAGCGCGAGGTCGATCTCGCGGCAGAGGTGGATGGGATTGACCCGCTCTCCTTCGGCCGCCGCCTGCGTCACGATCTCCCGGTCCCGCTCCTGATCGCGGGCACGCAGCGTTCCCAGCCAGTCCGTCCAGGCTTGGCCGCGGCCCGCGAGAGCCTCGGCCAGGCCGCGCAGCAGGAGACCCGGATCGCCGGGGACGGGGAGGTCCGGCTTGCGGTTCATCTTCAGATCGGCCTCGCTCCGGTTGACCGAGACGAGAAAAGCCTTGCGGCTGATATGGCGGCCGTAGTCCAGCCGGAAATCGTTGGGGATGCCCGCGAGCAGGACGAGGTCCGCCTCGCGCAGGGCCTCCTTCCGCTTGTGCCGGAGCTGCAGCCGGTGGCCGGGGCCGAGCAGCCCGCGGGCGCCGCCGGCCAGGTAGACCGGCGCGCCGATGGCGTCGATGGCCCGCGCCAGCTCCTCCGCCTTGTCCCGGGTGGACGACGAGAGCAGGACCTGCCCGCCCAGCACCAGCACCGGACGCTTGGCTCTGCGCAGCCGGGCCGCGGCCTTGCGCACATCACCCCGGTCGGGAGCGGGAGGTGGGATCGGCCGGGGCGGCGCCGGAACGTGCTTGTCCGCTCCCGCGAAGAGCTTCGAGGCGTGGCGCTGGAGGTAGAGGCGCATTCCCGCGCCCGCCAGGCCGCCCCCCTTCGAGCTCGCGCCGTACCACTGGCGCACGAGCTCCTGGTCATACAGAAGGTCGACCGGGCACTCCAGGAACACGGGGCCGGGCACTCCCGAACGCGCGACCTCGAAGGCCTTCTCCAGCATCGGCACCAGGTCGCGCACCGCCGACGCCGAAGCGGCCCACTTGACGTGCGGCTCGAAGAGGGCCATCTGATCGATGTCCTGGAGCGAGCCCCGCCCCTTGAGCAGGGTCGCCGCGGCGCCGCCCAGGAAAACGACGGCCGACTGGGCGAGTTGGGCGTTCTTGACGGCGGTGATGGTGTTGGTCACGCCGGGACCGGCCGTGACGGCCGCCACCCCGGGCACGCCGGTCAGCCGGAAGACCGCGTCGGCGGCGAAGACGGCGTCCACTTCGTGCCGGACGTCCACCACCCGGATGCCCCGCGCCTTGGAGCCTACCAGGATCGGCGAGATGTGCCCGCCGCACAGGGTGAAGAGGAACCTGACCCCCTGCTCCACCAGAACCGCCGCGATCCGGTCTCCGCCGTTCATCCCTGGTCTCCCATGTCCAGCACGTGACGGTCCAGCGTGAAGCAGGCGAACGCTCCGGACATCACCACATCCTCTCCCCGCCGCACCTCGACCCCCACCCGGCTCCGGCGGCCGTCCGCCTCCTCCACCGCCGCCCGGGCCACCAGCCGCTCCCCCACCGTCACCGGCTTCAGGAACCGGACCTCCGCGCCGCCCAGCACCACGTGGGGGTCGTTGACGGCCAGCATGGCGGCGTAGTCCGCCAGGCCGAATACGAACCCGCCGTGGACCAGGCCCCGGTCGTCCGCCGCCATCTCGGGCAGGGCGGTGAAGACCACGACGGCCGAGCCCGCCCCGATCTCCAGAGGTTCGCCGCAGAGGCGGCGGTCGATGGCGAGATGAGTGGCCGGGAGCAAGGGCGGATTTCCTCGCGAGGATTATATGCCGTGACCTGCGGTAACCTCCGGCGGATGACTGGGATTGCCCTCGAGGACGACCTCCGCCGCTCGGTGCGCGGCGAGGTGCGCTTCGACGCCGGCAGCCGGGCCCTGTACGCGACGGATGCCTCGAACTACCGGCAGGTCCCCATCGGCGTCGTGGTTCCTCTCGACGAGGAGGATCTGATCGCGGCGGTGGCCGCCTGCCGCCGGCATGGGGCCCCCCTCGTCCAGCGCGGCGCCGGCACCAGCCTCGCCGGCCAGTGCTGCAACGCGGCCGTGGTGGTGGACGGCTCCCGCCATCTGAAGGGTATCCTGGAGATCGACCCCGAGCGGCGGCGAGCCCGCGTCCGGCCGGGCACGGTGCTCGACGACCTGCGCCGGGAGGCCGGGCGGCACGGGCTCACTTTCGGCCCCGACCCCGCCACCCACGCCTGGTGCACCCTCGGCGGCATGATCGGCAACAACTCCTGCGGCGTCCATTCGATGACGGCCGGCCGGACCTCCGACAACGTCGAGGAGCTGGAGGTCCTCACCGACGACGGCCTGCGCCTGCGGGTCGGCCGGACCGCCGAGGCGGAGCTCGGCCGTCTTGTCCGCGCGGGAGGACGGCGGGGCGAGATCTACCGCCGGTTGCGCGACCTGCGGGACCGCTACGCCCCTCTCATCCGCGAGCGCTTTCCCCGCATCCCCCGCCGCGTCTCGGGGTTCAACCTCGACGAGCTCCTCCCCGAGCGGGGCTTCCACGTCGCCCGCGCCCTCGCCGGCAGCGAGGGGACCTGCGTCACCTTCCTCGAAGCCACGCTCCGCCTGGTGCCCGCGCCCGGGGCCCGCGTCCTGGTGGTCCTGGGATACGAGGACATCGTCAGCGCCGCCGAGCAGGTCCCGGAGGTGCTGGCCGCCGGGCCCGCCGGCCTCGAAGGGATGGACCGCTTCCTGGTGGACAACGAGTTCACCCGCCGCTCGTACCGCGAGGCCCTCTCCCGCCTGCCCGCGGGCGGCGCCTGGCTGCTGATCGAATTTGCAGCCGGCAGCCAGGACGAGGCGGCCGGGCAGGCGCGGCGCTTTGTAGCCTCAATCGGCCGGCCGGCGCTCGTCGTCGAGGATCCCAAAGAGCAGTCGAAGATCTGGCAGGTGCGCGAGGCCGCCGTGGGGACGACCTCCCGCGATCCCCGCCTCGGCGATGCCTGGCCCGGCTGGGAGGACTCGGCCGTGCCCCCGGACCGGCTCGCTCCCTACCTGCGAGACTTGCAGGCCCTCCTGGGCCGCTACGGCTATGGCGCCGCCCTCTACGGCCACTTCGGAGAGGGCTGCCTCCACGCCCGCATCAACTTCGACCTGGCCAGCCCGGAGGGAGTCCGCCGGTACCGCTCGTTCCTCGAGGAGGCGGCGGACCTCGTGACCGCTCACGGCGGCTCGCTCTCCGGCGAGCATGGCGACGGCCAGCAGAGAGGCGAGCTGCTCCCCCGCATGTTCGGCGAAGAGCTGGTGCAGGCCTTCCGCGAGTTCAAGGCCATCTGGGACCCCGGCAACCGGATGAACCCCGGCAAGAAGGTCGATCCCTATCCGCTCGACGCGGACCTCCGTCCCAGCTTGGCCCTTCAACGTCCGGAGACCGCCTTCAGCTATCCAGGAGATGCCGGCAGCTTCGTTCGTGCCGCCGGCCGCTGCGTCGGCGTCGGCAAGTGCCGCCGCGAGGGGGGCGGCACGATGTGCCCCAGCTTCATGGCGACCCGCGAGGAGCAGCACTCGACCCGGGGCCGGGCGCGCCTTCTCTTCGAGATGCTGGAGGGCGGCGTGATCCGGGACGGCTGGCGCAGCGAGGAGGTCCGCGAAGCCCTCGACCTCTGCCTGGCCTGCAAGGCGTGCCGCACGGAGTGCCCCGCCGGGGTGGACATGGCCACCTACAAGGCCGAGTTTCTCCACCACCACTACCAGGGCCGGCCGCGCCCCAGGGCGGCGTACACTCTGGGCCTGGTCTACTGGTGGGCCCGGCTCGCGGCCCACGCTCCCGGTTTTGCCAGCCGCCTGGGCAGGTCTCTGAAAGGGCTCGCCGGAGTCCATCCCGGCCGCCGCCTCCCGGCTTTCGCGAAGCAGACCTTTCGGGAGGGGTTCGCACGGCGCGGATCAGGAGGGAAGGGCCAGCCCGTCCTCCTCTGGCCCGACACCTTCACCAACTTCTTCCAGCCGGAGATCGCCCACGCCGCGGCCGACGTCCTGGAGGCCGCCGGCTGCCGCGTCTCGATCCCCCGCCGGATCCTCTGCTGCGGCCGGCCTCTCTATGACTTCGGCATGCTCGATCTCGCCCGCCGCCAACTCCAGCAGATCCTCGAAAGCCTGCGGCCGGAGATCGAAGCCGGCGTCCCGGTGGTGGGCATGGAGCCGAGCTGCGTCGCCGTCTTCCGCGACGAGCTGGTCAACCTCTTCCCCGAGGATGAAGCCGCCCGGCGCCTCTCCGTCCAGACCTTCACGCTGGCCGAATTCCTGGTCCGCGAGGGCTTCGAGCCGCCGCGCCGGAGCGATATCGCGGCCACCGCGATCGTGCAGGGCCACTGCCATCACCACGCGGTCATGGGGATGGAGGCGGACCGGGCTCTCCTCGGAAAGCTTGGATTGGACTTCGAGATCCTGGACTCCGGCTGCTGCGGTATGGCCGGGGCGTTCGGCTTCGAGCGCGACCACTACGACGTCTCGATCGCCTGCGGCGAGCGGGTCCTGTTCCCCGCCGTCCGCCAGGCCGGCGCGGAGACCCTGATCCTGGCCGACGGCTTCAGTTGCCGCGAGCAGATTTCTCAGGTCACCGGACGGCGGGCCCATCACCTGGCGGAGGTTCTGCGTGCGGCCTACCCCTTGCCCGCCGCCAGAACCAACGCAAGGCCATGACGACGGCGGCGATCACCAGCCCGATCGGCAGGAGGACGACGACGAAGAAGATGGCGGCCTCCAGCAGCCAGCGCAGAAAGCCCACCAGGGTCCGGGCGCTGGAGCGCAGCGTATCGCCGGGGCGCCAGGCGTCGCCGGCGACGGGTTTGGCGGCCTCGGTGGGCACCAGCTCGAGGTTGATCGTGGAGAGGGCCGCCAGCTTGTCGAAGGAGTTGAGCTGGGTGCGGATCTGCTCGATCTGCGAGCGGACCTCGATCAACTGCTGATAGACGGCCATGATCTCCTCGACCTTGCGCGCCCGCTGACGCGACTCGGCCAGGAGGGCCCGCAGCTCGGTCTCGGTGGCCTCGAGGGTGCGCATGCGAGCGTCGAGGTCGATGTACTGGTCGGTCACGTCGTCGACCTGCTGCTGCTCCTGGTCGACCCGGATCGCGAGGGCCCGGATGGCCGCCAGGGCCTCGTCCAAGCGCTCGGCGGGCACGCGGAGCGTCAGGCTGTAGTACATGAGCTCGCCCCGCCGCTGACCGTTGGAGCTCCCGACGAACCCTCCAAGGCGAGTCGCGAGGGCCTGCACCTGCGCCGCCGCGTCCTCCGTATCCTTCACCTCCAGTTGCAGGTTGACCGTCCGGATCAGCTTGCGGGCGAGCGCCGGCGCCCGAGTATCAGAGGGAGTGGCGGCAGGCGCGGCTTTCGACTGGGACGCGTCGGTGGCCTCGCGCGAGGGCTCGGGGGCGGCCGCCGAGGAAACATCGGGAGCCTCTTCTCTCATGGCTGCTTCTTTCTTGCATGATCCAAGCAACAGGAGAAGGATCGCCACGGGCAGGACCGGGAGAATCTTCATCGCCACCTCCACCGAAAGTGGAGCCAGTATGGCATGATGAATCCTTGCAGACCCACTCCTGAGCTGAGACGGAGGTGAGAATGGCTCCATCGAGATTGATCCTGGCTCTCGTGGTGGCAGCGATGGCGCTTCGACCCCTGGCGGGAGCCGCTCAAGACGACTCGGGGCTCCCGGCGGAAACCCTCGCGCAGTCGACACCGGTATACGCCTTCCAGAGCCAGCGCAACAAGCCCGCGCTGGTGCTCACCCAGAGCGGCAACGCCCAGGAGTACGACCCCAGGGTCTTCGTCGCTTCCGGGGACGGCTGGCGTCTGATCCAGCTCCCCGATGCGCTGCACAACTCGAAGTGGGTCTACGCCGGCCGGGAGGTTGCCGGCACCGGCGTCTGGGGCATCACCCGGGCGGCGGCCGGTGCGGGGCTCCAGTTCGTCTACAGCGCCAACGGCGGCCGGCAGTGGCGGACCCGCGGCTCCCTCCAGACGATCTCCCCCAGCGCCGTGATCGAGCTGTTCACCCTCAACGACGAGGACAAGGCCTCGCTGGTCCTCCGCCTCGATGAGGATTCCCGGCCCGACGCTCCCCGGCTCGGCTACTATCTCTACATCTCGAAGAACGGCGGCAGGAACTGGTCCGAGGCGATCTACTCCCAGGGCAAGCCGCTGCCTCCGCCCGACCTGCTCGCGCATCCGGACCGGGCGTTCGAAGGCAAGGAGCCTCTCGACCCGGCCGGCTGGCAACGGCTTCTGGCTGACCTGCAACCCGCTGGTTAGACAGCCTTTCTGGCATTTTTCTTGCTGCTTTACCGGGTGGCGGAACGGTGGCCCCGCCGCCACGCCGCCCATGTCAAGCAGCTCGACGACCAGGAGGCGCAACCATGGCCCACCACGACGAAAACCGGAGCGAGGACCGCGAGTCCCATACGCCCGGATCGCCCGAGGGACCGTCCCCCGCGGGGGCGACCGGCACCACCGGGAGCACCGGCTCTCTCGCCAGCCCCTCCCTGGGGCCCGGGTTGACGACCGGCAACTCGGGCATCACGACCGGCAACACGACGGGCGCGACCGGGTCGGCCGGCGCCACCGGCACCCCGGGCGAGTCCGGCGGCGGCGCGGACCGCTAGTCCTTTCCAGCCTTGACCGGCGCCGCGGTCCCACTCCAGCCGGGGCCGCGGCGCCGACGTTTTAAACCGGCTTACTTCTCTTCCATGTGCGGGTACCGGTACTCCACCGGCGGCACGAAGTTCTCCTTGATCGCCCGCAGGGAGGTCCAGCGCAGCAGGTTCACCATCGAGCCGGCCTTGTCGTTGGTGCCGGAGGCGCGGGCGCCGCCGAACGGCTGCTGCCCGACCACGGCGCCGGTCGGCTTGTCGTTGACGTAGAAGTTGCCGGCCGCGTTGCGCAGGGCCTTCGAGAGCTGCTCGACGGCCTTGCGGTCCTCGGCGAAGACGGCGCCGGTCAGGGCGTAGGGGCTCGCCGTGTCGACCAGCTCGAGCGTCTCCGCGAGCTCCAGGTCGTCGTAGACGTAGACGGTGAGCACCGGCCCGAAGATCTCCTCCCGCATCAGCTTGAACCGCGGATCGGTCGTGCGCACCACCGTCGGCTCGATGAAGTAGCCGTCGGACTTGTCACCCTTGCCGCCGGTGAGGATCTCGGCCTCGCTCGACTCCCGGGCATGCTCGACGTAGCCCATGATGCGGTCGAAGGAGTTTTCGTCGATCACCGCCGCCATGAAGTTGCGGAAGTCGAGCGGCGAGCCCATGTCGATCGACTTGATCTGATCGACCAGCATCTCCTGCACCCGCCCCCACAGGGACTTCGGGACGTAGGCCCGCGAGCCCGCCGAGCACTTTTGCCCTTGGTACTCGAAGGAGCCGCGCACCAGCGCCGCCACGTAGGCCTCGACGTTGGCCGACGGATGGGCGAAGACGAAGTTCTTGCCACCCGTCTCGCCCACGATCCGCGGATAGGAGCGGTAGCTCGCGACGTTGTCGCCGATCGTCTTCCACATCGACTGGAAGACCGGGGTCGAGCCCGTGAAGTGGATGCCCGCGAGGTCGGCGTGCGCCAGCGCCGGGTCGCCCACCTTGCTCGCCTTGCCCGGCAGGAAGTTGATGACGCCGTCCGGGAACCCCGCCGCCTGGAGCAGCTTCATGATGAAGTAGTTCGAGTAGACCGCCGTCGAGGCCGGCTTCCAGAGGACCGTGTTGCCCATCAGGGCCGGCGCGGTCGGCAGGTTGCCGCCGATCGACGTGAAGTTGAAGGGCGAGACGGCGAAGACGAACCCCTCGAGCGGCCGGTAGTCCACCCGGTTCCAGGTGCCGGGCGACGACCACGGCTGGTCCGTGTAGATCCCCCGCATGAAGTAAGGATTGACGCGCCAGAAGTCGATCATCTCGCAGGCGGAGTCGATCTCGGCCTGGAGCACCGTCTTCGACTGGTTGAGCATGGTGGCGCCGTTCAAGGTGTCGCGCCAGGGGCCGGCGAGCAGGTCGGCCGCCCGGATCAGGATCGACGCCCGCTCGTCCCAACTCGTGTCGCTCCACTCCTTCCAGGCCGTCTTCGCGGCGGCGGCGGCGGCGGCCACCTCGCCGGCGCCGGCCTGGTGATAGGTGGCCAGCACCTTCTTGTGGTCGTGCGGACAGACGGCCTTGGCGGTGTCGCCGGTGCGCACTTCCTTGCCGCCGATGATGAGGGGGATCTCGATCTCCTCGGCGAGCATGTCGTCGAGGCGCTTCTTGAGGGATTTCTTCTCGGGGGACCCCGGCCCGTACGAGCGGACCGGCTCATTGACTGGAACGGCCAGGGGATAGATCGCGTTCGCCATAGGCGGCGAATCGTATCATCCCCTTGTCAGCCGCGAAGGGCCGACCAGGCGAAGATCAGGAACCCCACGATCAGCAAGGTCCCGCCGATCGGCGTGACGGCTCCCAGCCATCGGGGGCCGCCCAGCGCCAAGCCAAAAACGGTGCCGCTGAAGATAGCGCTCCCCGCCAGCAGGCACCAGCCGGCGGCGTCCACCCCGCGGCGCGCTCCCTGCGCCCCGAACAGGCCGACCAGGACCATGGCGAGGCCGCCATACATGAGGTAGCGCGCCGCCGTCTCCCAGAGCTGCAGCTCCCGGGGCCCCAATCGCGCCGCCAGGGCGTGGGCGCCGAACGCTCCGGCGATGACGGACAGCGCGCCGCAGACGGCGCCGACGAAGATCCAGCTCATGGAAGCTAGACCTCGCCGAGGCGCCGGACGGACGCGATCCGCTCCCGCGGGATCATCAGGTGGTCGTACTTCTTCCAGACGCCGAGCTGGGAGGCGCGGCGGACGTAGTCGTCCTTGGAGCGGCCGTTCTCGCCGTCGCGGTGGACGTCCACGTCATGCAGGAAGATGCCGCGGTCGTCCATGTCGTCGCACCGGCCCACGAAGATTTCGGGGCCGGTGGTGTCGACGACCACGGTGATGCCGTGCAGCTCGCCTTTGCCCTGGTGGAAGGTACCCATCTAGCTGGCCGGCACCGCGCAATGCTCGGCGAAGACCTGCGCCAGGTCGTTCGCCACCGAGTGGGCGTCCCGCCCCTCGATCCGATGACGTGGCATGAAGTAGACCAGCTCGCCATCCTTAAGGAAGGCGATCGACGGGCTGCTCGGCGGGATGTCGGCCATGTGGGCACGGGCCCTGGCGGTGGCCTCCAGGTCCTGACCGGCGAACACGCTCGCGACGCGGTCGGGACGGCGGTCCCCCTGCAGGGCCAGCCGCACGCCGGGGCGCGCCATGCCGGCGGCGCAGCCGCAGACGGAGTTGACCACCAGCATCGCCGTGCCGTTTTTCTCGTTCATGAAGGCGTCCACCTCTTCAGGCGTCCGCAACTCTTTGACACCGGCGCTCATCAGCTCTTCGCGCATGGGCCGGACCAGAAGCTCGCTGTAGGGCACTTTCGCACCTCCTTGTCACGCGCCTCTCGGCGCATCGGGTTCTATTGTACGTCCGAAGAACAGCAACGCGGCATCGCGGCCCGAGGATTCCCAGATCCTCCTGGCCGGGTTCTTGCTGGGAGGTTTTCCATGCACCGTTCTCAACTCTACCTGGCGCTTTTCGCTCTGCTCGCCGTCCTCATGGGCTGCCGGCCCTCGGAGCCCGAGGGCGAGGCCCGGACTCCGGCGGCCCCCGCTCCGGCATCCCCCGCGGCCCCCGCACCTCAATCGACCCCCGTCCCGGCGCCGCCGGTCGGCAGCGACTTGACCACGTCAGACCTCGCCACGTCGGACCTCGCCACCCCGGACCTGCCGGCGGACCGGCCGCTGCGGGCGGCCTTCCTGGTGGTGAACGGCGTCTACAACACGGAGCTCGCGGCCCCGTACGACGTGTTTCAGCATACCCGCTTCCACGCCCAGCCGGGCATCGAGGTGTTCACCGTATCGCCCGACGGCCAGCCGGTCACCACCTTCGAGGGGATCCGGATCACCCCCGCCTACGGCTTCCAGAACGCCCCGGAGGCCGACATCCTGGTGGTGCCGAGCGCCAGCGGCAGCATGGACAAGGACCTCCAGAACCAGGCGCTGATCGATTGGGTGCGTCAGGTGGGCGGCGGCGCGCGGCACGTCGTCTCGCTCTGCGACGGCGCCTTCGTGCTCGCCCAGGCCGGGCTGCTCGACGGCGTGCCCGCCACGACCTTCCCGGACGACTACAAGCGCTTCGCGCAGATGTTCCCCAAGGTCGACCTGCGCATCAACGTCAGCTTCGTCGACGCCGGCAAGGCGCTCACCTCCCAGGGGGGGGCGCGGAGCTACGATGTGGCCATGCACCTGGTGGACCGACTCTACGGCACCAAGGTCGCCCAGGGCGTCGGCCATGGGCTGCTGATCCCCTGGCCCCCCAACCCGCGGGCGGTCAAGTCCGAGACGGCAAGCCCCTCGGACGCCGCGAACCCATGAGGCGAGCATAAAAAAACGCCGGGGTCGCCCCCGGCGTTTTCCATCTTCGGACCGCTTGCTCCCTACCGGAACCGGAGCGTGGCCCCCAGGCGGAAGACCCGCGGGCTCAAGGCCTCGAGGGTCTGGTAACGGGTGCTCCTCACCGCGGAGGCGTTGCGGTCCCTCTGGAGCACGTAGTGCTCATTGGTGAGGTTGAAGCCATCCAGGCCGACGTTCAGCGTGAAGTCGCCGAACTCGAAGTCCTTGTCGAGCCGGGCATCGAAAACGACCACGTTCGGAGTCCGGTACTCATCCAGGCTCCTCGTGAGCTGAACGTTCCGACCGCCAAGGCCGGTGTCCGAGCTCACCCGGACGAACGGCGGCGAGGCGAAGCCTTCACGGCCGGTGACGCTGGTGCCCACATTGAAGCCCCAGGGACGCTCGGGCGCGATCTGGTAAAGGCCCGCGACGTTGAAGTTCCAGCGGCTGTTGATGTACGAGTTGGTCTTGCCGGTGCCCCCGGACTCGAGGTACAGATCCTCGTTGTCTGAATAACCCAGGTCGTCCGAGATCACGTCGGTGGGATCGTCGAAGCGCTTGTACTCGTCGCCGATCTTCCAGTCCCAATCGGCAAAGGTGAAGTGCCCGCGCAGGCTCCAGCGATTGGCGAGCCGCCGCGATAAGGAGAGCGTGACGCCCATGTAATCCTGCTCGCGGTCGCCGTTGGTGTAGAAGCGGCCGGTGGGGCTCAGGCCCTCCCGCAGGTCGTACACGGTGAACGGGGTGACCGTCTGCCCGTTGGGGAGCGTACAGGCTCCGATGTCCGGGTTGGACGACGGGGTGCAGCCGAGGTCCGGCGAGACCACGTAGTCTTCCCGGGTCGCCTGACGGATCTGCCCGGTGGCGTCGTCGAGCACCAGGAGGCGGGTTTCCGGGATGTCATGGATATTGCGGACGGTCAGGGTGAGCCCGCCGGCGAAATTGGCGCCGAAGGCCCGCTCGTAGCCGAGGGTCACCTCGTCGGTGAGCGCCGGCCCGAGGTTCGGGTCGTTGACGTTGGGCGAGGAGAGGGACGAAGGATTTTCCTCGTTGATACCCACCGAGTAGCCGAAGTAGAGCGAGTTGCGCTCGGCGTCGTCGAGGCGCAGGTTGTTGTTGGCGTCGACGAAGTAGAAGTAGGCATAGCTGTAGCCGAGCGGGCTGACCCGGCTGGCCAGCGGGAGCTGGCCGAGCTGCTCGGCGTAGCGCGAGAAGGTGGCGCGCAGCAGGGACTTCCGGTCCTTGCCGAGCGAGTAGGTCACGCCGACGCGAGGCGACACCGTGGTCCACTCAAAGCCGCCGGCGTCGTTGCCCGGGAAGCTGATCGCGGGGATCAGGGGTGGCGCGCCAGTCTCGACGCCGGGAACCTCCGGGTTGCCCGCGTCGGAGCTGGCCAGGTTCTCGAGGGTCTGCCGGTCGTAACGCAGGCCGGCGTTGATCGTCCAGCGGTCGCGGGTGATGGTGTCCTGCAGCCAGGCTGACTCGTAGGTGGAATCGATGGCCACGCTCCGGTTGCGCTGGAAGCCGACGGCCGCCAGTCCATCGTCAAGGCCGAACAGGTTGCCCGCCCAGACGAGCTTGCCGCCCGGCCAGATCGTGGTCGAATGGTTCTCCTGGTCGCGGTAGCTGCCTCCGAACTTGAGCTGGTGGTCGATCGAGGAGGTGCTGAAGAAATAGTTGGCATCCAGCCGCACCTGGTCGATGATCGCGTCCTGCTTGAAGTCGAGCCAGGTGCCGCGCCGCACGTTCTCGGGGGTGACGAAAATGTCGGCGTCCAGCCCGCCCTGGGGAGTCAGGGTGAAGATGCCGTCGTCGCGCGACGCGAGAGCGGTGAAGACGAGGTCCTGGGTCGCGATCCAGGTATCTTCAATCTTGTAGATGTCCTGCGGCGTGGTCTGGTCGAGGGTCGTCTCCGGCGCCCGGTTCAGACTGGCGCCGCGGCCGAACTTGAGCTTGTCGTTGGTCCAATAGTGGAGCACGCCCGAGTTGCTCGCGCCCGTCTGGAAGTTCAGCTTGGTATTCAGGTCTTCCAGCTTGGTCCGGTCGAGCTGAACCCCGGCGGAGCTGGGGACGAGGTTGCCGATGTCGCTGCGGCCGTAGGCGCCCCAGATCCAAAGGCGGTCCTTCATGACGGGGCCGCCGATGTCGGCGCCGTACTCCTCCACGGCGTCGATCCGGTTGCCGTTCGGCAGGGAGGGGTCGGACTGGTAGTCGCCGTCGGTGCGCAGGTAGCGGCCCGAGCCGCGCCACTCGTTCGTGCCGCGCTTGGTGACCTGGTTGATGGTCACGCCCGCGGTGGCGATGGTGACGTCCGTGGTCGATACCGTGAACTGGACCTCCTCGAAGGCGCCGAAGTCGAAGTAGGTGGCCGAGCCGCCGACGGCGTTCATGTCAGTCAGGACGACGCCGTCGATCGAGAAGGTGTTGTCGCGCGCGCCCGACCCCATACCGAGGAAGCTCGACTGCTGGCCGCTCTCGTTGCCGCCGACGTTGATGCGGTCCACCAGCACGCCGGGCGCCTGGCTGAGCAGCGACCAGGGGTCGCGGGCCGTCGGCACCTTGTCGAGCTCCACCGTGGAGACGTTGGAGCCCTGGTTGAGCCGGCGCTCGTCCAGCAGCGGGCTCTCGCCGGTGACGGTGATCGTGTCCGTGACGGCGCTGCTCAAGGTGATCCGCAGGTCGGCCTTGCCGCCGACCCTGACGTTGATGTCCGGGTAGTCGATCGTCGAGAAGCCCTGGAGCTCCGCCTGCACCGCGTAGTTTCCGGGATACAGGTTGAGGAACCGGAAGTTCCCCTGCTCGTCGGTCTGCTGCACCTGCGGAGCGCCGACGCCCGTCAGGGTGATCGTCACCCCCGGGAGCGCCTGCCCCTGCTCGTCAGAGACCGTGCCGAACAGGTCGCCCGTCTGCAACTGCGCGAGAGCCGGAACGGCCATCGCCAGCAGCAACGCGGCCATGGCGATAGTGAGACGCAGATAGCTGCCTCTGCCCATGCTGGTTACCCCCTTTCACGGAGTCAATTCAAATCTTCTTGACCCGGATTATGCAACGACTTCCCGGCAGTTACCAGCGGTCAGTACGGATTCGCGCTGATTACGCCATTGGTGACGCTGCGCAGGTAGTAGCCGGTCGTGGGCCGATTCTTGAGGTCAAAGGTGCCGCCGGCGGCCACCTTCCAGATCTTGTAGTTGGAGTAGGTCAGCGGCACTCCCGCCTGGCAGACCTCCGGCGCGTGGTCGCCGAGCACGAAGTAGGCCGGGCCATTTCCCATCACCGTGGCCAGGCCGTTCTTGTCCACCACCACCGAGGTCGCCTCGTTGACGGCCACGGCGAGCGCGCTGGCCCCCTTGCCGTCCTTGATCTGGCGGGCCACGAAGGCCAGGGTCCGGCCCATGCGGTCGCGGGTCACGAAGTGGGAGTCGGTGAGGGTGCCCTGCAGGTTGGCCCAGTGGAAGAAGTCGTAGGTGAAGCTGATGCTGGCGTGGTAGGGGTTCGCCAGGGCGTCGGTCGACAGGGCGGAGCCGGTGCAACCGTCGTAGCTGAAGTCCCCCTGGATGGCGAGCCCGGCGCTGGTGCCGCCGACGCCGCCGCCCCGTGCATAGACGGACTCGACGGCCGTCTCGACCTTGGTGCCCTTGAAATACTTGACGTAGTCGCACTGGTCGCCGCCGGCGAAGAAGACCACCTCGGCGTTCTTGACCGTCGTCTCGACGGCCACGGTGTTCGAGTCGGTCGCCCTGGTGATCACCAGGGTCTCGACGGAGTCGACGCCGTTCATGGCAAAGATGTAGTCGTTGTAGCCGTTCGATCCGGAGGCGCGGAGGATCACGACGTCGACCTTCGTCGCGCAGCTCGTGCAGCCGCGGACCTTGTCGATGATCCACTGGAGGGCCGCGTCGACGTCGGTGCCGCCGCCCCCGAAGTCGTGAGCGGGCCCGGCGAGCGGGACGACCACGTCGGCGGCGTTGCCGGTGAGGTAGCGGGTGACCTTGGCCTGCGCCGGGAGCGCCAGCGCGGCCGCCAGGAGCAGCATCAGGAACGGCGTGGAAAGCGTCTTGCGGACCATGGATTCCTCCCTGTCAAGTCATGGCTCAATTGAAAGAGTGCGCGCGGCCCCCGGGAGCGAGTCCGGGGCCAAAAACAAAAACCCGGCCGGAGCGAACGCCGGCCGGGTCTGTCGGGCTTCCTGAGAGCGGCCTGGCCGCTACGGCGTCACGATGATCTCGGCCCGGGCTTCCGCCTTGAGCTCGAGGATCTTGTCGACGAGCTGCGCCCGCTTGTTGCCGCTGTGAGTGAAGGTGATGAGCTTCTCGAGCACGAAAGCCTCCTTCAGCTTGCGCACCGCGACGAGGTGCAGGCCCCGCTCCTCGAGAACCTGGAAAGCGTCCTCGGTGTCGAACGACGCGAGGTCGGCCAGCGTCCTCGCCGGCTGGAAATCCTTGTCGAGCACGGCCTGATCGAGCTCCGAGGACGACCGGATGTTCTCCAGGGCGTTGAGGACGCGCAGCAGCGAGGCCACGGCCTCGACCTGGGTGGCCTCGAGCTGGATGCCGATGCCGCCCGTGTCCTGCGCCTTGAACTGCACGCCCAGGGGCGAGTTGTTGAAGGCCTTGCTGTTGTAGAAGGCGACCGCTTCCTCGATCGAATCGACCGAGTTGTTGTGGAAGAACGGACCGGTGTCCGCCGACTCGATCACCACCGGCACGTTGAACCGGCCGTTGCCGAAGGCGCCGTTGACGAACGGGGTCTTGCCGAAGCCGCCGTCCCGCGGCCGCATGCCGGGTGCGATCAGGTCGGCCGGATGGTCGGCGAGGTTCTCGGTGCCGATGTCGAAGTTACGGTTGTCGCCTTCCTGGCCGTTGGAGCCGCCGTTGCCATGGCAGGCCTGGCACTTGCCGGCCGCCACGGTGCCGCCGACCGAGTCCTGCGCCATGTAGATGGCCTTGCCCCGGTTGACCACGGGCGAGGTGAACTGCATGGCCGCGAGATTGGGGTCCGCCTGCCGGCCGAGGGCGAGTTGGAACGCGGCCAGGGCGTCGAGCTCCTGATCGGTCGGCGCGCGGAAGTCGACGCCGGCGGAACGGGTCAGCGTCTTGGTGAAGTGCTGGTTGATGGCGCCCAGCGCGAAGTCGCGGATCGTGCCGGCGCCGGGCGAGCCGCCGCCGTCCCAGCCGAGACGCTCGGCGGGCGGGTTGGGCGAGCCGGGCTGACGCACCCGGGAGTTGAGCATGGCGAGGGTGTGCGGCACTCCCCGCAGCACGAACTTGGTCTGCAGGTTCTCGAAGCCGTCCACGTTCTCGAGCACCAGGCCCAGGGCGCGCATCAACTGCGGCTTCTCGAAGTTCTGCGCCAGGGCCGGGTTGGTCTCCGCCACGAACAGCGGGTTGTCCGGCGCCAGGGTGGCGATGAACTTGGGGTCGATGGTGAAATTGTTCTGCGACGGATGGCAGGTGCCGCAGGTCCGGCCGTTGCCGCTGAACTGCTCGTTGAAGAAGAGGTCGGCGCCCTGGGCGACCAGCGGATCGAGCGAATCGAACGGCGTCGCGAAAGCGGGCTGGGGTCCGAAGAGCGAGGCCAGGACCGGCCGGCGGCCGGCCGCGAACGACGGGTTCGTCCGGCCCTTGGTATAGAGCCTCTGGAACAGCTCGGGGGATCCGAAGAGCACGCCCGCCTGCTCCGGCCGCTTGCCGGCCCGCGAGACGACGACCATGTCAACCTGGAAATGCTGGAAGAAGCCGGGCTCGAGCCGGGCGGCCAGACGGGCGGTGCGCGGCTCGCCGGTCAAACGGCCCAGCCGGTGCATCCGGTCCTTCGATTCCGGCAGGGCCGAGCCGCCGGCCGCGTTCTCCACCAGCCAGACGTCCCACTGCTCGCCGGGCGTCAACCCCTCCAGCTCGACCTGGGCGGAGCCGCCCACGAAATCGAGCTTGGCCAGCCCATGGGCGCCGCTGTACTCCCGCGACAGGCCCTTCGACCAGCCGAGGCCGACGAAGACGTTGCGGTCCCCCCCTCGCACCGTATGGTCGGCGGCCCAGTCCAGATAGGCGGACTGGAGCGCGGAAGGGTTCGCCTGGCCGGTCTTCGCCGTCTTGCCGGCCGGCTCCATCTGCCACGGGGAGAACAGGGCAGCCAGCACCCCCAACGCCAATGAAGCTCCCAACAACCCAACCCAAACTTTCACTTTCATTCGCATGCATTTGCTCCTTGGTGTGACCGGCCCGGATGACCGTCTCGGCAAGTCCGGCTCTGCCAAGATTGGCGCGCCTCGGCCTGTCTGGTAACGGCGTATGACGCTAGAGTGCGGCCGATCGCGGAAAAGCGGACAGTTTCTGGACTTTCAGGAGCCTGGCCGAATGTGAGAGATTCATCCAGGAATTCGCCATGACGCGTCTCCTGACCCTCTGGCTCACGCTCCTCGCCGCCTTCTGGCTCACGCGGACGGCGGTCTCGGCGGTGCTGTTCCAGCGCGTGGATCAAGGGCTCGGAGCCTGGGCCGAGCTCCTGATCGTCCCCCTGCTCCAGGCGGCGGTCGTCGGCTGGCTCACCCGGTCGCCGCCAGCCCGTGTCCCTGCCAGTGCTCCTGACGATATCCCTGACGAAGAGAACGGCGAGGATTGAGGCGGGATGCCTGTGTTACGCTGACCGGTAAAATTCGAATCCCCCGAGGTCCGCCATGCGCGACACGAAGCTGATCCTGATCCTTCTCGGCATTCTGGTCTTCATCGCCGTCGGCTTCGTGCTCCGCATGCTGGAGCCCGTCCTGGTGCCGTTCGTGCTGGCGGTCTTCCTGTCGCGGATCTTCTCGCCTCTCGTCGCGGCCCTGCGCCGGCGGCGGGTGCCGGCGCCCCTGGCGATCCTGCTGGTGCTGATCCTGGTGTCGATCGCCATCGTGATCTTCTCGGTGGTCCTCTACTCGAGCGCCATGTCGTTCACCGAGGCCATGCCGCGGTACCAGGAGCGCTTGAAAGGGCTGCTCGCGGACGGCTCCGGATGGCTCGCCGCCTCCTTCCCCCAGCTCCAGGCGCAGATCCATTGGGACAAGATCGTGGAGGTCTCGTCCCTGACCGGCGTCCTGGCGGGCGTGGTCGGCTCGTTCCTGATCTTCTTCAACGACGGGTTCCTGGTGCTGCTCTTCCTCGTCTTCATGCTCTCGGGCAGCGAGGCGTTCCCGCGGAAGCTCCGGCGGGCCTTCGCGGCCGAGCACGCCGAGCGGCTCGACACGGTCATGCGCGACATCGAAGAGGAGACCCGCAGGTATCTGCTGATGAAGACCGTGATCAACCTGGCGACCGGCGTCGCGGTCGCCCTCCTGCTGGCGGCGTTCGGGGTGGACTTCCCCCTGTTCTGGGGCCTGGTGACCTTCCTCGCCCATTACATCCCGAGCCTCGGCGCGGTGCTCTCCGTGGGTTTGCCGGCGATCTTCCTCTTCCTTCAGTTCTCGCCGGGCATGGCCCTGCTGATCGCCCTGCTCAACGCGGCGCTCCAGTTCGCCGTGGGCAACGTCATCGAGCCGCGGGTGATGGGCGAGAGCATGGACCTGAGCACGCTCCTCGTCCTGCTCTCACTGATCTTCTGGGGCTGGCTCTGGGGGCCCTGGGGCATGATCCTCTCCGTGCCCATCACCTCGATGATCAAGATCGTCTGCGAGCACATCGAGCCCCTCCGCCCCCTCGCCGTGCTGATGAGCGGCTCGCACGGATCGCCGCCGCCTCAGGCCAGCCCGGCCAGGAGCGCCGAGGCCGGCGCCACGCGGATCCCCTCCGGGCTTACGTAGTCGTTGCGGCCGGTAGCCGAGATCTGCCAGGCCTCGCATGCGGGGAAGCGGGTCTTGAGATAACGCACGCTGCGGTCGATCTCCACATCCGCCCACTTGGCCTCCACCATCAGGATGGGCTTGCGCCGCTCGGTGACGACGAAGTCGACCTCCCGGCCGTCGACATCCCGGAAGTAGCGCAGCTCGAGGTCCCGTCCCTGGGTGTCCTGCTGGTACTGGACCCACTTGAGAAGGTGGGAAGCCACCAGGTTCTCGAAGCGCGGAGGCAGCTCCGGCACCAGGGTCCAATCAAAGTGATAGTGCTTCTGCTCTTTCTTGACGGCCCGGATGGCAGGGCTGCCGAAAGGCGGCAAACGGAAGATGGCGAAGAGGCGCTCCAGGATCTGCAGCCAGCTCGACACCGTCTTGTGGCTGACCTGAAGGTCCTCCCGCAGGGCGTTGACGGAGAGCGGCGATCCCACCAGCTCCGGGAGGCGGATCATCAGCAGCTCGAGACGGCCGAGGTCCTGGACCCGCTCCAGGCTCACCAGCTCCTCGCGGATGAGCAGGTTCCGGTACTCGCGAGACCAGCGTCGCGCCTCGACCTCGGAGCCGCCAAAGAAGGGCTCCGGGAACCCGCCGAGCGTCAGGAGCTGCCGGAGATCGTCTTCCGTGCTCCCTTCGATCTCCGCCAGGGAAAGCGGGTGGAGGTGCAGGAGATGGTACCGGCCCTGAAGGGAATCCCCCGAATAGCGGTAGTAGTCGAGCCGGGCGCTCCCCGTGACCAGGATGCGCTGGCTTGGCGGCTTGCCGTCGTAGAGCCCCTTGAGGTAGTTACGCCAGAGGCGGTATTTGTGGATCTCGTCGAAGACCCAGAGGGAAGAGACCGGAAGCTGCCGTTTGAGGATACGCTCCCGGTGCTCCGGGATGTCCCAGCTCAGGTAGCCCTTCTCCGCTCCCTCCAGGCTGCGGGCCAGCGTCGTCTTGCCGACCTGCCGCGGGCCGGCCACGAAGACCATCTTCTTCTGGAGATCCCGCTCGGTCTGCTCCGCCAGATAGCGATGGTACAGCCTCATGAAAGGAGGATGCCAGTAATTTCACCCCTAGTCAAAAATACTCGCGAGTGTTTTTGACTAGGGGTGAAAACGCCCACCCTACTCCACGCCCTCCGGAAACGGCTGGCGCGGGTCGAAGTCGACCGGCACGTCGGTCATCTTCGCCATGGCGGCTTTCAGATCGGCGGGCATCGCGCCGTACTTCTGGAACCAGCTCTCGGCCCGCGCGCGGTCGCCCGTCGCCTCGATGGTCAGCAGCTCCTTGGCGAGAGACGCGACCGCTCCCGGCATCTTGGCGAGATCGACCCGGTAGCGCCCCGATTCCTCGCGCTGGATAGCCCCCTGCTCGGTCAGGTAGTTGAGCTCCATCATCTGGGCCCGGCCGTGCGCCTCGCCCGTTCCGAAGCGGACCGTGCGGAAGATCCCGGCCACGTAGGAGGCGTAGAACTCCGGCAGGCGCTCCTTCGGCAGGGCGCCGTGCTCCACCAGCCAGGCGAGGCCGAACATGCCGGTGACGTCCGCCTTGGCCTCCTCCAGCCCTGAGTACGTGGCCCCGATCGCCTGGCGGATGTCGACCTGCTTGCCGTCCACCCGTGCGAATGCCGGCCCGAGGCCGTGGCTGATCTCGTGCATCATCACGTCCGAGAGATACCCCTCGGCCGTGGCCAGGGCCGCCTGGTCCTCGCGCAGCAGGCGCTGGGCGACCGGCAGGATGATGTACTTCACCCGGGCGTCCATGTAGTTCTTGAAGAAGATCCGCTTGCTCCCCTTCTGCTCATGGATGCGGGGGTCGTTCGGCAGGTTGTCCGCCACCGCCTGGTAGCCGTGCCGCAGGTCGCCGGAGCGGAAGGGGGTGTCCATTACCTCCATGGGCGCCACCCGGCCGCGCTTCGAGGGGCGGTCCTCGGGGGCCAGAGGCAGGGCGTCCTGAATGTCGGGGACGTACTTCTGGAACACCTCCAGCTTGCGGCTCTCGGACTCGTTGCGCACCAGCACGGCGGCGCCGTAGGAGGTCTTCACGCCGAGCAGGCCGTCGAGATAGGTCTCGTAGGGCGCGAAGATGATGTCGAACCTCGGGTTCTGGAGGTCGAGCCAGGCGAGGTCGCTGGCGTAGTAGTCGTCCGTGAGGAGAGCATCGGCCCGCAGGCGCAGGAAATTGGCGAACGCCGGCTCGTCCGAGAGGCCGGCCGCCTCGCGCAGGGCCCGGGCGGCGGCATCGAGATGCTCCTTGTAGACGGCATGGTACGCCTGGGCCGCGAGCCCCTTCGGCGTGCGGACGACGACGGTGTGCTCGTCGTAGAGAGCCGCCTTCTCCGCCGGGTGGGCCGCCACGTAGGTTTCGATCTCCTGCCGGGTGATCCCCTTGGGATAGAGGGCGCGGCCGGGCTGCATCGGCTCCTTGCCCACGAACGGCTGGTTCTCCTCCAGCAGGTCGTAGCGGCTGCCGTTGATCCAGAGCATGCGCCGCAGATCCTGGGAGCGCTGATCCTTGGCGCCCGCCAGGGACTTGTAGAGGGCGAGCCCCTCCGGATCGCTCTGGAGCCAGTAGATGTTCTCGAACTGGCGGGCGGCCTCGACGAGCTTGTCCAGCAACTGCTTCTCGCGGGCGGACAGCCCCGAGAAGTCGAAGTTCATCTCGACCGGCTTCCACTTGTAGAGCCGCTCCTCAAGGTTCGCAACGATTTTGGGCTTCGCGGCAGCCTTGGCGGACGGAGCCGCGGCGGTCAGAGGCAAGGGGATGAGGGCAAGGAGGGCGACCAGGACAGGCTTCAGGGTGTCTCTGCGCATGGGGAGGAGTCTACTCCGTCAGGCTAGCCCAGGGCAGCCGGCCCAAGGCGTTGCCGAGCGTAATCTCCCGCCCGCTCCCGCGTAGAGAACACCATGAGACCCTCAACCCTCCTCACCGCCATCCTTCTGCTCGCGGCCCCCCTGCCGCGGGCTCATGCTGAAGATCCGGCCGAGATCCTGGCCCGCGCGAAGGAAGCCGCGGGCGGCAAGGCCTGGGATGCCATACGGACCCTGCATACCCATGCCCGGGCCGCGACCAGCGGCCTCTCCGGCACCATCGACGCCTGGGACGACGTGCGGACCGGCCGGCATCTCGACACCTTCTCCCTCGGCCCCTACAACGGAGCCCAGGGATACGACGGCAAGGCAGCCTGGGAGCAGGACCCTTCCGGCCAGGCCCACGTCGACGACAGCGGCGACGCCCGCGAAGGGAAGGTCAACGAGGCCTACCGCCGGTCGTTCGCCTACTGGTACCCCGAGCGGCACAAGGCCGAGATCTCTTACGCGGGCAAGAAACAGGACGGGGGACGCGACTTCCACGTCCTGCGCATCCATCCCGAGGCCGGGCGCCCGTTCGAGATGTGGATCGATGCCGGCAGCCATCTGGTCGGCCGCGTGGTCGAGCGCGGCGCGAAAGAAGTCCGCACCACTTTCACATCCGACTACCGGCCGGTCGACGGGATCAGGCTGCCCTTCGCCGTGAAGTCCACCAACGGCGATGCCAAGTACGACGACAGCGTCGCCGTCGAGAGCGTAGAGGTCAACCCGGTCTTCGACGAGGCGAAGTTCAGAATGCCGGAAGGCAAGACGAGCGACTTCTCCATCGCCGGCGGCAAGACCTCGGCGCTCCTCCCCTTCCGTCTGCTCAACAATCACCTCTACGTGCAGGCCCGCATCAACGGCCAGCCCGTCCAGGTGCTCTTCGACACGGGGGGCGCCAACCTTCTGACGCCCGGCGCGGCCAAGCGGCTGGGCCTCGAGAGCGAAGGCGGCATCGAAGTGCGGGGCAGCGGCGAGAAGTCGGAGAGCTCCGGGCTCGCCAAGGTCGGCGAGCTCGTCCTGGGCGACGTCACCCTGCGCGACCAGATTTTCTACGTGGTGCCGCTCACCGGCCTCGCCGAGGTCGAGGGCGTGGACGTGGACGGCATCGTCGGCTACGAGGTGCTCAAGCGCTTCATCTCCCGCGTGGAGTACGCCAAGGGGCAGATCGCCTTCTTCCTCCCCGAGGCCTTCCAGGAGCCGGCGGGCGGAACGGTCGTGCCCTTCACCTTCGAGGGCCAGACCCCGCAGGTGGACGGCGAGATCGACGGCGTCCGCGGCAAGCTCACGATCGATACCGGCAGCCGCACCTCGCTCACGCTGAACCGCCCCTTCGTCCAGGAGCACGGCCTCGAGGCCAGGTACGCTTCGAAATTCGAGGCCCTGTCCGGATGGGGCGTGGGCGGCGGCGTGCGCTCTCAGCTCACGCGGGCGAAGATCCTCAAGCTGGGCAGCGTCGAGGTGCCGATGCCGGTCACCGACATGGCCCTCTCCACCAAGGGATCCTTCGCCAACCGCTACCTGGCGGGCAACGTCGGCGGCGGCGTGCTCCGGCGGTTCGACGTCACGTTCGACTACGGCAAGCAGCGGCTGATCTTCCAGCCCAACGAGAACGCCGCCAAGCCCGACAACTACGACCGCTCGGGGATGTGGCTCAACCGCGAAGGCGGCGGCTTCCAGGTGAAGGACGTGGTGGCCGGGGGCCCGGCCGCCGAGGCCGGCCTGAAGGCGGGCGACACGATCCTGGCCATCGACGGCCAGGGCGCCGGGGAGCTGCTCCTCTCCCACCTGAGAACCCGGCTCAAGGACTCCCCGGCCGGCACCAGGGTGCGGCTGACGGTGAAGTCGGGCGCCAAGGCCCGCGAGGTGACGGTGGTGCTGCGGGATCTGGTCTAGGAAGATGTTGGAGAACATCTCTTCGATGGGGCGCTGGCCGGACGAAAGGATCTTAACTCGGCCTCAGGGCAGCCGCAGCACCACGATCGTCTGGTCGTCCTCGCGGGGAGCGTTGGCCGTGAAGCGGGTGACGTCCGAGAGGACGCCGTCGCGCAGACCCTCGACGCTGCGGCCGGCGTGGGCCGCGAGGCTGGCCTCCAGGCGGTCGAAGCCGAAGAGGTCGTCGCTCCCCTCCCGCCGGGCTTCGATCAGGCCGTCGCTGAACAGGAACAGAGTGTCTCCCGGCGCCAGGCGGGCCGTGCGCGACTCGACGTTCAGCTCGCCGCGCACGCCCAGCGGGTAGGCCACGGACTCCATGGCGTCCACCCGGCCGGCGGCGTTGATGCGGTAGGGGAAGAGGTGGCCGGCGCTGGCGTAGACCAGCTCCAACTGGCGGGGATCGAGCAGCGCGTAGCAGAGGGTCGCGAGCAGCCGCTTGCGGGCTGTCTGATAAACGGTGCGGTTGAGGGTGTTGAAGACCGCCGCGACGTCGGGATTGAAGGTCACCTGCACCGCCAGGGCCGACTTGGCCATCGCCATGATCAGCCCCGAGGAGACGCCGTGGCCGGCCACGTCGCCCACGGCGATGGCGAGGCGGCCGTCCTCCAGGGCCAGCACGTCGTAGAAGTCGCCTCCCACCTCCGAGGCCGGCAGGTAGGCATGGGCGATGTCCACCCCCGCCAGCCGCGGCGGCAGGTCCGGCAGGATCGAGCTCTGGATGCGCCGGGCCGTTTCGAGCTCCACCCGCTGGCGCTCGCGCTCGGCGATGCGCCGCACGTGCGGCGGCACGTCCTCGTAGCGGTAGACGAACTCCTTGCCGCTGCCCAGGAAGCGGAGGCTCGCGACCAGCGGCACCGCCAGCAGGGCCAGGGCGAGCCAGCCCTGGATCTGCAGGCTCGAGTCGTCGGCCGTCAGCAGCGGATAGCCCATGAAGAGCGCCTGGGCCACGAAGCCGGCGAGCAGCGCCGTCAGCAGGTCCGTGCCCAGGAAAAGGGCGACGACGATGCCGGCCGCCACCAGGGAAACGGCGAAGGTCCAGCCCAGGGGCACGGCCAGGAGAAGGGGCGGCAGGACCACGCCCGCCACCAGCATGGCCACCGCCGCTCCCGCCCACTTTCCCAGGCGCTGGGCCACCGCCGGCAGCAGCGAGAGGATCACCGCCAGGAGGAACGGCAGGTAGATGCCCAGCGCCGTCAGCACCACCTCCACTCCCGGCCACCGGGTGTCGGTGCCCAGCAGGGCGGAAGAGAACGGCCAGCCGCCCAGGGCGCGCACCGCGACGATCAGGGACGCCAGGCCTCCCGCGGCGGCGAGCCCCGCCATCCAGCCCCGGAAGGCGGAGCGCGCCACGGTGCCGTTCGCCAGGTCCCCCTGGAACAGGGCGTCGAAGGCCGCCAGCTTGTGCCCCCAGCGCTCGCGGCAGATGGACTCGCCCACCGACCACGCGAAGAAGGCGAGCACCGCGGCCGGCAGAACCATGAAGACGATCTCGAACAGGACGACCAGCCAGGTGTTCTGCTGCCGGGAGGCGAAGCCGAAGCCGTTGCCCTGGGAGTTGACGCGGCTCGCCAGCAGCATCAGCAGCAGGCCGGCGAGCGCCACCACCAGGAAGATCTGGACGCCGCGGCGCACGCCGATCTCCCCCTCGTGGTAGCGCTTGAGGAAAGGGAAGGCGAGCAGGCCGGCCAGCAGGATGACCCAGACGACCCGGCTGATGACCAGGAAGTTGAATCCCCGGACAGTACGCGCCAGCTCCTTCTCCTGGGGATCGTCCAGCCACGTGCCGAAGCCCGCGAGGCGGTCGCCGGCGAAGAACACCTGGACGCCGTGGGAGCTGCCTTCCGGCAGGGGATTCCGGCGGTCGCGGTAGCGGACGGTCAGGTCCGTGCGCCGGGCGAGCTGCTGGCTCCGCAGCTCCGGCCCGTCATAGTGGGAGAGGTCGATCCCCTGGCGGGTGAGGAAGGCTTCGGCCTGCTGCCGCGCCTCCTGCTGGGAGATCGGGGCGCCCGCGGCCTCGGGATCGAGCCGCAGGCGCAGGGCCAGGAGCTTGCCGGAGAGGGAGACGTTGGCCCGGTAGGTCCAGTCGCTCTGCTGCACGCCGCGGGCAAAGACGAACACGTCCCAGGTGCTGATCTGGTCGGGGAGCCCGGACGCCCGCACGCCCTCGCCGCCCCGGCGGTCCAGAGCGAACTGAAGCCGGCGCTCGAGCAGGAAGTCGCGGTCGAGCACCGCCACCAGGTAGGGGTCCTCGACCGGCTCCCCGAGGTCGCGGGTGCGCTCGAGGGCGATCGCCACCGCTTCGGCCCGCGACACCGACCAGGGATGAGGCAGGAAGGGGAACGCCCGCGGGAAGGCCCACACCAGGAGCACCAGCCCGGCAGCCCCCGCGAGGAACCAGAGAAGGAGAGAGCGCGCGTTCCGCATGGAGGCTTGGTACGTGGCGGGAGGGCGCGGGGTTTCTTTGCCGCCGCGCCCTGCCGGGCCTAGCCCTTCGGCAGAGCTTCGACCAGACCCTTCACGGCCTGGGCGGAGCGGTCGAGCATGCCCTTCTCCTCGACCGTCAGCTTGAGCTCGATGACCCTCTCCATGCCGGCGCTGCCGAGCACGCACGGCACGCCGATGAAGAGGTCCTTGTAGCCGTACTCGCCCTGGAGGTACACGGCGCAGGGGAGGATCTTCTTCTTGTCGTGGAGGATGGCGGCCACCATCTCGTACGACGAGGCCCCCGGCGCGTAGTAGGCCGAGCCCGTCTTGTAGTAGTTGACGATCTCGGCGCCGCCGTTCCGGGTGCGGTCGTTGATCTTCTCGATCGCCTCGGCGTCCAGGAGCTGCGGCAGGGGCACGCCGTTCACCGTGGCGTAGCGGGGCAGCGGCACCATGGTGTCGCCGTGGCCGCCGAGCACGAAGGCGTCGACGTCCTCCACCGACACCTTCAGCTTCTCGGCGATGAACCAGCGCATGCGGGCGGCGTCGAGCACGCCGGCCATGCCGATCACCCGCTCGCGGGGGAAGCCGGAGACGCGGCGGGCCACCTCGCACATGGCGTCGAGCGGGTTAGTGACGATGATCAGGATGGTGTCCGGCGAGCGGGAGACGATCTGCCGCACCACCTCGGAGACGATCTCGGTGTTCTTGGCCAGCAGGTCGTCGCGGCTCATGCCCGGCTTGCGGGCGAGGCCGGCGGTGACCACCACGACGTGCGAGCCGGCGGTGGGATCGTAGTCGCCGCCGCCCGTGATGTGGGCGTTGAAGCCCAGCACCGGGGCCGACTCCATCATGTCCAGGGCCTTGCCGGCGGCGAGGTCGGCGGCCACGTCGACCATGACCACGTCGGCCAGATCGGCCTGGGCGACCAGTTGGGCGCAGGTGGCGCCCACGTTGCCGGCGCCCACCACTGTAACTTTGTAACGCATGAGGATTCTCCTCAGGATCTTGTGGTTAGATGTTTTCCAGGATCGCACCCGCGAACTGCGAGGTGCTGAGCAGGGTCGCGCCTTCCATCTGGCGCTCCAGGTCGTAGGTCACCTTCTTCTGCTCGATGGTACGGGCGAGGGCCGTCTCGATGGCGTCGCCAGCCTCGGGCCAGCCCAGCCAGCGCAGCATCATGACGCCGGAGAGGATCAGCGAGCCGGGGTTGACCTTGTCCTGGCCGGCGTACTTGGGCGCCGTGCCATGGGTCGCCTCGAACACGGCGAAGCCGTTGCCCTCGTTGCTGCCGGGCGCCATGCCGAGCCCCCCCACCTGCGCCGCCAGGGCGTCGGAGAGGTAGTCGCCGTTCAAGTTCGTGGTGGCCAGGACGTCGTACTCCTCGGGGCGCAGGAGCACCTGCTGGAAGGTCGAGTCGGCGATGCGGTCCTTGATCAGGATCTTGCCTTCGGGCGTCTTGCCGCCGTGCTGGTCCCAGACCTCCTGCTCGGAGATGGTGGCGGCGCCGAACTCGTCGCGCGCCACCTCGTAGCCCCAATCCTTGAAGGCCCCCTCGGTGAACTTCATGATGTTGCCCTTGTGGACCAGGGTGACGCTCTTGCGGCCGGTGGCGATGGCGTACTGGAGGGCTTTGCGGACCAGCCGCTTGCTGCCGGTCTCCGAGACGGGCTTGATGCCGATGCCGCTGTCGGGCCGCACCTTCTTGCCCATCGAGGCAAGGAACTCGATGACCTTCTTCGCCTCCTCCGTGCCGGCGCGCCACTCGATGCCGGCGTAGACGTCCTCCGTGTTCTCGCGGAAGATCGTCATGTCGACCTTCTGAGGCTCCTTCACGGGCGAGGGCACCCCGGGGTAGTAGCGCACGGGGCGCACGCAGGCGTAGAGGTCGAGCACCTGGCGCAGGGTGACGTTGAGGCTCCGGATGCCGCCGCCCACGGGCGTCGTCAGCGGTCCCTTGATGGCCACCCGGTAGCGCTGGATGGCGTCGAGAGTCTCCTGGGGCAGCCAGTCGTTCTTCAGGGAGTAGGCCTTCTCCCCCGCCAGCACCTCGAACCAGGCGATGGAGCGGGAGCCGCCGTAGATCTTCTCCACCGCGCCGTCGAGCACGCGGCGGGTGGCCCGCCAGATGTCCGGACCCGTGCCGTCGCCCTCGATGAAGGGGATGATCGGACGGTCCGGCACCGTCAAGCGGTCTTCCTCCGCCTGCCAGAGGATCTCCTGGCCGTCCGCGGGCGGAGTCGAGTCATTCAGTGTCGTGGCCAACGCCGTGCTCCTCCTGAAGGTGATGGGAAAAGGATGCGCCGAAAAGGCTCGGGCCGTAGAGCCCGGACGCGCGGGGTACGGTATCACAGAGGGAGGAGGCTTCGGGGACACCCGAGTCGGTTCTGGAACGGTTGTTGTGAAACCCCCGGGACGGTCGCCTTAGGAAGTGGATCTCAAGCGATCAAGGAGGATTTATGACCCGTTCCATGATTAGGAAACTCGTGCTCGCGTCCGCGGCTATGACTCTCGTCGTCGGCATCGGCATCGCCTACGCGCTCACGCAGCAGGTGGTGCCGGCGGATGCAGGAGGCAACTGCCTCAATTCGCTCACCCCCGCGGAGTTCAACACCTGGTTCGACGCCGGGGCCGTGTCTCTGAACGGAGCGGTGAAGCCCGCCGACAGCGTGAACTTCCCCGACGTCCCCAACTGCAGCTTCTACAAGTGGTCCGAGCAGATGTTCCTCTGGCTGACGTCCCCCGCTCCGCCCCGGTATGGCAGCCGCGGCGGGCTGATCATGAACACGCCGGCGTTCTATGACGTGACGCCGCCCGACGCCATGGGCCAAAGGAAGTTCGTGCCCCATACCTCCGGTTTCCTCCGGGTCTTCAACCTCCGCGCGTCCCAGAAGGGCCCCCTCGATCTGCCCGTCATCCTGGAGAAGCGCACGTTGCGGGTCCTCGAGATCCTTCCCACCCCCATGTCTCGGGAAGGCAGGCAGATGGTGGCGGATCAGAACGGCAATCAAGTGGAAATCGGCAGAGCCATCCGGACGGAAAGCGGCAAGGCGATCCTGTTCGATCTCGGCGGACGAGAGATCCAGGGGCCCCGGGCCATTCTGCAGCCGGAGCTCGCGAGGAAGATCGAGCTCCTGAGGTTCTTCGACAAGACCGAGCTGATCCAGCAGATCACCCTCGAAGACAAGTCGATCGTGTCGCTCAACCTGTTCGGGAGCTTCCCGGAGACCGAGCAGGGACAGGCGGACGGCAGAGTCCTGATGGCGCAGAACGGTTCGCTGGTCTACTACGCCCTCACCGTGAACAACGTCTTCGCCCTGTACCGCACGATGCAGGGTGCCGCCGTACCAGCCGGCACGCAGTTCCCCATCACCCAGGCCGATCTCGACGCGGTCACGAACTTTGCCGCCGCGAACGGCCAGCCGCCGGTGATCGATCCGGAGGCGCTGGCCATCGAGATCAAGTCGGCGTGGATCGAGGCGTCGAGCCTGGATGATCCGAGCCAGTTCATCCAGATGAAGGCGACCGTGCCGACCTACGACACGAGCAACCCCAACGACTGGGTTCAGAACGGCACGAAAACCACGACGCTGGCGATGGTTGGGATGCACGTCGTCGGCAGCACCGGGTCGACGAATCCACAAAACCCCAACGATGGTCATCCGGAGATGCTGTGGGCTACGTTCGAGCACCTGAGCAACGGCCCCACGGCGGCCTACAGCTACACCAAGACGCCGAGCGGCACCGGAAACATCGGGGCGAACGCCCCGGGTGACTGGCTGTTCGCCTCGAATGGGTCCACCGGTCCGTTCAACGTACCCCACATGAAGCCGCTGGACACGATTCCCGGCCATCTGGTGGCGGCTCCCCCCTTCACCATCAGCCCCAGCGACACCCGGAGAGAGATGCCCTGGGGCATGAGCGGCTCCTCGCCGACCTCGAACGCCCAGGTCATCAGCATCAACAACAAGGTGCGGTCGCTCCTCGACCCCGCCGACGTGAGGAGAAACTACATCCACATCGGCACCACCTGGACGAAAAACGGCGTAGACCCCTTCGATCCCACCGTTCTCAACCCGCAAGTGGGAACCAACAAGCTGGCCAACACGACCATGGAGACCTACAGCCAGGGCATCAACTGCTTCGATTGCCACTTCTCCAATACCACGACCGTGAGCCACATCTTCGATACCACCGAGCCCCTGTTCTAGCCTGCCCTTTCCGGAGATCGGAGCTCGGACGCCCGGCGCGATGCCGCGTGGGCGTCCGAGCTTCCTGTCGTTCTGCCCGCGGTGCTCCCAGGACCGGCACCCTGGCCAAACCTATGCCATCATTGCCGGCATGTTCCATTGGCGCACGCGGGTGTGCGCTCTGGGGCTCGCCGCCATCCTGGCGGGGTGCCGGCAGAGCGGAGTCCAGGGCTGTCTCGATTTGACGGCGGCGGCCCAATACGACAAGGCCGCGGCGCTGTGCGCGGGGGTCTATGCCGCGGAGGGCAATGACCGCGCCGGGGCCTCGACCGTCCTGGCCCATTACTCCCTCGGACATGGGGACGAGGTCCTTGCCTGGGTGGACAGGCTGGCAAAGGACGGCAAGTTGCGTCCCGGCGTATGGGGCCTCGCGGCGGCCGTCCACCTGCAGCGGGGTGAGGTCGAGGCGGCGGACCGGGAGTACCGTTCCGATCTCGTCCTGCACCAGGCCAAGGGAGACGACCAGCGTGCCGCGGACACTCTCATCCGGCTCGCCGATCTCGCTTGGCACAGGTCCAGGTACCGCGAATCGTTCCTCTTCTTCAGGAGTGCCCTGGAAAGTGCGGTCAAGTCCAAGGACCGGCACCTGGAGGAGCTCTCCGCCCGAGGGATCTACAACGTCCTGTACTCGGTGGGGGACCTCAAAGGAGCCTGGCAAGCCCTGGAAAGCGCTGGCGAGCTCGCGGGCAAGCAGGACCCTGGTAGCCAGGCCTGGATCTTCGCCAACCGCGGGAACGTTCTGACCGACGAGGGGCGGCTGGCCCTGGCCCGGCGCGATTTCGAACGAGCCTTGGCGCTGGAGACGGACGCGGCCGATCGCGAGCTCTTCCGCTCGACTCACCTGAACCTGACCAACATCCATCTTCGCCTCGGGGACATCGCCCGTGCGTCTCATCACCTGGAGGAGGCCTGGAAGTACGCCGAGCCCGGAGAGCCGATGCCGTCCCTGCTGTATTACCGTGCCCGCCTGGCTCTAGCCCAGGGGCGCCCCGCGGACGCCGTCCAGGCGGTCACGACCGCTCTGAGCCAGGATCCGGCCCCGGACTGGGTCTGGGACCTGGAGTATCAGCGTGGCCGGGCTGAAGAAGCCCGCGGCGACCTGAAAGCGGCGGAGGCGGCTTACAAGAAGTCGACCGAGGTCGTCGAAGGGATGCGCCGTTCGCTCGGGTTCGACGACCTCAAGACTTGGCTTCTCGACAGGAAACGGGAGCCCTTCGAGGCGTTGTTCCGCTTGCAAGCCCGGTCGGGCCGCGCGGAGGAGGCCCTGGCGACGGCGGAGAAAGCGCTGGCGCGGACCCTCCTCGACGCTTTGCTTTACGCCCATTCCGCCGAGGGATCATCTGATGGGGCGGATGGGGCGGATGAGGCGAGTGAGGCGGGTGAGGCGGATGACGCGCCCTGGTCGCCCGACGCCGCGGCCGCGCGGCTGGGTGACCTCGAGCTCCTGCTGCCGGTCATGAGCGAATCCCCCGTGGCGGCCTTACAGCCGATCCGCCAAGTCCTGAGCGCCTTCGGAAACCGCCATGGCCTGGTCTACTTCGAAGCGGGAGACGAGGTCTGGCTGGCCACCGTGGCCCGGCAGGAGGTCCGCCTGCGCCTACTGGCCCTTCCAGCGGCCGGGATCCGCCGGCTGGCGGACCGGTTCCTTGCTCATCCGGAGGATGCCGGAGTGGCCGGTCAGCTCGGCGAGACCCTGCTGCCCCTGGAAGCGCTCCCGAAACAGGGACAGACCGTCTACGTGATCGCCGACGGCATTCTGGGCAACCTTCCCTTCGCCGCCCTGAGACGAGAAGGGCGGTATCTGGTGGAGGACCACCCGGTCTCCCTCCTTCCCAGCCTGAACGCCCTGGCGGCTCTCGAAAGCCGTGGGGCCGAGGCGCCGGGACCTCCTCTCGTGCTGTCCGATCCGCGAGGAGACTTGCCAGGGGCGGCGATGGAAGGACAGGCCGTGGCCCGGCTTCTGGCCGGCTCCCTGCGGACCGCCGGTGCCGCCACGTCCCGCGAGCTCGCGACGGCTGCTCACGCTCGCATCCTCCACCTGGCCACCCACACCGGCCTGAGCGCTCGCGGCCCCTGGCTCCTGCTGGCCGACCGCCGGTTGGGGGCCTCCGAGATCGTCACCCGCCGGATTGGCCCGCGCCTGGTCGTGCTCGCGAGCTGCGCTTCGGGCGTGCGGCCGGGACGCCAGATGTGGGGGTCGATGGGAGCCGCCTTCCTGGCCGCGGGCAGCCGGGCCGTCCTGGCCTCTCTGTGGTCGGTCGAGGACCGGCAAACCCACGAATTCGTCCTCCGCTTCTATACCGAAGGTGGCGCTTCCGATCCCGCCGGAGCTCTGGCTCGCGCCCAGCGTGTTGCGATTGGCCAGGGTCAGTCGCCTACCTTGTGGGCCCCTTTCGTACTGTTCGGGTCCGAACGGTTTCCGGATGAAGCTCGTTAAGGAGAAAAGTATGTCCAAACGCTGGTTCTCATGCGTCCTGATTTTCGCTCTCGGTTGCGTCTCCCTGGCGACGAGCGCCATGGCTCAGGAGCCTCGCGAAGTCAGGGGAGTGTTGGAGGACGGTCTCGGTTACATCATGACTGGAACTGAGATCAGGCTGGTCAATACGGGAAAAGACGTCTATGTCGTGATGGTGCAGCGCGAACCCGGTACCTCGCCGACTGAGGCACCCATCTCGTATATGGAAGGCGTTGGCACATTTTCCGGGTTCTCTCTGAACAAGGCGATCCTCTTTCGTCTCGTGCCCATCGAGGTTCTGGAGCATGAATTCTGGCGGCCCTGCGCCATGGCGGACTGCTCGTTCATCGGACCGCTGCCGCCGCCGCCGCCGCCCACGGCGCCTCTCGATCCGACGGCTATATTCCTGCAGCCCCAGCCCCAGTAAGCCCCAGACTGCCGAGGCCGCGCCTGTTGTCACTGATCCATGAGCCGAGGGAGTCGCCGGGGACGCCCCCCGATCCGGAGCGAGCCGCGCTGGCCGCTCTGGACCGGGGGAGCTCCGACGACGCCCTCGCCCTCCTGATGCGGGAGT
>Ga0126305_10000115_pt1 | contig 34938 bp, 24 predicted proteins | sample Plot26_FD_92536 | JGI IMG/M metagenome (GOLD analysis project Ga0126305, IMG submission 92536) | Serpentine soil microbial communities from UC McLaughlin Reserve, CA, USA - Plot26 | ecosystem: Environmental > Terrestrial > Soil > Grasslands | place: USA: UC McLaughlin Reserve, Lake County... | reverse complement strand
TAAGTAGCACCCATCCACGCCATTTACATGGCTACAGATGATTCCGGCGATTTAGCCACAAACTCAGCCAAGTCAATCGGTTGCGCCAATTCTTGGCTCTTCCTTGGAAGAACTTCGGGTTAGACCTCGTTCGGCGTCATCTGCGCGTAACCACCTTCGCCGCACTGGTAGGCGAACAGAGGATAGGGACGGTCGTTGTTCCTGTTCAGTGGACAAATGCTTTCAACCGGCTATACTACCAAGACCAGGGCTCTCCGGGGCTTACTAGCTTCTTCAGTGAATTGGAGCAATAATCGGTAGGAAGCCGCTAGCACAGCGGCTCGAGTGGACTGCTGACGCAACCGTTTAGCCACGCACCGTTAGCTGCAAGCATTAGGATAGGAGCCATGGAGACCCTTGATTCAATCGCGGTAAACTCATTTGGCAAGAAGAGCAGGATTGAACTCTGCCAGGGTGATCTCACATCTCTTCCAATGGAAGATAAGGTTGACCTCCTGGTGGTATCAGCCTTCCCCAATGACTATCTCCCGACTATTTCTTCTCTGATTGGCGCTCTGGCTCGGAAAGGTGTTTCGGTTAATAGCCTAGCGAACGATAAAGCTGTTGACCTGCGACACGCGTTCTCGTGTTGGCTGTCTCAAGAACTGGCATCAAACCCGGGTATTCCCTACAAGAGAATCTTGTGCTTCGAGCCAGGCTCTCGGGGACGACCACCCGAACTCGTTGGCGATATATTCCGCTCCCTGGCTCCGTTCCTCAGCGGCCCACAAAAATTGGAGTCGGTGGCTATGCCTTTAGTGGCGGCCGGCGATCAAGGCTATGCGGTGGAGGAGATGTTGAAGCCTCTGTTGGAGGCTGCCATCAACTGGATGCAAGCAGGCATGCCCCTTTCTTTGTTAAAGATTGTTGCCCATAGGGAGCGACAGGCACAACTTGCACATGAGGTATTCAGGCAGATGAAGAATAGGCTTAGCTCTGGCACGGTGGGCGCGAGAGCTTATACATACGATGTGTTCGTTAGTTATGCTCATGAGGATCGCCGGCCGGCTGATATATTGGCTGCTTATCTAGAGAAGCTTTCTCTGAGAGTTTTCATTGATCGCCAAGAATTGCAGGAAGGAAGTGCTTGGCAGGCACACATTTTTCTGCCATCGACAGATGCAAGAGGCTTCTAGCACTCTACTCGCCATCCTATGTTCAGTCAAAGGTATGTCAGGAAGAGTTCAATATTGCCTGGGCACGAGGCAGAAATATCAATAGCAATGTAATCTTTCCTGTATACTGGAAGTCAGCAGACCTGCCAACATACATGAGCATGCTAGTTTACTCAGATTGCCGTGAAGAGATAGACGACAGCTTGGCAGCAGTCGGAAACAGACTTGTTGAACTTTGTTCCAGCTAACCCTGGCCTCAATGAGACCGTCAGACGGGGCCGCCCCGAATAGTTGCCATCCTTTTCGCGGAGCACCTGTGCGGGCGGCGCGGCCCCTCGTCATGACCAGGGCGGCGGGGTCCGGAGGGCGAGAAGCCGACGCTCCTTCCCCCCGGTTGACTCACCTGGCGACGCCTCCGGGCCTACAGGCAGATATCAAAGCAGCCTGGATTCGAGGTGTAGCAGCAGAGATCCTGCGGGCTCCAAACGTAATAGCAGCCCTGAGCGGGATTGTCTCTACAGGGATTGGTGGGCGTGCAGTCCGGATCCGGGGAGGGGCAGTTGGTGGCACAGATGCCATTCGCCCCACAATTGTTGACCGGACACAGCGACGGGCAGTTCGTCTTCGTGGTGCCACACTGCACATAACCGCGTTGCCCCGCAGAGCAGTTGCGGTCGACGGCTGTACAGGTTCCCGAGGTTGAACAGGAGACCGTGCTGGTGCCGCAATTAGCGGTGCAGAGGGCCTTGGTGCTGAGATCCTCCGCGCCCTGAACAGGCTCTCCGCTGACCGGACCCTCTAACACCAAGGCCCTCCAGAGCGGGTCCGAAGCCAGATCCAACTCGGCGGCATAGGTGGGCAGGAAAACGAACAGCGACATCACGATCATGAAACCCAGGCGCTTGCTCATAGTCTCTCCTTTCGCTGATACGAATATCCAAAGGAGACACTATCATCCCCCCTGGGGGCGTGGAACATCAACAGTTCCGGATCGCTGACCTGCATCTGCGCCAAGCGGCGGGTCAGTGATTCGGGATCGAACGCAGGGGACTCGGGTTGGAGCCATTCGCAGTCAAAGATCCCTGTGCGGCACGGCGGTTATCAAGCGCTGGGCGGCGGCCCGTGCGCCGTCGCTGCGCACTGCGGTGGCGATGGATTGGGCACGGGCGGCCACATCGGGTTGGAGGGTGCGCTCGAGAGCGCTCGTCAGCGAGTCGGCGGTCGGTGTGCCGGGTGCGTGCGCGGTTCCGATACCGAGGTGGTGGATGCGTTGGGCCCAGTAGTGCTGGTCGTACATCTGGGGGATGACGACCTGGGGCGCGCCGGCTCGCGCGGCTGCGGTCGTGGTCCCCGCGCCGCCGTGATGGACGACGGCTGCGACGCGTTTGAACAGCGCCTGCTGGTTGACCTCTCCGATGGCCAGGCAGCCGGGTTCGTCATCGACGAGGGAGAGGTCGGCCCACCCACGGGACAAGATCGCACGGCGCCCGAGCGCGCGGGCCGATTGGATCATCACCCGGCTGAGATCTTGCGGCGCGCGGATGCTGCCGAAGCCGAAGTAGACGGGCGGCTCGCCGGCTTCGAGGAACGTCTCGAGCTCGGGAGACAGGGGACGCTCGTCCGGCAGGATCCAGGCGCCGGTCTGGAACACGGCCGGGTCCGCAGGATCGGGCCAGGGCCCCAACGTCGGGTCGGCAGCCAGCCAGGGCCGGTCGGTGAGGACGTGGCCGCGCACGTCACTGACCGGGGCCAGGCCGATTGCTGTCCGATGCGCGTTGAGCACGGGGCCCCAGGTGTCGTTCCAGCGTCGTGCATCCTGGGCCCAGAGCTCGCGGTTGTCGGCCATCGCGGGCGCCGGTGCGTCTCCCAGCATGCCCAGTGGGATTGGCGCGTGGTGTGGCGATGGCAGGACTGTCGGGCAGTAGGCGGCGAAGACGTACGGGATGCCCATCCGCTCCGCCACGGAGGGAGCGGCGATCTGGAGGGCTGTGGCTCCCACGATGATGTCGCAGCCTTGGGCTGCCGCCGCGATCGTCTCGAATTGGGTGGCGACCGTGGCTTCGACCATCTGACGCCGGCGCTCGGGCGAGAGTGGCGCCGGCATGGCCGCCGAGCTGGAGGCCGTGAGCTTGCGCAACTCGGGTCCGATGGGCGTGACGGGGAGGCCGAGGCCGTCGATCCAGTCGTGGAAGTCGGGCGGCACGCACAGGCGGACCTCCTGCCCGAGGGTCCTCAACTCCAACGCCAGCGCCACCAGCGGCTGGACATCGCCCCGCGATCCGATCGTCGACAGCAGCACGCGCATCAGAGCTCTCCTTAGGGTAGGGCCTTGGCCGTTGGCCGTGAGCCGACCGCTCAGGGCGCCAAGTCTGAACTGGCGCCGGGACCTTGCCGCAAGGCCCCCTCTGGCCGCTATACTGAAGCCAGCGGATCTTGCCATGATGGTTCATTTCCTCGACGGCACGTACGAGCTGTTCCGCCACTACTACGGCCGGCGCCGCTTTGACCAAGGAAAAATTGCACCGTTCGGCGCCGTGGCCGGCGTGCTGCATACGGTGCTGGAAATGATCGAGAAGGGGGCGACACACCTCGGCGTGGCGACCGACCATGTCATCGAGTCCTTCCGGAACCGTCTCTGGCCCGGCTACAAGACAGCGCAGGGAGTCGAGCGCGCGCTCCTCGCGCAGTTCCACCCTCTGGAAGAGGCTCTCGCCGCCATGGGCGTCCCGGTCTGGCCCATGACCGAGCTCGAGGCGGACGACGCGCTCGCCTCCGCCGCCCGCATCGCCGCAGCCGACGAGAGAGTGCAGAAGGCCTGCATCTGGACACCTGACAAGGACCTGGCGCAGTGCGTCCGCGAGGACCGGGTCGTGCAGGTCGACCGCCGAGGGAACAAGATCTTCACGGCGGAAGGAGTCCGTGGGAAGTTCGGGGTCGACCCCGTCCTGATCCCCGATTTTCTTGCTCTCGTCGGCGATGCCGCGGATGGCTATCCAGGCATTCCTGGAATCGGTCCCCAGACGGCGGCGCGGCTCCTCAACCGCTACGGCATCATCGAGAGCTTCCCTCCCGATGTCTTGCGGGACCGCGATCTGGCGTTGCGGTTCAAGGACCTGGCGACGCTCCGGACCGACGCGCCCCTCTTCCGCGATATCGACGAGCTACGCTGGCTCGGCCCCACCCCCGCCTTCGCTGCATACGCGGAGCGGCTCGGAGACCCTCGCCTGCTGCAGCGCTGCCTCGGCGCCCCGGTCTCTTAGAGGGTGCGGATCACTTTGCCAGCCACGGCCCAGGGCTGACGCCCTGGGCCGCGAGGCTGACACCCTTCGGGCTCGGCGGTCGGTTTACCGTCCCCCCGCCTTGACGCCCGTCTTCCCCTCCCCCACCGACCCGAGGTCCACCATGGCCCCATCGGCCATCACCACGAACGGCCGCGGATCGATCGAGAGCCCGCCCTTGCCGTCGTGCGTGACGACCTGGAGGGTCCCCATTCCGTAACCCATCGGCCCGCGGCTGTAGTAGTGCGCCTGCAGACGATAGGGTGCGGCATCCGGCTCGCGCACCATGAAGCACTCGGGTCCGTATCCCGTGGTCACGTCGGCGTACAGCTCGCCACCCGAGAGCAGCGTCTTGTGCTCGTAGAAAGCGTGGTTCTGCCGCCGGTCCCAGACGTGGAGGTCGACGTCGTTGGCGTCGGTCTCCCAGGTGAGGACGAAGCGCAGGGAAGGCTCGCTCTCAATTTTGGCATCGTGGGCCTGGAGGCGGTCCATCACCTCCTGGCGCCGGGCCGGCTCGGCTCGCAGCCAGGCCGCCGCGAGGAGGCCCAGATCTTCCTGCAGGACCCACTCGACGCGGGCGAAACGCCCGTCCGGATAGTGCTGCTCGATGCCCTTTTCGAGCGCCTCGAAGGCGGCCTCGAAGCGCCCGGCGCGCAGCAGGGCCCAGGCCAGGAGACGGTGGCCCGTGGGGTGGTCCGGCCGGTCCAGAACGGCCTTCTGGTAGGTATCGATCGCCAGGTCGAGCCCCTCCTCCCCCAGACGCTCGAGACGCTCCCCGGCCAGACGCCGCAGGTCGACGCGGCTCGGGAAGAGGTCGATGAGCGAGCCGTAGGCCCGCGCCGCCGCGCTTTTCTCCCCGGCGGCTTCCCACACCTCGCCCAGCGCCAGCAGGGCCAGCACGTCGCCCGGCGCCTCGGCGGTCCAGGACTCGGCGAGAGTGCGGGCTTGGGCGACCCGGCCGGCGGCCAGATGTCTCTTCACCTGGGCGAACTGCCCGGTGTACGGCTCGGCCCGGCGCTCTTTCTGTTCCGCGCGCTCCTCCCAGGGAGCCGGGCTATCGGGGACGATCACCTCTTCGACTCCCCCTTCCGGCTCCTCGAGCCGGGGAGACGCCAGGCTAGGTGGAGGCGGCGGCGGGATGGCGAGGGCATCCACCTCGACCGGCTGCACGGGCTCAGAGCTGGCCACGCCGTCCCCCACTCCGCCGACAACGCCGCCGGCGACCCCACCTTCGAAGCTGCCGACCACGCCATCCTGCAGACCTTCGGGCCCATCGCTTTCCTCGGGGGCCTCCAACCCGAACCCGTCGGCAACCGCATCGCCGCGCTTCGCCCTCTGCGCCAGCACGTCCGACGACGGCGACCGGACCCTCGAGCGGGCGAGCACTTCCAGTCCGCCCGAGCCCACGGTCAGGATGTTGGCGAGGCCCTTGCGGTCGAGACCGAAACGCGCGTAGTCGAATTCCGTCTCGAGCACCAGCATGGCCGTAAACGGGCTCAGCACCCGGTGCTGGATGCTCAGCTCGGCGATCTCGCGCCCGAGCGCACGGCGCAGGTCGTCGTCGCTGCCCAGAGCGCCTTCGCGCAGGTGCATCAGGCGGTCCATCCGTGCCTGGACCCAGGCCCGTTCGAGCAGGGGCCGCTCGGTGGCCGCCAGCTCGCCGGCGAGAGCCGCCGGGCGCCCATCCAGGGTGAGGCGCAGCGGCCGGCTCGCCGGCAGGTCGGCGTAGATCAGCGCCTCGTCGCCGGGCTGCACGCCGTCGAGGCTCTCGGGCCACACCCAGGCCGCCCCGTCGACGGCCACCTTGATCCCGGAGCGGCAGGCGAGAGTCAACCGGCGGGCGATCTCGGAAAGAGGCGCGGAGCCATCGATCCGCTGGCCGTCGTGCGCCAGGTTGCCGGCCGTCAGCTCGCGCAGCACGGCCTCGTCGCGCAGGCCGCCGACGGCCAGCACGTCGAGCCGTTCGACGCCCTTCTGGCCGAGGGCCCGCACCGCCGCCTTGAGCGCCCGCGTCTCGGTGTCGCCGGCCGTCGCGACGCCGTCGGTGATGAGCAGGACCCGGGGATATTTCTTTCTATTGGCATCCAGACGCTCGCCGAGCCAGCCGAGCGCCCGGCCGAGATCGGAGGCGCCCAGAGGACGGCGGGCGCCGAGACGCTGTGCCTCCGCCGGGCCGAACCCGCTCGCCGGGCCTTCGAAGATCGGCACGACTTCCTGGTCGAAGGCGGCGATCCCGATCGGCGTCGAGCCGCCGGCGCCGTTCCGCAGGCCGCCGGCCAGCTCGGCCAGCCGGCGCACCTGGGTCGCGTAGCCCAGGGCGCGCGACGCGCTCGAATCGATCAGCACGTAGAGGCCGGCAATCTCCTGCGGCACGGCCTCGACGGGGGGCGAGACGCGCACCACCGCGAGGTTGCCGTGACGCAGCCCGGGACGGAGCGTGGCGTTCTCCTGACCGATCTCGAAGTCGCGGTCGGGAGTCCAATCACGCTTGTGCAGCTCGACCACGCGGCGATCGCTGACCACGCCGCCAAGGTTGCTGGCCGCCCCTTCGGCGGGCCGGTCGCCGAGCAGCACGCGGACGTCGAGCTGGCCGACCGCCGAGAGCCCGAGGAGCGGCAGGACGTAGGGCTGGTCCGCCCGTGCCATGGCGTGCGAATAGGAGACGATCAGCTCCTTGCGTCCCTGGGCCGGGATCGGGAAGACGCGGGCCGAGAACTCGTTGCCTGCCTCCTGTTCGAGCAGCGCCGGGTCCTGCTTGCGATGGAGGAATTCCTCATAGGCTTGGCGGGCGTGCTGGCGCTCCACCACCTCGCTCTCCTGCCAGCCGTCGCCGATCTTCATGGCGAAGCGGGAGAGCGCCGCGCCCGGCGGCAGGGCGATGCGGAACCGTCCCTCGATCGTCTCGTTGCGAGGGTTCTCGAAGGTCAGGTGCAGCTCGGTGAAGGCGAGAGGCGGCACGAGAACGCCGTCCGCCTCGACGGCCACCAGGGAGAGGCCGGTGCCGTCCGAAGCGGTGAGGCTGATCGGAGCGGCCGGCTCGGCCTCGGACAGGTCGGCGGAAGCCTTCGCGAACCGGAACGAAGCGGGAGCGAAATTGGCAGAAGCAGCGGCAGCCGGCTGGGCCTGTCCAGGGCTGGCGGGATCGACCACGAAGCCGGCGGTGAGACCGGCGGCAGCGAGTACGAGAAAAACGAGAAGCATGGCGGTTCGGGACATGGAGGGCCTCCTCCCCGATGGACCTGGGCGGCCCCGGTTTTGAGGCCGCCCATCTCCTTAGACACGTGAGGGGGCCAAAACGTGCCCAGGGGGCTCTCCTCTTCAGGTGGGAGGCGGTATGGCAGGCTGGTCCGGCGGCAGAACGCCCGCCAGACGCAACAGGTCGGGCAGATCAAAACGGCCTTCCGGCCCCAGGCTTGGTCTCCAGCCTCCACTCCCTGCCAGGATCGAGTCTTCGCTCCTTCGCACCAGACCGATAAGCACCTCCGCTACCAGCGTACTCCCCACTGGGCCCAAGCGCTCTCCGCGATTGTGGTGCTTCGCTTCGGCGAGGATGTAGAACCACAGCGGCGTGCGCTCCAGCAAACCCGCATCTGCCAGTGTTCCGGACTGAGCGAGGGTCGTGACGTCCCGGATCTGGTTGGGGGTCAAAGGTTCTAGGCCCATTCTACGTGCCACTGCCTGCCCGGTCGGTATCCGCATAAGATAGCCGCGCCGGAGATTACGTACTGCCAGCCGAGCCTCGTCACGCCGGACTTGGCCCATCATATCCGGCAACTCTAGAAGCGGCTCCGCGAGATTGGTGTCGATCAGCCGGGCCTTGTTCCGGGCCTCCGGCCCGACGAAGCCGCTCCAGTCGATGATCCAACCGCTCGGAAGGGTTTCGAAACCGCCGGCCGGTACTCTTTCCCCGGGCAATGGGGGCGGATTGAAATCGCCGCTCAGGGCGGTGAACGTGAAGAGCTCCTTGAGCGTGGCATTCTCAAATATCTCGTTATGGCGGTAACTCTGCCGCACCATGCTGTGCCCGAAACGGAAAGCGGCGGCGGTGAACTCCAAGGGTAGAAAGAACGGCTTGCGCAAGGGGTCGTAGAAGCGGGCTCCCGCGAGCGTCGCCGAGAAGATGCCAGGATCGACGACCCGGGGCAGGAAGTCATGGATGACGATCCATTGGTAGTGCTGGCGCAGGGTCCTCCGGGCTTGCTCGAAGCTCATGCCTGAGCGCTCGACAAGAGCCTTGTGAGCCCGCAGGAAAGCGACGTGGAGTTGAGCGATGATCAGGTTCTCGTCATTCCTGGGATCGCCGATCAGGGCCTGGCGGTCGCGTCCCGGCTCCCCGGGCATGTGTCCCTGTCGGAAGAGATCGTGGAATGGATCATCCGGCGGAACAGGTCTCCGGAACTCGCTGACTTCGCCGAGCCGAAGTTTCTCGCCTTGTCGGAGTGCCGGAGGGCCGTAGACGCTGTCGAGGTCCAGAGCCGCCGAGCGGGTATTCTTGATCTCAAAGAGTACATTCTGCAGGAGCAACGGCTCGAGATCCGGAGAGGCGATGTCGGCGATCTCGTCGGACCGGGCCTCCATGACAATGTCGTGGTCCACGAACTGGCCGAAGTAGGTGTAAGCCGCCGGAATGTCTGATGATTCGCCGTTGCCGGTATCGACCATGTCTCTGCCCAGTTTGTCCAGGGCCCTCAGGGTGCCGCTCCCCCTGGGAAGCAGGTCCGTGGGATCCTCCTGGAGATCGGGGAAAAGATAACCGAAGGAGGTCAGGCCGGATAGGGAATGAGGAACCATCAATTTTCTCCTTCAGGTCGGGAAAGTCCGAGGGATGAGAGATCGAGCCTGCGGGATGGCCTGCCATCCGGGGAGAGCAGAGGGAGACACCGCGCGAGCAGCTCCCGGCGGATGGCCCGGGGTGAGGGGGAGAGGCCGGCGGCACACCGCCGCTCACGGATCAGCGCCGCCGCCCCGGCGGTGACCGCGGCGGCAGCCGACGTGCCGGTGCCGGTGCCAAACAAAGCGAAGTTATCGAGCACGCGGCCGTCCTCCCGGACGGGAACCGTCGAAGCGAGGTCCACCCCGGGAGCCAACAACTCGGGCCGGTCCGAGCCCCGCCTCCCCCAGCTCGAATGAGGCCAGAGCCGGACCTTGGGCCAGGTCTCCAGGGCCCCCACGGCGAGCGCCCGCCGGGCGCTGGCGGGGCAGAGCAACTCGGCAGCGGGTTGGAGCTCGACACCGCGATTTCGGAGTCCCCTGACGCGCAGGTGCTCGTTGCCCGCCGCCGCGACCACCAAGGTGCCCACGAGGACAGCGTGGTCCACGGCCCGGCAGAGGAGGCAGCGCCCGTCGGCGCAGTTCCAACCGTGGCCGTTCGCGACGTTCGCCGGGAGACGGTTGAACCCGAGGCTGATGGAGAGGATGTCGGCGTTCAGATCCAGAGCCGCGTCGATACCGCGAGCGAACCAGGCCGGATGGAGCCAGCCGCCGGCGCGAGACACCTTGACGTCGAGGAGACGCACACCAGGGGCAAGGCCGAGATATCGCGGGCTGCGCGAGGCGATCAGCCCGGCACAGTGCGTCCCGTGCCAGCCGGGCACGCCGGCGGGTTCCGGGCAGGTGGAGACCGCCCCCTCGACCGCGAGCCAAGGGTGGCGGGCGTCGATACCGGAGTCCAACACGGCCACCGAGACGCCTCGGCCGGTGAGGTAGTTGTGGCCAGGGGATGCAACACCGGCTCCCCGGCCGAGGCCCACCTCCCGGACGGCACTGTGCATCTGACCGCCCGGCAACTCCTCTCCCCACTCGATGAGGGACACTTCAGGACCGAGAACGCCGGCGCGGATCCTGAGGATGGCCTCCTCTGTGGCCTGACCGCAGAAGCCATTGGCAGCGAGCAGCGGCGTGAGCTCCAGTCCGGCCGCTTGCTCCGCCCGATGGCGCAGCGGCGTGAGTCGCTGCGCCACCCGGTGCCCGTAGGCACGCCAGCTCTCGCCAGGCCAAGGCGGAATCTCCTCGATGGCGAGGAGAATGGTGCGGGCTTCCCCAGTGCCGGACATCGCGCGGGGTCTCAGGCATCCGGATGGGCGTTATAAACCGCTGGTACGCAACCTGTCTGGGGGCCGCTCGCCTCGGCCCGCACTTCGCCGCGGGCGAGCGGCGAGGACAGGCTTGAGGTAGGATCCACCGGCACGAACAGTGGCCCATCATAACTGGGTAACAGCCCGTAGAAGGCGGCAAAATCGGCTCCTTCCGAGGGCATATCCTGCGGGTCGTCGTTGCAGAGGTTCGTCAGGGTCACGTCTACGGAATCCTCCGCATTAGGCACGAGGTCGATGGGAGGCAGAGGGTTGGAGCCATCGAACCGGGTCAGATGGATCCTGCCCTGCCCGTTGAGCTGCAGGCGAAGGCGGACGGCCCGGGCGAAGCGCTTTCTGTAGTTCGAGGGGTTCCCGAATGCATGCACCTGGGGGGGGCGGTCGAAGCTCCCAGCCACTCCGTCCGTGACCCGCAGGCTCGCAACGATTCCAGCGACAGGGTTTTGTTGGAGAAAACTCTTATCGACGTTGAACGGCTCGGGCGTTACGTCGTTCATATGGGCCAAGTCCCAGAACTCGCTCTGAAGCTGGATCGGCCGATCGGGATCCAGGCCCTCGATTCTGATGTTGTGCTGCGCGAGTGGGACAGTCTGGGCGTTGCCTCCGAAGCCGATGATGAGACGAGGCAGATGGGGACAAAGAGTCTGCTGGACGCGCTGACCCAGATGGGCCGCGTCCAGCACGAGGACGCGCATGTGGCGGATCAGGCGTCCAGGATCCGGATCGTTGGGTACGAACTCATCGGGGACCAGGCCGCAGAGGCCCCGGAGCGTGAGGTTCAGCGTCGTCATGTTTTGTCCCTCCTCCTTAAGGTTGGATCGGTGCGCCGCCGATGATCTCGAACATGGCCCAGTAAACAGGCTGGGCCGCCTTGCCGCCTACCGCGAGGCGGGAGAGCTGCGCCGCGCGCAGAGCCTCTGCCGGCGAGTCGCCGGCGCGCAGCTGGAGATGGAAACGGGTCAGAACCTCCCGGCCGTGCTCGTCCTCCACGGGCGCCAGGCTCGCAAGAACGGAAGGCACACCCGCAGCGAGGAACGGCCGGGCGAGCCCCACCGCGCCTTCGCTGTCCGGCTCGCCGAACGCGGCGGTGTCGCAAGCCGAAAGGACCGCCAGCCGCGTCCGGTCCAGCCGCACCCCCTGGACCTCATAGGAGTAGACGACGCCAGATGCTTTTTTCCCAGGCTCCGGGGCGAGAAGCAGCAGGGAGAGCTCCGGGAAGGCAAGGTTTGGCACCGCGTGACCCGCGAAATGGATCACTTCGGGCTTGCGCGCCAGTTCGGCGAAGAAGCGGCTCCGGCTGGCCTCGGGGCCTATCAGCAGCCGTGTCCGCGGGTATGAAGCCGCGACCAACATCGCCTCCTTCCCGGCCTGTGGCAAGCGAGGGAGAGGAAACTGCAAGAAGTCGAACGTCGTCGCGCCGACCACCAGGGCCGTCTCAGGCGGCTGACCGCCGCCCTTGCGGGACCTCTCCAGACAACGCACGTAGACGTTGGCGCTCGGTGCCACCGCGATGGCATGATCTTCCACCAGATACCGGCCGCTCCCAGGATCGATCAGAGCGGCAAACGGGAGAAGGTGAATTTCCCGGTCCGGCACGAAAACCACTTCGCGGGCGCCGGCCAAGGCGCTCGTGACCGGGCCAATGAGCTGCTGGTGGAGGTCTCGCAGCTCACGTATCGTCCGGCCGTCTTCCCCGGCACGCAGGGCGGCGCGAGCCCGGTGGATGGAGCGCGCGAGCGCCGCCCGGGTCACGGGTAACCGGCGAAAATCCACACCGCCGGGACCGAAAGCCCAGATCAGGAGGCGGCCCCGGAGAACGGCGTACTTGATCACGGCCGTTCCCGGCGGCAAGGCACGCCTGACCTCCCGGGCCGTCAAGAGAGGCTCATCCACCCGCCTGTCAGCACCGCCCGAAATCGAGGCCACAGCGAGGCTCTCGAGCAGCTGCCGGGCACGTCCGCGCTCGGAAATCACGAAGGCTTGAGAACCGTCGTCCCGGTCGGCCAGGAAGGCCAGGACCTCATCAAAAAACGCTGCCGCCTGATCTTGAAACGCGATCCGCAGCCGACGCTCGCGGACGCTGTCGCGGGCGCGCTCGATTTCACGCAGACCCGCCTGGAAGTCCTGGCCGGCGAGCTCGAACTGCTGGGCTATAAGTCTTGCGCGGGCGCGCAGGAAGTACGCCACCGGGAGTTGGAGATGGTACCCCGAGGCTTCCAGGTCTCCGATGGCCAAGGTCAGGTCGCGGTCGGCCGCGAGCGGGCTAGAACGCAAACGGACTTCGGCGCGAGCGATGAGGATCTCGGCCTGCATCCGGCGGCGCGGTTTCTTCTCGCGGATACCCTCGGCGTGGCGCAACGCGGCGGCGGTCTCGGCTTCCGCCTCGGCGGTGCGCCCCAGGCGCGACATGGTTTTCGTGCGCAGAAGCTCGGCGGCGGCGATCACCCCAGGGTCACCGCGGCGCACAGCGTGGGAAAGGAGCTCGTTCTGGAAATACAGCGCCACGTCCGGATAACCGGCGTCGAGACAGACGGTCCCCGCCTCATCCAGCAGACCGGCGACGGTGCGCGGCGTCTGCAACTGCGCCAGGACACGCAGCCCCTCGAAGAGATGGGCCCAAGCCTCCTCGCTCCGGCCTAGCAACACCAGGGTGAGGGCCATCTGATGGCGGATGCCGGAGAGGCGGTCGATCTCGCCCAGACGACTGAAAATCTCGCGCCCCTCCTGGAACCTCGCCAGAGCCTCTCCCGGCCGGGCCCGGAGGAGTTCGATAGAGCCCAGAATCCAGGCGGTCTGGGCCACCAGGACCGGGTAACGGCGCCGTGGCAGATCCTTCCGGAGGTCCTCGAGCCGACGCTGAGTGCGTTCGAACCCATCGTTAAAATATTCACACGAAGCCAGATACACCAACGCCCAGCGGGCGAAGGGAGAACGGCCAAATCGCAATTCTTGTTCGGCCTGCGCCAGTTCTGGGGCTGCCTTCCGATAATCGTTTCCGCGGTAATTCCGTAAGCCTGGGCCAAAGAGGCGGTGCCCGTCCACGAGGTGGCGCAGACGCCCGCTCTCAGGGTCGGCCATAGCCTCGTCGATGGCGGCCACGGTGTCGTGCACCATAGCGTCGCCGCCGCGGCGCAACAAGGCGGCGCCAACCGCTCGCGTGGTTGTCAGGTACGCCGCGGCCTTGTCTCGGCGGCCCCTGGACTCCTCTTCGGCCCAGCGGGCGAGGAGGACCTCCTCTGCATGGATCCGCGCTGGCTGGGGGAAGCGGGCCACGATTACCTCGACGATAGCTGTCTCCCCGCGCGCGGCCGCCCTCTCTAAGCGTTCCCGCTCGGTGTCCCAGACCTCCGCTCCCGACGGCCGGTTCAGTCTGTGCAGGCGCGCCTCCGCTTCGCCTCTCCAGCCGGGCTCTTTCTCTCTTGCAGCGACGTCGGCCCAGGCTCGGCGTGCTTCAGGCAATCCGAGCTTCTCCAAGGCCAAGGCGCGGTTGAAGAGAGCCTCCCGGGAACCTGGATCGGAGTGCCGCGCACGGTCTGCGGCGGAGAGGGCGCGAACCAGATCTAAAGGATGGACGCCATTGCCCGCTCGGGCGAGGTAGACCGCAGCGAGATCGCTCAGTAAGAGTGTGTCCCGGGGCGAGGAGGCCACTGCCTGTTGGAGCGTCGTGACAGCCTTGTCAGGTCGGCCTGACAAGAGCCACACAAGGGCAAGATCGCCGAGCGCCCGTGAGGGCGGTGACCGCTTACGGGCTGCGGCCTCGATGCGTTGTGCGGCCTTACGTGCCTCCTTGGAGAAGAGCACCGGGCCGACTTCGGGTTCGTAGGGTGCGAAGCCGGCACCGCCTAGCCGTGCCTCAGCCGGTCGTGACTGCGCCAACAGGTCGAGCAGCTCCTCTCGAGGGGAGCGGAAGCCACAGAAATACACCCATCCGGCAAGGCCGGAAAACGCCAAGATCAAAGCTTCTGCCGCAAGCCGGCGGGAGTGAAAACGCATTGATGGAGTGTGCTGCAGCTCTACGGTAACAGCAGAGCCCGCGCTAAGCAAGGCGCCGCAGCACGCTTTTCAACGCCGACGACTTCGCGGCCGGCAGCTCAATCGGCAGCTCCATCGATTACCGCCAGCTTTGGGACGCCGCGCGACGTAATCTGAAGGTCACCGGCATCCGCTACCGCAACGCCGGCTCCGCCGCCTGCGCCCAGGCGCTGACCGAGCTCGTCCTGAGCAGCCCCGAGCGGCTCATCGTCCTTCTGATGGGCGGCGGGCGGGGCCATGAGGCGCCGCAGTTCGACCTGGTGACCGTTTTTCACGAAGTCCTGGCGGAGCTCCCAGCGGAGGCGAAGGACAGCCTGGCGGTCTGCGTGCTGGACGATTTCTCCCTTTACTATTACGAAGACTGGCGTACGCAGGGCGTCTCGCGCTGGGACTACTTCAACGAGCGCCTGCCTCTGGGCCTGATCGGCGCCGACGCGTTACGGGACCGGCTGGCGCAGCTCGGCGTGACAGGCGCCGAAGAGATCCACCGCCTGACAGGCGGGCATCCCGGACTGGTGCACGAAATCGTTTCCAGCCTGCGCGAGATGGGGCAGGACGTCCCCGGGGACTTCTGGACCTCGCAAGCGCCGCGGCTGCTGCGCGCCAGTCCCATTCTCGAGTCGTTGCACCGCGCCCTGGCCGAAGATTCCGAGCGGTTGGGTGCCGTGGCCCGGGCTCACGCGGAGCCTCGGTCCGTGACCGACGACTTCGCGCGGCCGGAGCTCCAGATCCTCCGGCAGCTCGGGATCCTGACCTGGATCGGACCCGCGACGGCGGTGCTGTGCGGCGGCGTGATCCGCGAGCTGGTTGAGGAGCGGCTAGTTGTGGAAGGGACGGCCGCGCCGGCCGTCCGTCCCTCCCCCACCGGTCCGTCCGCCGTTGAGCACGCCGGCGACCCGGGGGAGGACGATCTCGTGATCCTCCACCTGTCCGACATCCACCTCGGCGACCACTACCCTTTCCGGCGGCCGGGCTCGGCCAGCCTGGAGAACCGCGCCCTCCGGTCCGCCGGCGAGCTGCTAGGCCAGGACCTCGACCGGCTGAAGCTGGCCGGGCGGATTGACGCTCTGATCGCGAGCGGCGACTTCACCCAGCGCGCCGAGATGGGCGAGTTCCGCCGCGCCGAGGACGTGATCGAAGAGCTCTTGGAAGCCGCGGGGCTCGGCCGGGATAAATTACTGATCCTGGCCGGCAACCACGACCTGAGCTGGACGCCGGGAGGGCAGGACCACAGGGTCCAGGAAACCGGGGTCAGCCGCGACAACTACGCGACCTTCCGCCGGCTTCTCGGCAAGGACGAGGACCCGGCCGCGGAGCTGCTCGAGATCCCCTCGCGCTCCGGGAGCACAATCCTGCGGCTCCTGGCCCTGGATTCGAATTACGTCGAAGGCGAGCAGGCGGGAGGGACGGGCTTCATCGATCCCAAGGCGTTCGACCACGCCCGCCGGCTGCTGCGGGCGAGCACCGACGCCCACCCCGGCCGGGAGCTGGCGACGTGGATCGTGGTCCACCATCACGTCGTGCCGGTGAATTCCTCCGAGGTGCGGTACGCCCTGCAGCGCAGGGTCAGCGTGATGGGCAATGCCGCCGACCTCCTGGAGCTCGCGGCCGAGGTCCGCGCCGAGGTCATCCTCCACGGCCACGAGCACCAGCCCGTGGTCACCATCTCCCGCCGCTGGTCGAGCCACGAGTCGATCCCCGACTTCCATCCGGTCGTCATCCTGGGAGCCGGCAGCTTCAGCTCGCCGCCCGCCCACCTCGGGCCGTTCCGCCGCAACCACTACTTCCTGCTCTACCGCCGGCCCGGCGACCTCGTCGTGCGCTCACGCGCCCTGGGAGACAACGGCCTCGCCTTCGGCAGGCACCGTGATCTTCGGATCCCGCGGAGTTGATTTAGGATAAACCTCCATGGACCGAAAAGCTCTGAAGCGCGAGTACAAGGAAACCCGGCGCCCCATGGGCGTGTACCGGGTGCTGAACACCGTCAACGGCAAATCGCTCGTAGGTTCGAGCGTCGACCTCCCGTCGATTCTCAATCGCCTCCGCGCGCAACTCCGCTCGGGCACTCACTCGAATCGTGAGCTGCAGAAGGATTTGAAGGAGCTCGGTCCCGAGGCCTTCGAAGTCGAGATCCTCGACACGATCACGGCGCCTGAACGGCCGGACTACGATCCATCCGACGATCTTCGAGTTCTCGAGAGCCTGTGGCTCGACAAGCTCTCACCCTTTGGGGACAGGGGCTACAACACCATTCCCAAGCGGTAGCTGGCAGGACGGGGCATGAACGCGGTGGGGCGTCGGCTTTACTCGGATTGCTTGCCGAAGCGCTCCCGGACGACTTCGACAGGATCGCGGCCCTGGAGGTCTTTGCGGACTTCCAGAACTCGGAGACGCATGTCCAGATCCTTATAGAGCGGCGGGATGAGACTCCGGACCTCTTGAATATCTTGCTTGAGATCCGTCCGAAGGAACCCCAGTCTTTCATCCATGCCGACCACTCCCTCGGCCACCTGGCGGATGTCCCCCCGCGCCGCTTCGATCAAGATGTGGGTATGACGAGCCCCCTGGTCAACCTGCTCGAAGCGCCGCGTGGTCTCCTCGCGGAAATCTTGGAACTCCTGCCGAAGACTCTGATTCTGCTGCGTAGCCTCTTCGCGAAGACCCTGAATCTGCTGCGAGGTCTCTCCACGAAGATCTTGGAACTGCTGCGCGGTCTCCTCGCGAAGATCCTGGAACTGCTGCGTGGTCTTCTCGCTAAGAGCCTGCATCTGCTGCGAGGTCTCGCGGAAGCGCTCGTCGAGGTAGGCAATTAGTTCCTGATCCATGGGATGTCCGCTCTCCAGGGGTCGTGCCGATGCGCGATAGCCTACCACGAAGGACGGCGGCGGGGCACCTGCCGGTTCGGAAGAGACCGGATGGCGATTGGGGGGACTTGTGCCCTGCGATAGACTCCCCCCGGGACCGCGAACGGACGATCGGGACCGCGAGGAGCCGACATGTTGATGGAACAGCAGCAGAAGACGGAGCTGGTGGACCGGATCGCCGAGGAGGCGGCCCGGCGGGCGCCTGAGCGCGGCGACGAGGTCCGGCGCTTTACCCACCGGTTCTATGAGAACGCGGCGCCGGACGACGTGCTCGCCGGCACGCCCGACGAGATGACCGACGCGGTGCTCTCGCTTTGGGAATTCGCCCAGCAGCGGACGCCCGGCATACCCAAGATCCGCCTCTTCAAGTCGCCATCCGGCATCGGCAGCCGGCGGGCGGACTCGACGATCCTCGAGATCGTCAACGACGACATGTCGTTCCTCGTCGACTCCGTGGCCGCCGAGCTGCGCCGGCAGAACGCCGATTTCCTGCTGGTGATCCACCCGATCGTCAACGTCGAGCGCGACTCCGAAGGGCGGCTCGTGGCCCTGCGCGAGCCCGGCGAGCCGGGACAGCGCGAGTCCTACATGCACATCCGGATCAACGCCCAGCTCACCGCCGGCATCGAGGTGAGCGGGCTGTTCCGGGTGCTGAGCGACGTGCGGTCCGTCGTCGGCGACTTCCTGGCCATGCGGGAGCGCTGCCATGCCGTGATCGCCGAGCTGCGGCAGAACCCGCCGCCCCTGGCGCAGCGCGAGATCGAGGAAGGCATCGCGTTCCTCGACTGGCTGACCGCCCGCAACTTCACCTTCCTGGGCTATCGCGAATACCGCTTCGAGGTCGAGGGCGACTCGGCGGTGGCCCACGTGCTGGGCGGCAACGCCCTCGGTCTGCTGCGCGACTCGCAGGTCCAGGTCTTCGAGGGTCTACGCAATCTCGGCACCCTGCCCCCCGACGTCCGCGAGTTCGTCCGTCAGCCCGTTCTCCTGCGCGTCAACAAGAGCAACCGCGTCTCCACCGTGCACAAGCCGGTGCCGATGGACGCCGTGGCCGTCAAATGCTTCGACAAGCAGGGCCGGGTCACCGGCGAGCGTCTGTTCGTCGGCCTCTACACCGCCGCCGCCTACGCGAGCAGCCCGCTGTCCATCCCTCTCCTCGACAACAAGATCCAGCAGGTCATCGACCAGGCCGGCTTCCCGCCCGACAGTTACGACGGCAAGAACCTGCGCCACATCATCGAGACCTATCCACGCGACGAGCTGTTCCAGATCACCGGCGAAGAGCTCTACCGCATCGCGCTCGGCGTCCTGCACCTGCAGGAGCGCCAGCGCGTCGCCTTCTTTCCCCGGCGCGACCCGTTCGAGCGCTTCGTCTCGTGCCTCGTCTACGTGCCCCGCGATCACTACGACACCGCCATGCGGCTCAAGCTCAACGCGGTGCTCGCCGACGCCTACCAGGGCACGGTGACCTACTCGCAGGCGTACGTCACCGAGTCGGTCCTCGCCCGCGTCCACATCGTGGTGGCGACCAGGCCCGGCCACATCCCGGCCGTCGACCCGGAAGCGGTCGAAGCCCGCCTCGCCGAGGCGGCGCGCTCGTGGGAGGACCGGCTGCGCGAAGCGCTGGTGGCCAGCCGCGGCGAGGCCGAGGGGCTCGCCCTGACCCGCCGCTACCTCCGCGCCTTCCCGGCGAGCTACCAGGACCGCTTCGCCGGCGACGCCGCGGTGTTCGACATCGAGCTCATCGAAGAGGCGATCGCCACCGACGGGCTCACCCAGAACCTCTACCGCCCCGCCGGCGCGCCGCCGGAGGTCCTGCGCTTCAAGGTCTACGGCACGCCGCCCACCACCCGCCCCCTCTCCGACGTCCTGCCCATGCTCGAGAACATGGGCGTCAAGGTGATGGACGAGAACCCCTATGAAATCTCCTTGGGCGCCAACGAGCCGCCCCTGTGGATCCGCGACCTGAGCCTGGTGAGCGAGGATGGGACTCCCGTGGACATAGAGGCCGTGCGCGAAGCGTTCCACGAGGCCTTCGAGCAGGTCTGGCGGGGCGAATCGGAGAACGACGGCTTCAACAAGCTGATCGTGCGCGCCGGCCTCGTCGCCCGCGAGGTCAGCATCCTGCGCGCCTACTGCAAATACCTGCGCCAGGCCCAGATCCCCTTCAGCCAGGCGTACATGCAGGAGACCCTGGCGCGCAATCCGAAGATCGCCCGCGCCCTGGTCGACCTCTTCCGGGCCCGCTTCGATCCCGCTCACTCCGGCGACCGCGGCGCCGCCCTGCGCGCCGAGATCGAGAGCCTCCTCGACGCCGTCTCCAACCTGGACGAGGACCGCATCCTGCGCCGCTATCTCAACCTCGTCGAGGCGACGCTGCGCACCACCTTCTTCCAGAGCGGCGCGGACGGCAAGCCGAAGACCGACCTGGCCCTCAAGCTCAATTCCCAGAAGGTCGACGAGCTCCCCCTGCCCCGGCCGGGCTGCGAGATCTTCATCTACAGCCCGCGCTTCGAGGCCATCCACCTGCGCGGCGGCAGCGTCGCCCGCGGCGGCATCCGCTGGTCCGACCGCCGCGAGGACTTCCGCACCGAGGTGCTCAGCCTGATGAAGGCACAGATGGTGAAGAACACCGTCATCGTGCCCGTGGGCTCCAAGGGCGGCTTCGTCCTCAAGCGGGCGCCCGCCGGCCGCGAGAAGCTCCAGGAAGAGGGCATCGAGTGCTACAAGACCATGATGCGCGGCCTCCTCGACCTCACCGACAACCTGGTCGACGGCAAGGTCGTGCCGCCGCCGGACGTCGTCCGCCACGACGGCGACGATCCCTACCTGGTGGTGGCGGCGGACAAGGGGACGGCCAGCTTCTCCGACATCGCCAACGGCATCTCCGCGGAGTACGGCTTCTGGCTCGACGACGCCTTCGCCTCCGGAGGCTCCGCCGGCTACGACCACAAGGAGATGGCCATCACCTCCCGCGGCGCCTGGGAGTCGGTCAAGCGCCACTTCCGTGAGCTCGGCAAGGACGTCCAGACCACCGACTTCACCGTCATCGGCGTCGGCGACATGTCGGGTGACGTCTTCGGCAACGGCATGCTGATGTCGCGGCACATCCGGCTCGTCGCCGCCTTCGACCACCGGCACATCTTCCTGGACCCGGCCCCCGATCCGGAGCGCAGCTACGAGCAGCGCAAGCGCCTGTTCGAGAAGCCCCGCTCCTCCTGGGCCGACTACGATACGGCGGCCCTCTCCCCGGGCGGCGGCGTGTTCGACCGAAACCAGAAGACGATCCCCGTGTCGCCAGAGGTCAAGGCCCTCCTGGGCCTGTCCGTGGACGAGATCAGCCCCTCCGAGCTGATGCGGTCGCTGCTGCAGGAAGACGTCGAGCTGCTCTTCTTCGGCGGCATCGGCACCTTCGTCAAGGCGAGCACCGAGAACCACGCCGACGCCAGCGACCGCGCCAACGACCTGATCCGCGTCGACGCCTCGCAGTTGCGCGCCAAAGTCGTGGGCGAGGGGGCCAACCTGGCCGTCACCCAGCGCGCCCGCGTCGAGTACGCGCTGCGCGGCGGCCGCCTCAACACCGACTTCATCGACAACTCGGCGGGCGTCGACTGCTCCGACCACGAGGTGAACATCAAGATCCTCCTGGGCGATGCCGAGCACACCGCCGGCCTCACCCGCCCGCAGCGCGATGAGCTGCTGAGCACCATGACCGACGAGGTCGCCACCCTGGTGCTGCGCGACAACTACCTGCAGACCCAGGCCCTCTCCGTCACCCACCTGCTCGGCGCCCATCTCCTCGATCGCGTGGCGCGGCAGATGCGGCGGCTCGAGAAAGAGGGCCGGCTCCACCGCGGCATCGAGTTCCTGCCGGATGAGGACGCCCTCGCCGAGCGGGCGCGGTTGCGGCTCGGGTTCACCCGTCCGGAGACGGCGGTGCTCCTCTCCTACACCAAGATGTCGATCTACGACGAGCTGCTGAGCTCCGACCTGCCCGACGACCCCTACATGGAAGAGGACCTCAGGCTCTACTTCCCCACGCCGCTGCGCACGCGGTATGCCGAGCAGATCGGGCGCCACCGGCTGCACCGCGAGATCATCGCCACCTCGGTCACCAACAGCATGGTCAACCGCGTCGGCATCACTTTCGTCCACGAGGTGAAGGACCGCACCGGCATGCCCTCCTCCGACGTGGCCCGCGCCTACGTCATCGCCCGCGAGATCTTCGGCTTGCGCGCCCTGTGGGGGGCCATCGAGGCGCTCGACAACAAGGTGGCGGCCGAGGCGCAGTACCGCATGCTCCTCGAGTGCGGCCGGGTGCTCGAGCGCGGCACCGCCTGGTTCCTCAGCCAGACCCACGGCGCGATCGACATCGGGGCCATGATCAAGCTGTTCGGTCCGGGCGTCCGTCAGCTCGCGGACAGCCTCGACGGCCTGCTCGCCGACACCGACCTCAAGCTTCGCTCCGAGCAGATTGCCAGCCTCGCCGCCCTCGGCGTGCCCCAGGAGATGGCCGTGCGCGTCGCCAGCCTGCCGTGGCTGCCGCCCTTGTGCGACATCGTGCGCATCGCCCATGCCATCGGCGCGCCGCCGGCCCAGGTGGGCCAGACCTACTTCCGCATCGGCGCCCGTTTCGGTTTCGATTGGCTGCGCTGGGCAGCGGGCCGGATCTCGACGGACAAGAGCTGGAACAAGCTCGCCGTCTCGGCCATCGTCGACGACCTCTTCAGCCAGCAGGCCGAGCTGACCTCCCGCGTCCTCACGGCAGTGGAGCCCCAGGGCGCTGCCGCCGACGGCTCGCTCGACTCCTGGATCTCGACCCGCCGCCCCGTCGTCGCCCGCGCCGAGCAGCTCCTCGCCGAGCTGCGGTCGATCGGCGAGCCCGACCTAGCCATGCTGGCCGTCGCCAACCGGGCCTTGAAGTCGATCGGGGTGTGAGTAGTGAATCAGGAGGCCCGATGAAATGGGATTTCTTCATCAGCCACGCGAAGGAGGATAAGGAAGAGGTTGTTCTCCCGCTCGCCCGCTACCTGGAATCTCACAACCTGCGTGTCTGGATCGACAAGTTTCAACTCAATCTGGGAGACAATCTACGATCGAAGATCGAAGAAGGTCTACAGAACTCTCGCTTTGCAATCGTTATCCTGAGTCCATCTTTCTTTGATCTCAAGAAACACTGGACACGGAGGGAGCTAGATAGTCTCTTCTCGCTTGAGGAGGCCAGTGGCGAGATAAAAATACTTCCTATTTGGCATAACTTGGAGTGGAAGGAAGTCGTCCGGCACTCTCCGCTCCTGGCCGATCGAGTCGCTGGTGATATCAAGGATGGTTTAGAGACTGTTGGAAGCGCGATTCTGAAGGTCGCTACTCTATTGGAAAAAGGATCAAGTGCTTCACGAGAGACGATCGAAAACGATGGTTTCCATACGACCGTTCTCTATACCAGTCTATCCTTCCGGGAGTTAACGATCTTGAGAGCCTACTGTAAGTACATGCGCCAAGCGCGGAGTCCATTCAGTCAGAGCTATATGGAAGAGGCTTGGGAACGAAATCCGAAAATTGCCCGCGCCTTAGTCAACCTCTTCTTGGCCCGCTTTGATCCGTCTAATTCTGGTGACCGCGGCACCGCTCTGCGCCGCGAGATCGAGAGCCTACTCGACACCCTCTTTCACCCGGAGGAGGAGCGTATTTTGAGCCGATTCTTAAACCTCATTGAGGCAACGCTGCGCACCAACTTCTTTCAGTTCGATGCAGACGGCAAGCCAAAAGCTTATCTTGCCATTAAGCTCGATTCTCAGAAGCTCGACGAGTTGCCCCTACCGCGACCGAGTTGCGAGATCTTCATCTACAGCCCACGTTTCGAAGCCATCCACCTCCGGAGTGGGCGCGTCGCCCGTGGCGGCATACGCTGGTCCGACCGGCGCGAGGAACTCCGCACCGAGGTGCTCAGCCTGATGAAGGCGCAGATGGAGCGGAACACCGCCACGGTGGCCGTAGGCTCCAAAGGAGGCTTTGTCCTCAAGCGGGCGCCCGTCAGCCGCGAGAAACTCCAAGAAGAGGGGGTCGAGTGCTATAAAATCATGATGCGCGGCCTCCTCGACCTCACCGATAACCTCGTCGACGGTGATGTCGTGCCGCCGACTGCCGTTGTACGCCACGACGGCACGATCCGTACCTCGTGGTGGCGGCAGATAAGGGGACGGCGACCTTCTCCGACATTGCCAACAGCATCTCCGCGGAGTACGGCTTCTGGCTCGACGACGCTTTCGCCTCCGGGGGCTCTGCCGGATACAACCACAAGCGGATGGCCATCACCTCCCGCGGCGCTTGGGAGTCGGTCAAGCGCCACTTCCGCGAGTTCGGCAAAGACATCCAGACGAAGGACTTCACCGTCATTGGTGTGGGTGACATGTCGGGCGACGTCTTCGGCAACAGCATGCTGCTTTCGCGGCACGTCCGACTCCTCGCTGCCTTCGACCACCGGTACATCTTTCTCGATCCTGACCCTGATCCGGCGCGGAGCTTCGAGGAGCGCAAGCGCCTGTTCGAGAAGCCCCGCTCCTCCTGGGCCGACTACGATATACAAGTCATCTCCCCGGGCGGCGGCATCTTCGGCCGGAGTCTTGGAGCAATCCCCATCTCGCCGGAGGTGAAGGCCCTCCTGAACCTGACCGTGGAGGAGATCAGCCCCTCCGAGTTGATGCGGACGCTCTTGCAGGCTGACGTCGAACTGCTCTTCTTCGGCGGCATCGGTACCTTCGTCAAGGCGAGTACCGAGCCCCACGCCGACGCCAGCGACCGTACCAACGACCTGATCCGCGTCAACGCCTCGCAGCTTCGGGCCAAGGTAATCGGAGAGGGGGCCAACGTGGCCATTACCCAACGCGCCCGCGTTGAGTATGCCCTGCGCGGCGGCCGCCTCAATATCGACTTCATCGACAACTCGGCGGGCGTCAACTGCTCCGACCACGAGGTGAACATCAAAATCCTTCTAGGCGATGCCGAGCGCACCGCCGGCCTCACCCGCCCGCAACGGGACGAGCTGCTGCGCTCCATAGCCGACGAGGTCGCTGCCCTAGTGCTGCGGGACAACTATCTGCAGGCCCAGGCTCTCTCCATCACCCACCTGCGTGGCGTCCATCTCCTCCATCACGTGGCACGGCTTATGCGGCAACTAGAAAAAGAGGGGCGGCTCTACCGCGGCAGCGAGTTCCTGCCCGATGAGGAGGCCCTAGCCGAGCGGGCGCGGCTGCGGCTCGGGTTCACCCGGCCGGAACTGGCAGTGCTCCTCTCGTACACCAAGATGTCGATCTACGACGAGCTTCTGAGTTCCGATCTGCCTGACGATCCCTACATGGAAGAGGACCTCAAGCTCTACTTCCCGACGCCGCTGCGGACGCGGTTCGCCGAGCAGATCTCACGCCATCGGCTGCACCGCGAGATCATCGCCACCTCGGTCACCAACAGCATCGTCAACCGTGTCGGCATCACCTTCGTCCACGAGGTGAAGGACCGCATGGGCATGCCGTCCTCCAACGTGGCCCGCGCCTACGTCATCGCCCGCGAGATCTTCGGCTTACGCGCCCTGTGGGTGGATGTCGAGGCGCTGGACAACAAGGTGGCGGCCGAGGTGCAATATCGCATACTCCTCGAGTGCGGCCAGGTGCTCGAGCGCGGCACCGTCTGGTTCCTCGGCCAGACGCACGGCGCGATCGACATGGGGGCCCTGATCAAGCTCTTTGGTCCGGGCGTCCGCCAGCTTGCGGAAGGCCTCGACAGCCTGCTCGCCGACACCGACCTCAAGCTGCGCGCCGAGCAGGTCGCCGCCCTCGCCAGCGCCGGCGTACCCGCCGACATGGCCGAGCGCGTGGCCAGCCTGCCGTGGCTTCCCCCCTTGTGCGCCATCATGCGCATCGCCTATCACATCGGCGCGCCGCCGACCCAGGTGGGTCAGACCTATTTCCGCATCGGTGACCGGCTCGGCTTCGACTGGCTGCGCTGGGCGGCGGGCCGGATCTCGACGGACAAGACCTGGAACAAGCTCGCCGTCTCCGCCATTATCGACGACCTCTTCAGCCAACAGGCCGAGCTGACCTCCCGCGTCCTCACAGCGGCCAACGAGGGGGCTGCCGCCGACGGCTCGCTCGACTCCTGGATCTCGACACGCCGCCCCGTCGTCGCCCGCGCCGAGCAGCTCCTCGCCGAGCTGCGAGCGATCGGCGAGCCCGACCTCGCCATGCTGGCCGTGGCCAACCGGGCCTTGAAGTCGATCGGGGTGTGAGGCCGCTCAGGGCTGCCGGCGGCGGAGACGATACGCGCCGAAAGTAGCGAGAGCCAATCCCAGCACGATGAGGCTCACGGGCGACAGCGCAGGGACCTCGACCACGGAGCTGGTGCCGGTGAGGGTCAGATTGGACTCCTCACGGGCGACTTCGATCTCGACCGGCCCGCCGTGGGCGCTCTGCGTCCACCCCTTCGTCACCTGAGTCGCGCGGAAGGCCCGGCGGTACAGAAGCCGCGCCTCGACCGCCACGCTCGCGCCTGGAGAGACGCCGGGAGGCAGTTGGAACTCGATCGTGGTCGTGTCCGTGGCGCCCGAAGGGATCAGGGTGTTCGAGAACACCCCCTCGGCATCGATGAACAGCACCGGCCGCACCGTCGGGCCCTGCTCGTTGATCCGACCCTCGAGGATCTTCGCGAACCCCTTGCCGGGGAAGCCGGCGTAATCCCCCGGCTGCTCGCCCGGAACATCGTCGCTGCCCCAGAACGGCACCGTGGGACCGCCGGCCTGGGTCAGCGGCTGGCCGTTCAGCGTCGCGCTCACCAGCAGAATCGCGTTGCGGATCGAAACGCCGGTCGGGAACGAGTGCCCGGCGCCGAAGTTCTCGACCTGCGCGACCACGCGGACGCGGCCGGGGATCTCCTGGGCGGCGACCGTCAGCGCGAGGTTGTTCTGCAGCATGTCGGGCGTAGAGCCGATGAAAACATGCCGGCGGCGCTGGTTGGCCGGGCGGTCCTCGGCAACAAAAATGCAGAGAGCGTTTTCATCCGTCGCGGGCGGCATGTGGCAGTCCTGGCAGTTGCGCTGACTGGGGCCGGGCGCCGCGAAGGGCGAAGCCGCCCATTCGCGGTAGGTGTTCTGGCCCGGCGCCCCCGTGGTGGGATTGTTGTACTGGTGGCATGCCGCGCAAACGAGCGAGGTGCGGTGAAGCGTCGAATGCGACACCTTCATGGCAGGGAAGGTGACGTCGTCGAGCGGAGCCCAGACGTAGTCGGCCGTCGAGGCTGTCGAGTTGTCGGGGAAGCGGTACGTCGACTTGCCGAGGAAGTGGAGCGCGTCGAGATTGTTTTCGTCGACCGAGTCCATCTGATGGCACGTGACGCAGTTGACGCCGTCGCTCCCCGCGGGGGTGCTGACCTCGTCGAGCATCGTCTGGCCGGGATTGAAGACGTCCTCCATCGGCGCGTGGCAGGTCGCGCAAAAGCCCGTCTCGCCGGCGTCGTGAGTGTCCCGGAAGACGTAGCCCGCGCCGCCCCCTGGCGTCCCGCTGCCCGCGAACAGGTCGAGGACCCACTCGTTCCTCGCGGCGTCCGCGTGGTTCGAGCCGGCCCACAGCGGGTAGACCGAGGCGTGACAGCTCCCGCAGACGTCCGCCGCCGGCGGCTCGTAGCTCGGATTGTTCGCGGCGGGCAGGATGTCGAGCCGGATGTCGACGCCGGTGTCGCCGTTGCTCGCGAATTCGCCGCCGATCAGGTAGTTCGTGGCCGCGGCCCGGTTGTAGGGAATCGATGCCGCGAGCTGGACGGGACCGGCTGGGTTCACGGCCAGAGTGAAGCTGCCGTCGGCGCCGGTGACCGCCACGACGGAAGAGTCGGCACGGACGTGGACCCGGGCGCCCTGGATCGGCGTTCCAGGATTACCGCTGCCCTCGACCCGGACGAAACCCGAGATGTCGCCTCGGGCTGCCGTGGCACCGAAGACGAAGGCCAGAATGCTTGCCGCGAGCCGCCGTCGGCTTACCCTGAACAGACTGCTTCCCATGCCTCCAACCCTCCCCATCGTTTCTAGCGGGCTCGCAGGCTAACATTTTTCCCCAACGGGTGCCAGCCGGCAGGTCCCCGAACGAACGGAGGAAGATTCTTGACTTCGATCTCCACACCCGGTATTTATGATCTGCAAATCCGCGTAGAATCGTTTGAACAATACAGGAGAGCCGGGTGATGAAATCCTCCCGTAATCCACCGCCTCCACAGCTTCCAAAACCTGTAACGGCGGTTCCAGGTTGGCACGAGCGAGCACGTCCCACGCGGCCGGCTCCCCCGCTGCCGGCAGCCGGCGCCAGAGGGCAGGTCCAGCCAAAGCCCGAGGTTCGGACCCCGACGGTGGGTCACCGCCTGCAGCCGCCGCCCCTCCCGAGCCGGACCCGTCCCATCGCCGTGCAAGCGAAAGCCGCCCCGAGCCCCTCCCAGACGCCCCGCCCCGCGCCGCCTCCCTTGAGGAGCACTCGATCCGTCATTCAACCCTCCTCAGCAGAAAGGCCAAGGCGAGCGAGCGCGGGCCAGCGGATCTTCTTCGAGTCCGCCGAATCCGTGAAGGTACGCCTGCAGGAATGGGCCTTGGCGAATGCAGAGAAACACAAGACCGATAGCGTAGACGTCTTCTGCAAGAAGATCGCGGACCAGATCGCAGCGGATCTGAACATCGGAGAAGGCACCGTGGCGGTAGCGATCCTGACCAACGGCACCTACGTCGCGGCCCGTCTGCAAACCGCCCTGACGGTCGAGCAGGTCAACGACGCGGTGAGGAAGATCGAGCAGGCGGACTCCGTGTCGCTCACCGCCGCGCCGACCGCCACGGCCCCCAAGACCAACCTGCACGCGGAGATGATGATCTGGCTGCAACATCAGGGCGCCATGATGGAAGTTGCCGCAAGCCGCCCTTGCTGCAAACTCTGCGCACAGTTCCTGGAGTCGAAACGGATCTCCTATCCGGACGTCGGCGACTGGCCCCACAACGGCTGGATCAACCCGGAAACCAACGAAGCCTACGTGGCCTGAGCCAGGACCTGGAAGCGTTCCGATCTAACCGGGACATCAGCCGGGACGTCCCAGGCCGGCGAATCGGTGAATCCAGTCGCCTCGCGGAAAGCCTTGCCGGCAAATTGCTCGCTAGACCAGAACTGGGCGGATCCGTTGGTCCGAAAGCAGTGTGCTTGCTTCCTGCGCGGCCTGCAGGCTGTCTCGGGAGCTGGTCGGCTCCCAAATCACATAAACGCTGAGGCGGGGATCCGCGACGTGCTCCAGCACGTGCCGCTCCACGATGCGCGCTCCCATTCTGCAGACCATGCATGTCGGTGAGAGGATCATCACCAGGCGGGTGTTGCCGCTATCCTGATTGAAGACCTCTCTCAACTCGCGTCCGTCGCTCGACACGACCGCGGGTCCGGCAGAGGGCACGCTCAGATCCTTCGCCGGCGGCTCGCATCTGAGAATGGTCGTCCGATTTCATTGATATTGGCCGGGTGGCTAACGCCGTTCAAGCTCACGTGCAATCAGGCCGCAGAGAGCGCACTGATCGTGACGTAATACCCGTCCGGATCCCGGAGTGAGAGCTCCGTAGTTCCAGTGTTCGGGTTCACGTGGGGCTCCTCCTCGAGCCGAGCGACGAGAGCGCGTGCCCTTGGCAGCGCCATGTCGAAATCATCGATACGGAAAAACAAGAGGAGGCCGTTGCCAGGCTGTGCGTGATCGGGGCTCATCAAGGAGGGATGCTCATGGGCACCCCACTCGTGAAGGCAGAGCAAGACCGTTCCATCCGAGTCGAGAATTTGACCGAAGTGGTCATGGGCGGGAGCCGTCTCCGGCAGGCCAAGTAGCGACTGGTACCACTTGAAGCTGCCAGGCACATCGCCAACGCCAATGATCGTCCACGTGCGTCTCATGGGGCCCCTCCTGCGGCCTACCGGGATCGGCCTAAGCGGCGGGCCGCCTTTGCCACCAAAGCTGCGACACAGCAACACCAATTATTCTACCACCCACTGCAGATAATACGTCAGCCCTCCGCTTGAGGCCGCGGGGTTAGGCATCAGGTCGCGGGCGAGCCCGAAGATGGCTCAGACTGATCAGGACGAATCCAACGTTGGATCGAGGTCACTTTACGGTCACACAGAATTCGCTGGACTTTTTCAATCGTCGAGAGCACAATCAATTATTGAGAGCACAATCGGAGTCGGCCCTCTGCGTTAATGACCCGACAGTGCAGCAGGGAGAAGCTAACCATGGACAACGTCATTAAACCACCCGACGACTCGACACCACCCGGAGGCATACGCCTAGAGGTCACGGTGCACCCCGGGGCCGAACAGAGGTCCCTGGACGGGGTCTACGACCTGGACCTCGACCGGGTTCCGGGCCAGAAAGGCGAACTGAGGGTTCTTGTCACCGAGGAGCAACTCAAGGAGTTGGTGGCCCGGGGCTACGAGGTCCGCCGGCTGAAGTCCTACCCGGTCGAGCCGCTCGACAAGTCCCTGATCATGGACGACGAGACCGCCGTCGGCGCGGTCGAGCGACAGCTCGAGGGACTCCGGCAGAAAGGGGAGGCATGATGTATCGGACCGTAGCCCAGCTCGATTCGGTCACCAACATCCTCTCCGCCTTCTTCCCGGCTATCTTCCACCGGGAGCAGCTCCCCGAGACCTCGATTCAGAGACGCCCGGTCTGGGCGCTGCGGATGCGAGCAGGGGGCGGCGGGGGCGGCAGGCGCGCCGTCCTGCTCGTCGGGGGCACCCACGCCCGGGAGCTCATGAACCCGGACGCCATCGCCGAGCTCGCGATCGACCTGGTGCTGAGCTATCTAAACGGTACGGACATCACCTACGGGGGCCGCACCTGGCCGGTGTCCGATATCAAATTGACCCTCGAGAGTCTCGACATCTGGATGGTTTTCTGCGCCAATCCCGACGGACGGGAACACGTCATGACGGTGGATGATCTGTGGCGCAAGAACCGGCGGGACAACCCGGGCGTGGTGTGCCCGAACGCCGTCGACCCCGACGGCGTCGACCTCAACCGCAATGCCGACTTCGTGTGGGGCGTGACCCAGGGCCAGACGTCGTGCAACCCCTGCGCAGACGTCTACGTCGGCGCGTCGGCATTCAGCGAGCCGGAGACGCGAAACATCAGGTCCCTGCTCAACACCCATGCTATCGACACTTTCGCCGACGTGCACTCCTTCTCCGAGCTGATCCTGTTCCCGTGGGGGCACGCACCGACTCAGACGACCGACCCATCCAAGCGCTTCACCACGCTGCCGACTGGAACCTGTACCACAATCGGCGTCCCGGGCTACCAGGAGTACATGCCACCGCGGGACCTCCAGAAGTTTCAGACAGTGGGCAACCAGATCCGTTCGGACATCAACGCGGTGCGGGGCCGGCTGTACACGAACCAGGCAAGCATCGCGCTCTACCCCACGACCGGCACCCAGAGCGACTACGTCTACAGCCGGCACATCGCCAACCCGGCGCTGCACAAGACCTACGGCTACACCTTCGAGACCGGTCCGTCGACCCCCGACCTCCGGGAATCGTTCCACCCGGCCGACCCGACCCTCATCAAGCGGGACGCCAAAGCGGCGATGCTGTCGCTGATCCAGCAGAGCGTATGCGCCATCGAGCTGATAGGGATCCAGTTCCTGGCAGGCACCGACGCAGTGACCTCGACGCGGCGCGTGCGGGACGAATCGCTGGCGTCCACCCCCGCGGGACGGGAGTGGATCGCGCTTGCCGAAAGCATCCTGAGCGAGGTCGGGCTGGTGCTCCTGGAGGACCGCGAATTGGGCCAGGAGGCTGCGGGCCTGCTCGAGATCGCAACCAAGCGCTTGCAGTACGAACGCACACCGCTCACCGGTGACGAGGTGGCGCGGGCGCAGAAGCTGATCAAGCGGGTGGCGTCGAAGTCGGAGTCACGCCAACTGCAGAGCGACCTGCAGACGGTGAGCGACGCGCTGGCTCGGATGGAGGGTCTAACCATCACAGACGCTCTGGAGACGTTGACCCGCCAGGGCCCGGTTGGCTACTCGAATAAGCAGGGCGCCTGAGCGATCAGGCCGTCAGCAGCCCCGAGCCCTACGGCGGGGCTCCTCGCCCACTGCGCGACGGCCTGGAGCGCCCAACTGGATCAAGGGCAGGCAACCGCCGCGGTTCCCAGCGTTCCGACGTTGCTTACGGTCGTGCGGAAGCAACTCCCATTGGGCGATCGGAGGATCACGCCGTTGCCGACGGTGCTGATGTACGCGTCGCCGCCCAGCACCTGTAGCTTTGCCGCGGGCACCGATGAGCCGACGCCGACGTTGCCGTTGCTCAGCACCATGAGGCGCGTGATGCCTGCCGTGCGTACCCGCAGGGCGTCCTCGCCGGCATCGGCGTTGACCGTGAGCCGTGCCGCGGTGCCTTGGACCGGCCCGATACGGACCCACGCCTGGTCATCGACTTCGAACTCCGGCGAGGCGGAGCCCGCGAGCCGCACAGTGAGAGCGCCGGTGCCGGCCGGCGGGCTGATCTCGACCGCATGGCCGTTGTCGAAGCGGTACGTGGTGTGCGCGGCGCTCTGGTCGACCACCCCGATGCCCGAGTAGAGGTTGTCTATCAGGGTCGTCTCGGTGGCCGCCGGGCCGATGGTGACCGCACGGGTCGCGGCCTGGCAGAAGGGCAGGTTGGGGGCCACCCAGCACTCGAAGCGATTGTTGGCGATGTGGGTGCCGCTCGCGTTGTTGAAGATCGCGGCGACGGTGTTGCTTTCCATGCGGACGCCGTGGATCAGAGTGTCGTTCACGCCTGCCGCATTGATGCCATAACGCGCGGCCTGGGACGAGATGCCGCCGGTGATGCGCCAACCGTTCGAGCCCGCGGTGATCTGGTAGTTGTCGGTGCGGCTCAGCGAAACGTTGCAGTTGTCGACATGGACCCCGAGCGACCCCTGACCGTAGACGCCGACGTTGAAGCCGCGCACGACGACTTGCCGCAGGAAGACGATGTTGGCGCCGGTCAGGTCGATTCCGCGCGCCGTGGTCACGAAGCCGTTGGTGGGACTGAACGGGCCTTCGATGTCCAGGTCCTCGATCACCACATAGGCATCGCCGTTTGGTGCGATCGAGAGGGCGCTGCCGGCTGCGAGTCCCTGAAAGGCGAGCACGGCTTCTCCCTGGGGCCCTTTGCCCATCATACGGAAGCGTCGGGGGAGAACCAGGGGAGCGAGGTTCTGATAGTCGCGATCGACGATCAACATTCCTCCCTCGCCGGCAGCGTCGATCGCGTCCTGCAGCGTCGGGTGGTGGCTCGCGATCTCTATATTGAAAGTGAACGTCTGCGCCCTGGCCGCCGGCGCCAGGCAGGCTGCTGCGGTGAGCGCCAGGATCAAAGCGGCGCGCCGGGTCGTCTGTTTCGTTCTCATCATATTCTCCTTGGTGGCGGGGCCGGCGGATCCCGGCGCGAAGACGCGATCGATCTCTCGGAGCCGTTCGGCTGAGATCTCCATCGGCCTGCGTTTCCCTCGGTGCTATAGGCGGTGCTGTGGCTGAAGTTGTTACTCTTCCGTGCCCCAATTCTTCAAGGTCGATGGGTTCGATGAGACTCTCGAAGAGCCCAGGGTACGCGCGGAGCCATCATCGGCACGCTCGGCCAGCGGACCATGCTCGTTCCGCAAGTTGGCGAAGAACGCATCTGGCGAGAGGTCCGGCCGCCGGTAGAGAACGACGACGGATTTCAGCATGATGGGTGAGGCGGAGGGTGGTGATGGTGGAGCGGGCGGCGTAGGGCAGGCGGTCTCTCAAACGTGCCCGAACAGAAGGCTGAAACGATCGGGTGTCAGGCGCAAGCTCACTCACCAGACTCCGTGTTCGGCGCAGATTCTCTCACTCGTCCTATTTTGGAGGCTCCTAGGCGAACGGGAGACCACGTGGCCCGCTAGACAAGAGAGTAGCCGCAGGACTGACATTGATAGCGATTGTTCGGATTTGACTTGGTGCACTTGGGGCAGGCCCACGTATCGTCGACCTTGCCGCCGGCTGCAATCACCATAGTGTCTGGCGTAACGGAAGTATCGAACGCCTGCTTGCACGTATCGCACTGAACAAACGTGCCCAGAGGAGTTGAAGCGAGCGGCAGACCCCAAAGTGTCTGCACTTGAACTTGCTGAATAACTATGAAGAGCCGTCTTCCTCGGCAGCGAGGACACTCGAAGTGTCCGGAGGACAGCCGGCGAAGATGTGTCCGTGAGCCCCACCACCAAATCATGAAAGACATCGAGAGCGCCTCTGCTTTAGATTTAGAGCAGGATCACAGCGAGTGCCCCGGCCCAACGCCAGAGTTCAGCTGCGGAGCGGCAGGGCTGGAGCCGTGCCGCCGGTGCGGAACGCTGCGCCGCTCCGTCAGCTGCAACGATTCGTTAGGCCGCAATGCGAGCGGACGCGTGAGTTGTCCATTCGCTATTGCTGTCGTCCCTCCAAGCCGCGGCTCGGCTGCCGCCTCTCGACGAAGTAATAGTGGTTCTCGCCCTCGTCCTGCGCTTCGGCCACCCACGTCAGACCGGCATCGCGCAGCAATCGCTCATAGGTTTGCGCCCCGAGTGACTGCGACTGACGGCCGGTCATGGCATCCAACCATTCGAGGGGCTCTTTAGGGGCCGTGAAGAGAAAACGCCCTCCGAGGTTGAGCGCGCCTGCCACCTTCTCGATGACAAGCGCTTGAGCTACCGGCTTGAGCAAGAACAGGAGCCCCCAGGCAAGCACACCATCGAAGGCCCGGTCGAAGAACTCAGACGCTTCGACCGTGTTTTGCTCGATCGGCACGCCCGGGAAGCGCTCGCGGAATGCAGCGACCATCGCCGATGATGCATCGACTGCGTAGGTCGCGAGGCCGGCCTCCTGCAGGATCCGCGTGCTCGGCTCACCGGGGCCGGAGCCGAGGTCGAGGACTGTCGCACCCGGGGGAAAGGCTTGTGCCCACGCCCGGACGGTGGCGGCGCCGATCGCATCGCCGACTAGCGGACGGGTGCCACGTCCGGCAACGTAAATGCTCGCGATCTCCTCATATCCATTGGAACCATCCTCGCTCATTGGCATCAATCCGAGTGTCGACGAGAGTTGGGATGCGGCCTAACGGCCGAGTTTCAGGGGCGTGGGGTGCGCGGACCCAGCCCCGAAACAGATGCCGGCCCCACGTCCCCCGCAAGCGGTGTTAGTCGCGGCACGCGATACAAGGGGCGGCTAGGACGCCTTCTTTTTGGAGCCGCGCAGCTCGTCCTCGATGCGCTCGGCAAGAAATATCTTGAGCAAGGACTGGTAGGGAACGTCGCGCTTGTTCGCCAAGAGCTTCAGCTCCTCGATCATGTGCTCGGGGAGCCGAAGGGAAATGGTCTTGGTCGACGGCCGGAGGTTCGATAAGACCACCGGTCGCGCGCCGGTCCAGTCGATGAATTCGGTGGAGTCCTGCTCGGACCAGAACTGCCGCTCCTCGTCCTC
>Ga0126305_10000114_pt1 | contig 35252 bp, 28 predicted proteins | sample Plot26_FD_92536 | JGI IMG/M metagenome (GOLD analysis project Ga0126305, IMG submission 92536) | Serpentine soil microbial communities from UC McLaughlin Reserve, CA, USA - Plot26 | ecosystem: Environmental > Terrestrial > Soil > Grasslands | place: USA: UC McLaughlin Reserve, Lake County... | reverse complement strand
GTCGCCATCTTCGGCAGGAAGTACTCCTTCTGCTCGTCGGTGCCGAACTTCATCAGCAGGTAGGAGCCGATGAAGTGGGTGTTGACGACGCCGGAGATCGAGATCCAGCCGCGCGAGAGCTCTTCGACGATCATCGCGTAGGTCGTCAGATCGAGGCCCATGCCGCCGTACTCCTCGGGGATCGTCACCCCGAAAAGGCCGAGCTCCTTCATCTGCTCGACGATCGGCTCCGGGAAGGAGTCCTCGTGGTCGTAGTGCTCGGCGTTGGGGATGATCTGCTCGTCGGCGAACTGGCGGACCATTTCGATGATCGCTTCCTGCTCGTCGGTGATGTCGCGGTAGGCGGCGGTATCTACGGCCATGGCTCCTGCTTCGGTCGTGGGAAGTTCGGCTAGCGCGGCGCGGCTGCGGCGGCGCTCTGAAGAGCCAAGGATATAGACGCGGGGTCGACGGCGGGGTCGATCGCCCGCAGCGCCGCAGCCGCCTTCAGCAGCATCTCCTCGTACTCGCGCTCGGGATCGGAGTCGAGGACGATCGCGCCGCCGGCGCCGATCGAGGCGCGGCCGCTGGCGAGCACGATCGTGCGGATCGCGACCGAGAGGTCGACGGCACCGCCGAGGCCGAACCAGCCGATCGCACCCGAGTAGACGCCGCGGGCGGCGCCCTCGAGCTCGTCGAGAATCTCGGTCGTTCGCTTCTTCGGGGCGCCGGTCATCGAGCCGGGTGGGAAGCAGGAGCGGACGGCGTCGGTGGCGGAGGCGCCGGGGCGCAGGCGGCCGCGGACCGAGGAGACGAGCTGGTGGACGGTCTCGTAGGCCTCCACGGCCATCATCTCCGGCACCTCGACGCTGCCGACCTCGCAGACGGCGCCGAGGTCGTTGCGGAGCAGGTCGACGATCATCAGGTTCTCGGCCCGGTTCTTCTCGTCGGTGGCGAGGGCGGCGGCGAGGGCGGCGTCCTCGTCGGGGGTCGAGCCGCGACGGCTGGTGCCCTTGATCGGGCGGGCTTCCGCTTCGCCGTCGCGGGTCACGCGGAGAAAGCGCTCGGGGGAGGAGCTGAGGATGGTCAGGTCGCCGAGGCGGAGGTAGGAGGCGAACGGGGCTGGATTGGCGCGGCGGAGGCGCAGGTAGAGGTCGAGGGGATCGAGGTCTAGATCGAGGCTGACTTGGTTCGTTAGGCAGATCTCGTAGCTGTCGCCGGCGAGGAGGTGGTCGATCGAGGTTTCGATGTCCTCCAGGTATTGGTCGCGGGGGCGGGTGAGGGTTGGGGCGTCGGGGGGCGGGACGGGTGACCCTCGGCGGACAACAGCGGGGAGGGTCCGGCGAGGGTCACCCGTCCCGCCGGCCGGCAGAGCCCTCAGTTGCGTGGCTGTCGCCTCGAGCCAGATCTGGGCTTCCTCCTCGTCCTCCGGGCCGTGCAGGCAGAGCAGGTAGGTCTGCTGTTGCTCGTGGTCGAAGGCGACTAGACGGTCGCTGAAGATGAGGGCGGCGTCTGGGTGTGGAGACGTGTGGGGTGAGGCGTAGCCGCACTCGGACTTGAGCTCGTAGCCGAGGTAGCCGACGAAGCCGCAGTCGAATTCGAAGGGGAGGTCCGGGAGCTCGGGCGGCCGCAGCTCTTCGAGACGCCGTTGCAGACGATCGAGGAGCGGCTCGCTGGTGCCGGCTTCGTGGCGAATCACCTCCGCGAGCGGCCCGGAGACGTCGCCCATAAAGGAGAAGCGGCCGCGGGCGCCAGGGCGGGAGCTGTCGAGCCAGAAGGCGTAGTCGCTGTCGCCGTAGAGCAAGGCGAAGGCGGCCTCGGGGTCGGGGTGCGCATCGAGCCTCCGCACCTGTAGCCCGGTCGAGAATCCCGGTGTCGAGTTTGTGGCCTCATGGTCCACAAACTCGACAGGCCGGCGTCGCGCCGGCGTCGAGGTGAGGTCGCGGAAGTTGGCCAGGAGCTTGGCTCCGTGTTCGGTGGCTACGGACTCCGGGTGAAACTGGACAGCCCACTGGGGGCGGTGGCGGTGTTCGACCGCCATGGGGACGCCGTTGGAGGTCGCCGTCTCGCGCAAGGTGCTGGGCAGGGGCCGCGCGAGGGCCAGTGAGTGGTAGCGAGTTGCTTGGAAGGGGCTGGGGATGCCGGCGAAGAGGCCTGTGCCCTCGTGCTCGACCGGGACTACGCGGCCGTGCATCGGTTCCGGCGCGCGCTCGACCCTTCCCACCTCCACCCAGCCCAGTCCCTGCAATCCGAGGCAAACCCCGAGCAGTGGCCTCTCACAGCGGCGGATCACCTCAGCGCAGACGCCGAAGTCGATCGGCTCCTCCGGCCGACCCGGGCCTGGGGAGATGATGACGTTGTCGAACTCGAGGCGCTCGAGCTCCTCCCAGCCCATCTCGTCATTGCGGACGACCATGGGCTCACTGCCGTTCACCTCGGCCAGAAGCTGGAAGAGGTTCCAGGTGAAGGAGTCGTAGTTGTCGATCAGCAGTGAGCGCATCGACCGGGCCGCGCAGGCAAGATACCCCCGTGGCGACGAACGGCTGGCGGCCGGACCCCCGCAAAGGCATCTTCGAGACGCTCCTCGTCGTCAACGGCGAGCCCATCGAGCTCGACGGGCACCTGACGCGGTTGCGGCGCAGCCTGGACGAGGTCTACGACTCAGACCTTTCCGCAGAAGCTCGCAAAGAACTGATTGCCGCCGCAGACGGAATCTTCCTCGGGCGCCTCCGCCTCACTGTCGTCCCTGGGGAAGACGGCCTCCGGCACGACCTTATTGCCGGTGAGGTCGTGCCGGAGGCCGTCTTCCCGGCGCGGGGGGCGGAGTTACGCACTCACTCAGTCAGGAGGGGCCATGGGTCCCACAAGTGGGTCGATCGGCGCGGGATGGAACCCCCCGACGCCGGCCCTGGTCAGCTCATCTGCGACGACGGCGAAGCACTAGAGGCGGGCTGGGCCAACCTCTTCGCCGTTCGCGAAGAGACCGTCTGGACACCCCCGCCCGACGGCCGCATCCTCCCCGGCACCGCCCGCGGCGCCGTTCTCGCCATAGCCGGGGAAGAAGGCATCGAGGCGCACGAGCGACCGGTCCACACCGCTGACCTGCTCACCGCCGAAGAGACCTTCCTCACCAACTCGATCCGCGGCATCGAACCCGCCACCGCCCTCGACGGCGCCGCACTGCCGGGCTGCGGCCCGATCAGCCGTCGCCTCGCCGACGCGCTGCGCCGACGCTGGGGCCTGAGTGACCCGGCTGCTCACAAAGCCGCCGCAACCGCCCCGAGACAGAGTCAGCTCTCTCGCTGAACCGGCGAAACCGCTCCTCGAACCGAGGCTGCGGGGCCGGCTCCGCCTGAACCTGCTCCTCGACCCTCACCGGCGGCTGCTCATCCCCATTTCTTCCGGTGGGTGGCGACGATGGCGAATTCTCCGGCAGTGCCGGAGAATCGCTATCGGAGACAGGACCCGCCGGTCGAGCGTCTCTGGCAGCCGCCGCCGCCCGAGCGCTCTGCTCCGCCGCCTCCGCCGCCCGCCTCGCCTGCCGGGCCGCGTCGATCGCCATCTCCCCCACCTCGCGCACGCCCTCCTCGGACGCCCGGGCGATCACCACCGCCTCGTCAATCCGCGCCTCCAGCTGGCTCACGGTTGGCACGGCGCCGCGGGGCACCAGCCAGTCCTGCGTCGTATCTCGTTCAGACCCCTCGATGAGTGAGCAATTTACGGTCGTTGCAGGCGGCAAAATCCGCACCCTCAACTAGATTTAGCCGCCCCCGAACTTTGAACCGACCCGAGGAGCACGTTGAGACACCCCAGAGACTTCTTCCTGCCGCAGGCGATCGGCGCCCCGGAGCCGCTCCGCGAGATCCCCGTCAAGCCCTCGCGGATGATCCACTTCCTCGACTTCTCGAACGAGAAGATGGTCGCCAAGGCCGGCGCCATCGCCGAGAAAACCGACATCCTGCTCGGCAACCTCGAGGACGCGGTGCCGGTCGACCGCAAGGAGGCCGCTCGCGCCGGCCTGATCCAGGCCGCCAAGGAGAACGACTTCGGCCAGACCTCGCTGTGGACCCGCGTCAACTCGCTCGAGAGCCCCTGGGTGCTCGACGACTTCACGCAGCTGGTGGGCGAGATCGGCGACCAGCTCGAGGTGATCATGGTGCCGAAGGTCGAGGGTGCGCACGACATCCATTACGTCGACCGCCTCCTCGCCCAGCTCGAAGCAAAGGCCGGTCTCACTCGGCCGATCCTCGTCCACGCGATCCTCGAGACCCCGCAGGGCGTGGTCAACCTGGAGGAGATCGCCAACGCCGGCCCCCGCATGCAGGGGATGAGCTTCGGCCCCGCCGACCTGGCGGCGGCGCGGCGGATGAAGACGACCCGCGTCGGCGGCGGCCACCCCGGCTACCGCGTGATGGAAGACCCGGACGACCCGGAGAACCCCGAGGCTGACCGCGTCAGCGCCCAGCAGGATCTCTGGCACTATTCGATCGCCCGCATGGTCGACGCCTGCACCTCCGCCGGGATCCTGCCCTTCTACGGACCCTTCGGCGACATCAAGGACACGGCCGGCTGCGAGACCCAGTTCCGGGCCGCCTTCCTGATGGGCTGCGTCGGCGCCTGGTCCCTGCACCCGGTCCAGATCGGGATCGCGAAGAAGGTCTTCAGCCCGCCGCCGGACGAGGTCAAGTTCGCCAAAAAAGTGATCGAGGCGATCCCCGACGGCCGCGGCGTCCACATGATCGACGGCAAGATGCAGGACGACGCCACCTGGAAGCAGTGCAAGGTGATGGTGGAGCTCGCCGAGATGCTGGCGGAGAAGGACCCAGAGCTCGCCGAGGCGTACAAATAAACGCGCGTAACTAGGCACCGAAAAGCGTTCCTCCGCGATTGGAGAAACGCTTTTTTTCCTTTTGACTTTCCCGTAACCTGCGGGGAACGGGTTCCCCCGTTGCAGAAGCTCATGTGATCCAAAGCTGCTGCCGATACGGAGTTTGCGCTGATAACCGCAACCCCCGCTCCGTTTCGGACTTACAGATAGACCCCCAGTCAACTCCCCCTCCCGCCATGCAATCTTCCACTGACGTCTCGCTCGATACCCCCTTCAAGGCGCAGCCGGTTGCTCGGGAAGCCTTAGTACAGGACCGTCCCACCCTCGGCGCGATGCCGCTGACCAAGAGGGGGCCGGGCCTCTGGCTGGTGCCGCTGGCGGACCTCCTCTCCTCGTCGGTCGCGCTGGCTGCAGTGACCGCGCTTGCCGGGATCTCCTTCCTGCCCGCCTTCCCCGTCGCCCCGATCGTCCTGCTTGTCGTCTACGGGCTGCTGGGCGTCTACGGCAACCAGTCGGCACGGGCCGAAGAGGTCGGCGGCGGCTGGCGAGTAATTCGCTTCGTGGTCGCCGGCGCCTTCGTCTGGTCTGCCTCGCTGATGACCCCGCTCGGAAGCCTCGAGCAGCTGGGATTGTGGATCGGCTTCATCGCCTTGGACACCGCCTGCCGCACGCTGATCACCCCCTATATCGAGCGCCACAACCCGCAGGAGCGCTGGGTTCTGGTCGGTGACGAAGAGACCGCGGATCGTCTCCGCGCCTACGCACCGCTGAGGAAATACGCGCATGTGGTCGGCACTGTCCCGCCGAGCGAGAAGGACCCCGGCACGGCCGGGCGCGTCGCCGCCCTCGAGGTGGTGGAGCGCTACCACGCCGACCGCGTCGTCATCTCCAGCCAGCGTGCCGACGACGAGGGGCTGCTGGAACTCGTCCGTGCCTTCAAGTCGATCGGCGTCCCGGTCAGCTTGCTGCCGCGTCCCCTCGACCTGCTCGAGGCGCAGTCGGCGACCCCGAGCCGCGTCGGCGGGGTGCCGCTGATCGAGGTCGAGGCCCTCGCCAGCCGCGGCGCCATTCCCTACAAGGGCCCTGATCGCCGCGCCATCCGCAGGACCAAGATCAGCGTCGTCGTCCCGGCGATGAACGAGGAGAAGAACATCGGCTCGGTACTCTCCGAACTTCCCGAGGGCCTGCACGAGGTGATTCTCGTCGACGGCAACTCGAGGGACAGCACGATCGAGGCCGCCCGCCGGGCTTATCCCGAGATCCGGGTGACCAGCCAGAGCGGCCGCGGCAAGGGCGACGCCTTCCGCACCGGCTTCGCGGCCGTCACCGGCAACCTGGTCGTGATGCTGGACGCCGACGGCTCCGCCGACCCGGCCGAGATCCCCCGCTTCGTGGAAGCGCTCGAGGCCGGTGCCGACTTCGCCAAGGGGTCCCGTTATATGGAGGGCGGCGGCAGCGCTGACATCACCAAGCTGCGCAGCCTCGGCAACTCCGTTCTCAGCGGCACCGCCAACGCTTTCCACGGCACCCACTTCACCGACCTCTGCTACGGCTACAACGCCTTCTGGGCCCGCTGTCTCCCCTTCATCTCACTCGACGTCCCCGGCTTCGAGGTGGAGACGCTGATCAACCTGCGGATGGCTTCCGCGGGGATGAAAATCACCGAGGTGCCGAGCTACGAGAAAGAGCGCATCCACGGCGAAAGCAACCTGAAGACCTTCCGAGACGGCTTCCGCGTCCTCGGCACGATCTTCCGCGAGGCTCGGCGCCGCCGCAGCCTCCGCGGCCACCGGATGCCGGAGGCGACTGCGAGCACTTCCCGTCAGGCAGACCCTGCCGGAGCCCTGCGGTAGCTGTTTCCGCGTAGGCACTTCCTAGTATTCACCGAGTGACCGTCCGCGCCACCTCTGGGGAAGTCGAGGCCCCGGCGGCAGCAGACCGCGGCCGCACCTCCTCTTTCCTCCCGGTCGCCTTCGTCGCGACCGGAGCCGGGCTGATGCTGGTGTCGGTCGCAAACGCGCTGGCGAGGGCCGGGGAGGGAACCTCACCGGTGATCGCCTGGATCGGGATGCTGGTGATGGCGCTGCCGATCTTCTACCGGCTGATTTCGCGCGATGCCACGATCGGGGAACGACTTGCCCTCGTCTGCCTGCTCGGGATCGGGTTGTACGGGGTCAAAGTGCTGCGCGACGCGCCCTTCTTCACCTTCGGCGACGAGCTGATCCACACCCAGAACGCAAACCAGATCGGCGTCCACCACCACCTCTTCCACGAAAACTCGATCCTCAAAGTGACGCCGTATTACCCGGGGGTGGAGGGCGCCGTCTCCGCCCTCACCAGCATTACCGGCATCTCCATCTATGCCGCCGGAACGATCGTGATCGGCGTCGCCCGGGTGCTGCTGATGGTCACCCTCTTCATCCTCTTCCGCCGGGTCAGCGGCTCGGCCCGGGTGGCGGGCCTCGGCACCGCCCTCTACGCGACCAACTTCAACTTCATGTTCCAGGGCGCGCAGTTCGCCTACGAGCCGCTCGCCCTGCCCTTGCTGCTGATGGTGATGATGGCCGTGGCGGAGCGAGAATCGGAGAGCGGCTCGCAGCTGCGCGACTGGAGCGCGCCGATCCTGCTCGGGATCGCCGCGATCGTCGTCACCCACCACCTCACCTCCTACGCAACGGTGATCGTCCTCGCGGTCCTGAGCCTGCTGGGCTGGTTCGTCAATCGAACCTGGCGCCCGCCCAACCCCTGGCGCTTCGCGGTCTTCGCGGCCGTTCTGGCGGCATTCTGGCTGTTCGTCGTCGCCAGCTCGACGGTCGGCTACCTGACGCCGGTGCTCTCCAACGCGTTCGACGCAATCGGCAACACCGTGCAGGGTGAGAAAGCGCCGCGCGGGCTTTTCCAGGGCTCGAGTGCGGCGGCCGGAGAGACGCCCTTCCCCGCCCGCATCCTCGGCGTCGGCGGCGTCCTCCTGCTCCTGCTCGCGCTCCCCTTCGGACTCCGCCAGGTCTGGACCCACTTCCGCCGCCGCCCCTTCGCGATCATCTTCTGCCTCAGCGCGATCGGCTTCTTCGGGACGCTTGCCCTGCGCCTTACGCCCCCTGCCTGGGAGACCGGCAACCGGGCCAGCGAGTTCCTCTTCATCGGCCTCGCGTTCGTGCTCGCCTTCACGGTCCTCTGGGCGATGAGCCGCTGGTCGGAATCGACCCGGACGAAGGCTCTGCTCACCGGGGCCTTCGGGGTGGTGCTGCTGGGCAGCACGATCTCCGGCTGGCCCTGGGACCTGCAGCTGACGAGGCCGCTCGAAGTGGGTGCGAAGGACGGCGGCACGATCGTCTCCCAGCCACTGGCGAGCGCCGAATGGACGGCCGAGGAACTACCCGACGGGCGCTTTGCCACCGCGACCGCGGACGCCGACTTAATGCTTGCGGTCGGCGGCCAAACCGTGATCGCCGGCCCCTACCCCAATGTCGAGGACATCCTCTCCAACCCGAAGCTGGAACCGTGGCAGACCGAACTCCTGCGGGAAGAGGACCTCCGCTACCTGGTCGCCGACCGCCGGGTCGCCAGTACCGACGTCATGCGCGGCTATTACTTCGCCACCAAGGGCGAGAGCGCCGGTGGGCCGTTGCTGCAAAAGCGCATCTTGACCAAGTACCTGAAGCTGCCGCGAGCGTCCCGCATCTACACCAACGGCTCGATCAGCATCTACGACCTGGAGGCGAGGAAGTGAGGGGACACAAAGACCTCAGGCTGACCGCGGCGGCGGCAGCCGTCTCGGCTCTTCTGGCGCTCGTCCTGCCGGTCCCGTGGTTGAGCATGCTGGTGGCAGCTCCGCTGTTCTTCCTGCTGCCCGGGTACGCGCTCGCCTCGATCGCCTTCGCCCGCCGGCCCCGAGGCCTTGCGCCCCTGCTCGGCCTCACCCTGGGGCTCAGCCTCTCCGTGCTCGTCCTCGGCAGCCTGGTCCTCAACTACGCCCCGGGCGGCCTGCGTGCAGTCCCCTGGGCCCTCTTCCTGGCGCTCGTCACCCTGCTCGCCTGCCGAGGGGCGGCCCTGCGCCGGGGGCGCACCCGCCCGCTGCCTTTGCCCCGGTTGCGCCGGCCCAGGCTCTCCGGGGCTGTCGTGCTCTCGGCCGCAGGGGCGGCGCTGGGGATCGCGGCAATCGCGATCGCCTTCGTCACCTTCGACGCTCCCGACGCCATCGGCTACACCGAGTTGTGGATGCAGCCCGCGCCTGCCTCAGAAGCAGTGAGCATCGGCGTCGGCAGCCAGGAGCAGGAAGACACCAGGTACCGCCTCGAGATCGAACGGGCTCGCACCTCCCGCACCTTGTCCCGCAGCCTCTCCCTCGATCCCGGCGAGAGCGACGTGCTGCGAATCCCGATCCCGGGCGGGCCGGCGACGCGGCCCGAACGGGTGATCGCCACCCTCTACAAGGCCGACTCGCCGGGGCGCCCGTACCGGCGCGTCAATGCCTGGATAGGTACCGAAGGGGCAGGCGGATGAGCGCTGCGCCCGGCGCCAAGCCGAGCGTCGACATCATCGTCAACAACCACAACTACGGCCGCTATGTCGCAGCGGCGATCGAGAGCGCCCGCGCGCAGACGCACCCGGATGTGAGCGTGATCGTCGTCGACGACGGCTCCACGGACGACTCGCGCGAGGTGATCGGCCGCTTCGCGGAGGAGGTCGAGATCGTCCTCAAGGAGCAGGCCGGGCAGGCTTCGGCGCTAAACGCCGGCCTCGCCCGCGGCGACAGCGAAGTCGTCATCTTCCTCGACTCCGACGACGTGCTCCACCCCGAGGCTGCGGCCCGCGCGGCCGCGGCATTCGCCGCCGACGCAGAGCTGGTGAGAACCCAGTCGCGAACGGAAATAATCGACGCCGACGGCCGCCGTTCCGGCATCGTCAAACCTCTTCCCCATCTGCCGATGCCAAACGGAGACATGCGCCACGAGGAGCTGACGCGGCCCTACGACATCGTCTGGATGGCGACCAGCGCCAACGCCTTCCGCCGCCGCGCCCTGGACCGGATCCTGCCGATCCCCGCGCAGGCATATCCGCGGACCGGCGCCGACTGGTACCTGGTGCACCTCAGCGCCCTGCTCGGCCCGGTGCGATCGCTGCCGGAGGTCGGCGCCTACTACCGGGTCCACGGGGGCAACAGCTACGAGGCCGAGAAACCGGTGCTGAATCTGGCCCGGGTTTGGCAGGCGATCGGCTACACCAATGCCACCTCCGCCGAGCTCCTGCGGCTGGCCGAGGAGCTCGGCCTGCCGCACCCGCGGCGCATCCTCTCCACGGCCGACGTCGCCTACCGGATGATCGCGCTGCGGGCGGACCCGAGGCACGCCCTCGTTCGCGGGGAACGGCGGCTGGGACTGCTGCGGGACGGCATCCTGGCGCTCAACCGCCGAGGCGACGTCAGCCTTTCGATGAAGGCGATGATGGCCGCTTGGTTCGCGGCGATGGCGGTCGTCCCCCGCCCGCTGGCGCGGCGGCTGGCCGAGTACTTCCTCTTCCCCGAGGCGCGGCCCGGCCTCAACGAGCTGCTCGGGCGCCTCCACCGCCATCCCGAGGCGCGACCGGAGGCCGGCTGACGATGCGGATCCTGCTCCTCGCCCCCGTCGTCCCACAAGGCAAGGGGGCGGCGATCCCGATGCTGCTGTCCGCGCAGGTGGCGGGTCTCAGCGAACGCCACGAGGTCACCTACGTAAGTTCCTTCGGAGACGAGCCGGGAGAAGCGGAGGCCGCTCGGGAAGCCGCCGCCTCCGGTCTCGACTTCCACGCCGCCGACCGCCGCGTTCCGAGCGAGTTCGGACGGCGCTGGCGGCGCCGCGCCCGCCTCGCCTGGGGATGGGCCAGCAGCGACCGCCCCTGGCGCGTCCTCTGGTACGCCGAGCCCGGGATCCAGGAGATCCTCGACCGCCTGGCGCGAACCAGGGAATTCGATGTGATCGCGATCGAGGACAGCCCGATGGCCGGCTACCGGCTGCCGGCCGGCGTCCCCACCGTCTACACCGAGCACGAGGCGCTGCGCGCGCCGGTTGACAGCTGGCGCCCGCAGCGGCTCGCCGAGCGCCCGGTGGGTTTTCTACGGGAGCGGGACTGGGCCCGCTGGCCTCGGTTCCAGCCCCCCCTCTGGCACCGGTTCGATCTTCTGCAGACCTTCAGCGCCGCCGACGCGGAGGTGATCGCCACCACGGCGCCCGAGGTTGCCGAGCGGATCCGGATCAACCCCTTCGGCTCGCTGCTGCCGCCCGCGCTCGACTCGGCGGCCGAAGTCGAGGGAACCGTGCTCTTCGTCGGCAACTTCACCCACCCCCCCAACCGCGACGCGGCAGTCTGGCTGGCGGAGGAGATCATGCCCGCGGTCTGGTCGCGGTGCCCGGAGGCGCGCCTGCGCATCGTCGGGGCTCAGATGCCGAGCGAGATCCTCGACTTGGCCCGGGCGCGGGTGGAGGTCTTCGCCGACGCGCCGAGCATCCGGCCGCACCTGGAAGCGGCAGCGGTCGTCACCGCTCCGGTGCGTACCGGGGGCGGCATGAGGATGAAGGTGCTGGAGGCGATGGCCAGCGCCAAGGCCGTCGCCGCCACCTCCCTCGGCGTCGACGGCTATACCCAGTTCGACGAGCAGCCACCGGTGGCGGTCGGCGACGGCGCCCAGGACTTCGCGGCCGCGGTGGCAGATCTCCTCCTGGACCGGGACCGTCGCCGGCGGCTCGGGACCGAAGCGCGGGCGTTCGCCGAGCGCCACCACAGCCCGGGCGCCTGGGGGCGCCGGCTCGAGCGCGTCTATGAGGAAGCGCGTGAGACGGCGCCGCAGCAGGGAAGCGACACCCGGTGAACCCCAGCCCCGGGACGACCGTGGTCATTCCCACCCACAAGCGTCGCGAGTCCGTGCGGCGAGCGCTGCTCTCGCTCGCCCAGCAGACGGTTCCCGCCGGCGAGTACGAGGTGGTCGTCTCGGTCGACGGCTCCGACGACGGCACCGACGAGATGCTGGCGGGGCTGCAGGTGCCGTACCGGCTGCGCACGGTCAGCGGGCCGCAGCGCGGCCGCGCCCACGCCTGCAACGCCGCGATCGCGGTCGCCGAGGGGGAGGTGACGGTGATCCTCGACGACGACATGGAGGTGGTGCCGGAGTTCGTCGCCCGCCACCGCAGCCACCATCCGGCCGGGTCCCGCTTGTGTGTGATGGGGGCGGTGCCGATCGAGCTCGGGCCGTCCAGCAGCCCGCTCGTCCGCTACATGGGCACCAAGTTCAACCAGCACCTCAAGCGGCTCGCCGAGCCCGACCACGAGTTCGCTACCCGCGACTTCTACTCCGGCAACACCTCGATCCGGACCGAGGTGGTGCGCGAGGTCGGCGGCTACGACGAGTCCTTCACCGCCTACGGCAACGAGGACGTCGACCTCTCGCTGCGGCTTCAGGCGGCCGGCGTCCAGCTCGGCTACGACCCCGAGGCGATGGCGCGGCAGGGGTTCGACAAGGACCTGCCGGCGGTGCTGCGGGACAACCGCGAGAAGGGCAATACCGCCGTCGTCCTCGCCCGCGCTCACCCGGAGGTCTTCCCCACCCTCCGCCTGGCGCGGCCGTGGGACGGCTCCCGCCCCTGGCTGGCGGTACGGGCGCTGCTGCTGGCGGCGGGACGCCACCTGCGCGCCCTTCCGAACGCCGTCTTCGCGCTGCTGCGTGGGCTCGAGCGACTGGGCGCCGGCCGGCAGCCGCTCTTCTACCGCGCGGCTCTCGATTATGCCTTCTGGGCAGGGGTCGAGGAGGCCGTGCGCGAATCAAGCTCCGATGGCGACCTGGACCGGCTGGCCGGAGAGTTGAGACGTGGACCGCTCGATCTACTTCTACAGCGACAGCACTGAGCTCGGCGGCGCCGAGCTGGCGCTGCTGATGCTGGTCGAAGGCGTGCGGGAGAGCTGGGAGGTCACCGTGCTCGTCGACGACCTCCCCACCTCCCTGCCCCTGCGCGAGCGCGCCGAAGCGCTGGGGGTGACCGTGCGAGCGGTGGAGCCGATGCCGCTGGGCCCGGCCGGGGTGGCACCCGCGGTGCGGTTGTGCCGGCAGCTGCGGCGCGAGCGGCCGACGCTCTTCCACGCCCACCTGAGTTGGCCACTGGCGGCCAAGTGGGCGCTGGCCGCGGCCGTCACCGCCGGGGTGCCCAGCGTCGCCACCGTCCACCTGATCCCCGAGTTCGAGCTCGAGCGCTCCTCCTATTGGCAGCTGCGGGCCCTCTCTCGCGGCGTCGGCCGCTATATCGCCGTCTCGCGCGCTCTCGGCGACGAGCTGGTCGGACGCTTCCGCTTCCCGGCCGAGAAGGTCGAGGTCGTCTACAACGCCGTCCGGCTCGAGCGCTTCCCCGAGTCTCCGCCCCCCGGGCTGCGGGAGGAGATCACCGGCGGGTCGGAGCGCCCGCTGGTCCTCACCTGCGCTCGCCTCGACGAGCAGAAGGGGCTCGACGTCCTCCTGCGGGCGGCGGCGGAGGTTCCCGAGGCGACCTTCGCCCTCGCCGGCACGGGTCCGCTGGGGCCATCGCTGGAAGGGCTGGCGGGCGAGCTGGGCCTGGGCGAGCGGGTTCGCTTCCTCGGCTACCGGGCAGATGTCCCAGACCTGCTGGCCGCGGCCGACGTCTTCGCCCTCCCTTCGCTGTTTGAGGGATCGCCGCTGGCGGTCCTGGAGGCGATGGCGGCACGGCGGGCGCTGGTCAGCTCCGCGATCGGAGGGACGAACGAGGTCGTTGTCGACGGCGAGAGCGGCCTGCTGGTGCCACCCGGCGACTCAGACGCGCTGGCGGCGGCCCTGCGGCGCCTGCTGGAGGACCAGCAGCTGCGCGGGCGCCTCGGTGGCGCGGCGCGGGCGCGCGTCGAGCAGCACTTCACGCCGCAGGTCGCCCGGCAGCAGATCGAAACGATCTACCGCGAGCTCGCCGCACCGTGAGCGTCCCTGGCCACGGCCTTCCCGAGCCCGAGCTCAACGAGCTCCTCCGGGGCGCGGACTGGCGTTTTCTGCTGCCGCTACGGGAGCGCCCCCGCCTGCTTCTCGTTTCCGGCGCCGAGTGGCCTGAGGCTGAGCTGATCGGCGAGGTGAAGGACGAAGGACCGGTCGAGCTGGCCCTGGTCGAGGGCTGCGGCGCAAGCGAGCTGCGGCGGGCCCGGGAGGCGCTTGTGCCAGGCGGTTTCGTGCTCTGCCGCCGGCGCCGCCCGCTGCCGGCCGGCGCACCCGTCCTCCGTCGACGCTTGCGCCGCGCCGGGTTCGACCGCATCCACCTCCAATGGCCGGGCCCGCTCCCGAGCCGGCTGCCGCAGTTCTGGCTCGACCTCGAGAGCGCCGCGGCCGCCGAGCGCCTGCTCGAGATGAGGCCACCGCAGGGACGGCTGCAGGTGGGTATCCGCTTCGCCTGGGCGGCGGCGCGGCGGAGTGGCGGCCTCGCCCCGCTCTATGCGCTCGGACAACGGGGAGAGCCCGGGCAGACGGACGAGCTGGCGGCAGTGCTTCCTGACGATCCGAGCTGGCTGCTGCTGACGGGCGGCCGGCGCAGCGTCAACAAGGTGGTCGGGCTTCCCTTCTCCGCCGACGGCGGCGAGCCGGATGCGGTCGTCAAGTTCTCCCGCGTCGTCGCATCCGACTCCGCGCTGGAACGGGAGGCGGCGGCGCTCGAGGCGGTAGCGGCGGAGCGACCGAGCCTCGCCGGCGTACCGCGGGTGCGGGCCCTCGGCCGCCGCGGCGGCCGCACCGCGCTGGTCGAGAGCCGGATCGACGGGCCGCCGCTGATCGGAGCGCTGAGGAGCGAGTCCCTGCCCGAGCTGGCGCGCGAAGTCACTGCCTGGCTACTGGAGCTGGCTGGGCAACCCCGGCCGGCGGCAGAAGAGGGCTGGCGGGCGAGGCTGGTCGACGAGCGGCTGACCCTCTTCGAGAGCCAGTTCGGCGAGGCGCTGGGCTCCGTGGGGATGAGCGGCCTGCGGCAGCGCCTGGCGAGCCTCGGCCGGCTGCCGCTCGTCTGCGAGCACCGCGACTGCTCACCCTGGAACGTCGTCCTCACCGGCTCCGGTCCGGCGCTGCTCGACTGGGAGTCGGCCGACCCGCAGGGCCTCCCCGTTCTCGACCTCGTCTACTTCCTCGCCCACGCCGCCTTCCAGGTCGACGGCGCCCTGGTCGAAGGGACGCTCGATCCGGTTCGCGCGCGGGAGAGCTACCGGCGCCTGCTCGACCCGACGACGCCGAACGGCGGCGTCTTCGCCGGCTGCCTGCGTGAGTACTGCGACCCTTTGGGGATCGGCCCCGAGGCCCAGGCTGGGCTGCGCCTGCTCTGCTGGGTGCTGCACAGCAGCTCCGAGCACCGGCACCTGGAAATGGAGGCGGCGGCCGCTCCCAGCCTCGCGACGCGCCGCGAATCCGCCTTCCTCGCCCTGATCGAGACCGAGCTCCGCGCCGGTTGAAAGGCTGATCGCGATGGCAGGAAACGCGCCTGAGGTTTCGGTCGTGACGGCGGTCTACAACGGCGAGCGGTACCTCGCCGAGGCGATCGAGAGCATTCTCGGCCAGTCGTTTGCCGACTGGGAGCTGGTCATCGTCGACGACGGCTCTACCGACGGCAGCAGCCGGATCCTCGCCGAGTACACGGCCGCCGACCCACGGGTGGTCGTCCACCGGCAGGAGAACGGTGGCGTGGCAGCCGCCTCCAACCGCGGCCTGGAGCTGGCGCGGGCGCCGCTGGTGGCGCGGCTGGACGCCGACGACCTCTCGATGCCCGGCCGGCTCGAGCAGCAGCACCGCTTTCTGCGCGACCATCCGCAGGTGGGGATGGTCGGCGGGCAGGGGGCAATCATCGACCGCGACGGCCGCGAGGTCGCCGAAGTGCGCTACCCACTGGACGACGCGGCGATCCGGGAACAGCTGGAGCGGACGACCGGCTTCGTCCACTCCAGCGTGATGATCCGCAAGGAGGTGCTCGATCAGGTCGGTGGCTACCGCTCCGAGTTCGACGGGGCTGAGGACCTCGACCTCTGGCTGCGTATCGCCGCCCACACGCAGCTCGCCCACCTGCCCGAGAGGGTGGTTTCCTACCGCATCCACCCCGACCAGGCCTCGAACAAGATCGAGCTACAGGCGGTTCGCATCCTCGCCGCGCGCGAGAGCGCCCGCCGCCGCGAGGTCGGCCTGGAGGACTCGCTCTCGGACTTCGCCCCGATCGACGAAGCCGGGCTCCTCTCGCTCGGCGTCTCACGCCGGCAGGTGGACGAGGAGGTCGTCGAGTCGGCGGTCTGGCTGGCGAAGACGGCCGACCGCGCGGGCTACCGCGACAACGCCCGCGAGCTCTTCGCCGTCGCCTGGCGACGCGCCCGCGCAGCCGAAAACCGACCGATGCTGACCGCGAAGGTCCGCCGGGCCGAACAGAAGCGGGCGCGCGAGCAGGGGCACATGATCAGGGCGCGGCTGCTGGGCCTTGCGGCCGCCGTCGCCGAACGCCGCGGCTCGAACTAGGCGCAGCCAGGGACCTAGACCCGCTCGGAGGGATCGCCCAAAAGGCGACGCGAAAGAGCCGGCGAGACGGCACCGAGACCGGCCCCGAGCCGGCTGGTGATCGCGGTGCCCGGCGTCCCGGCAAGGCGCAGCAGGCCGCGGCGGTCGCCCGCCTGCGAGAGAGCCCGGATCTCCTCCCGAACCGCTTCGCTGCGCCGCCAATGAACGGCCTGCTCGAGCGTCGGGCGCTCCGCCGGCTGCAGGTGCGGGCTCCGCGTCGCCTTCTCCAGCAGCCGCACCCGCTCCCAGAGACTGGCGACGCGGTTGGCGGAGAGGCTGTCCGAGCGCAGGACGTAGTCGTAGTAGGGCGCGTCGACCATCCCCGCCGACGAGCCGGAGAGGATCAGCCGCAGCCAGCAGTCCCAGTCGTAGGCGATCCGCATCTTCTCGTCGAAGCCCCCGATCGCCTGCAGCCGCTCCTTGCGCAAAGCGGGCCAGCCGCCGGGAAAGGAGCGCTCGAAGATCGCCCGTCGCTGCTGCTCGATCGCGAAGGGCGATCCATCCGAGAGCTTGCCGTCGGGGTTGCCATCGACGATCAACCTTGCGTCGGTGGTGACGATGTCGAGGTCGGGACGTCGGCGCGCCGCCTCGGCGATGACCAGGAGACGGCGCGGGTGGTAGGCGTCGTCGGCGTCGAGCACCGCCATGAACTCGGTCTCGACCGCTTCCAGTCCGCGGTTGCGGGCGGCGGAACCGCCGCGGTTCTCCTGCTGGATCAGCTCGATCTCACCGCGGAACGGCTCCAGGGCTCCCGTCAAATCGTCGGTGGAGCCGTCGTCGACGACGATCACCTGCTGCGCCGGGTGCTCCTGCTTCAGGGCGCTGCGGACGGCGGCGGCGATCGTCTCGGCAGCCTGGTAGGCGGTGATCACGATCGCGAAGGTCGGGGGCGCCCCGAGGGCATCCACCGCTTCCGCCGGTTGCGGCGCCAGCAGCTCCTCCCCAGGGCGCCGGTCGTCGGTCGCCGTCATCCCGGCATTCGCCATACGTGCGGCAGCATCACGTCGCCGTCCAGCCCGCTTGGCGGGATCGGGCGCCCGTCGATGACACCCGGCTCGACGTCGAAGAAGGCAGCCGCCTGAAGGCCATCCTGGATCTCGCGATTGCCCCTGAGGACGAGGTCGACCCGGTAGCGACCAGGGATCAGCGATAGCGCCGCGAGATCGCACTCCAGCCGCGGGCCCAGGCTCTCGTCACGGACGTCGTCAGGCGAGGGAAGGGTGCTGTCGAGGGTCATCACCGGATGGCCGAGGCTGTTGGAGACCGTCAGCTGGCAGTCCATCAGGGGCAGGACCTCGGTCACCTCGATGACGATCTTGGCCGGGCGGCCGCCGACGACCACGTCGTCCTCGCCGCTAACCACGTCCTGGACCTTGACCCGGCGGATCAGGCTTTCTTTCCAGCCGCGGCGGTCGCGGTCGGTGCGCTCGAGGAGATCCTGGTTGGCCGCTCGCTCGAGCGAGCGCAGGTACATGTTCACCGTCTCCTGGACCGGGCCGTCGGCGATCACCTGCCCGCGCTCAAGCAGGATCCCGCGGGTGCAGAGCGCCTGGATGGTGGCGAGGTTGTGGGAGACGAAGACGACGGTGCTGCCTTCTTTGGCGACGTCGTTCATTTTCGCCAGCGAGCGGCGCTGGAAGGCGGCGTCGCCGACCGCGAGCACCTCGTCGACGAGAAGGATCTCCGGTTCGAGGTGGGCGGCGACCGCGAAGGCGAGCCGCACCGACATCCCGCTCGAGTAGCGCTTGACCGGGGTGTCGAGGAAGCGCTCGATGTCGGCGAAGGCGACGATTTCGTCGAAACGGGAGCGGATCTCCGCCCGCCGCATGCCGAGGATGGCGCCGTTGAGGAAGACGTTCTCCCGCCCGGTCAGCTCGGGGTGGAAACCGGTCCCCACCTCGAGCAGCGAGCCGACCCTGCCGGTGACGTCGGCGTAGCCGGTACTCGGCTCGATGATCCGGGAGAAGATTTTCAGCAGGGTGCTCTTGCCGGCGCCGTTGTGGCCGATCAGGCCGATCGCCTCGCCGTTCTCGATCGCAAACGAGATGTCTTTCAGGGCCCAGAGCCAGTCGGTCTCCTCCTTCTGGGACCCGCGCCGGGTCAGCTTCGCCGCCCGCTGCTGGATCCCGCCGACCAGCGCCTCGCGCAGGGTCCCGTAGCCGCGCTTGCCCATCCCGAGTTTGAAGCTCTTGCCCAGCTCGTGGGCCTCGATCGCGACCTGGCTCATCAGATGATGTCCGCGAAAGTGCGCTCGACGCGGTCGAAGTAGGCGAGGCCTGCAATCAGGAGGACGGTGGCCGAGAGGGCCGAGATCCCGATCAGGTCCCAGGGGGCGCTGCCGGTGTCCAGCAGCGCCCAGCGGAAGCCTTCGACCACGCCGACCATCGGGTTGATCGCCGAGATCGTCTGCCAGGGCTGACTGAGGACGCTGGTCGGGTAGACGATCGGGGTGAGGAAGAGCCAAAGCTGGACCGAGAAGGGGACGATGTAGCGGACGTCGCGGAACTTGACGTTGATGGCGGAAAGCGCCGAGGTGATCCCCAGCGCCGCCGCGGCCGCGATCAGGATCAGGACCGGGACCATCAGGACCTCGACCCCGGGGACGATCCCGTAGATCAACACGATGACGATCAGCAGAAAGGTCGAGACGGCGAGGTCGACCAGGCCGGCGACGAGGATCCCGAACGGCATGAAGATGCGCGGGAAATAGATCTTCGAGACGAGCTCGGTGTACATGACCAGGCTTTCGGAGCCCAGCTGCAGGGTCGAGGCGAAGAAGGCCCAGGGGACCAGGCCGGCAAGCGCGAAGAGGGCGTACGGAAGGCCGTCAGAGCCGACCCCGGCGAAGCGGCCGAAGATGATCGAGAAGACCGCCATGAAGGCGATCGGCTGCAGAATCGCCCAGGCGGCGCCGAGCGCGGTCTGCCGGTACCGGAGCGTGATGTCGCGCATCGCGATCTGCACCGCGAGGTCCCGGTAGCTCCACAGCTCCTTCGGCGAGAGCACGCGACTGAAGCCGCGGGTCGGCTCCAGGCGGACGGTTCGGGGCGAGCGCGCCGGTGGCTGCGCGGTCTCCTCAGGGGGGGTGGCTAGGGCGGTCTCGGGCATCGGTGAAGGATAGGTTCTGCGCTAGGGCCGCAGCCCCTCGTCGCAGGGGTCAATCCCGGCGGCGGGCGGCGATCGCGGCTTCGTACGCGTCCTCGAACATCGGCACGACGGCGCCGGCGCTGAAGTCCCGGGCGCGGGTGGCCGCGGCGGAGCCCATCCGCTCGCGCAGGGCGGGATCGCCGATCAATCGCTCCATCGCCCCGCGCAGGCCGGCGACGTCGCCCGGCGCGACCAGAAAGCCGGTCTCGCCGTCGCGGACGACGTCCCGGAGGCCGCCGATGTCAGAAGCGATCACCGGCTTGCCGGCGGCGGCGCCCTCGAGCGCGACGATGCCGAAGGACTCGGGGAGCAGCGAGGGGGCGACGGTGAAGAGGGAGCGGCGGACGGCCTCGATCGTCAGCTCGTGCGGCAGCGGCCCGACCGGATGGATCCCAGGTCCGGTCAGCCGGCACTCGAGCTGATCCCGCCCGACCAGGACCAGCGGCGGCGGCCGCTCGATCCCCCGATGGGCTTCGACCAGGCGCAGGACGCCCTTGTCCTCGGTCAGATCGCCGAAGTAGAGGACGAACGGCTCGTCGGGCAGTGCCGCCAGGCGCGGGTCCCCTGCGGGCGGTGACGGCGGCAGCTCGCGGACGAAGTTGGGGACGATCCGCCGCGCCGCCCCGGCCGGCAGCCGGCTCTCCTCTTCCACCGCGGTGCTGACCGGCAGGTAGAGGTCCACCCGCCGGCGCAGCCAGGGCGCCGAGACCGCCATCCCGCAGGCGATCATCGCCCCCTTCGCGGCCCCGTAGTACTCGAGCGAGTGCGAGAGGCACTTGCGCGGCGCCGGCCCGCTGCAGACGCCGCCGTCGAGGAAGAGGCGCTTGGTGGCGCAAACGAGGCTGTAGTCGTGGAGGGAGAGGACCAGGGGCGCCGCGGTCCGTCGCGCGCTCGGCAGGTAGGAGTGGGCGAGCCAGTTGTGAGCGTGGACGACGTCCGGCTGCTCGCGCTCGAGCAGCTGCCGCAGCTGCCGTGCCGTGCGGGGATCGGGGCCGGGCGGGGCGTAGCGACGCTCCTCCAGGACCGAGATACCCGGCGCCTCGTGGACCGAGCTGTCGAGGAGGTGGATCCGGACCCCCTCCTGGGCCGGCGGCTCGCCCAGCGGCTGGCGCAGGGTGGCGACGCTGACCTCGTGGCCGCGCTTCGCGAGCTCGACGCTGAGGTCCTGGGTGAGCCGCTCCTCCCCGCCCACAACCGGGGCATAGGTCTGCGCCAGCATCAGGATCCGCATCGAGCGGGGACTGTAGCGGGGGCTGCTACCTTCCCCGCGGTGCCGGACGCCCCAGCCCAGGGAGGACGACCCTCCGCCCCCAGCTTCTCGGTGATCGTCACCGCTTTCACCTTCGACCGCCTGCCGTCGATCGCCGAGATCATCGACTCGCTCGAGCAGCAGACGGTGGCGCCGCTCGAGGTGCTGCTGGTGATCGACTACCAGCCCGACCTGCTGGAGGAGTGCCGGCGGCGCTGGCCGGACGTCCGCGTGATCGCCAACGAGCACTGGCGGGGATCCTGCGGTGCCCGCAATACCGGCGTCGCCGCCGCCGAGGGCGAGGTCATCGCCTTCCTCGACGACGACGCGGTCCCGGTTCACGACTGGATCGAGCGCCTCGGGGAAGCCTATGAGGACGATCGGGTCGTCGCCATCGGCGGCGGCGTCAACCCGCGCTGGACGGCCGGCCGCCCACGCTGGTTCCCGGCGGAGTTCGACTGGATCGTCGGCTGCGCCCACTCGGGGATGCCGAAGCAGCGCGAGCCGGTGCGCAACGTGATCGCCGCCAACATGTCGGTCCGCCGCGAGGACTACCTCGCCGTCGGCGGCCTCCGCGAGGAGTTCAGCCGGATCGAGAAAAACGCCGCCGGAGGCGAGGAGACCGACCTCTGCATCCGGCTGCGCGCCCACCGCGACGGCGGTGTCGTCCTCTTCGATCCCGCCGCTTCCGTCGAACACATCGTCCCCGCCGAGCGCGGCGACCCCCGCTACTACTTCAGCCGCAGCTTCGCCGAGGGTCGGTCGAAGGCGGCGCTTTCGACCCTGGTCGGGTCCGAGTCCGGCCTTGAAGCCGAGCGCACCTATGTGCGGAGGACGCTGCCCGCCGGGGTGTTCCGCTACCTCGGCGAGGCGCTGCGGGGCGACCCGGCGGGGGTCGGCCGTGCAGCGATGATCGTCCTCGGCCTCTCCGCGACGGTCGCCGGCTACGCGACCGCCGGGCGGGCGAGCAACCCGTCGCCGGCAAGCGCCGATGAGGGCGGCGAGGAGCGGCTGCGGGTGCTGATGGTGACGCCGCGCAGCCCGCTGGAGCAGGGCGGGGTCGAGCGCCACGTCAGCGAAGTCAGCCGCCGGATCGCGACCGAGGCCGAGGTCGAGGTCCTCTGCACCGAACCAGGGGGCGCGGCCCGGCAGGACCAGGTGCGCCAGGGGGTGAAGATCCGCACGGTGCGGGCGTGGCCGCGCGACCGCGATTACTACCTCGCCCCCGGGATCTGGCGCGAGATGGCGCGGGAGCGCTGGGACGTCGTCCACATCCAGAGCTACCACACCCTCGTCCCGCCCTTGGCGATGCTGCGCGCCCTCGTCCTCCGCATCCCCTACGTCGTCACCTTCCACGGCGGCGGCCACACCTCCGAGGTGCGCAACCGGTTGCGGCCGCTGCAGCGGCTGCTGATGCGGCCGCTGCTGCGGCGGGCAGCGCGGCTCGTCGCCGTCGCCCGCTTCGAGGTCGAGCGCTACGGGAAAGAGCTGGGGCTGCCGCCGGAGAAGTTCGTCTTAATCCCGAACGGGATCGACCTCAGCTTCACCCAGACGGAGTCGACCCAGCGCAACGGGAAGCCGGTCGTCGCCTCGGTCGGCCGCCTCGAGCGCTACAAGGGGCACCACCGGGTGATCGCCGCCTTCGCGACGGTCCACGAGCGCCGCCCCGAGGCGCAGCTGAAGATCGTCGGCAGCGGCCCCTACGAACCCGAGTTGAAGCACCAGGTCGCGGAGCTGGGGCTCGGTGAGGCAGTCGAATTCACCAGCGTGCCCGCGGACCAGCCCGAAGCGATGGCAGAGCTGCTCTCCCACGTCTCCCTCGTCGCACTGCTCAGTGGCTTCGAGACCCACCCGATCGTCGCTCTGGAGGCCGCGGCGGCTGGTTGCCGCCTCCTCGTCGCCGACACCGGCGGGCTCTCGGAGCTGGTCGAAGACGGGGTCGCGCGCCCGGTCGAGCTGGAGGAACAGCCGGACCGGGTCGGCGCTGCGATCCTCGAGGAGCTCGACGCGCCACCGCCCACCCGACTGCCGAGCTTCATCTCCTGGGACGAGTGCGCGGCGAGGCTGCTCGACCTCTACCAAGAAGTGATTAGAAACGCGGACGATCGTCCAGAACCCGATCAACCTGCTTGATCGACAGGCCCCGCCACTCGATGGCGGAGCATGCTTTCGAAGCTCCAGCGGTGCCTCCCCCTCTTCATCCTGGTTCTCGTCGCTTCCCTGGTGGTCATGCCGGCGACCGCCGGAGCCCACAAGGGCCAGGGCAAGAAGCACGCCAAGAAGCACCGTAAGTACAACAACGCCCGTAACCAAGCCCTCAGCCGCACCCGCACGCAGCTGACGGTCCTCACCACCTCGCCCGCCGGCGGGGCGACCATCTCCGGCAGCGTCAACTGGGGCGCCGAAGTCCTCGGCGGGACCGCTACCAAGGTCGCCTTTGCGGTCGACGGCTCGACCCTCGCCACCGACACCACCGCCCCCTACGCCTACGGCCTCGACACCAAGAAGCTGGTGAACGGCGGCCACACTCTCACTGCCACCGCCTATGGCAAGCAGGGGGTCAACGCCCGCTCGAGCGTCACCGTCACCGTCTACAACGCGCCGTCGACGCCGGAACCCACGCCAGCACCGGAACCGACCCCCGAACCCACCCCGGAACTGGAACCGACGCCGGAACCCGCTCCCACGCCGAAACCGTCCGGCCCGATCTACTGGGGCGCTTGGATCGGCAACCAGCTGACCGGCCAGGAGGCGCCTTGGGACATGAACGCGGTGGCCAAGTTCGAGAGCTCGGTCGGCAAGTCCCTTTCGATGGTCCAGTTCTCAGCCCCGTTCGCGAACTGCTACTCGAGCCCCTGCAAGTTCTACGGCCTCCCGACCGGCTCTTTGGAAGACGTCCGCAAAACCGGCGCGATCCCCTTCTTCAGCTGGGCCTCGCAGGCGCTGCCCTCGAGCACCAACCAGCCGAACTTCCAGCTCGCCGACGTCATCTCCGGGAGCTACGACAGCTACATCCGCAGCTTCGCCACCTCGGCGAAGAACTGGGGGCACCCCTTCTTCCTCCGCTTCAACTGGGAGCAGAACGGCAACTGGTTCCCCTGGGCAGAGGGCGTCAACGGCAACCGCAGCGGCGAATACGTCGCTGCCTGGCGCCACGTCCACGACATCTTCTCCTCGCTTGGCGCCAGCAACGTCAGCTGGGTCTGGTGCCCGAACATCGACCCGGACAACCGCTGGCAGAGCCTGCGCTCCACCTACCCCGGCGACGGCTACGTCGACTGGACCTGCCTCGACGGCTACAACCAGGGCACGATGCCCTCGGCGCCGGACCGCTGGCGCACCTTCGATCAGCTCTTCAGCTCCACCTACAAGCAGATCGTCACCGAAATCGCCCCCTCCAAGCCGATGGTGATCGGCGAGGTCGGTTCGACCGAGTACGGCGGCTCCAAGGCCCAGTGGATCCGCGAAATGCTGGGCCAGCTGCCGAGCGAGTACCCGAGCGTCCGCGGCCTGCTCTGGTTCGACAAGTACGCCGGCGGCGACTGGCCGCTCGACAGCTCCGGCAGCGCCACGCAGGCCTTCGCCGAAGGCATCGGCAGCCCGGCCTACACCACGGACACGTTTTCCAGCCTGAGCACCAGCACGATCCTCCCGGCCAGCTGAAGGACCGCTCTCTGCAACGCCCGGTAAGGGCGCTGCAGCCCGATGTCCACCCTCTCTGGACGGATGTTCGGGTTGCAGGGATATCGCTCGACCACTACGGGCTGCCGCCGATGGCTTGGGCATGTCCATCGGTTCCAAGCTCGCCCGCGCCACCGGCGCCGTCGCCGTTCTTCTCGCCTTCGCGCTAGCGCTCGTCGCGGCGCCCACCAGCCAGGCCGCCGGGCGCATCGCCGTGCACAAAAACCGCAACCTCGGCACCGCCACCTGCGTCAAGCAGCGCCCCGCCGCCCGCGCCAAGCGCGTCGCCCGCCGCGTCGGCCAGAAAGGCCGCTGCCGCCGCACCCGCACCGTCGCCTCCTCCGCACCGGCTCCCAGCCTCTACTGGGGCACCTGGGCCGGCAGCCAGTTCACCGGCGAAGAGGCCCCCTGGGACATGAGCGCGGTCTCCCGCTACGAGTCGACCGTCGGCAAGCAGCTCTCCCTGCTCCACTTCTCCTCGCCCTTCGCCAACTGTTCGTCCTCGGACTGCTCCTACTACCCCTTCCCGTCCCAGGCGATGGAGAACATCCGCGGCCACGGCGCGATCCCCTTCTTCAGCTGGGCCTCGCAGGCGCTCGGCGGCGGCCTCGACCAGCCGGACTTCCAGCTCTCCGACGTGATCGCCGGCGACTTCGACGGCTACATCCAAGAATTCGCCGAAGAAGCCCATAGCTGGGGGCACCCCTTCTTTCTCCGCTTCAACTGGGAGATGAACGGCGACTGGTTCCCGTGGTCAGAAGGGGTCAACGGCAACAACCCCGGCGAGTACGTCGCCGCCTGGCGCCACGTCCACGACATCTTCAACTCGGTCGGCGCCACCAACGCGACCTGGGTCTGGTGCCCGAACGTCGACCCGGGCGGCAAGTTCCTCGACCTCGGTTCGCTCTACCCGGGCGACGAGTACGTCGGCTGGACCTGCCTCGACGGCTACAACTGGGGAACCAACCCGGTCAGCCCGCGCGGTTGGAGCACCTTCGACCAGCTGTTCGAAAAGACCTACCGGACCATCACCGAGACGATCGCGCCGACGAAGCCGATGATCATCGGCGAGGTCGGTTCGACCGAGGTCGGCGGCTCCAAGGCCGGCTGGATCAAGGAAATGGTCGAGGCGCTGCCGGTCAAGTACCCGCGGGTCCGCGGCGTGATGTGGTTCGACAAGTGGATCGAAGACATGGATTGGCCGCTGGACAGCTCCAGCAGCGCCACCCAGGCCTTCGCAGAAGCGGTCCAGAGGCCGGCCTACATGGCGAACTCCTACAGCTCGCTCGCGGAGGGGCCGGTCCAGCCCCCGGCCTAGAGCCCGCAACTCGGACCCGACATCTGGGTTCCCTAGACTCGACGGCTGCCGCCGCCACCGGCCCGCTTCATGCCCCTTCGCCCTCCCGCCACCCCACCCCTGCGCGCGCTTGTCGTGCTCCTCGTCCTGACCGCTCTGCTGATCGGACCAAGCTCGGCGATCGCCGACACGCCGAAGGGCAAGGACGCATCGACCAAGACGGAACCGAAGCCGAAACCGAAAAAACCGCCCAAGCAGAAGCCCCTCTACTGGGGTGCCTGGATCGGCGACCAGCTGACCGGCACCGGCGCCCCCTGGGACATGGGCGCCGTCACCAAATTCGAAGAACTCGTCGGCAAGGGGCTCTCGGTGGTGGAGTTCTCGCAGCCGTTCGCCGACTGCGGCTACACCCCCTGCATCTTCACCCGCTTCCCGCGGCCGCAGATGGACGCGATCCGCGCCTACGGTGCGATCCCCTTCTACAGCTGGGGCTCGCAGTCGATCCCGGCCGCGGGACCCGAGCAGCCGGACTTTCAGCTGGCCGACGTCAACGCCGGGACCTACGACGACTACATCCGCCGCTTCGCCGAAGAAGTCCGCGACTGGGGCCATCCCTTCTTCCTCCGCTTCAACTGGGAGCCCAACGGCGAGTGGTTCACCTGGGACGAGGGCGTCAACGGCAACAAGCCGGGCGAATTCGTCAGCAGCTGGCGGCGGGTCCACGACATCTTCGGCACCGTGGGAGCGAGCAACGTGACTTGGGTCTGGTGCCCCTACGCCGACAAAGCCGAACGCTATGGGCCGCTGAAGCGGTTCTATCCCGGCCCCTCCTACGTCGACTGGACCTGCCTCGACGGCTACAACTGGAGCAAAGCGCCGACGCACACCCGGCCGTGGGCGAGCTTCGACAAGATTTTCTGGCCCAACTACAAAACCATCGTCAAACAGATCGCGCCGAAGAAGCCGATGATCCTCGGCGAGATGGGAACCAACGGCATCGGCAATCGGAAGGCGACCTGGTTCAGCAAGATGTTCTCGCTGCTGCGGACCAAATACCCCCGGGTGCGCGGCCTGGTCTACTTCAACCAGCACGCCCAGGGCATCACCTGGCCGATCGAGACCAGCCCCGCCTCCATCAACGCCTTCTCGCTCGGCATCCACTCGGGGCCCTACCGCCCGAACATCTTCTCCGGTCTGGCCGAAAGTCCAATTCGGCCGCCGTCTTGATCCCCAGGGCGATTTACTGCGTATTCACGTAGCGGTAGGCAGGAATCAAGGCGTTGCCGTCGCACCAAAGACAGACGGCGCGGGTTGAAGATCCAGTCATGAGCAAATACAGGCACGGGAAAAAAATGCGAGCGATCCGGGCGGCGATGCCATTCGTCCTCCTGGCGCTGCTCCTCGTCGCCCTCGCGCCCGCGGCCGCGGCGAAGAAGCCACGCCCGATCTATTGGGGAGCCCAGATCGGCGACCAGCTCACCGGCGAACCCGCCCCTTACGACATGAACGCCCTCTTCGGGTTCGAACGCAACGCCGGCAAGGGCCTCTCGCTGCTGGCGATCTCGGCGCCGTTCGCCGACTGCGAGCACACCCCCTGCAGGCACTTCGAGTTCGCGACCGACGCCCTCGAACGAACCCGCCTCTACGGCGCCATCCCCTTCTACAACTGGGCCTCGCAGTCCATCCCCTCCTCCAAGGAAGAGCCGGCCTACCAGCTGCGGGACCTAATCGCCGGGCACGAGGACAACTACATCCGCCGCTTCGCCGAAGACGCGCGCGACTGGGGATACCCCTTCTTCCTTCGCTTCAACTGGGAGATGAACGGGTTCTGGTTTCCCTGGAACGAGGGCGTCAACGGCAACAAGAAGGGCGAATTCGTCGAGGCTTGGCGCCACGTCCACCGGATCTTCACCGCGGTGGGAGCCAACAACGTCAACTGGGTTTGGTGCCCCAACGTCGACTTCACCCGCAAGCTGGTGCCGCTCAAGGACGTATACCCCGGCAACCGCTACGTGGATTGGACCTGCCTCGACGGCTTCAACTGGGGAGATACCACCTACTCGGCCGGCTGGATGTCCTTCAACTCGATCTTCAAGTCCACCTACAAGCGCGTCGCCAAGCTGGCCCCCAAGAAGCCGATGCTGATCGCCGAGACCGCTTCGGAAGAGCGGGGCGGGTCGAAGGCGAACTGGATCAAGAACGCGCTCGCGGTGATCCCGCGTGAATACCCCAAGGTTCGAGGCTTGATCTGGTTCAACGAAGAGAGCCAGGAGATGCGGTGGCCGATCGAAAGCTCAGCCGGGGCGCAGACCGCCTTCCGCCGCGGCATCAGACGCGGGGTCTACCGCCCGAACCTCTACGTGAACATCCGCGGCGACAAAATCCGCCCTCCCCGCTAGGGTGGCCTAGATCAGCCCCACCGACGGTAAAGCCCTTCTTCAGACCGAGCAGGAGTGGGAGACTCGCAATCGTGTCCTCTCGGAGACGCTGACGGAACTGGTTCGCGCCAACGCCCCCGCATCTGCGAGCAAGGCCCTCGACGTCGGCTGCCAGAACGGCAAGACGACCGACCGCTACGCGGCCCTGACGGGACTCGACTGGGTCGGAATCGACCCTGCCCTCGACCGGCCCAAGCGCTCCCCGACCGAGATCGAGCTCCTGCCCGGCAGCTCAGACCGGCTCGAGTTCCCCGACGACAACTTCGACGTCGTAATGCTGGCCAACGTCTACGAGCACATCCTGCCGGACCGCCGCGTCGCCTCCTTCGAAGAGATCCGCAGGGTGCTGCGCCCCGAGGGCATCGTCGTCGGTCAGATCCCGAACCCCTACTTCCCGATCGAGTCGCACAGCCGCCTGCCCTTCATGGGCTGGTTGCCGGTTCGGCTGCAGAAGGCGTACTGGAGGTTCGCGCCGGTCGAATGGGAGCACGACTTCTACGTCGTCACCCCGAAGCACCTGCGCCGCGACGTCGCCGCCGGGGGCATGCAGACCGCGATGGTCCGCAAGTTCAACTACCCGCCCGAGGTAATCCCGGCAAAAGTTCGCGGCATCGCGCGAGCCCTTGAGCGGCCGATGCGCGTGATGCCCTGGGCCTGGCAGTTCGTCCTGCGGCCGGCTTAGTCACCGGCCGCAGGGACGGAAGACTGCTTAGCCCAGGCGCTGTTCGAGCGCCTCGAGCTGTGAGCTGACTCCGGCCGGCAGCCTGTTGCCGAATTTCGCCAGGTGCTCTTTGACCTGCGGCAGCTGCGCCTTGACGAGGTCGAGGTCGACGGTGAGGAGCTCCTCCATCGCCTCCGGAGAGATCTCGAGCCCCTCGGTGTTGATCTCGCCCTCGGCCGGCAGCAGCCCCACTGGGGTTTCGATCGCCTCGCCTTCGCCCTCGCAGCGGCGGAAGACCCACTCGAGCACTCGGCTGTTCTCGCCGAAACCGGGCCAGAGGAACTTGCCGTCGGCGTCTTTGCGGAACCAGTTGACGTAGAAGACGCGCGGCAGCTGCGCCCCCTCGCGCTCGCCGATCTTCAGCCAGTGGGCGAAGTACTCGGCCATGTTGTAGCCGCAGAAGGGCAGCATCGCCATTGGGTCGAAGCGGAGCTGGCCGACGGCGCCGGCGGCTGCTGCGGTCGTCTCCGAGGACATCGTCGCCCCCATGAAGACCGCGTGCTCCCAGTCGTAGGCTTCCTGGACCAGCGGCACCACGGTGGCGCGGCGGCCGCCGAAGAGGAAGGCGTCGATCGGCACCCCGGCGGGGTCCTCCCACTCGGGCGCGATCGAGGGGCACTGCGAGGCGGGGGTGGTGAAGCGCGCGTTCGGGTGCGCGGCGGGCGTCTCGGACTCAGGCGTCCAGTCGTTGCCGTGCCAGTCGATCGCGTGCGCCGGCGGCTCGCCGGTCATCCCCTCCCACCAGATGTCGCCGTCGTCGGTCTTGGCGCAGTTGGTGAAGATCGTGTTCCGCTCGATCGTGTCCATTGCGTTCGGGTTCGTCTTGTGGCTGGTGTTGGGCGCCACGCCGAAGAAACCCGCCTCGGGGTTGACGGCGTACAGGCGCCCGTCCTCGCCGAATTTCATCCAGGCGATGTCGTCGCCGACGGTCTCGACTTTCCAGTCGGGCAGGGTCGGGACCAGCATCGCCAGGTTGGTCTTGCCGCAGGCGGAGGGGAAGGCGCCGGTCACGTACTTGACCTTGCCCTCGGGCGAGGTCAGTTTGAGGATCAGCATGTGCTCGGCGAGCCAGCCCTCGTCGCGCGCCATCGCCGAGGCGATCCGCAGCGCGAAGCACTTCTTGCCGAGCAGGGCGTTGCCGCCGTAGCCCGAGCCGAAGGACCAGATTTCGCGGCTGTCCGGGTAGTGGACGATGTACTTGTTGGCCTCGTTGCAGGGCCAGGAGACGTCTTCGGCGCCCTCGGCCAGCGGGCTGCCGACCGAGTGGACACAGGGGACGAAGTCACCGTCGGCGCCGAGTACGTCGAGGGCACCCTTGCCCATCCGGGTCATGATCCGCATGTTGGTGGCGACATAGGCCGAATCGGTCAGCTGCACGCCGATCTCGGAGATCTCCGAGCCCAGCGGGCCCATCGAGAAGGGAACGACGTACATCGTGCGGCCCTTCATCGAGCCCTTGAAGAGCTCGTTCAGGGTGGCGCGCATCTCGGCCGGGTCGCGCCAATTGTTGGTCGGGCCGGCGTCCTCCTCCTTCTCAGAGCAGATGAAGGTGCGGTCTTCGACGCGGGCGACGTCGCCGGGGTCGGAGAGGGCGAGGTAGGAGTTCGGGCGCTTGGCTTCGTCGAGCCGCTCGAAGGTGCCGGCGTCGATCAGGACCTGGGCGAGGCGGTCGTACTCCTCGGCGGAGCCGTCGCACCAGTAGACCGAGTCCGGTTCGGTGAGCGAGGCGATTTCGTCGACCCACGAAAGCAGCTTGGAGTGGGTCGTCAGCTCGTCGGGGGCAGTGGTCAAGTCGCTCATTCGCCTCTTGGTCGCCTCTCTATTTCTCGGGTTTGATGTCGATCATCGAGATGTCGGCATCCTTGTTGCGGATTTCCAAAGTCGCTACTTCCCGCCTGTCATCGGAAAAAATCACGACGCAGCTGAAGGTCGCGCCCGGGTCTACTGACTGATCGGAAGGGCATTCGACCTCCTTGATCTTTTCATGGATCGAATCTTCGAGGCTCGCTTGGATCGTGTCTTGAAGCTTCACCTTGTCGACCACGGTGCCGCATCCGGCCAGCGCCACAAGCACCGCGAGCAGCGCAAAAATAGCCAGAAAACGGGAGCCGAATGGGGATTTCGGCCCCTGAGGGGCGGGAAACACCAGCCGCAGTAAAGCAGGACCGCTTGACGTTTGGATAGGGTTCCGCGCCGCGATGCGGTTCTACGAGTACGAGGCAAGGAAGATCGTCGAGCTGGCGGGGATACCCGTCACTAAGTACGGCTTCTGCACGAGCGCTGAGGAAGCGCGCAAGGTCGCCGAAGAAATCGGCGGCTCTGTCGTGATCAAGTCCCAGGTGCTGACTGGCGGCCGGATGAAGGCCGGCGGCGTCAAGTTCGCCGACACGCCCGAGGAGGCCGCTCAGCACGCCGAGGAGATCCTCAAGCTCGAAATCAACGGCCACATGCCGCGCGGCGTCCTCGTCGACCCCAAAGCCGAGGTCAAGCAGGAGTACTACGCGAGCGTCGTCTGGGACGGGACCGCGAAGAAGCCGCTGATGCTGTTCAGCGACATGGGCGGGATCGACATCGAGGAGGTCGCCGAGACCCACCCCGACCACGTCGGCAAAGGCCACGTCTCCAACCTCCTCCCCGTCGGAGACTTCGAGGCCAAGCAGGTCGTCGCCGCCACCGGCGTCACCGGCTCGCAGCTGAACCGCGCCACCCCGGTCCTCGCCCGCCTCGCCCGCCTCTTCCTCGAGAACGACATGACCCTGGCTGAGATCAACCCGCTGGCCGAGCTGACCGACGGCAAGTTCGTCGCCCTCGACGCCCACATGGAGATGGAGGCCGAGGCAGTCGGCCGGCAGAAAAAGCTTCTGCGCAAGGAGCTCGGGATCGCCGAGGACGACACCCGCGAGACCTACGAGCCCTCCGACTTCGAGAAGAACGTCCTCGCGATTGATGCCGCCGATCACCGTGGAGTCATCCAGGGCAAGGACCACGGCTTCACCGGCAACCTCGGCCTCGTGATCGGCGCCGGCGGCGGCTCGCTGACGCTGACCGACGCGGTCCGCAACCAGGGCGGCCAGCCGGCCAACTACTCGGAGATCGGCGGCAACCCGTCGGTCGCCAAGGCCTGCGGCCTCGCCAAGGAGGTGCTGGAAAAGGACGGTGTCGAGAAGATCGCGGTGATGATGTCGATCGTCTCCAACACCCGCGTCGACATCGTCGCCCGTGGCGTCATCAAGGCCTGTCTCGAGCTCGGCAAGGACCCGGGCGAGACGATCGCGATCTTCCGCATCCCGGGCGCCTGGGAGGACGAGGGCTTCAAGATCCTCGAGAAGTACGGCGTCGAGTACTGCGACCGCTCCGTCTCGATGTGGGAGGCCGCCGGCCGCGCCGTCTCCAAGATCCAGGGAGCGCCCGCATGAGCATCCTCCTCAGCAAAGACACGACCTTCATCGTCCAGGGGATCACTGGCCGCGAGGCGGTCAACCTGACCAAGGAGTGCCTCGACTACGGCTCCAAGGTCGTCGGCGGCGTCACCCCGGGCCGCAGGGGCCGCGAGGTCCACGGCGTGCCGGTCTTCGACACCGTCGCCCAGGCGGTCGAGCACCACGGCGGCCCGATCGACGGCTCCGTCGTCACCGTCCCCCCCGCCTTCACCAAGGACGCCGTCCTCGAGGCGATCGAGAACGGGATCAAGCTGATCGTCATCGTCACCGAGCGCATCCCCCGCGGCGACGTCGCCCAGATGGTCGAGCTCGCCGAGATGCGCGGCGCCCGCATCATCGGCCCCAACTGCCTCGGCCTGATCGTCCCCGAGGTCTGCAAGATGGGCGGCATCGGCGGTCCCGCCAAAGACGCCGCCAAGGCCTACGCCCCCGGCCGGGTCGGCGTGATGAGCCGCTCCGGCGGGATGACCACCGAGATCTCCTCTTCGCTGACCCAGGCCGGCCTCGGCGTCTCCACCGCCGTCTCGATCGGCGGCGACGCGATCATCGGCTCCGCCTACGCCGAGCTGATGCCTTACTTCGAGGCCGACGAGCAGACCGAGGCGATCGTCATCTACACCGAGCCCGGCGGCCGGATGGAGGCCCAGCTCGCGGAATGGGTCAAGGACAACAACAGCCGCCTCCCCATCGTCGCCTTCATGGCCGGCAAATTCATGGACGACGACGAGATGAAAGGCATGAGCTTCGGCCACGCAGGAACCATCGTCGAGGGGGTAGAGGACACCGCGACCGAGAAGATCGCCCGCCTCGAAGCCGCCGGCATCCGCGTCGTCGAGCGCATCGACGAGATTCCCGACGTCGTCAAGGAGAAGCTGGGAGTGACCGCCTGATGCCTGAGCAGCAGAATCCCAAGTCAATGAACAAGATCTTCATCGACATCGAGGTCGAGGACTCCATCAAGAACGACGCGGCCATCGCCGCCAAGCTCGAGGAAGTCTGCCCCGTCGACATCTACAAGGACGCCGGCGGCAGCGTCGAGATCGTCGACGAGAACGTCGACGAGTGCGTCCTCTGTCGCCTCTGCATCGAGGCCAGCCCGCCGGGCACCGTCCACGTCAAGAAGCTCTACGACGGCACCGAGCTTTCCTAACTTCCGCTCCTGCTCCCCCTGAATCACGAAGACCCGCCGAAGCGGGTCTTTTCGTGCGGGGGAGCGACCCCCGAAACGGCTTGATAACCACGAGTTAAGCCAAGGGTAGCCGATGAACCCTTTCGACTCAGGGGGAGAACTTCACCCCTCATGGACTTGCAGCCATGGAGGATGAAGCGGCGAGGTGTCGCGAGTGATTGATAACCACGAGTCCGGAGTAGCACTTCGGATGGGGTTCGAGTCCCCCGTCCTCCTCACAGCCTGCCGAAGGGCGCGGGAAGACAGACGAGGTCGCGACGATCAGGCGGCCGACGGGTAGCTCCTGTCGAATCGTCACCCCGGGCCCTTCGGAAGGCGCTACGCCGCTGATTCAGCGGCGGCGACCAGGAGGGCGCCGGACTCGACTAGCATCTGCGCTTCCTCGCGCAGGCGCTGGGGCAGCACCACCATCCCGTGCAGGTCGTCGAGCAGGCCGGCGTCCCCCTCGACCTCGAGGCCCGGGACCCCGGCGGGGCCGAGGACGATCGCAGCCAGGATCTCGACCGGTGAGCCGGAAAGGGTTAGGTCGGGGTCCCCCGTCGAGCCGCGCGAGGCCTGGATCCAGCCTTCGCGCGCCCGCAGGGCGTAGCTCTGCCCCTCGCTGCGCAGGCCGAGATCGAAGGAGGCGCCGGCAGGCGGGCGCAGGATCACGCGCATCGCGTTCGCAAGATAGGAGTGTGAAAGGCCGATTACGTCCTCGGCCCGCTGCAGCTCCATCCCCCACCGCGCCAACTCGATCATCGGTCGCTCGAGGCCGCGGCCGAGCTCGGTCAGCTCGTAGACGGAGGCCGAGACCGGCGCCTTCAGCTCCCGCCGGGCGACGACGCCGTCGGCTTCGAGATCGCGCAGGCGCTTCGTCAGCACGTCGGTCGGGGCGCTGCCCACCAGCCGGGCTAGTTCCGAGAAGCGCAGTGGTCCCAGCGAGAGCTCACGGACGACAAGGAGCGACCAGCGCTCCCCGACAGCGTCGAGGGCGGAGGCAAGGCTGCAGTCCTGGCCGTATTCCCTTCTTCCCATGGAATTCATAGTAGCGAGGTATCGCTTTGCATCTCCAAGTATTAACTTTGAATTCTGGTACAGTGCCGCCCGTGACCAGGATCGCCGACCTCACCTGGAAGCATCCGAAGCTTGTCCTCGCCGTCGTCGCCCTCTTCACCCTGCTGGCGGCGGCAGTCGGGCGGGACGTCGAGGAGCATCTGAAGGCGGCCGGATTCGCCGACAGCGCCTCGGAGAGCGAGCGCGCCGGCGGCCTGCTGCGCGATTCGCTCGGCTACGACCCCAACCCCGCCCTGGTGGTCGTCGTACGCTCGCCGGACGGCGGCCCGCTCGACACCTCCAGCCCCGCCGTGCGTCGTGAGGTCGACCGACTGGCGCGCGGCATTGCGCGGGTCGAATACGTCGGCCGAGTGTCCAACCCGCTGCATGACCGTGGTGCCGCCCGCACCCTGGTCGCCCGCGACGGCGAGTCGCTGGTCATCTCTGCCTACCTCGCCACCGACGACGCCCAGGACGCCGGCGGCATCGCCGCCGAAAAGGTGAAGCTGCTGCTGGCCGAAAGCCCCCTCGACGCCGGGCTCGGCGGCTTCGCGGCAGGGTTCGACGAGACCAACGACCAGACGCGCGAGGACCTGACCACGGCCGAGATGATCGCCTTCCCCGTCCTGGCGCTGCTGCTCCTCTTCGTCTTCCGCGGTGTCATCGCTGCCGCGATCCCGCTGCTGCTCGGGGTGGTCTCGATCGTCGGGACGCTGCT
>Ga0126305_10000113_pt1 | contig 35360 bp, 31 predicted proteins | sample Plot26_FD_92536 | JGI IMG/M metagenome (GOLD analysis project Ga0126305, IMG submission 92536) | Serpentine soil microbial communities from UC McLaughlin Reserve, CA, USA - Plot26 | ecosystem: Environmental > Terrestrial > Soil > Grasslands | place: USA: UC McLaughlin Reserve, Lake County... | reverse complement strand
TCACCCGCTCGCGGCCGAGGCCGAGCATCTGCAGGGCGGCGAAGATCGTGGCGTGGGCCTCCTCGCCGACCACCACGTCGATCTCGGGCGCGCCGTAGAGGCCGCGCGCCTCGACGTCCCAGCCCAAGCGGGCGAGCACGGCGTGGCGGCCGGCGGCCAGGCCCGTGAAGCTCGCCATCGTGCAGCCGGTCGTGAACCCGACGCTCGCCGTCCGCGGCAGACCCAGGATCTCCAGCAGCCAGCCGGCCGCGACCTCCTCCACCACGGCGTTCGCCGGCGAGGTGGCGTAGAGCCCGGCGTTCTGGTCCCACGTCGAGGTCAGCCAGTCGGCGGCCAGGGACGCCGGCACGCTGCCGCCGATGACAAAGCCGAAGTAGCGGGATCCGGCCGATGCGAGCAGACCGGGACCGGCAGTCCGGACGAGGCGCTCGATGGTCTCCAGGGGCTCCTCACCACGCTCCGGCAGATTCCCGCCGAGAGCGGCCCGGAGATCCTCGACGGAGATGGCCGCCGGCCCGACCCGCCGCTCCGGCAGGCCGTCCAGGAACTCGACCGCGAGGTCGGCGGTGCGCTTCAGAAGGTTGGAATCAACCATCTTGGAATCGCTCGTCATTGCCTCAGCCCCCGCGCCTGCCAAACCTCCCGGGAGATCTCCGCGATCACCTGGTTGGCCTCCTTCTCATCCTGGAACCCGTCGGTGAGGACGACCAGCACGTAGGGCGCCTCGCCCGGCGGGAAGACGATCGCGGCGTCATGGTGGACGCCCGTGATGTCCCCCGTCTTGTGGGCGATCGGGGTGCCCTTCGGCAGGTAGGCGGGGATCTTCTCGTTGAACTCCTGCGCCTTCAGGATCTCGATCATCCTGCCGTTCGAGGCGGGCGTGAACGTCTCGCCCTTGGCGAGCGCCGTCAGGGCGATCTCCAGATCCTTGGCGGTCACCTTGTTGTTCAGGCCCGCCTTGAAGGCCTTCTCGTCCTCCACCCCGCGCAGCACCTGGATGCGGAAGGCGCCGAGGCTCCGCATCAGGTCGTTCGCCCGCGAGGCGCCGATCTTCTCGATCAGCAGGTTGGTGGCGAGGTTCGAGCTGCGCACGATCATGCGCCGGATCAGCTCCTCGAGCGGACGGGCGCCGCCGACGGCCTGGTAGAGGTCCGCGTCGCCATCCTCCTTGGGATCGAGGGCGAAGGGCGAGCCGTCGACGAGGCTCTGGAACTCGTTGCGCACCGGGATCGGGTCCGCCAGCCGCATCTCCCCGCCGTCGACCGCCTGGAAGAGCGCCATCATCACCGGCACCTTCATAGTGCTGGCGGCGTGGAAGGACTCCTCCTCGTCATGGAAGTAGAAGGCCCCGGTGCCGAGGTTCCGGTAGGCCACGCCGATCTTGACGCCCGGGCGCTGGTAGTACGTCTCCAGCCGCCCGCCGATCGATGCCGGGCCCGCCTTGGCGGCGGGCCGCGGACCGGCCGCAGCGCAGGCGAGGAGGAGGGAAAGGGGCAACAGAGCCAGGATTATTTTCATAAATTTCTTTCAAATCAACGACATCTGTCCCGCCCGCCCGTACCGCTCCACGTATTTATCCACGCGGAACTTCCGGCGCGTGCTCTCCGAGCTCATGTAGCGGACCGTTCCGAACACCGGCCGCTCGGGAGGCCAGGGGCGGTCGTAGCGGCCCAGGCACCAGAAGATGCCGCTGTAGGAATTAGGATCTCGGCCGTCCAGAGCATACTTGTTGTTGAGCTCGATCAGCACCGCCAGCGCCTCCCTGGGCGAGGCCGACCATTCCAGCACCTTCTTCCCCCACAGCATCCGCAGGTAGTTGTGGATGCGCCCCTCCTCGCGGAGCTGACCCTGGGCGGCGTTCCAGAGGTGGTCGTGGGTGCGGCCCGCCTCGAAGTCCGCCAGGGAGTAGAGGTGCGGCCGGGGGTCCCGCTCGTGCTTGCCGAGCGTCGCCCGCGCCCATTCGGGGAGCGATTCGTAGCGCTCGAAGTCCTGCCGCCGGGAGGCCATGTTGTAGCCGACCTCGCGCCAGGTGACGGCCTCGTCGAGGAACTTCTCCGCCGCCGGGCTCATCCCCCACCACCCCTCCTTGGCACCCCGCGCGCCCCGGCCCAGCCGGTCGGGGCTCCAGCGCTCGCGGGCGGCGAGAGCGGCGAACATCTGGTGGGACGACACGGACCCGAAATGGAGGTGGGGCGACAGCGCGCTCGTCACCTCTTCGCCGGGATCGTTCCTCCCTGCGCCATAGCGCTCCAGCCGCTCGTCGAGGAAGCGCTCCAGCGCCCGCTCCCCAGCCGAGTCGCCGCCCCGCACGCCCGGCACCGGAGGAACGGAATGGTCGATCGGCAGCGCTGCCAGAGAGCCTCCACCAAGCATCTCCGCGGAGGCCGCGGGCCAGCGCCGGACGATCTCCTTCGGCAACGATCCCAGTCGGGCCGGCAGCGGCTCCGCAAAGGGATCCTCCTCGGGGGCGTGCTCCAGGTGCACCGGCAGCACCCTCTGGAGGAAGCGCCGGAAGTGGACGGCGGCCGTGAAGTCCCGGTCCGCCGCCCGCAGGGGAAGAAGGCCGTTCGAGTCCACCGCCTCCAGCCTCACTGTCAGTTGAGCACCGGCGGCCGCGATCATGCGCGGCAGGAAGAACGCCGGATAGTCGTCCGTCACCACCACGCAAGCCCGGCGTCCGAGGGCTTCGACCAGCCCCTTCCCTGCCCCGGCCTCCGGCTCCACGTAGGGGTGATAGAGGACGTCCGAGCCCGCGAGCCTCTCCGCGTGCTCGGCCATGCCATCCAGCACGAAGCGGTGGATGCGGTCGTTGGCCCAGCAGTAACCGCAGCGCAGCGGCTCCAGGATCACCAGCGGCTTGCCGAGGCGCCGTGCCCACCCGGCGGCCCGGTCCAGGGCGAAGCTCCAGCCCAGGCGGCGGAAGGCGATCATCCAGTAGAGGACGTACTCGCCGTCCGGGCGCACCTCGCCCTGGTTGCAGGGTCTAATGCGGATTTCGGGAACTTCCGTCACAGGTCCGGTAGGATAGCAGCGCCGTACTGAATGCCATGACATGCCTCGCCTTGGCGGGGCACTATGAGGGGAGAGATGTATGGACCACAACGAGAATCTCATCGGCCGTGCCGAGATCGAACGTATCCAGAGCTTCAACGAGCAGCAGCTCGATCAGCTCCCCTTCGGAGCCATCCGGCTGGACCGCGAGGGCAAGATCCTCAGCTACAACCAGGCCGAGGCGGACCTCTCCGGCCGCAAGAAGGAGAGGGTGATCGGCAAGGACTTCTTCACCGACGTGGCCCCCTGCACCAACGTCCAGGAGTTCGCCGGCAAGTTCCGCGAGGGAGTCAGCCGCGGCACGCTCCACACCGTCTTCCCCTACGTCTTCGATCACGAGATGGACCCGCGGAACGTCTGGGTGACCCTCTTCTACAGCAACGAGACGGATACCGCCTGGGTCTTCGTGCGGGACGACCGGCGGCTCAGCCGGCCGGATTAGTCATCACCTGAAGGGGCAGGCAGAGTTCTTGCTTGGGAACTCCACTTTTCGGAGATACGCGATGAACCTTCTGGCCTGGGCCTTGGTCCTTTCGATTTGCGGGAGTGGTGGAGATTCCTGCCTGCCCGGGGAAGGCGGGGTCCCCGTCCCCCGGCCTGTGCTCTTCGCGCGGGCGCCCGTATATACGGAGCTCGCGAGGCGAGCCGGGATTGAAGGGCAGGAGTGGGTGGCTGTAACGGTCAGGCCGGACGGCACCGTCGAGTCCGCCGAAGTCTCTGGAGATCGACTCGCCATGGGCCTCGACAAGGCCGGGGAGGACGCAGCGAGAGAATGGCGGTTCGTGCCTTCGGATCGGGAGCACCACCTCTTGCTCCGCTTCGATTTCCGGATTCCCGACGCCCCAGCGCCAACGCCGGCCGTCAACGAGCGACTGGGCGCCTATAGCTTTCGGGTGTGGGCGCAGATTTTCGTGCTCGACTCGTGCAGGCGGATCTCCTCGGAGGACGATTCCACCCGACCGCGTCCTTGAAAATGGACGGATGAAGGAAGGCCGAGCTCTTTTCCTTGGGGTTTGAGGTCTCTCTCGCCGGCAAAGACTCTCTGGCCGGAGGAAAAGCCCTATTCTCCCCGCCAATTGACCAATTGAGCGAAGCTGGAGGTCTTTTCCGCCGGAAAATGACTTTTCTTCTCGGAGAAAAGAGCATTTGCTCCGAGCATAGAGTCAAATCCCGAGCGAAAAGGCCTTTTGGCCCGAGCATTGAGTCTATTCCGGCGGGAAAAGGGCTTTTCAGACGAGGGAAAAGTCTTTTGGCGGGAGATTAGAGTCAAATCCGGGAGGAATTGGTCTTTTCTTGAAGGGGAAAGCTCAGTTTCCGGGCGGACTCGGCTTTGGCTCCGCTTTTGAGCCAGAGAACGACCTGCTCGGCCTCGATCTGGGGATTGGCCCAGAGGACGTAACGGATCTCCGAGACTATTGGGCAGCATTGCCGGAAGAGGCCTCGGACGGTTTCGTCCCGCGAGATGACGATCCGGTCGGCTTGGAGGGCGGCTTCGACCAGATGGGCGTCCTTTTCGATCGCGGCTCGGGAGGCATCAGAGGCCGCGGCTTGCGACAACCTGTTCCTCAACGCTTCATTGTGAGCCAAGTCCTCTGGCGGCACCACCTTCTTCCGGGCGTACATGCCGGCGAGCCAATCTTGTGCGTAATTCGAGCCATGCTTCTTCCACTCGTCGAGACACTCTTGATTGAAGACTACTTCGTGAGACTTTTCGATGACTCTGAGAACTTGTCGGCACCGGAGGGACGGCGCGCTCAAGGACGTCTCCCAACCAGCAGACCGGGCGACGGAGGCATCTACTACGATCCGCTTGCTCTTAGGCATTCTTCTTCGTAGAGAAAAACTTCGTCTCAACCGCATCCAGGTAGCGATCCCTTACCATCGCCTGCACCTCACCGAAGTCTACCGGCCAGTCTCCATAGGCGCCCCTTTGATCTAAGTCGCCGCTGGTCACTCTTGTCGCTCCCCGCGAATCCCTCTGGAACCAATGGAGCTTGACGATGTCGGGAGCCAGCTTTCCTTCTGCTACCAGAGCTTGGATAGCAAGGAGGAGAATGGAGCTGTGAGTTTCGGTAACGACACGAACACCACGACCGGCAGCTTCGGCCAATATCGGCGCCAGAGCTTGTTGAGCTTGGGGATGAAGATGAAGCTCTGGTTGCTCGATATAGACGAATTGCCCTGGCTCGGCGGTTAGCAAGGCGACAAGAACTGGCAGAACTTGGGACACTCCCAGGCCAACGTCAGCGATGTTGACAAGGTCTCCTCCTCCACTGGCTCTCGTCTTCTTGGGCAGACGCCCCACCAGGAGCTCAACCCGTGTCGCGTCCAAAGCGTTTGCCTCAATTTTCCAAGTAAGACCTAAACACTGCAGGGCACGCCCTAAGGAGGCCAGCCTGATGTCCGAGGATTTCTTCCACGCAACAATAATGCTAGCGACATAGTACTCAAATGTTCCGGGAAAGGAGTCTCCAACCGCGGAGGTATTGTAAGACCTCTCGGGGTTTCCACGTAGACCGGGAACGTGAATGATTCGGTGTAGCAAGCCACCAAAAATCCTCTCTGGGGTGGGCTCTATCCAATCGTCATCATTGCCCAGCATGGCAACGCTAAGAAAGCACCGTCGCCGCGCGACCTCCCACCGGAGTCCATCCGGGTACATGTTGGCTAGGGCTCCGAAGAATGCCGGAGAGAGGTCCTCGACTGCATCGGTTTGCAGGTTTTTGGCATCCGCTCTCAATAAGACCTCCCGCCCACTAATCTTCAAGTCAGACTGTATAAGATCGAAACTCTGACTCTCGTTCCTCCGAAACACTTGAAATATGGAATAACGCCGGTCAGTCTCGAAGCCAACCCGAAACTCCGCTACCGTACGGCCTGCTAGTCTCGTCAGAAGTTGATCAGCACTGGAGAATCGGACATGAGGTCCGTCAAGTAGCAAAGTACCCGGATCGTAGCTAGCCTCCAATGTCTGCTTGAGCAGAAGTAAAGGCTGGACGAGACTCGACTTGCCCGAGCTGTTGGCACCAGCCAAGAGCGTCAAAGGTCCGATCTCCACCCTCTGCCTTTCGGCGAAGGATTTAAAACCCTCGACGGAGATGGCAGTCATTGCGGGGGACTTGCCGTAGACTTCATCTATACCTAAGCTCATCGCGGTTCTTTGGGCTCCTGGCAGTCAAGTGCTGCTCGAATCAGTTCGAACTACTTGATGCTTTCCACAGAATAAAGCTTCTCGCCGCAGCAGAGACAGACCTCAGCCTCAGCGTCCAAGACCATTGACTTTCCGCTGACACACAAAAACTTCTCCGCCTTTTCCTGCTCCATCTTACTCCCACAGATGGGGCACTGTGAAAAAGGAATCACGGTCATCCTAGATCAAGGTCTCTCGCCCCGAAGGGGCGGAATTTGAATAGCCCGGCGCTTGAGCGCCGGGTTGGCGTTCCCATCCATTCCATCCGCCCCGAAGGGGCGGTGCCTCTCGGCAGTGCCCTCTCAAGCCGCGGACCATTGGATACCGGCCCTTCGGAGCGGGGACAAGGATGGGTCCCTCTTTCCCGGCGCTGAAGCGCCGGGCTATTCAAATTCCGCCCCTTCAGGGCGGGTCGAACAGGCTCATGCAACCTTGAACGACCGGCCGAGAGGCTGAAAATCCCCGACCTCTCCACGCTCCAGTTTCGCCCGAACCTGCTCGAACTGCCGAACGGTCTCCAGAGTATAAAGCCGCTCGCCGCAACGAAGACAGACCTCGGCCCACACCTCAAGGACTGCTGTATGAGCACCTCCCCGAAGGAGCTTTTCCACCTGCTTCTCGACCATGTCCCCGCCACAAACAGGGCATTTGCTAAATGGGATCATTCTTGGCTCGCCTCCTTCGCCAGTTCACCCATCGTGCCGGATCCGGGCGGTAGACAGTGATGAGCACGGCCCGGCGGCTCTCCTGATTGTAGGCCCATACACTGTGTACCGGCTCTCCGCTGGGAGTTTCCCCGTAAATCAGGCAACTGGGAAACGGCCTGTCGGTAGGATAGGTCTCAATGACCTCCCCATGGAACACGCTGAAAAGAACTTCGTCAGACAGGAGGCGATCCGCTCGGGCCTCCTCATCCGCATGATCCGTGATCCTGATCCGGTTACCGCGTATAGCTTCGACGATCGGCTGGATATCCACTCACACCCGTCCTCTCAATTCTCCTCCCCCGACTCCAACCCCACCCGCACCAGCAGATTCTGGAGAACCCGCGCCGTCAATCCCCAGATCTGGCGGTTGCCGACGTGGTAGATGAGGATGTCCCGCTTCTGGCCGTTGATGACGACGTCGCGCTCCTCCACCAGCTTTGGGTTGGCGAAGGCGGTGAGGGGGAGGCTGAAGACCTCGGCGATCTCGGCTTCGTTCGGCGTGGTCTTGAAGGGGTAGGGGATCGCTCCCGCGCAGGGGATCACCCGGAAGCCGGCGGGGCTCTCCACCTCGTCGAGCTCGCCCAGCTTCAGGACCAGCTTGGGATCGAGGCCGATCTCCTCCTGCGTCTCCCGCAGGGCCGCCGCCCAGGGGTCCTCCTTCAGCTCGCGCCCGCCGCCCGGGAAGGCGATCTGGCCGCGGTGGCTCGGCAGGGTGTCCGTGCGCTTGGTGAGGACGGTCCACAGCTCGCCGGCGTTCACGTACAGCGGCACCAGCACCGAGGCCGGCCGCAGGTCGCTTGCCGCCATCCGCCGCGGAGGCGGCGAGGCGAGGCGCTCTCTCATGGCCAGGATCCAGCTTTTCGGGGTCTCCGGCTTCTCCATCATCCTCCCTCCCTACCGCCTTTGTATCAAATCCCGGGGCGGCAGGACATGGAAGCCGATGGGCGTGGCCGGCGCTCCCGGCAGGTGGAAGTCGAGCACGTAGAGGTGGTAGTCGTACGGCCCCCACCACAAGGGGTGGACCGCCCGCTCCCGGCCCAGGGGGACCTCGAAGAGAATATGGCCGTCGGGCTTCAGGAGGAGGGGCCTCAGCTCGCCCACGCCTCTGCCATCGATCACCAGCCGGGAGGGCGCCCGCTGGTCGAACTCGAGATGGAGATCCCCCAGGGGCTGCGGACTGCCCACTATCAGCTCGGCCCGGGCATCCCCCGCGATCCGCAGGCTACCGCCCTTGCCGGACGGCCAGACGCTGCGGTTCAGGATCTTCACCCACAGGCCGCTGCCCACCGCGACCTCCTGTCCGGGCGCGGCCGACTGGGTCATCTCGTAGGGCAGCCAGCGCTGCGCGATCCTGGAGACGTGGCGGTATTCGCCCCCTTCCCCGAGCGGATAGGCGGTGGGATGCGCCCAGAGCTGCGCCAGGAAGGGAGCGGCCAGCAGAGCGGCGACCGCCGGCCAGACGGCTCGGGCCGGGCGCGCCGCCATGAACCAGAGCGCCGGGTAGAGGGGGAGGAAGTAGCGGTTCCCCAACGCGCCGCCGCCATAGAAGTTGAACGGCCGCAGCACCAGGAAAGCCAGGAGGGCCGCGCCGACGGCGAGCGGGATCGCCCAGCGACCCCGGTCTCCGCGGAAGGCGACGAAGCCCAGGAGCAGGGGCAGGAAGTACGGCAGCACGCCCACGTTCCGGCCCGCGAGGGTGTAGAGGACGTTCCAGCCCGCGAGCTTCGGATTGAGCTGAGGCTTCACTGCCGCTTTCTGCAGCCAGGAGGCGTTCCCCTCGCGCGCCACCCGTTCGGACCACTGAGCGGCGGGATATTCCACCGCCGGAAAGGCCTCGTGGGCATAGATCCCCTGCCGCTGGCCGCCATAGCCCGTGGCGTCGCCGCCGGCGAGCCACTGGATCCCCATGGAGGCGAGAAGGAGGAGGACGGCGCCGGACACGAGGCTGGTCAAGGCCCGCCCCCGGCGGTCCGGCGGCGACTCCCGCGCGGCCAGGAGCGCCGGCAGGAGGAGGCCGAGGTAGACGGGCCGGTACGCCACCGCCACCCCGAGCAGCATGCCGGCGCCTAGCCAGCGCGCCAGGGACCTGCCCGCGGGCTCCGTGTCCTCGCCTTCGTAGATCTGGGATGGGGCCGTCTCTTTTCGATCCTCCCCATAAACCAGCGCGAAGGCGATCGCCACCGCGGCGAACAGGAAGAGGTCGGAATCCCCCCAGAAGACGTAGGCGAAGGCGATCGAGGCGAAGACGAAGGCCGCCACCCAGAGCGGCGCCGCCGGACCGAGGCGGCCGCGCAACGCGCGGGCGGCGAGCAGGGCGGCGGCGGCGAGGAGCAGGGCGTTGGCCACCACCGGACCGCGCACGGGGGCCGCACGCACGAAGGGCGCGATCACCAGGGCGTAGAGCGGCGGCTTGCCGTACACCAGGCGGTCGCTCCCCTCGCGGCTCTGGAGGATGAGCCCCTCCGGCGGCACGCCCCAGTGAGCCACGAAGCGGTCGTAGTCCTGGCGGGTGTAGGTGAGGTCGAAGTCCCAGGCGAGGCTCGCCGCCTGCATGGCGTAGGTGGCCTCGTCCCCGGTCAGGGGCAGCTTGGAGCGGTCGAGCCGCAGGGCGCCGACCAGGGTCGCCAGGAGCAGGAGGCCGAGGACGGCCCAGCCCGCGGTCTCCAGGTGGCTTCGTCTCAGATCCATCGCTCCCATCGCGGCCCTCCCAACTTGGAAAGACCCAGGCCGCCGAAGAGATGGGGCTCGATCCACAGGTGGGCGGGTCCCGGCGGACGCCGCACCTCGGTCTCGAACCGCACCTCTTCGCCCGGCGCCAGGTCGTGCGGCAGGGCGAGCCATGGGCGGCCTTCGAGCAGGTCCGCCCCGTCCACGAACAGCTTCACCACCACCGCCACGCCGCCCGGGCCCCGCTCCCCCGCGAGCCAGCGGGCGAACCCCGTGTTGCGCAGCCGGATGCCCAGACGCCGCCGCTCCCCTTCGGGCCACGGCAGCTCCGCGCCCTCGATCTCCACCTCGCCGGGCAGACGCCCCCAGGCCAGGCTGGAGGGCGGCGGAACGTCCGGCCCCTCCCCGGCGTCGTCTCCGGGCGGCGGCAAAGCCTGCCACTCGCGGCAGGCGTCGACCACGGTCCGCGCCGCCAGGGCGGGATCGTGCCGCAGGCGCACGTGCTCGCGGGCCGCCCGGCCCATGGCCCGCAGGCGCCCGGGGTCGGCCAGCAGTCCGCGCAGGAGGGCGGCGAGGGCGGCAGGCTCCTCTTCGCCGAGCGGCACGCGCAGGGCGATCTCCTGGGGCAGGTCGGCGAACTGGGCGTAGTCGGAGACGACGGCGGGCCTGCCGGCGGCGAGCACCCGCAGCAGCGAGGCCGAGGTCTCGCCCGCCGTGGGATAGCGGAGGTTGAGGCAGAGGTCGACGGCGGCGATGGCCGCCTCGAAGTCCTCGAAGGGCACGAAGCCCATGATGTGGACGCGCTCCGCCACCCCGGCCCGGCGGGCCTCGCCCTCGAGGTCCATCACCGGCGCGGCCTGCCCCACGATCAGCAGGTGGACCTCCTCGAGGCCGGGCGCGGCCAGGGCCCGCACGGCCGAGACGGTCCGCTTGATGGGCGTCTGGAAGCCGAAGGAGCCGAGCACGGGCCGGTCCCGCGGCAAGCCGAAACGATCGCGCAAGGCGCGCCCCGCCGCCTCGTCGGCCTCGCCGGGGAGCGGCACGCCCATGGGGATGGCCCGCACCGGCACGCCGAGGTCCTCTTCGGCCAGGAAGGCCGCCGCCCATTCGCTGTGGACGAGCACGCCCCGCTGGCGGCGCAGCAGGGCGCGGTGGGCCGGCAGCTCAAAGATGGGCGCGTCGCCCCAGGCGTTCCAGCGCTTGGCCAGGGCCGCCGCCTCGCCGATCCAGCCGTGGTCGCGCGTCAGGCGGTCCTTGTAGTCCCAGAACCCGCTGGGCTCCTCGCGGCCGAGGGTCAGCTCGAGCAGGAGGTGATGGAGGACGACATCGTGGAGCGTCAGCACGCCGGGCAGGCGCATGGCGAGGTCGAGCACGCCGATGTGGTAGCGGTTGTTGCCCATCTGGTAGAGGGGCAGCCGGCCCCCCGCGCCGGTCTCCGAGGCCGGGGCCATGGGCCAGCGCCGCTCGATCTCCGGGTCGACCGGCTGGTCCGGCAGACGGATCAGACGGACGTCCGCGATCTCGGCGAGAGGAGGCAGGAGGTCGACGCTGTAGTCGGCGATCCCCGAGCGGACGGGCGGCAGGGGGGAGACGTAGTCGAGGTTCACTGGCACTGATCCTTCCCGTCCAGGAGCCCGCGCCTTCGGCCCGGGGCCCTCACTCCCCAACCCCTCTCTCCCATCCTCCCTCCCGCCGGCCGGGAGAGAGGGGCTTTAAGAGGCCTTTCAGACAAGCTCAGACAAACCTCTCCCTCTTCTCCCGGCGGAAGGGGGGGAGGCGGGAAGAAGAGGGCCGGGGTGATGAGGGCTTCGACGGTGGGCATCAATCCCACCCTATACCGCCATGTCGTCCTTCTCGGTCGCCATCTGCCCCTTCAAATACCCCTCGATGAACGGATCGATGTTGCCGTCGAGCACGCCGTCCGCATCCCCCACCGAGACGCCGGTGCGGTGGTCCTTCACCATGCGGTAGGGCTGGAGCACGTAGCTGCGGATCTGACTCCCCCAGGCGTTGTCCATCTTCTTGCCTTCGCGCTCGGCCTGCTCCGCCGCGCGCCTCTGCATCTCGCGGTCGTAGAGGCGGGAGCGCAGGACCTTCATGGCCATGGCGCGGTTCTTGGTCTGGCTGCGCTCGTTCTGGCAGGAGACCACGATGCCCGAAGGCAGATGGGTAAACCGGACGGCCGACTCGGTCTTGTTGACGTGCTGGCCGCCGGCGCCGGAGGCGCGGAAGGTGTCGATCTTCAGATCCTTGTCGTTGATCTCGATCTCGACCGTGTCGTCCACCTCGGGGTAGACGTCCACCGAGGCGAACGAGGTGTGGCGCCGGGCCTGGAAGTCGTACGGGCTGATCCGCACCAGGCGGTGCACGCCGTGCTCGCTCTTCAGGTAGCCATAGGCATAGGGGCCGCGCACGGCGAAGGTGGCGCTCTTGATGCCCGCCTCCTCGCCGTCCTGCCGGTCCATCAGCTCGACCTCGTAGCCGTGCTGCTCGGCGTAGCGCAGGTACATGCGCAGGAGCATCTCCGCCCAGTCCTGCGACTCGGTGCCGCCGGCGCCGGGGTGGATGGACAGGATGGCGTACTTCTCGTCGTCCGGGCCGGAGAGCTTGAGCTGCAGCTCCAGCTTGCCGAGCTCGCCCTCGAGGCGCTCGAGGAAGCGGTCGAAGTCGGGGTCCGCTCCTCCCTCCGCCAGGAGCTCGCGCCAGGTGTCGAGCTCGTCGGCGTCGGAGCGGAGCTTGGTCAGGGTCTGGAGGCGCTTTTCGAGCTCGCGCCGCTTCTGGAGGATCTGCGAGTTCTTCGCCGGGGTATCCCAGAACCCGGCGGCTTCCATCTGGTGGTCGATCTCCGACAGCTCTCGTTCGAGGTCGGCATCCTCAAAGATACCCCCGGAGACTGCTGAGCTGCTCCGAGAGCGTATCGATCCTTTGCTGGACTTCGTAGGCGATCATTCGGGTCTCCTTCGTCTGCTTCGAGAAAAATATATCGCAATTGCCGCCGCCGCCGAGCACAGGAAAGGCACGAGCCACGGCAGGCGTGAAAAGAGCGTGAGGTCCCGCACGCCCAGTACCCGGGCGCGGATGACACCTTCCTGGAACACGCCGAGCTCGGCGCGCACCGAGCCGTCAGGGGCCACGTAGGCCGAGACGCCCGTGATGGCCGCCCGCAGCATCGGCCGGCGGTTCTCCGCCGCCCGGAAGCGGGCCGCCCGGAAGTGCTGCCAGGGCGCCGACGTGTCGCCGTACCAGGCGTCGTTGGTGATCGTCACCAGCATCGTGGCGCCGGAACGGACGACCTCGGCGACCTCCTCGGGGAAAACCACCTCGTAGCAGATGGCCATTCCAATCTTCTCGCCGCCCCAGGGGAGGAGGACCGTCTCGTCCGCCGGGCGGAACTCGCCGGCGTTCCGGGCCAGCTTGTCCATCCACCCGAAGACGCCGCGGAACGGCACGTACTCCCCGAATGGCACCAGGTGCCGCTTGTCGTAGCGCGCCACCTGGCCCGAGGCGGAGAGCAGGAAGGCCGAGTTGTAGAACGACTCCCCCACCGGATGGCTGGAGTTGAAAAGCACCGTGCAGCCGCGGTCCACCAGCTTCGCGAGATCGTCCTCGAGGCGCCGGTCGCGGCCGTAGAGGAACGGCCAGGCGGCGCTCTCGGGCCAGATCACCAGCGAGCCCGGCTGGCAGGACTCGAGGGACTGGGCGATCACCCTGCCGTAGTTGCGGACGATCGCCGCCGTGTCGGTCTCGACGAGGTTCGGGATGTTCGGCTGGAGCAGCCGCACGGGACGGCCGAAGCTCCCCGCCTCCCGCACCTCGGCCGCGTCTCGCTGCAGGCTCCAGCGGGCGGCCAGGGGCAGCAGGAGCAGCGGCACCAGCAGGCCCGCCGCCGCCGGCTCCCAGCGCCGCCGCTGGACCGACGCCGCCACCGCCGCGCTGGTGAGCACGACGAGGAACGAGATGCCATAGGCGCCGATCCACGCCGACAGGGGCAGCGAGCCCGGCACGTCCACCCAGGCATAGCCGGCGAGGTTCCAGGGGAAGCCGCCGCCGAGGTACGTCCGCAGCCACTCCAGGGCCACCCAGAGGGCCGGCAGCGCGATCAGGCGCCCCATCCCCCACCGCCGCCAGATGGCCGCTCCCAGCCCCGCGAACGCGGCATGGAAGAGGGCGAGATAGGCCGCCAGCAGGCTGGTGAGCGCCACCCCGAGCGCCGCCGGCATGCCGCCATAGGTCTCCAGCGTCGGCACCACCCAGTACAGGCCGGTCATCCACGCCGCGAAACCGTGAACCCAGCCCAGGAGGCCGGGCCGCGGCCAGGCGAGCATCAGCATCAGGGGCGCCAGCGCGAGCCACGAGGCCACGGACAGCGGCTCGCCGCCGAAGCAAAGGCCCCACAGGACGCCGCTGGCGGCGGCGAGGAAGTAGCGAACGAGTGGGTTCATTCCGGGGGTGAGAGGCCCTACTCCGTCACCCAGGTATCCAGCTTGTACCCCGTGCGAACCTTCTCCGCCGCCTTCTGCGCGTCGTCGCGCGAGGGATAGGGACCGATGCGCACACGGTACATGGTGCGGCCGGCCTTCTCGATCGGCGAGAGGTAGGCCTTGTAGCCGCCGCCCGCGAGCTGGCCGCGGATGCGGTCGGCCTGCGATCGGTCCGCCGAGGAGAAGACCTGGATCACCACCGAGCCCTTGGGAACCGCGGGAGCGGCCGGCACCGGAGTGCGGGCCGTGCGGGCTGGAGCCGGGGCCGGAGCGGGGGCCTTCGCCGCCAGGGCCGCCGCGGCCTCCGCCGCCTCACGCCGCTTGTTGCGCCGGTTGCGGCGCTCCGCCGCCGGGTCCGGGATGATGGGAGCGACCGCGGCCGGGGCCGGCTCGTCTTCCTCGGCGATCTCCTCCCCGGCAATGTCCCCGGGAGAAGCGGGGGCCGCGGGCCGGCGGCCCTCGACATCCTCCAGCAGGGTCGTGTCGACCGCCGGCGGCGCCGTTTCCTGGGCGTCGGAATCCGCCGCCTTCTCCGCGGCCTTGCCGGAGCCGAAGAACTCCAGCTCCTCCAGGTTCTGGCCTTCCGGCGGCGCCTGAGGGGGCGTGTTGCGGACGACCTGCTGCTCGGCGGCGCGGGCGCCGCTCTCCCGGCCGATCCACACGCCGGAGAAGAAGGCGGAGAGCAGGCAGACCAGCAGGACCACGAAAGCGACGATCACCTGACGGTTGGTCAGGGCGATCTCGTAATAGCTCGGTTCATGCGATTCAGCCACGTCTTCAGCTCCAAGTCATCTTGCTAGCGTGGTTTCATGAAGGCCGTCAGGATCTCGATCGGCAGGGGGAAGATGATCGTCGAGTTCTTCTCCGCCGAGATCTCGGTCAGCGTCTGCAGGTAGCGGAGCTGCAGGGTGACCGGGTTCGTGGCGACGATCTCCGCCGCCTCGGCCAGCTTCACCGAAGCTTCCAGCTCGCCGGCGGCATGGATGATCTTAGCGCGCTTCTCGCGCTCGGCCTCCGCCTGGCGCGCCATGGCCCGCTGCATCTCCTGCGGCAGGTCGACGTTCTTGACCTCCACCATCGACACCTTGATGCCCCAGGGATCGGTGTGCCGGTCGATGATCTCCTGGAGCTGGGCGTTCAGCTTGTCGCGCTCGGAGAGCAGGTCGTCCATGTCGGCCTGGCCGAGCACCGAGCGCAGGGTCGTCTGCGCGAGCTGGCTGGTGGCGTAGAGGTAGTTCTGCACCTCGACGATCGCCCGGCGGGGATCGACGACCCGGAAGTAGACGATCGCGTTCACCTTCACGGATACGTTGTCGCGGGTGATCACGTCCTGCGACGGCACGTCGAGCACCACCGTCTGCAGCGAGACTTTGATCATCGTCTCGAACGGCCAGAAGATGAACACCAGGCCCGGACCCTTGGGCTGCGCGGACAGGCGGCCGAGCCAGAAGGTGACGGCCCGCTCGTACTCCTTGAGGATGTTCACCCATTTGAAGAACAGAAAAATGACGATGAAGAGGATGACGACGAAACCATATTCCATGGGACGAGCCCCTTTTCTTTGCCTGGAAAGAACTACACGACCGAATCCCGGCGGCGGACCGCCAGGGTGAGATTACGGACGGCCATGACCTCGACGGGCTCCCCCGCCGCCACCGGCTCCTCGGCGACCGCGTCCCAGATCTCCCCATGGACGAAGACCTTGCCCCGGGGGGTGAGCGGCGACCGGGCCGTGCCGATCTCGTGGATCAGCCCCTCGACGCCCGTGAACACCGGCATGCGCTGAGCCCGCAGGGCCATGAAGGCGAGGAAGCCGACCACCAGAAGGGAGAATGCCGACAGCATCGCGATCAATTCCACGCTCACCCGCAGGGCGGGCTCGGGAGTCTTGAACAGCATCAGCGAGCCCAGCACCAGGCAGACCACGCCGGCCACGGTCAGCATGCCGTAGCTCGTGATCTTGATCTCCAGGATGAAGAACAGGATCGCCAGGAAGAGCAGCGCCAGGCCCGCGTAGTTGACCGGCAGCACGGAGACGCCGTAGAAGCCGAGCACCAGGCAGACGGCGCCCACCACGCCCGGCAGCACGGCGCCGGGGTGCATCAGCTCGAAGAACAGCCCGAGCGAGCCCAGGCCCAGCAGGAGATAGGTGATGTTCGGGTCGGCGATCACCCCGAGCAGCTCGCGCAGGGGAGAGACCTCGAACCGCCGCACCTCGGCGCCGGCCGTGCGCACCGTCACCGCCGCCTCGCCCCGCTTGACCGTGCGCCCCTCGAGGGCCTTCACGACGGCCGGCAGGCTCGGCGCCACCAGGTCGATCAGCTTGCCGTCGAGCGCCTCCTGGGCGCTGAAGGAGCGGCTCTGGACCACCGCCTCCTCGGCGAGCTTGACGTTGCGGCCGTTGCGCAGGGCGAGCGACCGGATGTTGGCCGCCGCGTCCTGCTCCACCTTCTTGCCCAGGTTGCCCGGGATGTCCTCCCCCGTGCCGTTCACGGGATGCGCCGCCCCCGCGTTGGTGCCGGGAGCCATCACGGCCACGTCGGCGGCCATCAGGAGGAAGAACCCCGCCGACGCCGCCTGGGCGCCGCCCGGAGCCACGTACACCACCACCGGCGTCCGGGCGCCCAGGATGGCCGTCGTGATGTCGCGGGTGGACGTCATCAATCCTCCCGCCGTATCCAGCTCGATCACCACCGCCGCCGCGCCCGCGCGGTCCGCCTCCGCGATGGCGTCCTGGATCAGCTCCGCCGAAACGGGATGAATGGCCGACTTGACCCGTACCACGAGCACCTCGCCCGCCCCCGAAGCCTTGGGAGCCGCGGCCGGCGCGAAGCCGAGCATCAGGGGCAGGAGGCCGAGAAGCAGGAACGCCAGAGCCGCGGGCCGGGGGATTGGGGAGGATGGAATTGATTTAGGGTACATGGTTTAGGGGGCAGTATAGCAAGAGCCCTCATCACCCCGGCCCTCTTCTCCCGATCCCTCCCCCCTCCCTCCCCGGGAGAAGAGGGAGAGCTGTCCGACGAGTTTCAAGCCCCTCTCTCCCGGTGCGGGAGGGGGGAGGGATCGGGAGAGAGGGGTTGGGGAGTGAGGGCCCTCCTCACCGGCGGCAGGCACCGCGCCTCGTCGCAAGGCTGATACGTCACCGCCAGCCGGACCGTCCCCGACCCCGGCCCCGACACCTCTCCCGCGATCTCCACCCGTCCCGAATACACCGCGATCGACTGCTCGGAGAAATGCGAGGAGAACGGCTCCCCTGGGGGATAGCGGACGTTCCGCACCTCGCCTTCCTCGGCCTCGATCTCCGTCGGGACGAGGTACTCCTCCGAGGCGGGGTTCGCCTGGATGTGCCAGCCGGGAGCGATCTCCAGGACCAGGCGGAAGGGACGCCACCCGCCGGCTTCCTCCCCCTCCAGGTGCAGATGAACCCGCACCAGCTTCTCCACCTCGTGGTCCAGCTTCGCGACGGCGGCCTCGGCGGTGCGCTCGTAGGCCGCGCGGCTTTCGCCGTACTCCGCCTCGGCTTCCTCGGGGCCGGCGCCCGTCTCGTCGCTTGCCTTGCGATATTGCCGCAAGGCCACCAGCATCATCCGCGAGCCGTCCGGATGCCCCTCGATGACGTGGCCGAAGGCGCACAGGGCCCGCCGCGCCCCGCCGCGCCAGGCGAGGTCGCCCGTGCGCCGGGCGAGCTCGATCAGGTTGAGCACGGCGACCGAGTTGCCCGAGGGGATCGCGCCGTCGAACACCTCCTTGCTGCGGAAGAGGACGTCCGGGCTCGCTCCGCCCACGAAGAAGCCGCCGCTCGGATCGCGCAGGCGCTCGATCTGCTCCTTCGTCAGGTCGGCGGCGGCGTTCAGCCAGCGCTCCTCCCCCGTGGCCTCGTGGAGGGCCAGGAGGCCGCGAACCATGAACACGTAGTCGCCGAGATAGGCCGCGATCCGCCCCTGGCCGTTGCGCCAGGCGTGTAGCAGAGTCCCATCCTCAGTACGCAGGGTCGTCAGGATGAAGTCCGCCGCCCGGGCAGCCCGCGCCACCAGGGCGGGCTCGCCGAGCAGCCGGCCGGCCACGGCGAGGCCGCCGATCACCATGCCGTTCCAGTCCGCCAGGATCTTGTCGTCCGTCAGCGGGCGCTCCCGCCGGGCGCGGGCGGCGAACAGCTTCGCCCGTCCGGCGTCGAAGTCCCGCATCAGATCCTCCAGGCTCATCCGCCGGCGCTGCGCCACGTCCTCGAGCCTCTCGGGGAGATGGAGGACGTAATGGCTGCCCTCGAAGAACGGCGGCCCGCCGAAGCCCAGCAGGGGAGCGAGGAAGGTGGCGTCCTCCTCCCCCAGCGCCTCCCGCAGCTCGTCCGGGGTCCAGACGTAGAAGGCCCCCTCGTGGCCATGGGTCTCGGCGTCGATGGCGCTCCAGAAGGCTCCCTCGGGCGAGGTCATCTCGCGCTCGATCCACGCCGCCGTCTCGCGGACGATGCGCGCCGCCTGGACGTCCCCCGTGCGGGCGTGCTCCCGGGCGAAGAGCTCCAGGAGGAAGCCGTTGTCGTAGAGCATCTTCTCGAAATGGGGGATCTTCCACTCGCGGTCCGTGGCGTAGCGGTGGAAGCCGCCGCCGAGCTGGTCGTAGATGCCGCCGCGGGCCATGTTGTCCAGCGTCGCCGCGAGCATCCGCGCCGCGTCCTCCCGCTCCTCCGCCAGCTCCATCAGGAGATAGAGGTTGGAAGGCGTGGGGAACTTGGGAGCGCCGCCGAAGCCGCCCCACTGCGGGTCGAACCGCTTGGCAAGCGAATCCACTCCCCGCAGGGCCAGGGCGCCGGCGGGCGGCTCGGGAGAGGGCTGGGCCCGCTCCTCCAGATAGCGCTGCATCGCCCTCGCCAGCTCCTCCGACTGCTCCTGCACGTCTCCCCGGCGGGTACGCCAGGCCGCGGCCAGGTCTTCCAGCACGCGGCGGAAGCCGGGCCGGCCGTAGCGGTCCTCGGGCGGGAAGTAGGTGCCCGCGTAGAACGGCTTGAGCTCCGGCGTCAGGAACACCGAGTTCGGCCATCCCCCCTGCTCCGAGAGGATCTGGGTGGCCGTCATGTAGATCTCGTCGAGGTCCGGGCGCTCCTCGCGGTCCAGCTTGACGTTGACGAAGTCGCGGTTCATCTGCTCCGCCACCGCGGGATTCGAGAACGATTCCCGCTCCATGACGTGGCACCAGTAGCAGGTCGAGTACCCGACCGACAGGAAGATCGGCTTGTCCTCCCGCCGGGCCTTCTCGATCGCCTCCTCGCCCCACGGGTACCAGTCGACGGGGTTGTGCTGGTGCAGCAGAAGATATGGACTGCTCTCGCCGGCGAGGCGATTGGTGTGGCTGGTGTCGTGCGCGCTCATTCGGATGGCCCTCCCGCCCCTGGACGTTGCGGATCTCATGCCGCGTGGGAGGACATTGTATCCGGCCCCGGCACCGCCGGCCTCCGCGGCGTGGGCCCTCATCACCCCGGCCCTCTTCTCCCCTCCTCCCTCCCGCCGACCGGGAGAAGAGGGAGAAGTTTGTCTGAGAAAGCTTTAAGAGCTTCTTCATTCCCCTTCTCTCCCGCCGGCCGGGGAGGGAGGCGGGGAGAGAAGGGGTAGGGGGTTATGAGGGCTCCCGGGCCGAAGGCACGGGAGTCAGCGTCCTGTATTACCATCAGCCGTCTTCGAGACATCTCGAAAGGAGACCTTCCCATGCTCCGCCGCTCCACCGTCACCGGTTCGCTGCTTATCGCCGCCCTCGCCCTGGCCCCCCTCCCGGCCACGGCGCAGGGCGCTCCGTCCGCCCAGTCCGTCGCCGACCGCCTCCAGAAGGCCCTCGGCGGCAAGGAGGCCTGGGACAACACCCACTTCATCCACTTCACCTTCGCCGGCCGCCGCAGCCACTGGTGGGACAAGTGGTCGGGCCGCCACCGGGTCGAAGGGCAGACGAAGGAGGGCCAGAAGTACGTGGTCCTCGAGAACATCAACACCAAGGAAGGCACCGCCTACATCGACGGCAAGAAGGCCGAGGGCGACAAGGCCAAGGAGATGCTCGAGGGGGCCTACGGCGCCTGGGTGAACGATACCTACTGGCTCCTGATGCCCTACAAGATCCAGGACCCCGGCGTGAACCTCGCCTACGACGGCGAGGAGACGATCGACGGCAAGACCTACGACAAGCTGGTCCTCTCCTTCGGCAACGTCGGCCTCACCCCCGGAGACCGCTACTGGGCGTACGTCAACCGCGACACCGGCCTGATGGACCGCTGGGCCTTCATCCTCCAGGACATGCCCAAGGAAGGCCCGCCGAGCGTCTGGGGCTGGGAAGGCTGGCAGAAGTACGGCAACATCATGCTGGCCCCCCACCGCTCCCAGCTCACCGGCGGCGACCGCAAGCTGGAGCTCGGCGAGATCGCCGTCTCCGACAAGATGCCGGACTCGGTGTTCACGTCGCCGGAGGCGGTGAAGTAACCAGGCCCGGGGCGATGCCCCGGTCTGAGGGAACCCAGGCCGTTGGCCCGGATAACCTATTTTGAGGCCCAACGGGCCGTAATTCCTCAGACTGGGGCAACGCCCCGGGTCGGATCGGCGCCGTCCACCCCCGCCTCCTCCCCTACAATCCCCCCATGTCCGGCCACCTCCAAGCCATCTACCTCAAGCGCTTCAAAAAGGGTCCCATGGACCCCCGCGACGCCGCCATCCTGATCGCCGGCCAAGGCATCCTCGGCAACGCCAACAAGGGCGGCCGCCGCCAGGTGATCCTCCTGGAAGAGGAAGCCTGGGGCGACGCCGTTGCCGAGCTCGGCGTCGATCTCGACCCCACCACCCGCCGCGCCAACCTCCTCGTCGCGGGCATCCGTCTGGAAGGCACCCGCGGCCGCACCCTCCGCATCGGCCCCACCCGCCTGCGGATCTTCATGGAATGCACCCCCTGCTACCAGATGGACCAGGCCCATCCCGGTCTCAAAGAAGCCCTCCGCCCTCACTGGCGGGGCGGCGCCTGCGCCGAGGTGATCGAGGGCGGAGAGATCCGCGTGGGGGATGAGATACTCTGGGAAGAATGAAAACCTTCGCGCTCCTTCTCCTCGTGGCGCTCCCCGCCTCCGGTCAGGACATGTGGGGTGAAGAGGAGGCCCAAAAGGCCTGCGCCCCCTTTGAGCACTACCAGCCCGGCCCCGCCGCCCGTCCCACCGAGGCGGACCGCAAGACCTTCAGCCGCGAGAAGAACTGCTTCGGCCATTTCTACAGCGCGGACGTCAAGCCCGACTACGACAAGGGCCGCCGCTGCTGCCTCGTGAGAGGCGACTGCAACCGCGAGCTGGCGATGGTCTTCGCCAACGCCTGGGGCACGCCGCGCGACCTCGACGCGGCCATGCACTTCCTCTGCGGGGCTGACGGCGAAATGGCACCCGCCGAGCATTGGGACATGCTCCAGTTCCTCGACGGCCTGCGCGCCTGCAAGGAGAAGGACACCCTCGACTACTGCAACCACATCACCAGCGGCACCGGCATGACCTGGTGCACCAGCCTGGACTACGACCGCCAGAAGGTCGAGTGGAACCGGCGGATCACGGTCGTGGAGGGTTCCCTCGCCAAGGAAGCGCGGCCGTCCCTGACGGCGCTACGCAAGGCCGCGGACGCCTTCGCGGAGGCCGACTCCTCCTTGACGGCCGAGCTCTACCGGGGAGGTACGGCCTACCCGAGCATGGCCCTCGGCGCGCAGACGGCTCGAGGCGAAGACTTCGTCGCGTCCCTCGAGCGCCACACCCGGAAACGCGCCCCCGCGGCAAGCCCCGAAGCCCTCCAGAAAGCCGACGGCGCCCTGAACGCCGCCTACAAGAAGCTCCTCGCCAACTCCGGCCCCTGCCCAAAGGACGACCCCTACTGCGGCAACTTCGACCGCGACGTCGTCCGCGGAGCCCAACGCGCCTGGCTCCCCTACCGCGACGCCTGGATCGCCTTCTACCGTCTCCGCTGGAAGGGAGCCGCATCGCCGGAAGCCCTCGACCGGGAGATCGCGGCGGCGCTCACCGAGCAGCGCACGAAGGAGCTGGGCGAGGTGAGGGAAGAGGACTAGCCTCTGGCTTTCTGGGCCCCGAAGGGGCCGAATCTGAATAGCCCGGTGCTTCAGCGCCGGGGAAGAGTCCTCCGCTTTTCTCCCCGCCCCGAAGGGCCGGCACCCAACGTTCCGAGGCTGGAGCGGCACCGCCGAGAGGCACCGCCCCCTCGGGGCGGATGGACAGGATGGGAACGCCGACCCGGCGCTGAAGCGCCGGGCTATTCAGATTCGGCCCCTCCAGGGCCACGGGCTCGCGAGGGATCTCGCGGCATCCGCCCACGCTCAACCAAGCCTTCATGGAACACAAACGAATGTTCGCGGGCATCCGGCCAGCCGGATTGTGATGCATTCGAAGGCTCGGCGATGCACGCCGAGCCGGATTGTCGGACCGCCGAGCGCTCGTGGCACATTCGCCCTCTGGCGTGCGCCATTCGCCCCGCGGCGTGAAAGTGCCATCCACTGGCGTGAATGTGTCACCCCATGGGGCGAATGACGCACGCCAGGGGGCGAATGTGCCAAGTCATGGGGCCTCTGCGCCAATTCACAGGGCGATTGAGCCATCCCCTGGCGTGAAGGATTCGCCCCGTGGGGCGAACGTACCGCCCCGCAGGTCGAACACCGCACGAGCCGGGGCCAATGTCTCACGCCGCAGGGCCAATACCGCACGCGCCACGCTGAATCGCGCGGGCCGCCATGGATGAAGCGGCCCGCTTCGGAGCGTTACTGACCCTCGATGCAGATCGAGTAGTCGGCGCCGACCGCATGGTTGGAGCCGCGCTTGGCGCACAGGAAGAAGTAGCCCGGGATCTCGTTCGGCGAGACGGTCTCGTTCCAGATCTGCGTGAACCCCAACGCGGTGAAGTCCTCGATCGTCGTGAAAGGACTCAGGCTGGAGGGAGCCCAGAAGATCCTGAAGCGCAGGTTCCGGCCATTGCCGGTCCCGTTCGCCTCCGCGTTGTTGGGCGCGAAGACCGTGCCGGTGCAGACCTCCTGGCCGGGATTGAGGAACCCCGATGCGCAGGAGAGCTGGGCCGACGCCGTCTGTGAAACGAGCAGGAACAGCAGAGCCCCGAGGCCGTAAGTGAGTGCAACACCACGCTTTGCCATGACTCCTCCTTCAAGCTGCTGGCTTGTCCGGCATTGTCATAATGCCTGCAATTAATATAGTGCGCAAGTATATGGAAGGCGAGCCTTGCCGAGGCGCGCCCCGTCAACGGGTTTGGGCTTAGAATTGAAGCTAGAGGGTTGCTTTGTCTTTATGCAGGAGGGCGTATGGGAGGCCGCATGAGAGTCAATCCTTCTCGCCTGTCTGTCTTGCTTTGTTGGATCGCCCTGCTCGTCGTGCCCGCGCTGGCCATTCCGGCGGCGGGCCAGATGTCTCACCGTGGCTCCCTCAAACACGAGGGGCACGGAGGTGAAGAGCCGGGCGGCACGCCGCCGCCGGTCCCCCTGGCCGCCCTCGGGTCGACGCCCTGCCGCAACGGCTTCGCGGACTCCTATCCCTGCAACAACGTCGACCTCGAGAGCTTCATGCCGTTGAGCGATCTCGGGGCCGACGCGGGTGAGCGGGGAGCCGGCATCTGGGGATGGACCGATCCCGAGACGCGGCGGGAGTACGCCCTCATCGCCCTGCGCAACCGGGTGAGCTTCGTTGACGTCACCGACCCGAAGAGCCCGCGGCTGGTCGGCGATCTCCGGGGCGAGGCGACGAACACCCCGAACCGGGAGGTCAACGTCCTCGGCAATCTGGCCCTGGTGGTGGCCGACGGCGGCGGATCGAACGGCATCCAGTACTTCGACCTGACGCAACTCCGGAGCGCCTCCGGGCCGCCGGTCCACTTCGCCGCCACCGGCCGCTTCGCCGGCGCGGGGCGGATCCACAACATCGCCGCCAATGACGAGACCGGTTTCGCCTACGCCGTGGGCGGCAACTGCGGCGGCGGCCTGCACATGATCGACGTCCGGAACAACTTCCGGGACGCCGGGTGCTGGACCGATCCCGTCCACTCCTACATCCACGACACCCAGTGCCTGGTCTACCGCGGACCCGACCGCCGCTTCGCCGGCCGTGAGCTCTGCTTCGCCAGCGCCGAGGACGCGCTGCTGATCGTGGATGTCACGGACAAGAGCGCGCCCCAGAAGATTTCCCGCACGAGCTACCCCGGCGCCGGCTACGTCCATCAGGGGTGGCTCACCGAGGACCACCGCTACATGGTGATGGACGACGAATTCGACGAGTTCGACGCCGGCACCAACACCCGGACGTATCTGTGGAACCTCGCCGACCTGACCGCTCCCAGGATGTTCGCGACCTACGAGCATCCGACGCGGTCGACGGATCACAACCAGTACGTCCGCGGCAACCGCGTCTACCAGTCCAACTACCGCGCCGGCCTGCACATCCTGGACGCGTCGCGGATCGCGGCGGGCGAGCTCGCGGAGGTCGGGTTCTTCGACATCATGCCCGAGAGCGACGCCGCGGGCTTCGACGGCGCCTGGGGCAACTATCCCTTCTTCCCGAGCGGCACCGTAGTGGTGAGCGGCATCAGCCAGGGCTTGTACGTGCTCCGGCCGTCGCAGCCCGCCAAGCCCGGCGCGTGCAAGGCCGGACCGCAGCGCCTGTGCTTCCAGGGCAACCGGTTCCTGGTGGACCTGGGCTGGCGCAACCCGGCGACCGGCGAAACGGGAGTGGGGACCGTCCTCAAGCGCGGCGCCAACTTCGGCGTCTTCTCGCTCGGCTCGGGGAACGCCGACGTGCTGGTGCGCACGGCCAAGGCCGGCCAGGAGATCCGTCTCCTCTACGGCCAGCTCACCAACCTGCAGTTCTCGATCGGCGTGACGGACACCAAGAAGCGTTCGGCGACCCGGATCTACAACGGCCCCAACAACTGCGGAGGCGTCCAGACCATCACCGCCTCCCTGAAGGCCGAGACGGGAGACGACCTCTTCGGCCTTCTGAACCCCCAGGTCCTCGACTTCGCGAAACCGGGGGACGGCATCCCCGACGGCCTCGATCTCTCCCCGAAGCCGGGCTCCTTCACGGATGCCCACGAGACGGGGACCTGCAAGGCGGGTCCGACCGTCGTCTGCCTGCACGACCGCCGCTTCAAGGCCGAGCTCACCTGGCGCGATCCCTTCAACGGCGCCTCCGGCAAGGCCAAGGCCGCCCGCGTCTCGGACGACTCCGGCGCCTTCGCCTTCAAGGCCGCGAACGGGGTGGACGTGGCCGTCAAGGCCGTGGAGACGTCGGACGAGCGCACCCGCATCGTCTGGGGCTCCCTCACCAGCTTCGAGTACAGGCTCCAGGTGACGGACACCCTCTCCGGCGAGGTGAAGACCTACACCAACCCGGCCGGCGTCTTCTGCGGCGGGGTGGATGAGAGCGGGTTCTAACTACAGCCCGATCTCCTCCCCCTCCGCCAGCACCCGAAACCCGCGCGCCTCGATGGCACGGCGCGCGGGTCCGTCCGCGTCCAGAGCCGGGTTCGAATGGTTGAGATGGGTGAAGTACACCCGCAGCTTCCCCGCTTTCACCATCGGCTCCAGGAGGTCCATGGACTGCGTGATCAGCGGGTGCTTGATCTTGGAGACGTCGCGGTCCGGCAGCTCGTCGGGGGAGTAGAAGGTGGCGTCGAGCAGGGCGACGTCCACCTTCTCTTCTTCCAGGACCTCCGTCAGCGGTTTGGGCCACGCCTTCCAGGAGTCGGTGTCCGGAACATAAAGAAGGGTTTTCTTCGGCCCGCGGATCACGAAGGCCATCGTGTCCGAATATTCGTCGCGATGAGGGACCTGGACGGGCTTCACGGCGACGCCCTCCTCCAGATCGAAGTATTTGCCGGGCACCACCTCGCGCAGGGCGATGTTGCCCAGGCGGACGAGCTGGCTCCAGGGGCCGTTGGTCTTCAGGTACTCGGCCATGCGCGGCGAGGCCCAGACGGGGATGTCCTTGGTGTTCAGGCTTTCGAATCCAAAATGAGCGAGCCCGAGATAGTGGCCGATGTGGGCGTGAGTCAGGAGCACCCCGTCGACCGGCGCCCGGTCCACCTTCCCCTCGGGATGGGCGCGGAAACCATGGATCGTCTCGATCTGGGCCGGCAGGTCGGGCGTCGCGTCCACCAGGTAGACGTGATCGGTTTTCGGGAAATCGATCGCCAAGCTCGCCACGTGCCGGGCAAGGGCCGGGTTCTTCCGCGCCGCGGAGCAGCGGGAGCAATCGCAGCCCGTCTGCGGCAGGCCGCCGTCCTGCGCGATGCCGAGGACGACGACGCGGGGGCTGGGGGATGGGGCGGGAGCAGCGGCCAGGAGGAGGAGGGCGAGCGGGAGGAGGACGAGGCGTTTCATGGAAGGGATCTTATCCTCCTGACTTCCTCTACAAGGACAGCCCTTTGGGTTTCCGGGCCAACGGCCTGAGTTCCCTCAGCCCAGCCCATCGGGCTGGGTTCGTTGGATCGGCCGAAGGGCTTCCCGGAGGTCGTGCCGCCCACCCGGCCCAGGGCGTTGCCCTGGGCTGAGGGATCACGGCCCGTTGGGCCTCAGGAGAGCCATCTGACTGGTTACTTGGGCACCAGATTGACCTCGATCGCCATTCCCGGCTCAATCTTGACGCGGCGGCGCCAGGATTCGTGGCCAGCCAGCTCAAGTTGCAGCTCGTGAGAGTCGGCGGTGACCTGGAGAGTGTAGGGCGTGTGGCCCAGGTAGGTGCCGTTGAGGATCACGTCCGCTCCGGCAGGCGAGGTGGTCACGCGCACCGCGATGAACTTGGTGGCGTCTCCCCCACCGGCCGCCACTTGGCCTAAGGCATTTCTCATCTCGCCTTTCGCCTGGTCAAGTAGCAAGCCGAGCAGCTCGCTCTTGCGGTTGATAGGCTGGGACGGAGCCGAGCTCGCCACGGGGTACTGCTGGGTACGCTCGATATCGAAGTTTTTGGAGAATTGCACCTTTCCCGTGTCCACGTGGAGGATCTGCAGGCTGATCGACATGCGGAAGACGTCCTGAAGAGCGCTGGTGCCGTAGCCCTCGAAAGTGCGGCGCTCGACGTCGTAGCGGAGGATGGAGCCAGTGACGATCGCGTCCGCTTTGAGGAGTCGCCCCAAGTGGCTGATCCCTGTGCCGGTCTGGACAGAATCCGGAAGATTGAGCTCCTTGCGCACGGAATCCAGCCGGTCGCGGGTCAGCAGGGCCACACCGGGCAGGTCATGGAGAGAAGAGGTCGTGATGTCCTGAGCGACGAACCCCAGGTTCTCGAGGTCCTGGCCGCTCCGGTTGTCGAAGTCCATCACGGCCACGGTGATCTGCTTGGCCGACGCTTTGTCGGTCTGGCGCTTGGGTGGCAAGCGCAGGCTGATGTCCAGCTTCCAGGCCTGGACGATCTTGAGGATGGGCTCGATGCGCAACGCCCGGCAGTAGGGGAGCTCCTCTTCGATCATCATCCCCACGAGCTGCCAGTTCCCGTCGAATACGGCGCCTCCGGAGTGGCCTTGCGGACAGGGGAGCTCGAAGAGAAAAGCGTTTTTGTTTCCCTCATCGGCTTTGGCGAACTGAATCTCCTTCTTGGGCGAGATCCATCCGCCCACCGTGGAGTGACCCATGGAATGCAGCGGGTTTCCGGGATCCAGATCGAGGGATGAGCCGAGTTGATCGAGAGGGATGAATCTCAGGATTTCCGAGACGGACAGGTTGAGATCACTGAGGTCGGCCCGGAACACCGCCAGGTCCTCCTCGTGGTGGAGCCTGTGGGCCTCCACGGGAAACTGCTTGTGAGGCCAGGCCTGGAAGTGCGCCTGGAGGCCCTCGACCTTCCTCCCTTGCTGAAAGAGAACGTGCCGGGCCGTGATGCCGTAGGCGTACTTCGAATCGAAGTGGAAGAGGATGCCTGCCCCTTCGGTGGTCGGCGCGGTAATGCGCACCACCAGAAGCTGGGCCCGATCCTCGCCGTCCTGGAACAGGTCGGCCTTGGCCTGCTGGGCCTTCAAAGGCGCGGCACAGATCCCGGCCACGATGAATGCTAAGGCGGCGAAGTGCCATGCCTTGAATCTGGTCTTCACGATTCTCTCCTTTTCAATCGGCCGAGTGGTAGAAGTCGATCTCGCTGATCACGGAGTCGCCCGAGGCGGCCGTGGCCTTGATTTCAAGATGGTAGTAGCCGGCGGATTCGATCTTTCCCGTGGAGATCACGGTCGGTTCGTTGGAGGGGAAGTAAGGGAACTCGCCGCCGACCTCCTTGTTGCTGAACACGACTTTGGATACACCTCCCTGCTCGTTGGTCTGGCTCAAGCTGATGAGGACCTTCTTGAGCTTCTTGGAGGGAACGAGGGTGAGCTCGTAATCATCCGAAAGTTTCGTCGACTTCGCGCGGATGGGTAGATAAATCTCACGATTTCTGCCTGCCGGCCCGGGCAGAGTCAGCCAAGCGAGGACTCCGACATCCTTGCCGCCCAGATCAGCCGAAGCCAGAAAATCACTCGGCCAGTCATAGGAGCCGCCACCAGCGGGCTTCGCGGTGTCCATACGGAAGTAGGTCCGAGGTTTGAGGCTGAACGCCCTCAACTTGACGTCACCCGTCACGTCCTTCGGTGCCTTCCATGCCAGGACGATCTGGCGGTCGTGCTCAGGATCAAACGAGCCGGCGCCCTTGACGAAGGATCGAAGGTCGAGGCTCACGGTGCCCACCTGTTGGGCGTAGATACCCTCACAACGGTCTCCGCGCATCTGGTAGCTCATGGAGCTCTTGGTATCCTTCACCAGATTGGGATCGCAGAACGACGCCGGCCCCTGTGGCGCGGCAGCGAGGAACAGAGCGGCGGCTGAAAATCCGACGGAACCAAAAAATGACATGGCTGGGCCTCTCCTCTTCATACGTTCAGGGTTGAAACCTTCACGCCTGGCGCCTGCAATTAATTCTTTGCCTCCCCCTTCTTCTTTTTCCATGCGTCCTTGAGGCGAGGAACCTTCATGACCCACTTGGCGATGACGGACTCGGTCCCTTTGAGGCGCACCAGGCTGGCCAGCTTCAACTCCTCCTTTCCGCCCGTGCGCTTGCAATTGGCAACCTGCGCCGAAGCCGTCACCACCTTGAGCTCACCGACGACCTTCAACGGAGCGGATAGGACCTGTCCGGTGACGGGGTGGATGATCTCGGCTCCCTCCTGAACCACCTCGAGCGTGTCTCCCTTCTTCAATCCCGCTTCGGATCCAAGATCGATCACGATGTCCTTGCCTTCAATCTGAATGATGTAACCCAAGGGCGGAAACGCCTCACGGACGCTCTGGGCAAGGAGCTCCCCGGCTTCTCTGGGCGTCGCGGGAGACAGCATGTTCAAAAGGGTCGCGCGCTCGCTGGTCACGGTGGCCAGGTTGGCGGCCGTCTTCACGTCTATCAAACGCACGTCGATGATCCACGTCGTCTCGGGTTTTCCGTCTTCATCCTTCTTGGTTTCGACGGTGTACCCGACGACGCCGATGAGATCGAGATCCAGCACGTCGGTGAGCTTGTTGTTGACTTTTCCTCCGATGAAGTCCTGCAGGCTTTTCTCGGTGAATACGGCTTTGAGTTGATCGCGTTCGATCATTTTGAAGCGGCGCGCGGCGAGGAATGCATCGGCGGCCGCGGTGAGAACCTCGGCGTCGGTCAATCGGTCTTTTTCCTTCTCCTTCTTCTCCTTGGCCTCGGGGATGAGGCCCAGCTTGAGCAGGGGCTTCTCGTCCTGGGCCATCATGGGAGCGGGGATGGCGGCAGGCAACAACAAAAACAACAAGAGCAGGGAGAGCTTCGGACTCATACGTTCTCCTTTTCGTGGGACCGGACGTTCAAGACGGTGAGGAGCAGGACCAGAATTGCCAGGAGGCCCGAAGCCGCCTGGACCGCGCGCTGGGCCCGTCCGGAAATCCAGAGGTCGAGGATGCTGGGCATCAGGCTTTCAGGCTGGAGGCCTTCCGCTGCGCGTTCCAGCTTCGAGACCCGCCCCTGGAAGACGCAGCGGATGCCGTCTTTGCCGAGGCGAAGGCCGGTCAGAGACCCCGTGACGGCGGCGAATCGTAGGGCCTCACCCTTCTTCAGCGGGTGGCTCTTGCCGGTAGCCCGTACGTGCACGTTTCCACCGAGGAGGGTCGATTCTTCCCGCACCATGCTCTGTGCCGCGGTGTGCTGCTCGACGATTCGCAGCAAGGCCAGCTTGTCGACAGGGACGTCACGGGCGATCTCGTCCCCGGCGAAACTCGCGAACAGGACGTCGAGGTCCAGGGAGCGGCTCTGGGGATAGAGGACGAGGGAGTCCGGAGTTTCGAGATGGAGGAAAGCCGGAGCGGCGTCAAGGGGTTTCAGCACGACGTCGCCCTCGAAGGTCACCCGCAGCTCCTGGTCCGAGCCGTCGAAGGACAGGCGGTAGGCTTCGGCGGCGTCTTCGCCCTCCGCGCCCAGGTGCTCCAGGGCGACTCGGGCGCCCGCCGGCAGGGGGAGCGTGTTGAGGGTGAGGTGAGTGGTAGAACCCTTGCCGAGCCGGAGGAGGAAACCTTTCATTCCGCCACTGCTCACGGGTGCCGGTTCGGCAGTTGCCGGAAGAGTCGGCAGGCGCAGGCCGGCGAGCTGCGTGGCGGCGATCTCCTGGAGGCGCAAGCGCTCGACGACGGTGGCGCTCTTGGCGAGTTGGAAAGAGATTCGGGAAACCCAGAGGTCGAAACGCGCCTCGGCTTTCGGAGCCGGCCAGACGCCGAGGGCCAGAAGCGCCAGGCAAGCGAGGGCCGGCAGCCAGGGCAAGGGGTTCAGCAGGCGGCGCCAGGAAATCTGGAATGAGGGCCTCTCTTCTGCGACTCCCCCCTTCTCTGCTTCCTCTTCCTGAGGGAGCCAGAGCCGGCCGTCGGTGAGGCGGGAGTACAGGACGGGGCTGCTCCAGGCGATCCCCCGGGGGTTGGCGAGATAGAGCTGCTGCCGCGCCTCGTTGACGGCCGCGTCGGCCCGGCCGGTCTGGACGAGGTGGCCATAGAGGTGATTGGTGAAGAGGTGGCCGTCTTCCACGCTGACGGCCCGGCGCATGGCGACGACGGCCGGCAGGCCGCGCTGGACGAGCCGGCCGGCGAGGCCGCTGAAGGGGTCTTGGGAGGACGGCGCCCCGCCGTGGCAGGCGATGAGGGTGACGAGCCGCAGCTCGCGGACCCCCAGGAAGACCTCGGCCAGCAGCTCTTCGCCTACGAACTGAGCTCGTCCCTGGTCGTCCTCCATCACCAGGGCGGAGGCGCCGCCCCGGTTCTGGCCGTGGCCGAAGAAGTGAAGGAGGTGGAAGCCGCCGTCCGCCATCAGGCGCCCGCAGCCGGCCCAGCGTGGCCGGGGGCTCCAGAATGGCCACGTCGACGAATTCGGCCAGCATCCCGAAGGGGGCCTCGAGACGCTGCACGACCTCGTCGCGGCGGATCTCGGCCAGGTTGAACTTCTCGATGTTGGAAGGCGCGGCGATGACGCACAGCAGCCGGGGCCGCCGGGTGGCCGGCGTCCCGGGCGCCCGCCGCACGCCCATGTAGCGGGAGAAGGCGGTGTCGGGCGAGCGGGCCAGGGAGAGGTGGCGGCCGCTGTCGGTGAGGAGCTCCCAGAAAAGGCCGTGGACCCACTCGGGGAGGTCGGGCGCGAGATGTAGGAGGAACCGGAGGCGGCTCTTCTCCTGCTCGGCCGCGACGACCGCCTCCCGCAACCCCTCGCGCAGCTCGCTGCCGGCCGGGAAGACGGCGTCGTAGAGCTCGCTGCCGTAGGCCTCGGGCTCCAACTCCAGGGCCGCTAGAGTCTCGGCCCGGTCGTCGTCCAAGGCGATCTTGCCCAGGTACTCCCGGCCAGACCAGGAGAAGCGGGCCGAGTCGAGGCTCGACACGTAGAGGGCGCTGTCGAGGTAGGTCCCTTCCGGCATGGCGGCTCAGTCCTCCACGGCCGGACCCGGCGCCAGGCGCACCGCCGGGTCGCCGAGCACGACGTACGAGCGGGCGTCGTGAGCGGCGGTCCACAATTGCGACAGGTTCAGGAAGTCCGGTTTCGCACCCCAACGGGCCTCCTCCCGCTCCTCGGCGAGGTCGGTGGACAGCTCCGCATACCGCTGATTGAAGTACTCCGTCGCCGCCCCGACCGGGTAGCCTTCGAGCAGACGGCCCAGGGCGCTCTCGAAGACCTGGAGCTGCTTACCCGACTCCGGCCAGTCGAACGAGTAGCTCCAGGCGCGGTCGACGTGGCCCACCACGGCCAGCGCCCCGCCCTTGGGGTGGCTGAGCAGGCGCTGGGGCAGCCGGGCCACGAAGCTCTCGGCGGCGATGCGGCGCTGCTCGCCGTTGGACTCGAAGCTGTCGTAGAGGGGCGTTCCCGCGCCGTAGCAGGCGAAGAAGAAGGCGACGAGGCCGGCCGGCGAGGCGGTGTCCGGAACGTCGTCTCCCGCCAGGTAATGGTCCTGCGGGATCTGCCCCCACCAGCCCTTGGGACCGGGCCAGTCCTGGCACAGCAGGGCTCCCTGGTGGGCAACGTGCCGGGGATCGGCGGGATCGAAGCCCACGCCGTGGCTGGCCGTAAAGAGGAGAGCCGGCGTGCGGGCGCCGCCCAGCCGCTCGGCGAGCGCCGCCTTGGTGGCGTCAGGGCCCAGGACCGTCTCGACCGGCCAGGCGGCGCGGTCGCGGGAGATGCTCGCGGCGAGCGGCTCGACCAGGTTCCGCAGGCTCGACGCCGTGGCCCGGTCGTCGGGGTTGCTGACGCCGAAGAACGAGACCCGGCGGGCTGCCGTCAGGGTCCCCCGCTCCGCCGCCACCACGCTCGCGGCGTAGCGGGAGTACTCCTCCGCCGTAACGAAGGAGAGCCGGCCCACGGCGTACTGAACGTCGAGCTGATACTGGAAGCGGAAGGAGATCTCTTCAGGGCTCCCGACGATCAACAGGTAATAGGGCAGGACATCCGGGTCGGCCGGCCCGGGGCCCACGCGGTAGCGGGCGAGGAACCGTGCCTTCGACTCGCCGGGGCGATGGACGAGCTCCCGGTAGCGGTTCTCGCTCACGCCGCTGGCCTGGGCCTTCCGCAAGGCCAGGAGCGGAGCGAGAGCCTCCCGAAACTCGTCTTGCCGGTCTTCCGGGAAGATCACTCCCCAACCGGTCTCCGCGAGGTTCCGGGGATCGATCTCGAAGCGGGTGTCGAGATGATCTTTCTCGAGGTGGGACCGCCACCGCCGGAGCTCCTCGAGGTCGCCGGCGGCGAGCTGCTCGCCACAGGCCAGAGCCGCGATCTGCTCGAGGGTCGCCTCTTGCTGCAGCGGCTCGCCCGTGGTGGCGTTGATGCCGTTCAAGGCCAGCGTTTCGATGATGGGTGCCATGGATATTCTCCTCTTCAGATGGAAGAGCCGGGCTCCGATGCGCAAGACAACTACCGGGGTCATCCGTTTGCAGCCGCGCGGATCAACTCCCAAATGAATCGTCTGATCGCACTGTTGATCAAGATGAAGATGATAGAAACGATGATGAAGATCAGTCGGATCAAGAGGTTTTCAACGACGCGTCCAATCCCGAAACCGATCAAACCCAGAATGATCGCGCCGATGCACAGGGCCATAAAATCACCGGCTTCGGCACCCAATGCGGCACCTGCAAACACGCCTACCGCCGCGAAAAACTTGGCGAGCGGCCCGCCCTCGTTCTGCTCCATAATTAAAGGCTCCTCTCGATAGAGACTTGGTTCACCTCATCACTCACCACGTGGGCTAGCCGTCCGTGGCAGGCGCCCGGTACGAAATTCCAAAGGCATCATCAACCTGCCATTCGGAGTAGGGGCGCCGGTCTGTTAGTACTTTGCCGGGGTCTCTGACCACGATTTCAAGGTGGACGACCCGGCCCCGCATCTCGGGCGGGCAGTCCTTTCCGTCGAGGAACGTGTAGTTCCACCAGATCCAGCGTTCTCCGGCATCGAAAACCTCCTGGCGGCTGTCGGGCTCGCCGAATAGCTGGAGGATCTGCTGCCCGCTCTTGCCGCGGGCGAGGGCCTGGATCTCGTCGAACGAACGGTTCGAACGGGCTTGGGGTGCCCTGCACCCGGCGGCGCCGATCAGCAGCAAGGCCAGGCTTGCCAACAGGATTCCGATCTTCGAAACCATGGCGCTCCTCGATCCTGACGACCGGCCCCTCCTGTGCGGGCAGGAGAGGCCGGCTGGTTGTCACTTCCCCTGGCTGGGCGGCGGAATGGGACCATCTACGGGCTTCGGCCCAAGGGACGTAACCGGGGGCTCGAAGGGGTCAGGCTTTCCCTTCGTGGCCGACTCGTCAGGGACAGGATTCGCGGGCTTCTTGCGGTTCTCCATCTCATCCTCCTTGTAAGGGGCATTCGATGTCCGCGGCAGGGAGAACCCGCGAGCCTGTGTTTGGTTAGTGTGGGGAGGAGATGAAAATCCGCGAGGAAATCCGAAACCCTTTCATTGCCATTCGCCGTGGAGGACGAAGCCGGCCCAGTGATAGGGCGCGTGCCACCGGGTCTCCTTCCAGAGCGAGACCTGCGCCTGGCGCAAGGCTTGGGCCGGAGGCAGCTTGTCTCGCAGGAGACCGGTATAGAAGCGCTTCATGAGCTCGCTCGTGGAGCGGTCGTCAACGTCCCAGAGGGAGACGATCAGCCGCGATGCTCCGGCGTGGAGGAAGCCCTGGGTCAGCCCGACCATCCCCTCGCCTCCGACCTCCCGGCCCAGAGCTGTGCGGCAGGCGCTCAGCACCACGAGATCGGCGTGGAGGTCGAGGCTGGAGACCTCATAGGCCCGGAGCTGGCCGTCGACGGGACGGCCGGCGGAGTCGAAAGAGGAGAGGGCGAGGGCCGACAGCTCGGGATGGAGGTTGTCGAACAGGCTGTGGGTGGCGAAGTGGAGGATGCGGTAGCCGCTCAGCCGGCCGCTCTGCACCAGCTCTCGGCTCGCATCGAAGCCAGAGGCGGCGAGGACGCGCTCGGACCCGGCCAGGGCCAGGATCTCCTCGGCCTCTCGCCCGGCGTACGGCAACCTCGGCATGGCGGGGGTTCGACCGTTCGTCGCGACGACGGAGCGGTCGGGCTGGAGCGCGCGGAGCCGCTCGTCGTCAGGTCCCACGACCGGGTCCGCCACGACCGCCAGGAACCCGCGGGCGGGCTGCCGGCTGGCGACTTCGGAGCGCAGGGCGGCGAGGACCGAGACCGAGGGCAGGCTCACGATCTCGTGGTCCACCATCAGCGGGCGGTCCGTGTCGTCAGGACGGGGTAGGGCG
>Ga0126305_10000112_pt1 | contig 35455 bp, 26 predicted proteins | sample Plot26_FD_92536 | JGI IMG/M metagenome (GOLD analysis project Ga0126305, IMG submission 92536) | Serpentine soil microbial communities from UC McLaughlin Reserve, CA, USA - Plot26 | ecosystem: Environmental > Terrestrial > Soil > Grasslands | place: USA: UC McLaughlin Reserve, Lake County... | reverse complement strand
GGCTGAGGCGGTCGCCGCCGCGGCCGCCGATGCAGCGATCCGGGCCGCCGCGCCCGTCGAGCACGTCGGAACCGCCGCGGCCGAGCAGGACATTGGCGCCGGCGGAGCCCGTGAGCCGGTCGGGGCCGGTTGATCCCTCGATCTTCTCGGTGCTGCCGCCGATCCGCCCGGGAGTGCATTCGGGAATCTCGGGATCGACCACTTCGCCCCCGACCTCGGCCACGACGACGACCCCTTCGTTGCGCACGCGCGCGAAGGAGGCGCTGTCGGTGTCGCCTGGCCCGCCGCGGAAGAGATCGCCCTCGCAGGGTTGGCCGCCGATCAGGAGGTCGTCGTCGCCGCCACCCAGCATCGCCGCCGCGCCGCTGGCGCGCTGCGGATGGAGGATGTTGACGCCGAAGAGCGCGTCGTCCCCCCCGCCGCCTTCGAGACGGTCGGGTTCGGCGTCGTCGCCGCTGTAGAGGGTGTCGCCGCCGCGCCCGCCCTGCAGCCAGTCGCTCCCCGCCCCGCCGTCGATCGTCACCGCGATCTCCGGCGGCAGCGAGCGCCCGAGCACGATCCGGTCGCCACCGGCGCCGAGGGAGACGAGGATCGACTTGACCTCGCCGCCACAGACGACCCCGTCGCCGACGGCGCAGCCGCCGGCATAGCGCGGGTCGCCGAGCCGAACCGGGTTGCCGGCCCCGGCGCGGACGAGGAAGCGGCCGTCGCGGAAGTCGACGCGGACTTCGTCGACTCCGGCGTCGCCGGCGATCGCGAGGGCAGGAGCGCCGGTAAGGCTGTCGTAGAGCTCGACGCGGGTCCCGGCGCTGCCGGCGACGCCGCAGGACTCCTCCACCGAGAAGGACCCGAAGCACTCGTCGCTGCCGGGACCGCCGAACGCTTCGTCTTCGGGATGGATACTGACCAGGCGGTCGTCCCCCGGTCCCCCCTCGACCCGGTTGGCCGAGGCCTCAGAGGTGGCGAGAAGGTCGTCGCCGGCGCCGCCGACCACATCCTCGACCCCAACCAGGTGCTCGGTCTCGGCACCCCGGACCGTCCCGTTCGCGAGGTCGACTTCGACCGGCCCTCCCGCGCTGCGGTAGTTGGCGATGTCGTGCAATCCGGGGCCGCCGTCGATGCGGTCGCTGCCGATCCCTCCGGCGACCGTGTCGAAGCCGCCCTGCCCGCCGTCCACCTCGTCGTCGCCGAGGCCGCCCTCGACGTCGTCGCGGCCGGGGCTACCGCGGACCACATCGTTGCCGCTGTCGCCGCGGACCCGGTCGCGGCCGGCGCCGCCGTCGACCTCGTCGGAGCCGCGGCCGCCACGGACGTAGTCATTGCCTTTCTTGCCGTCGATCGTGTCTTTGCCGCGGTCACCCATGATCCGGTCGCGGCCGAAGCCGCCGCAGACGATGTCGTTGCCGCCGCCGCCGGAAATCCGGTTGGGACCGCGGCCGCCGAGGATCACGTCCGGGCCGCGGGTCCCATGAATGACGCGGTCATTGGAGGCGATCGTCGCCTTCCGTCCCCCACACAGCGGGCGCAAAGCCTCCGGGGAGTCGGCGAAGACGAGCATCAGGGCGAACGAAACGACGACGACCGCAGCCAGCGCAAAGCCCATGAGACGACCATCGATTGCTCGCGGCATCTTCGATCCTCCCGTCCGCCTGCCTGAGAAACGCTTCCCAACGTCCCTTCTCAACGTTCGTACTACCCGATGGAAAGAAGCGCGAACCGATGTGCTTACGCGGCGCTACTTCGCCTGCCGGGTCGCCATCTCCGCCGCCGGGTCCTCGTAGGCGAAGGTGCTGTACCCGAGCCAGTCGGGGACGCTGCGGACGAGGTCCTCGGGACCGCTGACGCGGATCCGCTTCGAGCGCATCGCCGCCCCCAGCTCGAGCCGCCCGAGCCAGACTTCGGCCATCGCCCGTGCCTCGGCGTCGATTTGGAGGTCGATCCCGAAGCCGGGGTCGGTGAAGCAGAGTTCGGCCTCGGCGGGCTCTGCCACCAGCCACCAGGCGCGTTTGCCCTCTTCGGCGTCGCGGTAGCGGAAGAAGACGACGAGCTGGTCCTTGGGAAGCCGGTCGATCCGGATGCTCCGACGCATGTCCCACATCAGCAGCGCCGGGTCGGCCTCCTTCTCGCTGACCTCCCGCTTCAGCCACTCGCGGCTCCAATTGCCCAGGGAGACGACCAGCGGCCCCAGCGCTTCCCCCGCCGGCGTCAACCGGTAGGTGTGGCCGCGCTCCCCCTGCAGCGGCTCCCGCGTGAGCAGACCCGACCGCTCCATCTCCCGCAGCCGTTTGCTCAGCAGCGAGGAGGACATCCGCGGCACTCCGCGCTGCAGCTCGTTGAAGCGGGTGCTCCCCATCAGCAGCTCGCGCAGGACCAGCAGGGTCCAACGCTCGGTCAGGACCTCCGCCGCCTGGGCGACCGGGCAGAACTGTCCATAGCTCTCCGGCATCTCCTCTGCGGCGAGTGTACGCGCCTAGAGCCCTTCTAACTGCAGATCTTGAAGTTGATCGCTTGCGCCGTCGGGCATACAAATGGATCATCAAACGATCCAAAGGAGATTGAAGGCGTGACGCCCAGCAGCGATACCCCAACTTTGAACCCCGAGCTGAGACAGAAACACCGCAAGATGTGGGCCTCAGGGGACTACCCCTCGATGGTCGAGACCTTCCTCACCCCGCTGGGGCCGCGCCTCGTCGAGGCCGCCGGGATCGGACCCGGCCAGCGCGTCCTCGACGTCGCCGCCGGCACCGGCAACGCGGCGATCCCGGCCGCACAGGCGGGCGCCGACGTCGTCGCCAGCGACCTCACCCCGGAGCTCTTCGACGCCGGCCGCACCCGCGCCGAGGCCGAGGGGGTCGAGCTGGAGTGGGTCGAGGCCGACGCCCACGACCTTCCCTTCGAGGACGAGAGCTTCGACGTCGTCATCTCCTCGATCGGGGTGATGTTCGCGCCCTTCCACCAGAAGGCCGCCGACGAGCTGGTCCGCGTCTGCCGCCCCGGCGGCAAGATCGGCCTCCTCAGCTGGACTCCCGAGGGGATGATCGGCGCCCTCTTCCGGACGATGGGCCAGTTCATGCCTCCCCCGCCCGAGGGCGCGCAGCCGCCGCCGCTGTGGGGCGGCGAGAAGCACCTGCGCGGGCTGCTCGGCGACCGGGTCGAGCTGGAGACGATCGAGAAAGGCATCCTCGAGGTGACCGCCTTCGAGCGCCCCGACGACTACGGCGAGCACTTCAAGCAGCGCTACGGGCCGACGATCGCCGCCCGCGCCAACGCCGAGAAAGAGAGCCGCACGGACGAGTTCGACCAGGCCTTGAGCGATTTCTGCGCTGAGTGGAACCAGGGCAGCGAGGAGCAGGCGCGCTTCGGCATGGAGTACCTGCTCACGGTCGGGCGCAAGCGGGGCTGATGACGGTGGGCGGCTCGAACCAGTACGACGCGGTTGTCGTCGGCGCCCGCGTCGCCGGCACGCCGGCGGCGACGCGGCTGGCGCAGGCGGGCTGGAAGGTCCTGCTGCTCGACCGCGAGCCGCCCCCCGCCGACACCCTCTCGACCCACACCCTGTTCCCGAACACGCTGGCGCGGCTGGCGGAGCTGGGGGCGCTGGAGCGGATCGAGGAGCGCCACCGGATCAACCACGTCGAGTACGCGATCCGCACCCTCGGCCACGAAGCGACGGGGGCCTTCACGCCGATCGGCGGCTTCGACCGGATGGCCGTGATCACCCGGCCGGTGCTCGACCCGGCGCTGCTGGAAGTCGCGGTCGCAGCGGGGGCGGAGACGCGCTTCGGCGAGAAGGTGGCAGGACTGCTCGGCGCCGGCACCGACGCCGAGCCGGTGCGCGGCGTCGCCCTGGAGAACGGCGAGGAGATCGGGGCGCGCTGGGTGCTCGGCGCCGACGGCCGCGTCTCCACCGTCGCACGCCTGCTCGGGCTGGAGAAGGAACGGCAGCTGGCGGGCGAGATGGCCTTCATGTTCGGCTACTGGCGCGGGTTGCCGAAGAGCGACCAGTTCAAAATCGACGTGATCGAGGAGGGGTCGCTGGTCTGGTCCCCATGCGAGGACGACCTCTCGATCCTGATCCTCGGCGTCGATCCGAAGGCGACCCGCGGCGGTCCGGCCGAGAAGCAGCGCACCTTCGTCGAGCTCCTCGAGCAGTACAGCGACTGGTTCGACCCCACCTGGCTGGAGCGCGGCGAGCAGGTCGGCGGCATCCGCATCGCCCCGGAGACGATGCTGCGCGGCTTCTTCCGCCAGGGCACGGGCCCCGGCTGGGCGCTGATCGGCGACGCCGGCCACTTCAAGAACCCCTCCACGGCCCAGGGCATCTCTGACGCAATCGAGCAATCCCTCCACGTCGCTAAGGAACTAACCGGCCCACAGGAGACCCTCGTCGGCTACGAGGCCTACCGCGACGAACGGGCGCGAGAGCACTACGAATGGTCCTTCGACTTCGCCCGCTTCGCCAACCCTGAGACCTCGGCCCCGATCTTCCGCGGCCTCGCCTCCGACCCCGAAGCCGGCCAAAACCTCCGCGACGCCCTCAGCCGCCAGCTCCGCCCGAAAACCGATGTCTTCACCAAGGAGCGGCTGGGGCGCTGGTTCTCGGCCGCCGTCCCGAGCGCGCGTTAGAGTCGCGCGCCATGCCGACCAAGAGTCGTTCCCTCTGCCGCCGTGTCCCCCAGATCGCAGCGCTTGCCGTGCTCGCACTGGCGCTGTTCGCGCCGCAGGCGCTGGCGCGTTACGTGTACACGGGGAACTACGACAGCGAATCCGTCTCGGTGATCGACACGAAGACGAACCAGATCGTCGGCAGCCCGATCCCGGTCGGCGGGCAGGCTTACACGATGGCCATCTCCCCCGACGGCAGGAGCCTGTACGTGGGGACTGACACGGTCGAAGAGATGACGGTCATCGATGCGCAGACGAACCAGGTGACCGGAACGATCCCGATCGGCGTCAGCGAAGCGTCGACGATCGCGATCTCGCCCGATGGCAAGAGGGCCTACGTAGCGAGCTACAGCGACGAAGAGGTCGTCGCCATCGACCTCCAGGCCAAACAGGTGGTCGGTTCACCGATCGAAACCGACGAACGTCCCTGGGGAATCGCCTACTCGCCCGACGGGAAGATCGCGTTGCTCACGAACGAATCGAAAGACACCGTCTCGGTGATCGACACGGCAACCAACCAGATCGTCGGCGACCAGATCCCGGTCGGCGACGGCCCGATCAACGTCATCTTCTCCACTGACGGCGGCACCGCCTACACGACCGATCAGAACAGCGACACGGTCTCGGTGATCGACGTGGGAGCCCGGCAGACCATCGGCTCAATCGAAGTCGGCAACAACCCCTGGGGCCTCGGCCTTACCCCCGACGGAAAGAAGCTCTACGTCGCCAACCTGCACGACGACACCGTCTCGGTGATCGATGTCGCAACGCGCCAGGTGGTCGGCGACCCGATCCCAACCGGCGAAGAGCCATACGAACTGGCCGCAACGCCCGACGGCACGGCCGTCTACGTCGCCAACTACGACGGCGAAAATGAAGACAAGGGCGTGACCGTGATCAACACGGCGACGAACCAGACCACCAGCGTTGACGTCGAAGGGGGGCCCTGGCAGCTGACGATCGTTCCGGACCAGTCGCCGACGCCTTCCTTCGCTACGGCAGCGTCGAAAAAAAACTCACTCTCGATCACCTTCAATTCGATGACGACGGACTCGGACGGCACCGTCGCCGTCCTCAACTGGAACTTCGGCGACGGCACCATCGCCCTCAACGGCGGCCCGACCCCGACCCACAGATACGTCAACCCGGGCACCTACGGGGTTACTCTGAACGCCGTCGACAATGAGGGCTGCTCTGGCTTCCTCTTCACCGGCCGGCCCGCTTTCTGCAACGGCCCCGGCCTGCTCACCCAAACGATCACCGTCAAAGCGCCGAACAACTTCAAGTTCGGCAAGTTGATTCGCAACAAGAAAAAGGGCACGGCGAAGCTGAAGGTCAAGGTGCCCTACGCCGGCAAACTGACCCTCACCGGCAAGAAGGTGAAGAAGGTCAAGCGGAGCGCCAAGAAGGCCGGCACCGTAATCCTCAACATCCGCCCGAAGCCGAAGGCCAAGAAAGCGCTCGCCGCGGTAGGCACCGCCAAGGTCCGAATCAAGGTCACCTTCAAGCCGACCGGCGGCACGGCCCGCAGCAAGGGCCGAAGCGTAAAGCTGATTCAGCAGTAACCACGCCCAGTGCCTTAGTCGGCGATCAGAGGCAAATGCGTTTAGACGATTAATCGTCTAAACGTCTAATCGTCTTAGCTCTAAAGAGAGCTACCGGCGGGGCTTGAACCCGCGCAGCCGCAGCGAGTTGGTGACGACGAAGATGCTGGAGAGGGCCATTGCGGCGCCGGCGATCAGTGGGTTTAGGAACCCGGCCGCGGCCAGGGGTAGGGCGGCGACGTTGTAGGCGAAGGCCCAGAAGAGGTTGCCCTTGATCGTCCCCAGGGTGCGGCGGGAGAGGCGGATCCCGTCGGCGACGGCGCGGGGGTCGCCGGAGACGAGGGTGATGTCGGAGGCCTCGATCGCGACGTCGGTGCCGGTGCCGATTGCGAGGCCGAGGTCGGCCTGGGCGAGTGCCGGGGCGTCGTTGACGCCGTCGCCGACCATCGCCACGGTCCGGCCTTCGGCCTGGAGGCGCTCGATCACAGCCGCCTTCTCGGCCGGCAGCACTTCGGCGATGACCTCTTCGATCCCGACCTCGGCGGCGACGGCCTTGGCGGTTGCATTGTTGTCGCCGGTCAACAGGACAGGCCGCAGCTCGAGCTCCTTCAGCGCCGCGATCGCTTCCGCGCTCGATGGCTTCACCGAGTCCGCGACGACGATCAGTCCTCGGACCACGTCGTCCCACCCAACTGCGACAGCGGTCTGACCGCGCCCTTCGGCCTCGCGGCGCGCGACCTCCAGCTCCGGCGGCAGCGAGTGTCGACTTTGTGGACCCATAGGCAACAAAGTCGACATCGAGTCCTCGGAAGCGCGACCGACAACGACGGAGCGCCCGTTGACCTCGCCGCGAACGCCGAGTCCGGCCTCGTTCGCGAACTCGTGGACCGCCGGCAGCAGGACGAACTCTCGCTTCGCGCGGGCGGCGATCGCCTGGGCGATCGGGTGCTCGGAGGCGTCCTCGACGGCGCCGGCGAGGCGCAGCACCTCGGCCTGGTCCTCGCCTGCCGCGGGCACGACAGCCACGACAGCCATTTCGCCGCTGGTCACGGTCCCGGTCTTGTCGAGGACGACGGTGTCGATCCGCCGCGTCGACTCCAGCACCTCCGGTCCCTTGATCAGCAGCCCCAGCTGGGCGCCGCGGCCGGTCCCGACCAGGAGTGCGGTCGGCGTCGCCAGCCCCAGCGCACAGGGGCAGGCGATGATCAAGACCGCGACCGCGGCGGTGAATGCGAATGCGGCACCCGCACCGTTGCCGAGCCAAAAGCCGAGGGTGGCGACGGCGAGGCCGATCACGACCGGGACGAAGATGGCGCTGATCCGGTCGGCGAGCCGCTGCACCGGTGCCTTGCCCGACTGCGCCTCGGTGACGAGGCGGCCGATCTGCGCCAGCGCCGTTTCCTCGCCGATCCGCGTCGCGCGGACGATGAGGCGGCCACCGGCGTTGATCGTCGCCCCGATCACCTCGTCGCCAGGCCCAACCTCCACCGGCACCGACTCGCCGGTGACGAGGGACTGGTCCACAGCCGAGGAGCCGCCCTCGATGACGCCGTCGGTCGCCACCTTCTCCCCGGGCCGGACGACGAAGCGATCGCCGATCGCGAGCTCCTCGACCGGGGCGCTGCGCTCGACTCCGTCGGCATCGACCAGGGTCACGTCCTTGGCGCCGAGGTCCAGCAGCGCCTCGAGCGCCGCCCCTGCCCGTCGCTTCGCCCGCGCCTCGAAGTAGCGGCCGGCGAGGATGAAGGTCGTGACCACCGCCGCCACCTCGAGGTAGATCTCCTCAGCGCCGGCGCCGCGCTCGGTCACCAGCTCGAAGGGCATCGTCATCCCCGGCATCCCGGCGTCGCCGAGGAAGAGCGCGTACAGCGACCAGCCGAGGGCGGCGAGGGTGCCGAGGGAGATCAGCGTGTCCATCGTCGCCGCGCCGTGGCGGAGGTTCTTCCACGCTGCTTCATGAAAGGGCCATCCCGCCCACAGCACCACCGGCGCCGCCAGTTGCAATGAGAGCCACTGCCAGTTCTCGAACTGCAGCGGCTCGATCATCGCCAGCGCCAGCACCGGCAGCGAGAGAGCCGTGGCGAAGATCAGGCGTCGGCGCAGGTCCTCGGTCGGGTCGTACTCGCCCTCGGCGGCGCCATCGGGCTCATCCGCCGGCAGCAACGCCGAGTAGCCGACGCTCTCCACCGCGCCGACCAACGCCTCGGGCTCGACCCGCTCGGGGTCGAAGCTGACACTGGCCCGCTCGGTGGCAAAGTTGACGGTCGCCTCGACGCCCTCGAGCCGGTTGAGGCTCTTCTCGACCCGGCCGGCGCAGGAGGAGCAGGTCATGCCCTCGATCGGCAGCTCGAGCCTCTCCCTCTCGTCCCTCACCGCCTGGCTCATCGCGGCACCGCCACGGTGAACTCGGCGGTCCGCACGACGCCGTCGTGCCGGAACTGCAGGTAGAGGCGGTAGCGCCCGGCGGTCGGGAACTCCGCCTCGAAGACGATCTCATTCGGCGCCCCGTGCTCCTCCTCGGGGTGGACGTGGAGGAAGGCGAGGTCGCCTTCGCGAAGGGCGACCAAGTGGCCATCGGCGCCAAGGTAGGGCTGCAGCTCGTCGACCGGGCGCTCGCCGTCGCTGACCTCGAACCCGAGCACCGTGGGCTCGGTCGCCATTGGCTCCCCCGCTTCGAGCTCGACCTCGTACCCTTTCGTTTCGGCGACCCGCTGCGGCACCGGGAAAGGTCGCGCCTCAAAATCGCCGCCGGAGACGAAAACGTCGGTCGCCAGGGTCTCTTGCTCACCCCCGACCGAGAAGTCGGCAAAGACGCGGTAGACGCCCGCGTCGTCGAAGGCAACCGGAAGCGACCAGGTCCCCGCCGCGTCCATCTCCGGGTGCAGGTGACGAAAGGCGGTGCCGTCGCGCCGAACCACGATCAGGTGCATGCGGCGCTCATGCAGCTCGTCGAACTCGGTCACCGGCTTGCCGCCATGCTCGATCCGGAAGCGCAGCTCGCGCTTCTCGCCCCGCTCCACCTGGGTTGGGCTGAGGCGCAGGGCGTAGCCATCGGCGGAGACCCCGAGCCCGGCGGGCTGGAGTCCGGCCGTCGCGGTCGCTCCGTGTCCGCCGTGCGCATCCATCGTCTCCTCCATCTCGCTGCTCTCGGTCTCGGCGGGGTCGAAGACCGATCCGGCCGCCACCGAGGCAGCGAAGAGGGCCACCAGGCCGAGCACGAACAAGCCGATTCTCAGATAGGGGCGGGGGGTATCCATGGATTTGAATGTAGCACATACCGGGAGGGGGTATATATTTAACTCTCGAGCCCCGGCGTTGAAAGGAACTAAATGGCGGAGAACAAGACCCACCCCGGCTACATCGAGAACAAGGAGAAGGTGAAGAACCGGCTGCGCCGGATCAGCGGCCAGATCGGCGGCATCGAGCGGATGGTCGACGAGGAGCGCTACTGCATCGACATCCTCACCCAGATCTCCGCCGCCCAAGCAGCGATCGACAAGGTCGCCCTCGCCCTGCTGGACGAACACACGCGCCACTGCGTCGTCGGGGCGGGCAGCGCCGAGGAGCGCGAGGCGAAGACCGAGGAGATGATGGAGGCGGTCAGCCGCCTCCTGAAGAGCCGCTGACCGCCACCGAGTCGCCGCCCCTACTCGAGGTAGAGCGAGGTGGGAGTCGCGATCGTGTAGATCCGCTCCAATCGGCTTTCGTCCCGCAGATGAATTCGGCGCCGGCTTTCTTTTCCAGCGGCATGCTGGCGAAGACGATCGACGCCGGCGCGCCGCCTTTGACTTCAGCTGTGCCGGTGGCAGCTTCCCATTCGCAGCTCGTGGTGATGAAGTTGCAGGTGGCGGTGAACTTCATGCTGAACCCCGTTATGTGCAGGATGCCGTTTGTATTGTTGAGGCCCGATGCTGTCATCGTCGCGGCCCAGGGAAATGCAGAACCTCCCGTCCGCGGGAGGCTGAAAGCAAGGTTCGTGCAATTTGGAATGGAGCAGGCGCTCAAGGTCAGCGAGTTGATCGTCGCAGCGCCCGTTGTCGCATTCGTCACCTGTCCGCTTAGTGTCGAAGAACAGGTCAAAGTTCGAACCGCCGAGCCCGATCCGTTTGTCATGGTCAGCGTCACGGAAGTGCTCGTGGCGTCGAAGCTTCCGGTCCAATGTTTGCCGTGGGCAGCGGTTTTACACGCTTCTCCCGTTCCCGATCCCGAACATACCGTCGCCGACGCAGAGGAGGCCAGGACCATCGCAGCAACAAGAGCGACGGACACAGCGGTGAGCAGTTTCGCGAGTTTCATCAGTATCTCCTTGAGAAGCCGGAAACCAAACGTTCCGATCTGGACACTTGTCTAACAGACGCTTTCTGTTTGCACAAAAACATTTGAGTGTATAATCGAAGCATTCGTCCGGGGTCGAGTTTTCTGCAACGCTGCTGCCATGACCGAGCCGCCCCGCAAGCGCCTCGCCGCCGCGGCTCGCCAGCTCAACCGCAGCCCGAAGCTGGTCGACCTGGCCCGGAGGATGCGGGAGCAGGCGCTCGGCGATGACGATTTCATCGATCGCCTGTCCACTGCCCGTGGCCGCCCCTCCGACCTCGCCGCGCGCCAACTGGTCGCCCTGCGCGGCGATCGCCCCGGCTTCGCCGGCGAGCTCGGGTTGACGGCGCTACAGGGCTGGCAGCGATTCGCCGAGAAACAAGACCGCGGCCGAGGCAAGGTAGACGTCGCGATTCTCTTCACCGACCTAGTCGGGTTCTCCAGCTGGGCCCTGGAAGCTGGCGATGTGGCAGCTATACAACTTCTGCGCAGAGCCAACGAGGCAATGGAGCCGTCGGTGCTCAAGCAACAGGGCGAGGTTGTCAAGCGTCTTGGAGATGGGCTGATGGCAGCGTTTTGGAATGCGCCCAGTGCGCTCGAGGCGGCCTTCGAGGCGAACCACCGAATCGCGGCGATCAAGATGGACGGCTACCGCCCGCTTCTGCGCACCGGCATCCACCTAGGCCGCCCCCGCAAGCTAGGCGGCGACTACTTCGGTGTCGATGTAAACATCGCCGCCCGCCTAAGCGAGGCAGCGAACCCAGGTGAGATCCTCGCCTCTGATCAAACGGTGACCAGCCTCGCATCACTTCCCATCGAGGCTGAAAGAAGGCTCTTCAGCGCCAAGGGGACGCCGAAGAGCCTCGATGCCTACGCCATCCGCCGCCCCGAGGCCGCCCCAGCCAGATAGAGCCACGCTTTGACCCCCTGACTACGTGATGAAGAGTGAACTCGGTGTGCTGACGGAGTATTTCGCCGTCCAGGCGACTTTCGCCCCGCAGTCACTTCCGGTCCTTCTTTTCGTTCCAGCGACACAGCGCTGACTTCAATGGTCGCCGGCGCCCCCCTTTGACAAGTGCGCGGCGCTTGCCTCTTCGTATGCACAGGCAACCGTTGTCATCGAGAACTGGGCGCTGACGCCTGGGGTAAGCGCCGATTGCACGGTCGAGCCAACTTCCATTGTGCTTCCCATGCTCCCCTTCGCCCCTTCGGTGCGAAGCTCCATCAGCGGGGGATCACATTCCTTCGCATTTATTCAGGCCAACCGCCTTCGCTTGCTGATCCGCCTCTGAAAAGGCTTTTCCGCTCAGAAAGAGCTGCGGCGACTCCCTTGCTTCCTCAGCGCCTTGGCCGTATTCCGAAAGCATTTTGTCCACGGTCTCCTGCTTCCCGGTTGGGACTCCCAGCTCTTCAAATTCGTCGATCATGGTGTCGACCGTGTCCGCGACCGCTTCGACGAACTCATGTTCTTTTGCACGACTTTCATCGGGCGTCAGTTCCTTGCCAGCTACTTCCTTGCCGATGCGTTCATAGGCGGCGGTCTGGTCTGCCACCGTTTCAGCGCAAATCTTATTGCCCTTCGAGATGAAATCGGACTTAGATATAGCGGTTGCTTCGTCGCTGCCGCCACAGCCCAGGCCGTAGAGACCCAGCACGGCGACTACCAATGGGATCACCCACTTCACGCTGTCCACCTCTCCCTCTTAGATCGCGCCCGGCCATAATGCGCTTCCAGCTATGACCGCCACAGTTCCTGTTTAGCACCTTTATCGTACCGAAAATGCTTTTTGTCATGCAGCGCAGCTCTTGCGATGCCTACACCAAGGGAAGAGCCGCCAGACGGCGGCTCTTCCCGCGGCCTCAGCCATTCGCTGACTGGCCAACGACCGTCTCAGAGATTGAGATATGGCCTCAGAGGATTGTCAGGGTCGCAGGCGAACTGACGGTGTACTGAGCAGTCCAGTCGGCTTTGGTGCCGCAAATAGATTCCGCACCTGCCACGCGGGTCAGCGGGACCGCTTTAGCGTGAATGATTGGTTTGGTGGTCGACGTCGAATTTGTGACTTCGACTGTCGCCGATGACGTTTCGTATTCACAGGTCGCCGTAATGAAGAAACAGGTAGCGGTAAACTTTCCGCTTGGACCGGTCACGTGCAGTTGACCGTTTGTGACCGGGAGAGGTGTCGCTGTCGAGGCCCAAGGGAAGGATTTACCCGTCCTTGGCGCTGAGGCAGAGACGCCCGTGCAATTTGGAGAGGAACAGTTAGTGAACGTCAACGAAGTGATATTTCCACCACCAGTTGTAGTCGTGAGTTCACCTCCGACGCTCGAAGCCGTGCAGGTCACTACCCGATTGGTCGAGCCATCTGCATTTGTGACGGTCAACACGGCATTAGTGCCCGTGGTGAGGGACGCCGAGATTTTTGAGCCGATTTTGAGGTGGTTTCCGTGATCGCCTTCGCAGACAGCGATGTCCTGAAGGGCCGCATCTTTCGTGCATACTGTCGCGCTAGCGGAAGCGGGCGATGCCACAACAGCCATCGCCGCCAAAGCAGTCAGAGCAGCAAGCATGAGTAGGTTCATGCGCTTCATGTCTTCTCCTTAGTTGAACCGTAAAGGTCATATTCAATGCCGTCTTTTTAACAGGTTGCACCCTGTTGCACAAAAACATTTGAGTTTGCTTGCAGGTCGGCGCATTCGCCAGATTGCACCGCTCCTCATTCCGCTCCCGGGTCCGCCTCCGCAAAGGGAGGAGGTCCACTCAAGCAAAGAGGGCCGCCCTCGGCGGCCCTCTTTGTAAAGACGGATTACTGCCCTATACAGCTAACTTGCCGGGTCCATTCCAGCTATTTGCTGGGGATGAACAGCGAGCTCGGTGTGCTGACGGTGTATTTGGCCGTCCAATCCGCTTTGGTTCCACAAATCGATTCAACACCAGCCACGCGAGTCAACGGGACTGCGTTGGCTTCGATCGTCGCGGGCGTTCCACCTTTAACGACTGCACTGGCAGTAGCTGATTCGTATTCACAGGTTGCGGTTATGAAGAAGCAGGTCGCAGTGAACTTACCGCTCGGGCCGTTTCCTTCTGTCGAGTTGTCGACATGCAGGGTTCCATTTGTGCCCGAGGTCCATGTAGCTGTCACGTGCCACGGGAAACTTTTCCCGGTCCTCGGCGTTGACGCCGAAACGTTGGTGCAGTTTGGCGAAGAGCAGTTTTTGAATTCCAGCGCGGTGATCTGCCCTGTGCCTGTTGTTCCGGTGATTTTTCCTTTCGTGGTCGAGGTGGTGCAGGTAACAATCCTGTTGGTCGATCCATCGGCGTTTGTCACCGTTAGCACGGCATTAGTTCCAGCCGATAGAGATGCAACCAGTTCGGATCCTTCTTTGACGTGCTTGCCGTGTTCGCCACCGCAAGGTTCCGTGCTCTGGTGTGCGACGTCATTAGTGCACACTGTGGCTTCCGCAGAAGCAGATGCCGCCAAGACAGCCATCGAGGCCAGCGCCGCCAAAGCAACGAGACCAAACATTTTCGCGAATCTCATATTTCTCCTTTGATTGCTAGTCATGCGCCGAACCTGATCGTTCGGTTGCTACCTATCTATCAGCCATGACGCGTTTACACAAAAACAATTGCGTTTGTTTGTGCGCCAAACCGCACGTGCACTTAACAGTTCGTTGGGCAATAAGCGCGTGCGTCGGGGTAAGGGTGGGTGCGACCCCTTCTATCGCCATCGGCGTCCGCGCTCTATTTACTGACGACGAACAGTGGCGCGCCCGTGTCGTGACTGTGTATTTCGTGGACCAATCAGCCCTCGCGCCACAGATGGATTCGACGCCCGCTACTCGGGTTAGCGGAACGCTGACTGCTTCGATCACGCTGGCGTTCCACCCTTGATGACCACCGTGGCAGCCGGGGCGAGATATCGCAAACCGCAGTATTACCGCTCGGTCCAAGGAACCGTTGCAAAGGCAAAAGTTTCGTGTGGAATGACCGTTTTGCGCGCGCCTATCGGCACCCAGAGGAGGACCGGGCGAAACCTACGCGGGACCTCTAGCAGCCGCTCAGGAGAACGGGGTGACTGTTGCTAGCCATGCCGTTGTGACCGTCCATCTTCACCGTGGCGAAATGACGGGAAGAGCAAAGGTTCGTGCTGTTGACGAGTAGGCCTTGCTTTCCGCCCTTCATGTTCAGCACGAAGCGGCGAATCGGAGCGTCAGGGGCCGCGCTGAACGTCGTTCGGATGCCCCCGTTGACGGAATCGATCCTGCCGGCGAGCGTGATCCTGAGCTTGCCTTTCAAGTCAACCACTAGATCAGGGAGATCGTTGGAGGAGCTCCGCAGATATACGGGGCCGGTGAGGCGTTCGTCGAGAAGCGGCGTCGTGACGCTTGCGTGTCCGTAGATCGATCCGTTCGGGCACGTGTCTGCCGCGAATTGGACACGCGTGCAGACAGTTCGAATATGCGCCTGCTCCAAGAACTCTGAATGAGGCAGAGCAACGCTCACTTTGCGGATGTTGGCTTCACCTGGCCTCGCCTGCAACACGGCTTGGAGGCGAGGGTGCGCCCCTCGCTTGGTTCCGCCCTTCAACTTGAGCTTCAACCGGGGAGCAAACCGAAGGCTGGCGCAATCCGCAGCCTGGAAGCGATCCTGCGGATTCGCAGTGGTCCCGGCGATCGAGATTATCGTCGACCTCACCTCTTTCACTGCGCATGAGGTGGGATTGAGAGTGAACTGGTCGCGATCGACGACCACCCGAGCGTGCCGGTAGTCGATCGGTATCCCTTGGAGGATCTGCGGCAAAGGATCGGACTTGACCGTGACCCTTGCGGTCACCGGGTCGACGTAAATTCCGGACCGGACGCTCACCATTCCGAGATCGAAGGGACCCGCCTGGGCGGGCACGGTCGCAATCACGCTATATGGCGCCCCCCCGTACGGCCCGGCGAGGTAGACGGCGGTGGGGCTCTTACCGGGCTGGGGGATCCACAGAGGCTGAGTGCCTGCCCCGACCGCAGCTTGAACGACACCGATCTGCGAGGCTGCGGGGCAAGCGGCCGTGGCGGCTGCTGCCTCCGGGCAGAGTGGGACCCCGGCGAGCTTCGCGGTCAATCCCGTCGGCAGTTCCAGATTGATCCTGGAGATGTCCTGTTCGCCGTCTTCGCGCATCACGTCGAAGACAAATGGGGAGAAGCCCCCCGCGCTCGGGCTGACGGTGCCCGCCGAGAGCTTCGGATCGAACTTCCCGTTCGCACACCCTTCCGTGATTGCGATCGGCACGATCCCAGCCGCCGCGGCGGCCCCGGACCAGGGCTGGAACTCGTAGATCGCATCGGAGGTGCCACACGTCTCAGGATTCCGAAGCGGTGCGCGCGGCCCGCCGTTCAGCCGAAGAACGACCTCCTCTGCCGGCAGCTGGGGGCTTTCCTGGACAACCGTGGTGATCCGCCCGCTGCTGGGGTCGAGTTCGACCTCAGCCGGTACCTTCAGATTAACTCCGAGTTCATTGGATACCAGCCAGAATCGGAATAGATGCCCTGGCTCAGGAGTGCGCAGGAAGATCCCGCCCTCGATGGGGCGCTTGAGCGCCGAGGAGGTGAACTCGGCGGTTCCAAGCCTTGAAGCGTCCGGACATCCAGCCGGATCCCTCGTGGCGAACGCCGCCTGCTCAGCGCTGCAGCTTTTCAGTCCGTCGGCAGCACTCGAGTTGACGGTGAACCCCGCCGGGAGAGTCACCTTCGCCCCCTTCAGCGGCGAGGAATTCGGGATATTTATGGCTTCGTTTTGCGGCAGAGATAGGGTCGCAACCAGCCCCGTTGGGCTGCCGGCACGCCTACTAGTTGGCACGATTGAAAGCGATGGGTCGAAGGGCACCTTTTCGCAGTCAGTGATTTCCCCTGCTGATGCCGGAGCAGTAAAGACCTGGCCTGGAAGCTGATAAGCCGTAGTTCGAAAGTGAAAGTCCATGGGCCGGCAGTCAGCAGGATTGGTCATGAACGGCTGCAGCGGAAGGTTGCTGCTCCGCGATTTTCCGGTTTCCGGGAAAAAGCCATTTTCGAAACACCTCACAAAGACTGGCTTCCCATTGGTCCCTTCGTCGTATGGGCACGAAGCCAAACATGGCGTTCCATCAACGATGCCGAATTCAGAGCAGATGAACGATTCGCCTGGATTCAGCCGTTCGCTGTCATGTATCGCTTCCTTAGGCACTCCCCACGATTTCGCCCGTATCAGAACCGGGGTCTGTGGTGGCCCTTCAGTGGGAATATTGTTCGAAGTGATCGTTACGCCGTAATCGCTCTCAGAGCGCAAATCGACTTCGAGATAGTAAGGGAACAAAAGCCCAAAGAAGCCGAGCCGCACGACTTCATCCTCGGGCGCTTCAAGGATGTAGAGCGGCTCTCGGATGATGTTGGCATTGCCGGCAAACCGAACTTCGACTACGCCGATTTGGGCATCCTGCGGGCAGGGGGTGACGAACGAGTTGCTGAAGGTAACGAGTGCACAGGAAGGAAATTTCTCAGGATTCGCCAGTAGCCCTGCCGGAAAATCGATGCCGAGGCTTTCCGTGGTAGCGACGGGCGTGCCCGACGGCTTGAAGTTGATTTCGGTAACAACATCCGGGTGGCGGCCGGCTTCCAGCGTGGAGAGAGAGGCGCTCACCGATTCGATGCCGTAATCGTCGGCGGCTGCCTCTGCCTTGCTCAACTGGCCACACGCGCCGATTAGGAGCGAGATGCTGGCCAACAACGCTGCGCGCGCCCAAACAGACTGCTTCATTGCATAACGAAGATGGATCATCCTGCCGGGATCCTCCAAGTGGGAATTGATGGGGCTAGTAGCGAACGGAAATTTCGAGGCGATCATTTGGCCACCCTCCGTCCCTTTGCGCTGCATCCCTTCTTCTTGCCAGCGCGAGATCGCGTATGGCTGGATTTTCGGTGTTTATGGCGACGCTTTTTGCAGCGCTGCTTAACGTTGCCCTTCCCATGAAACTCGGAGGAGCCCGGTGCGGCGAGGCCCGGTGGAGGATTTGGCATTTCAAGGCACGCTTCTCCCTCACACGCAAGCTTTGAAGCCAACTGTTGGGAGGCCAACCCGCCGTTTACGCGGGCATCATAGATCGCGTAGGTCCCAGGATCCTGGGCTTGGCTGACGAGGCGCTCTGACGCTTGGAAGAAGATGTCATCTCCGGAGGAGGAGACACCCATCACTCCCGAAGGCAGCGACGCGTGGCCGGTCGATATCAGGCTAAGCCCTCCTCCGCTCCACTGGTAGACGTCGCGAACGCCGTTCACGTCTGCCGGAAGCAACGCCTCCTTGGACTCGAACACAACCCTTGATCCGTCCGCGCTGAGGTTCGATATTTCGTGCATCGGATACAACGCGCCGAGCACCCCTTCGGCACGGAGCGACACCAGATTGCTGTCGGCTCCAGCCGGCACTTGCTCCGGGCTGCAGGAAACGCAGGTCACCTCTTCGCTTTCCGTCTCAAACCGATAAATCTCGGCATGTCCGTCGTTAGGAAAATCCGTCAGCTGGGCTCTCGATTCGAACACGAACACCCCACCATCGAAGGTCGTCCGCGCAGTAGCCGTCAGAAAGTTTTTGTTTTGCGCGACGGGATTTGGTTCTACCCGCGCCCACAGTTCCAGTCCGGCGAAGGGCTGGAAGCCTTCGTTTTCAGAGCGCGACACATCTTCGGCCGTTACGGTGCCGATGAACTTGATGGTGGTCCCGTCCCAGACATAAAGATTGGGCGCCCCCGTCGTTCCTTTGCCCGCTACAAGTTCTTCGCCCGAGAGGAAGAACACGTGGGATCCGTCGGGCGAGACATACGACATCACCGCGTCACCAGTGGCGACAACCCCTTTGACTACTTCCGCTTCAACGTCGTAATAAGAGATGTCGCCTTCCTGAACGAAAAAGGCTTTGGAGCCATCGAAATTCACCCCGCCAGGAGTGATTGCCCCATCGAGACTGGAAGCGATGTGGACAGATTCCGCATTGTCGATTCGGGCGTAAAGATCTCCCAGATGGATGAACAAAACGGTCGAGCCATCCGCTGCGGCACCAGCAAACAACGAGTCGCTGGTGGGAGGGTTCTCTCCAGGCAGGATGGAAATCAGTTTCAAGCCCGTGGGGAGGCGGTCATATACCTGGTTGGTTCCAGATGGCGCCTCGGGCAGCAGGGAAATGTTCGCGTCGAATACTTGATGGCTTCCGTTCGGTGCAACCCAATATGCACTGGCATCAGGGTCATCTGAGAAGCCGTTTTCGTAGCCATCGGTATCCGTTCCGACAGGAATCGTTCCTTCGCCAAGCGGGCGGAAGCTTCCGTCGGGATACCGCACCCACGATGATTGCGGGCAACCACAACCAGTGAGGCTCCCGCCCCGAAAGTCTTCGACTTGGAACGTTATGTATTCGTGAGTGGAGTCGGCGCTGCCAGGGTTCGAGATTTCCGCTTCCAGCGCAGTGGGACTCAAGAACTTGTGATCCCAGCCACTGCTGCTCCGCTGGGCTTCAAAAAGGTTTGACGAGCCCGTTGAGGGGCTCTCCGCCACAGCGGAAGAGAACACCGTCCAGAGGTACCCATCGCCGGTTGGCGATACCGGCGAGCTACTGAACTTGACGGAGAACGCCCCGGTTCCGGTGCCCGCAAAGAACGTCCGTTCGTTATTCGGCGGAGAAACCAACTCGTAGGCCCTGCAGTCCGGAAGGCCCGCCGAGGGGCCGCTCCTAAACGCTTCATTCGGACAAGCAGCAGACGCCGCAGGGCTCCCTACACCGACGAGCGCGGCTACTGCCGCGCAGGTGAGGCCGAGTTTGGCCAGGGCTCGTGGGAGCGATTGGCTCCTCGAGGTTGGGTGGGGGGGCGATCCCTGCGCTGCGCGTCTCACGTGTTGCTCTCCCTTTCTCCCTTGAGCGCTGGCTATGGCCGGGCGCTCGTTCAACCCTGCAAAGACTTTGGGGCACCAGGAAAGTTCCCAAAGATGGCCTGGTCAGTTCCCCGGGGCGGAACGCTAACACCACGCGTGACAAAATGTCAAAAACGGTGGAGTTTTTCCCTTCCGCATGGTAGCGATTAAGGCTCCAGCTTAGGGTGAGAGTTGCCTCAAACGCTGTCGCGAATCAGCCGAGACGCTCCATGAGCTCGATCAACCCCTCGTGGCTCTCCGTAACGAAATCGGCCTCCGGCCATTTTTCGCCATCCCCCTCGGCGTTCATGCCGCGATAGCGAATGGTCCGCATGCCGAGGGCGGTGCCGCCGGCGACATCGGTGCGGCGGAGGTCGCCGACGTGCACCGCCCGCGCCGGATCGGCCCCGAGCGCCGCAAGCGCCGCTTCGAAGATCTCCGGCGCCGGCTTGTAGGCGCCGACCTCGTCTGAGAAGCCCCAGCCGTCGAAGTGCTGCAGCAGACCCTCGGCATCGAGCAGCTCCCGCAGCAGCTCGCCGCCGCTGAAGCCGACGTCGCAGACGATCCCCAGCCGCAGCCCGCGCTCCCGCAGCGCCTCCAGGCAAGCCCCGATTCCGGGAGCGAATTCCAGCTCCACCTCGCGCCCCGCCCCGAGAAACGCCTCGGCCACCATCTCCCGCGCCGCCCCCTCGACCCCAAGCGCCCGAACCAGCGACTCCGCCGCCTCGTGCGGAGGCAGGTGCCGCCCTTCCGCCCATGACCGCTCCCAGTCGAGACCCACTCGCTCAAGTGCCTCAACCAACAGCGCCGCCTCGACGGCGACGTCGTGGCTCGCGCACGCCGCCGCCACCCCCCGCTCCCGCGCCGCCGACATCGCCCCCGGCGGCACCGTCGCGATCGTGTTCCAGAAGTCGAAGGTGACGGCCTCGATCATGCCGGCGACGTTAGCGAGTGACCGGACGACCTTGACCTAATCTCGCTTGAGTCGATTCCTTTTCCGCTCGAAGATGTCCTCGAGGGTGAGGATGTACGCGGGAGGAACGTCGAGGCCCTTCGCCAGGCTGTCGATCGTTTTACGCGTCGGGTTTCCTCGTCCCTGCTCGAGCTCCGAGATGTGAGTGGCGTGGAGCCCGCTTCTTTCAGCGAGCTGCTCCTGGGTCATCTCCCCGTTGACGCGGAGAAACCTGGCCGCTTCCCCAAAGGAGGGATAAGGAATTTCTAGAGATGACCTCAAAGTTACCCAGAGCGATCGTTTCCTTCCCGGGCACGAAATGCCATAGCGCGAAGTCCAAGTTCAGAATGGCTCTGTGATGCGCTTTGCGGCCGGGCGCGAGCGGTCCAGCTCCGGCGCCACGCCTGGACTACTTAGGACACAGTCGAAGTCAACGCCTGCGGTGAGGCCTCCGTGGACATCGCGACTCCCCCACCCCCGTCAGGCTGTCGTTCTCACGCCCGCTCGGCGCGCTGCTTGACGCAGTGAGGAGGCGCATCGTCACGAGGACGTGGGCGGGGGTGCGGGTGCGGGTGCGGCCGAAGAGAACGACCCCTCGACGACGCGGCAGAGCGCGGCCCACACCACCTCCGACGATGCCGCGATCTCGACCCCGTGCTCGTCGATGAACGGCAGGGAATCGAGATCGGGCGGCATCGCGGCGATCCTAGCTCTACCCCGATCCCATCACGGGCTAGGAGTCCCGGCTCAGGGGTCGATGACCCCGCGCAGGTCCCACTGCTGGTTGCCGCCCCAGTGGCAGTCCCATTGGACGACGAGGGCCCCATTGGCGGTGCTGTTCCCCAGCACGTCCATGCACTTGTAGCTGGGGATGTCCGGGCGGAAGGTGTGCCGTGGCATCAGCCCGTACCAGCCGGCCTGCCCCTGGATCGGTTCCCGCTTCCAGTGCTGGTTGGTCTGGCCGCCGCCGAGGCAGTCATAGAGCTGCAGTTGCGCCCCGTTTTCGCCGCTGACGTTGACTACGTCGACGCAGCGGTTGGTGCCGTTGGCCCGCAGCTGGTACCAGCCACTGCCCTGCGGTTCCCAGAAGCTGAATACCTGGCCGTTGCCGTTGCTGGCCGGTGCGCAGTCCCACTGCAGGAACCGCTGCCCGTTGACGTTTTTGTTTTCCGACAGGCTCAGGCATTTGCCCGAGCTGCGGCTGGCGATCTGGTAGCCGCGCTTGACGGTTCTGTTTTTTTCGCCGGAGCTCGATTCTTTGAATTCACCGCCGCCGGCGAAGCGAGCACGGATGTTGTAGTAGCCGGCCGGGATCCCGTAATCGCGGTATTCGAAGAAGCCGCTGCTGTTGACGGCGATCGGCAGGTCGTACACCGTGCCCCAGCCGCCGGCCTGGGCGTTGTCGAATTCGACGTGGACGACCCTGTTCGCCATCGAGTATGGGCCCGCTTGCAGGTTGCCGTGGACGTTGATCAGGCCGGGCGAGCCGTGCAGCACCTGGTCGACTTCCATCGTCGTTTCGGTCGGGATCGGCCCCGATTCGACCGGCGTGAGGCTGAACCGCTGCTGGTCGTTGCCGTTGCAGGTCCACTGCTGGATCGGTGCCCAGCCGAGGGAGCCGTTGGCGACGTCTAGGCACTTCTGCGAGTGCTGCGCGACGTAGGAGACGTAGGGAGTCGTGCCCCACCAGGCCTCGCGGAAGGCCTGGTTGCCGCCGCCGTTGCAGCCGTGCTGGACGATCTGGATCCCATCGGCGGTGCTGGCGTTGCTGACATCCAGGCACTTGCCCGAGTGACGAGCGATGATTTCGAGGTATTCGCCGGTCCCCTTCGGCTGCAGCGAGAAGACCTGGTTTGCCTCGCCGTGGCAGCTGCCCTGCATCAATTTGACGCCGTCGGCAAACCAGCCCCCTTCGATGTCGAAGCAGAGACCCGACTGTTTGGGCTTGATCAGGTAGCCGTCCTTGACGGTGAACGGCTCGACGTCGGAGGTGGAAGGGTCCCATTCCCCACCGCCAGGGAAATCGGAGCGCGTTTCCAAGGCCCCCTTGCCGACCTGGATGTAGCCGGAGTCGTAGTGGCCCTGGCTGTCGGTGACGACGTCGCGGAACTGCTGGTAGACGCCGTTGCGGAAGATCTTCACGTGCACGTGGACGCCGGCCAATCCTGGTCCGGAACCAGTGATGGCGCCCTCCTTTACCCAGCCTTCTACCCAGACGTAGCCGTTGGTCCCGTGCAACACCCGCTCGACCGTGTTCGAGGTCGAGCTCGAGGGCGGCGTGGTGAACTGGGTATCCGCCGATTCTTCCTTTTCTTCGTTTTCGTTTTCGGCGACGATCCGGTAGTGGTAGGTCTGCTCCGGCTGCAGGCCGGTGACGCTGATTTCCTTTTCGACGTCACCTTCTTCGAATCCCGCGCTCTGGGCCGGGGTGAAGTTCCCGTAGGTACTGGAACTCGCTCCTTGCCCCCACTTCACCCAGTACCTGGTCGTCAGGCCGTACGGGTTGATAAGCGCCCTCGCCAAGAGTTTCTTCGGTTTGATCGTCTGGTTGACCTGGAAGTTTTTCGGTCGTTTCGGCCATTCCGGCATTCCCGTCTGCTGCAGGAACGCGTACCACGCTGGTCGGAATTTCGGTGCTTCGGGGGGGCCTTGGAGGCCGCTGCGATAGGCCCAGTTCAGCTGCTGGGTCCAGTCCTGGGTGTTGTAGTAGAAGACGCTGCGGATCTTCCAGCTTTCGGCTTTCGCCTTGATCATGTTGAAGGTCGACCGCAGCAGGTCTCGCTGGATCGACGGCGAGACCGGGAAGTGGGTGATCGGGTCCTCCCAGGCTTTGAGGTTTTCCACCGGCCAGCCGATCTCGTTGATCCACAGCTGCTTGTTGTCCCCGGCGGTCCCCGAGAGACCGTTCAGCGCCTCACGAGTCTTTTTGATGTTCGCGCGGATCTTGTCGGTCAGCTGTTCGACTCCGGCAGAGCTGGTCGGCCCGCCTTCTTCGCCGTTTTCGTATTTGACTTTGAAGGCATAGGGGTGGAGACCGACCGCGTCGTAGGTGGTCTGATGGCCCATCTGTTCGAGGAACTCAGCCGGGGTCTTGTGGATTTCTTCTCCGACGTTGCCGGCATAGGTCTGGGTCGAGAGGAGGCCGCCGAGGAGGACCTTGGCATTGGGGTCGGCGTTGCGGACGGCGGCCGCGGCAACCTCCATGAATTCGCCGAATTCCGCAGGCCTGACGTCTCCACCTTTCGGACCTGCGCCTGGAAACTCACCATTTGCCTCGATGTTCTCCTCGTTCCAGATCTCCCACCATTCCGGCGCGTATGCCTGCGTCAGGCCCTTTTCGGCCCAGAAGCTTCCGCCTTTGCCGTAGCGGTTGATGACTTTTTCCGCCTCGACGGCCCACTCGTCCCACTGGTCTCTGGGCGGCAGCGGACCGCCCCCGAGACCAGGAAGAATCTTGATTCCCTTGCGGGTCGAACGTTCGAAGAGCAGCTCGTTAACGCCGCCATAGCCGACCCCTAGGCGGAGCATCGAAGCGCCTGAGCGACGGATGATTTCCATCCGGTTCGGTTCGACTTCCCTCGCGGTGTCACCGCTCCAGTGGAGGTTGACGAAGTCGGTCGGCAGGGCCCCGCTCAGTTTGCCGGTGAAGTTGCGTTCCTCTTCGCGTTCTTCCTGTTCGCGCTGCGGCGTCACCGACGCCACAGCCGTGGTGAGGGTGCGGTCGGGACCGACGACACGACCCGCGGCGCTGGTCGCGACGATCCGGTAGTGGTAGGTCGTCGTCGGCTGCAGGAAGGCCAAGGCTTCTTCAGCCGGTTCTGGGCTGCTCCCGGTCTCGGCTTCTTCCGGCGCTTGCGGGGCGATCGAGCCGTAACCGGTGGTCGTCCCGTATTCGAACTGGTACGTCGTGCCCTCGCCGTTGGGGTCGACCGTGCCGTTGACGATCGCTTCGTTGGCGTTGACCGCCTCCGCCGCTTCGGTGTTGACGGTCGGCAGCAAGGGCGTGGCGAAGGTTTTGTCGGCACCGAACCGCGTTCCGATCTCGTTGGCGGCGACGATTCGGTAGTGGTAGGTCGCCCCTTCGGTAAGCCCGGAGATGTTCTCCGCGACATTTGCGACGACGCGACCGGACCCGGCATCTTTCGGAGTCGCCGGTACTTTCGTCCCGTAGGTCGTAGACGGTCCGTACTCGAAGTAGTAGGTGGTCGAAGCGCCGTGCGGATTGACCGCGGCGTTGAGCTTCGCTGCATGTGCGCTGACTTCGCTCGCGGCTTCGGTGGTGACGACCGGTGCGTTGGTGGTGATGAAGGTTTTATCGACGCCTTTGCTCGTCCCGTTGGCGTTCGTCGCCGATATCCGGAAGTGGTATTCGGTGTCCGGCGAGAGGCTGGCGATCGGCTCGCTCACCGCGACCGCGGTCGTGCCCGAGCCGGCCGATTTTGCCGTCGCCGGGACCACGTTCCCGTAGGAGGTGGTGGTCCCCCATTCGAACTGGTAGGTGGTCGCCGAGCCGCGCGGATCAACTTGGGCGTTCAGCGTCGCCTGGGTGCTTTTCACCGACGAGGCCGCCTGGGTGGTCACCGTCGGCGGCACCACCACGGTGAAGCTGCGTTCGGCTGGGGTGGGGTCGGTGTTGCCGAGGCCGTCGGTTGCCTGCACGCGGAACGTGTGGGGACCTTCGGTAATCGTCGGATAGCTCTTCGGCGAGGTGCAGGTCGCGTAGGCAGCCCCGTCGAGCGAGCACCCGAAGGTCGAGCCGGCCACGGAGGAGGAGAAGGCGAAGACGACGTTCTGCGGCTGCACGTTGCCGGTCGGGCCGAGGGTGATCGTCGTTTCCGGCCCGCTGCCGAGGGTGCCGGCGCGGAAGTTGTACATCGTCCCGGCACCGCCGTTGACCTCAAGCCCGGCGTTCCCGCTGTTGTAGGTGGAATCGGTGGCGGTCAGCTGTGGCGTCAGGGTCGTGCCGGTCCCGGTCCAGAGGACCAGGCCGCTGCCCGAATCCGTGAGCGCCATCGTCGTCCCCACTCCGAGGGAGAAGTTTTCTTTCGTGGCTAGAACGGTGCGGGTGCCCGAAACCCACTTGGAGAGCTCCACTTTGTAGGCGGTGGCGGTGCCGTTGGTGCCGGTGAAGCGCGCTTCGTAGCCCGAGCGAGCGCTGCCGGGGCTCGGCATCTCCAGCCACAGGCCCAGGTACTGACCGGCGGGGGTGGGGCCCGTGCCCACCGTGGCGGCGACCGAGGCGCCGCCGCCGCTGTCACCCACCGTGCCCTGGTTCCAGTAGGCGCCGGCGAGGCCGCCACCCGAGCCGTAGCCGCGATAGGGGCTCATCCAGGTGCCGCCGATTTCGCCGGCCCACTGGGTCTTCGTCCATTTGCCCGTCGCCAGCGGCACTTCAGAGCGTTCGAGGTTGTCGAGCACCGGCGTAGAGGCGGCGGAGAGACCGAGCAGCGGCCCGGCCTCGAAGTTCGTCGAGCGGCTGTTGGTGCCGGAAGCCTCGAGGCCGGCGTAGCCGCCGTTGTAGGTGCTGTCGGCCGCCGAGAGGAAGGAGGTGAAGGTGGTGCCGTTTTCACTGCGCCAGGCGCTGACGGTGCCGCCGGTGTCGACGATCGCCAGGGTCGTCCCAATCGGGATTGACACTTCGGCGTTGGAGGCGAGAACGGTCTCGGTCCCCGACACCCACTTCGACAGTTTCACCGTGTATTTGGTCGTGTCCGTGTTGACGGTCCAGCGCAGCTGGTACCCGCTCTTGGCGCTGCTGGGGCCGGGCATGTTGAGCCAGACGGAGACGTAGCGTTCGGCGACGCCGGGTGCCGCCGCCATCGTCAGCGAGGCGGCATCGCCATAGCGCCCGTCGACTTTGGCCGGGTTCCAGTAAGCGCCGTAGACGGACGGGAAGGCGACGCTCGGCAACCAGCCGGTGGTCGTGTCCTGACCGGGGCCGGCGGCCCAGTTCAGGCCCGTCCATTTGCCCCCGTTGGAGAGCGTCGTTTCGGTCCGGTTCAGCGAGTCCACCGTGGGAAGCTGAGCGAGTTCTTCGCTGGTCCCGGCGATGGCGGCCGTTGGGGCCAGAGCCAGGAACACGACGACGAGGACAGAGAGGATTGACAATCCTCCAGTTAGACGAGTCACACGCATTTTTCGAACCTCCCTCGCAGGCCGCTCCCGCCGCCGGCATCGACTGCGCCAATCCGTATCAGCCAGGAGCGACCTTCTGAGTAGCGAAAAAATACTTAAATTAAAAAGCGTGAGTTCAGGATGAAAATATTCGTACTACGCAACCTCACCACCGTGCCTTTGACCCTCGCGAGTCGCCGTGGCGCGAGCCGCTCGCGTAGCGACCGAACCCCCCGTTCGCGTAGACCTTTTCGCAGGCGCGGTCGAAGCGGGCGGTGCCGAAACTGGCGATCGTCTGCGTCGTAAAGTCGGAGGCGTCGCCCTGCAGGTGCCGGCTTTCAACCGCGCCGCCGACCTGCTTGTTCCAGGCCGTCGTCCGATACCAGCTGAGGATCGGCAGCGGCTTGTCGCCAAGCTCATGCCGCAGCTTCTCGAGGTTGAACGCCTGCCGCTGCGCACCCTGCAACAGGGACTCCGGTACCCCCGTGCTGGCGGGGTCGTGGCAGGCGGCTTCCTTGAGGGTGAAGTTGGGCGAAAGGTGCCCGTGCTTCATGCAGAGCCGCTTGAAGGCGCTCGAGCGCGCCGCGCCGTCGGTCCACGGCCGTTGCCACTTCTCCCAATGCTGCTTCGGCACCCAGGCCGGCAACTCCTTGGGATGGTCGGAGGTCGGCTTCTCCTCTTCCAGGATCGGCTGGACCGGCGTCTTGCCGCGCCGCGCCAGCGCCCGCACCTTGCCCGCCGGGATCAGCGAGCGGTTCATGTCGATCCTGCCGGTGACCCCTGGGGCGCCGCCGTGGTCGGTCCACTGCCAGAGGGTCGCTCCCTTCCAGGGGGCGAGGTCCCGCGGAGCCGAGACCCCCCACTCCGCCTGGTGCAGGAAGCAGCGGGCGACGAGCTTGCGCTCGGCGGCGCCCAGGTGCTGCAGGACCTTTTCCCAGAAGCCGGGCATCGTGTAGATGCCGGGGTAGTGGCCCTCGCTGTCGTGGTAGGCGCTGACGAATTGGACGACGTGCCGCGCGCACTTGTCGGCCGGCTGGCCGTTGTCGGTCTCGAAGTCGTAGATCAGCGGCATGTCGCCCGGCCATTGCCAGCCGCCCTCCTTGGCGAAGCCCAGCGCCATCTTCGCCTCCGCCGCGCCGTCGCGCTGCCCGTTCTGCGGCGAGGCGACGCGGGCGAAGTAGTAGGGCGCCAGCAGCAGGCCCGCCTCGCGGATCGCCTTCACCCGCGGCTTGCCGAAGAAGGCATCGCGATGGTCTCCGTCGGAGACTCGAAGGATCGCCAGCTCGTGTTTGGCGGCCACCTTCTTCCAGTCGACGTCTCCTTGATGCTCCGATACATCCGGCCCGGTAAGCATGTTTCTCTCCCTTCATGGACAACGAGCTTCGACCATAAGGAATGGAGGCGTACTTGGCTAGTACTTAGTCTGTACCGAACGCTCTGTTTTGTTGAACTGCGGCTTAATCAGCCGAGATCGGGCGGCGCCGAGCGATACTCCGGGGGCGTCGCCGAGAGGCGGATCGGGTTACGGGTGAGAGTGGCGGCGGTGCCGTCCCCTCGCGGAACCCGCACGGTCGGCGCGAGGCCGAGGCGCTCGGCGAGGCCGAAGGCGCCGGCGAGATCGTTGACAACGCCTGCGGGAACCCGGCGCTCGCTCAGCTTGGCCGCCCACTCGGCCGCCGGCCGCGCCGCCAAGTAGCGCTCGAGCTCGGCGCTGAGCGCCTCACGGTTCCGCACCCGCTCCGGGTTGGTCGCGAAGCGCGGATCGGCCGCCAAGGCGCGGGCGCCGATCGTCTCGCAGAGCAAAGCGAACTGGCGGTCGTTGCCGACGGCCAGCACCAGCTCCCCCTCCCCCGTCGCGAACAGCTCATACGGGGCGATGCTGGGATGCCGGTTCCCCATCCGCCCCGGCACCTCGCCGGCCAGCGTGTAGGCGGAGCCCTGGTTGACCAGCGCCGCCAGCAGCGAGGAGAGGAGGTCGACCTCGACCAGCTGCCCCTCTCCGCTCGCGTCGCGGTGGCGCAGCGCCGCGAGGATGCCGACGGTGGCGAAGAGGCCGGCGAGGACATCGACGAGGGCGACGCCGACCTTGGTCGGCTCCCCCTCCGGCTGGCCGGTGATGCTCATCAGGCCGCCGAGCGCCTGGATCAGCAGGTCGTAGCCGGGGAGTGCCGCGCCGCCGTCGCTGCCGAAGCCGGTGACCGAGCAGTAGACGAGGCGCGGGTTCTCCTCCCGCAGCGACCCGTAGTCGAGGCCGAGGTCGGCCATCAGCCCCGGCCGGAAGTTCTCGACGATGACGTCGGCGCCCAATGCCAGCCGCCGCGCCTCGGCCGCCCCCGCCCCCTCCTTCAGGTCGAGGACGAGGCTCTGCTTGTTGCGGTTGACCGCCTGGAAGTAGGTCGCCTCGCCGCGCTCGTCATAAGGAGGGCCCCAGGAGCGGGTCTCGTCGCCGCCGCCGGGCCGCTCGACCTTCGTCACCTCGGCCCCGAGGTCGGCCAGCATCATCGTCGCGAAGGGGCCGGCGAGGACGCGCGAGAAGTCGAGGATACGCAGCGGCCCGAGCGCGCTGTTATAGGCTGAAGGCTCGATTTTCGAAAATCTAGCATTGAGGATGGAGATGACCATCGCAGACGCCGCCCGCCCCAGATCCGCCCCACCGACTACCTCGCCCTCGATTCCCTCCTCTCCGACGAGGAGCGCGACATCCGCGACACCGTCCGCGCCTTCGTCCGCGACAAGGTGGTCCCGAACGTCGGCGAGTGGTTCGAGGAGGCGCGGGTCCCGTTGCAGGAGCTGGCGCCGGAACTGGGCAAGCTCGGCGTCCTCGGCATGCACCTCGAGGGCCACGGCTGCGCCGGCGCCAGCGGCACCGCCTACGGCCTTGCCTGCATGGAGCTGGAGGCGGGCGACAGCGGCATCCGCAGCCTCGTCTCCGTCCAGGGCAGCCTGGCGATGTACGCGATCTGGCGCTGGGGCTCCGAGGAGCAGAAGCAAGAGTGGTTGCCGCGGATGGCCGCCGGCGAGGCCCTCGGCTGCTTCGGCCTGACCGAGCCCGACGCCGGCTCGGACCCCGGCTCGATGCGCACCCGCGCCCGCCGCGACGGCTCCGACTGGATCCTGCACGGGCAGAAGATGTGGATCACCAACGGCTCGGCCTCCGAGGTCGCGGTCGTCTGGGCGCAGACCGACGAGGGCGTGCGCGGCTTCCTCGTCCCCAAAGGGACCAAAGGCTTCACCACCCAGGACATCCACCGCAAGCTCTCGCTGCGGGCCTCGGTCACCTCGGAGCTGCTGCTCGACGACGTGCGGCTGCCGGCCGACGCGATCCTGCCCGAGGTGAGCTCGCTGAAAGGCCCGCTCTCCTGCCTCAACGAGGCCCGCTACGGGATCGTCTGGGGCGCGGCGGGGGCGGCCCGCGCTTGCTACGAAGCCGCGTTGGAGTACTCCCTGGAGCGGGTCCAGTTCGACCGCCCGATCGCCTCCTTCCAGATCCAGCAGCAGAAGCTGGCGGAGATGGTGCTGGAGGTGAACCGGGCGACGCTGGTCGCGATCCACCTGGGACGGATGAAGGACGCCGGGACGCTGCGACCCGAGCACGTCAGCCTCGGCAAGCTCGGCAACGTCAACGGCGCCCTCGAGGTCGCCCGCTCCGCCCGCCAGGTCCTCGGCGCCAACGGGGTCACGCTCGAGTATCCGGTGATCCGCCACATGAACAACCTCGAGTCCGTTGTCACTTACGAGGGAACCGCCGACGTCCACGCCCTGGTGATCGGCGGCGCCGTCACCGGCATCAACGCTTTCCGATGAAGGCCGCCCTCGCCGGCGGCCCCGGCACCAGTGCGCAGCACGCGGTCGAGGGCCTGCGGCGGGCGCTGGTCTCCGGCGAGCTGAAGCCGGGGGACCGGGTGCGCCAGGAGGAGCTGGCCGCTTTGCTCGGCGTCAGCCTGGCACCGGTGCGCGAAGCGCTGGCGACGCTCGAGCAGGAGGGTCAAGTCACCTACCTCCCCCGCCGCGGCTACTTCGTCACCGAGCTCGACATGGCGGACGTGCGAGAGATCTACGAGCTGCGAGCGCTGCTCGAGGAGCGAGCGGTGCGGCGGGCCCTGCCGCTGCTTGACGAGGACGCAATCGACCGCGTCGATGGTGCCGCCCGCGACTGCGTCGAGGCCGCAGCCGAGGGCGACATCGCCGCCGAGCTCGCCGCCAACCGCCGCTTCCACTTCGCGCTCCTCAGCTCACCGGACCAGATCCACACCCTGCGCCTGATCCGCCTCCTCTGGGACTCGACCGAAACGTACCGAGCCCTCTACTACAACTCCCCCGCGGCCCGCGATGACTCCGTCCGCGCCCACGAAGCCATCGTCGCCACCCTCCGCAACCGCGACGCCGACCGCCTCGTCGCCGAGCTCTCCGCCCATCGTGAGGCGGCGCTGAAGCGGCTGGGCGAGATCCTCCCGGCCTGACCATCAGAAGGTCCATCAAGGCGAAGAAGCAAGCGACCGCCGGAAACAGGGAAGATGCCCGGATGCCTCAACCCCGCCGCACCGGCAAACGCAAGGAACCCCAGGACTTCGGCTGGGTGATCTCCTTCGGCTGCAAAACCACCGGCACCCTCCGCCGCCTCAAAGTCGACACCGACCCCTCCTCAGATACCAGCCCGATCGAGGTCCCATGTCCCTGCGGCGAAACCCACCGCGTCACCGTCTCCCCCTACCGGCGGCGCCGCGCGGCGGACGAGCCCTTCGACCTCGAGGTCAAGTCGCTCGACGAGCTGCGCTGAGGTGGAGCCGCAGAGGCGATCGTGAAGGCCCTGCTCGCAGCGGGCGTCGCCACGCTCCTACTGCTGTGGGCGATGTCGCCGATGGAGGATCGGATGCAGGCGAACGGGCCAGGGATGGTCACGTTCGAGCTGACCGGCGGCCAAGAACGGGCAGACGAGATCCTCTCCGAATGGGGCGACGACGGCCGCGACGCGGCTCGCGATCAGCTCTGGATCGACTACGCGTTCATGCTGGCCTACGGCATCTTCCTCGGGCTGGCCGCCGCCTCGATGCGTGATCTTTGCCGGGACAGAGGGCTGCGCCGCCTCGCCGCGATCGGCGCCGTCGCGATCTGGCTCGGACCCCTCGCCGCCGGCTTCGACGCAATCGAGAACGCCTGCCTTCTCCTCACCGTCGGTGGCGGCGGCGCGGCCTTCCCGATCCTGGCGACGATCTTCGCCACCTGCAAGTTCCTCCTCCTCGCGGGGGCGATCGGCTACCTCCTCGCGGCCGGCGTCGGCCTCCTCAGCAACCGCCTCCGGGCGGCTACCCTGACCCGATGAGCCAGACCGTCCCCGGCGGCGCGGTCCACCCCCTGCCACCGGACCTCCGCAAGACCCTCGTCTCCAGCACCACCGCCCTCGCCGCCTGGCACGACATCACCCCGCTCGCCCGCAACGAGTTCATCTGCTGGGTCGAGGACGCGAAAAAACCGGAGACCCGCGAGCGCCGCATCCGCCGCACCCGGGAAGAGCTCAAGGAAGGCCAGCGCCGCCCCTGCTGCTGGCCGGGATGCTCGCACCGCGAGCGCAACGGGAAGTAGTTGCCCGGAGCGGCCGGGCCGTGCGCCTACTGCCTGAAGAGGAGCTGCGGGTGGGAAACCAGCCAGCGGCCTTCATCGGTCACCTGACTGACACGCAGGCGCACCCTGAGCTTGCCCTGCTCGGCGAGGAGGCGCTTGCCACGTGCGTTCAGCACTAGGGACACGGACCGGCGCTGACCGCCGGCCAGCCTCACCATCCTCCCGCCGAGGAAGCGGTGGGGCTTCCCGGCTTCGCGCATGACTAACGAGACTTTGCAGTGGGAAATCCTCGGGCCTGCGCAGCCAAGTCCGATCCTTGCGGAGGCTCCGGTGACTTTCAAGTGGCCGGTGTTGGCGCCTCCCCAGCGGCGCGCTTCGACGGGCTCGGCCGTGGGAGGCCCGGCCTCGCCGCTCGCATTCTGGCCCGGTTGCGTGTCGTACACCACGGCGTTCCCCGCCCAGTCGACAGCCGCGCAGAACGACGACGACGGACAGGAGACAGAAGTCAACCGCGATTTCGTGATCTTCAGCGGCGGTTGGCTCGCAGACAGGCCGTCGAAGGTGAGGGCGTACCCGTTTTCCGCCACTACGGTGCAAAGAGCGGAGTCCTGGGGGCAGGAAACCGCGGTCGGTTCTTCGGAGCCCAGGTAGGTGGGCCCGCTCCAAGTTTCCCCGTCATAGACAAGGGCCTCGCCGATGAAGTCCACCGCTACGCAGTAGGAGGACGAGGAGCAGGACACCGAAGTGATGGCCCAACCGGTGGGGCTTTCGGGCTCGCCCCATTGGGCGCCGTCGAAGGTGAGCAACCGCCCCTGGTAGCCCCCCGCCGCACAGAAGGTTGCCGAGGGGCACGAGACCGACGTAAGCGGGAACGTTTCGTTGACGTCGGCCGCGGCGCCCCAGGAACCGCCACCGTAGAGAGCGACCTTCCCGTCGAAGTCGACGGCGGCGCAGAAGGAAGCCGAGGCGCACGAGATCTCCCTGGTCCAGCCAATTCCCGGAATGGCCTTCGGCTCGCTCCACGTCGCGCCCTGGTAGGTGGCGACGTCACCGCCTTCTCCGGCCGCCGCGCAGAAGGTCGAGGAGGGACACGAAACGGAAGCCAAGCTTTCCAAGCCCGCAACCGTGGCGGGAGCGCCCCAAGAGCCGCCGTACTTCAAGGCACGCCCGGTGCGATCGACCGCGACGCAGAAGACGCGCGAGGCGCACGAAACGGATTCAAAGCCGCCACCGAGGGCGGCCGGGGCCGACCAGGCGTCGCCGTCGAACGTCATGACCTTCGCGTTTCCGTAGTCCAACGCCGCGCAGAACGAAGCCGATGCGCATGAGATGGAGCCGAGGTTGTTGCGCGGGTTGATCTTGACCGGGCCACCCCAGCTACCGTCGTAGACATAGGCGTTGCCGAACCCGTCGCCCGCCGCGCAAAAGGAAGCCGAAGAGCAGGAGACCGATTCGAACCCCCCGGTGGGTTCGACGTCTGTTTCGCTCCAGGAATCGCCGTCGAAGGTGAGGGCGGACCCGTAGCTATCCACGGCGACGCAGAACGAGGTTGAGGGGCAGGACACATCGCGGATGTTGTTCCAGTTGTCGATGTCCTCGGGCTCACTCCAAGAGGCGCCATCGAACGTCACGGCGAAGCCTTCATGGTCGACCACCACGCAGAAGGTGGAGGACGCGCATGAGATGTCGCCGGGAAACCCGGCTGGGTCGACGCTCTCCGGTGCACTCCAGCTACTGCCGTCGTAGGTCACCACGTGCCCATCCCAATCGACCACGGCGCAGAAGGAGCTCGACGTGCAGGAGATGGCGCGGACCAGATCCATGTCTTCGCCAAGTGGGATCGGCCCACTCCAGGAGCCACCTCGATACAGAAACGCGTTTTCCTCATCCACCGCCGCGCAGAAGGAGGTCGAGGGACACGAGACGGAGAACCAGCCAGCCCCGGCGACCGCAACCGGCGTCCCCCAGGCACCGTGCTCCAAGGTGAGGAAGCCGCCATCGGGACTGACCGCCATGCAGTAGGAAGCCGTAGGGCAGGACGCCTCGGCGGGCGAGAACCGTGGATCGACCCGCTGCGGCTCCGACCATCCACCGGCCGCAGATGCAGCCGATGCCATCAGCAGCATAAGCAGCCCGACAACATCGGAGCCCAGCGGAGCACTGCAATGCTCACTTTCCTCTGCCGCATTCCCGCCCGTTTATCAGTGGTTCATCCGACCATCGGCCATGCCGATTTGCAGGCTTACATCTAAGGGTGGCAGACGGGATTCGAACCCGCGACCGCCGGCACCACAAGCCGGAGCTCTACCAACTGAGCTACTGCCACCGCGCGAGAGGGGATTCTAGGCGACGGCGGCGAAGTCGCCCGTCTGCTTGCTCGGCTCCGGGGCGGTGCCGCCGCGAGAGAACTCGATCTCGTCGTCGATCGGGCCCTTGCGGAGGAGGCGGATGTCCTGGGCGTAGTTCTGGTGCAGGCGCCAGGGGTGGGCCGCTGCTTGTTTGGGGAGCTGGTCGAGGGCGCGGAGGACGTAGCCGGATTTGAGGTCGATCATGGGTTCGGTCTCGACCGAGGGGCCGGGCGCTTTGGGGGTGGCGACCCGGTAACCGTTGGCATCCATGTGCTTGAGGAGGCGGCAGATGTAGGCGGCGACGAGGTCGGTCTTGAGGGTGAAGGAGGCGTTGGTGTAGCCGAGGGCCAGGCACATGTTGGGGATGCCGCTGAACATCATCCCCTTGTAGCCGACGGTCTCCGACATCTGTTTCTCCTTGCCGTCGATGAGGATCTGCATCCCCCCGAGGACCAGCATGTTGAGGCCGGTGGCGGTGACGATGATGTCGGCCTCCAGCTCCTTGCCGGATTGCAGCCGGATCCCCTTCTCGGTGAAGGTCTCGATCCGGTCGGTGACGACGTCGGCCTTGCCGGCGCGGATCGCCTTGAAGAGATCGGCGTCCGGGACGGCGCAGAGGCGCTCGTCCCAGGGGTTGTACCGCGGCTTGAAGTGGGTGTCGATGTCGTAGTCGGCGGGCAGCAGCGGTTCGAGGCGTTTGCGAAGGATGCGCTTGGAGAAGTTGGGCCAGCGCCGGAAGAGCGTGTAGCTCCCGTGCAGGACGAGGACGTTCTTCCAGCGCACCACCGCATAGGCGAGCTTCTCCGGCAGCAGGCGCCGCAGCCGCTGCGCGATCGGGTCGACGGCCGGCCGGGAAATGACGTAGGTGGGCGAGCGCTGCAGCATCGTCACCCGCTCCGTCCGCTCGGCCAGCGCCGGCACCAGCGTCATCGCCGTGGCGCCGCTGCCGATGACGACGACGCGCTTGCCCGCGTAATCGAGGTCCTCGGGCCAGTGCTGGGGGTGGACGATCTCCCCCTCGAAGCGCTCGGTGCCCT